>Ga0070674_100000066_pt1 | contig 47605 bp, 38 predicted proteins | sample KBSM33metaG_FD_65344 | JGI IMG/M metagenome (GOLD analysis project Ga0070674, IMG submission 65344) | Miscanthus rhizosphere microbial communities from Kellogg Biological Station, Michigan, USA - KBS M3-3 metaG | ecosystem: Host-associated > Plants > Roots > Rhizosphere > Soil ... | reverse complement strand
GTTCAGCTTCGGTGGGACATAGATGGTGTCCCCGTCCTGAACCGTCACTGCTTCCGGCAGCTGCCCGGCATTGAGCTCTCGCAAATCGATGCGTTTCACGTTGGCCGACGTGTCCTGCCCGGGCAGAATCGGACCCTCGGCTGTGGGCGAATGCAGGATAAACACGTGGTCGGCTGCGTCGGGCGTGGTGGACCCGGCCTGTGCCAGCACCTCAATCAGCGTCATCTCTCGCGTGAGCGGCACAGCACCGGGCTGACGTACTGCGCCCATGACGAAGATTCGTCTGCTCTTGTATTCAATGACCGCAGCGGTGACCTGCGGATTCCTGAAGAAGCCGTTGGCCAGCAACTGCTTCAGCTCGCTCTCGAGTTTTGCCAACGTCAGGCCAGCGGCCTTCACTTCCCCCACCAGCGGAAACGTGAACGTTCCGTCGGCGCTGACAACGTATTCGCCACTCACGTCGTTCTGGTTCCACACCGCAATGCGGAGACGGTCGTTGGGACCCACAACGTAGTTGGGCGATGCGTTGACCGTCGGCGCCGCGGCCCCCTTCGGAGGCGTGCCCTGCGCTGTCGGGGCCGACGTTCCCACCTGCGCAGCCGCAGCGGATGCCGAAGGCAAATCGACAGCCAGCCAAACCAATACAGCAACCCAAATCAGATGTTTCACGGCAGAGCGCTCCTAGAAGCTATAGACCATCGATAATCCGAAACGAAGCCCGCTATACCCGCGCTCGTCGAAATCGGAGTTGCGATTCAGATACCCAACATCAAAGGTCATTCGGGTACGTGTCCCGACCGCAGATCCGAGTGAAAAGCCTGAGTCGAACAGCCTCTCCTCATGCCCTTCCTTCGTGTCATCGTCAGGTCTCAATAGTCGTAGATAGTTATGCGCCGTCCTGGCGGCCTTCAGCTCCACAAACCACTGGTCCGGGAGTTGCCGGCGGACCGAGACGCCGTAACTCTTTAGCACGTAATACGGCTCGACAATGATGTACGAGAAATCCGTGCGACGGTCGAAAGTGAAGCCGATAGAAGTTGAGGGCCGCAGTCGATACGATACGCTCGCAGCGCCGACGACACCGTTGAACTCCGGCACCGAGGAATCGAGCGGGCTAAAGAGTTGGTAGCCAATGCGTGCGGTGCCGGAGATCAGGGCGCGCGTGTTCAGGGCAACGCCGACAGTCGTTTCGTGAGTGTCGGTATCGCGAAACGAGGCTTCGTCGAAGCGGATTCTCGAAATGTCGCTCAAGACGAGAAATGTCGTCAGGGGTGTAGCCCGGTAGCTCATTCCGCCACCGACGGCGAGCGATTTGCGGTTCAGCTGCGCGGCCAGACCGTAGTTGTCGAACACCTCGTCCCCGTTGAACTTCATTTGCCAGACTTCGCTGTGGACGTCGGCGCTGACCTTGGGCGTGAAGGCGAAACTTACGCCCGCCGCGCCGCGACTCTCGACGTGGCGCGCGCGCGCATCGATTTCGAAGGACAGACGCTCGCGTGTGTTCATGTAATCAAGTGACGCCGACGGCGACACTCTGCCGAACCTGCCGCGTGCTGAAACGGTCAGAAGCTCGTTGACCGATCGCTCCGACACCTGGTTTGCGAAGTACACCAACTGGGTTTCCGAACGGATGCTCAAGCCTGCCGCGGGTGGTCCGATAACGGCTTCGAAGATCGGCACCGCGGTCAGAACGAAGTCCTTAACCGGCTCCTCGACATTCTGGTTGTACACGTTGGTATCGACGCCGATGTTACGGACCTCGAGCGTCGGCGTGACATACACGGACCCCAGCCGCAGTCGGGCGCTGGTCCGTGGGTCCACGGCTTGTGCCAACGCGGTGCCACCGTTCGTTTCGAGCATAGCTGCCGCTAAAAGCGCATACACAAATACACGCCCCCATCGACGGCCACTGCGACGGTAACCAGGCGTAACCGGCTGCGGCGCCCTGGTGACGGCGGTCGGCGCCTGGCTGCAGAATACGCCGTTTTCATGACTCACACACCACATGGCATCGTGTTCCGTTTGGCTGAGGCTCTCCCGAGCATGCTGACATCTCGTGGCCGAGATCACGCCGGAATGGCTCTCGCCGCGGACAAGACGCTCGACGCGCATGAGTTGTTTGATTTCCCGTTTTGCGAGGCGTTTTTCGTAACACGCCGGCGCCGGTCTATGCGATCACCGTCTCGGTTTTGGCTGTACGCCGCGACTTCCCGGCAATTTGATCGTAAATCCAGCGATAGGTCTGCTCGAGCCCAACACGCAAGGATACTGTCGGTGCCCAGCCCAGCCGCTCCGTAATCATGGTGTTGTCGCTGTTCCGGCCATTGACGCCCTTTGGCGCGCTCAGGTCGTAGCTGCGCTTGAGCCGAATACCCGCGATCTCTTCGGCAATGTCGACCAGTTGATTGATCGTGACCGACTCGTCGCTGCCCAGATTGATCGGCTCCTCGACGTCACTATTCATGATCAATTGAGTGCCCTTGAGGCAGTCGTCGATATACATGAAACTGCGCGTCTGATTCCCGCTACCCCAGATTTCGATTTCGTGCCGTCCACTCAGCTTGGCTTCGATGACCTTGCGGCAGATCGCCGCCGGCGCCTTCTCGCGCCCCCCGGTCCACGTCCCGTGTGGTCCATACACGTTGTGATATCGCGCCACCCGAGTCACGAATCCGAAGTCCTCGCGAAAGTGGCGGCACATTCGCTCGCTGAACAGCTTCTCCCAGCCATAGCCATCCTCGGGCATCGCAGGATAGGCATCGGATTCCTTCAGCGGCGCGACATCCTCCGAAAGCTGTTTGTCCGCGGCATAGACGCAGGCCGACGATGCGTAGAAGAATCGGCGCAGTGCCCCTTCGCGGGCGGCCATCAGCAAATGGGTGTTGATCAGGACCGAGAGCATACAGAGCGCGCGATTGTTCTCGATGAAGCCCATGCCGCCCATGTCTGCGGCCAGATTGAACGCCACCTGCGAATTCCGAAGGGCGACGTCGCAATCCTCTTTTCTGCGGAGGTCGAGCTGCAGATTCTCAACGCCGTCGAACCGCTGGTACCACTCGTCGGCCGGCTTGATGTCCACGGCTCGTATCCGCGAATATCCCTGCCGCAGGAGGTCCGAGACCAGGTGCCCGCCGATGAAGCCGCCCGCACCACACACCACGATCAATTCGTTGGCATCTCTCTGCATATCGTGTCGCCTGTCGTTGCGAAATGCGGACCTGTACCGGCCGACTGAATCACTGCAGTCGGCACGAGCACAGGTCCGAAGCCTATGGTATTGAGACGTCGTCGTACCCATTCCGCGAGCGAATGTCCGCGTAACCGTGCAACGACATACTCACGAGCTGCCGATGACTTGCAAATCCGTCCGACGAGGTACGCGCGTCGCTGCGCCAACGAAAGACGCCTCCGCTCACCAATTTCGCGAATGAGCGTGCGCATCGTCTGTGCCTCGTGTACCCACTGCGACGTCAGGGATCGACGCACGTCGGCATCCAGGTAATCGCCGCACCGGGAGATGGCGTCATCGATCATGCTGTCGACGCGCTGCGCATGTTCGACCGACTCCATATTCACACCAGATGTCGCCTGGCTCTTGTGAACACGCCATCCGCCCCAGGTGTCAGGGACATGGACCGTGTTGGCGATCAGTCCCGCACGCATGCTCCAGTTGAAGTCACCGATCGATCCCCATGTCGACTCGAAATAGCCGATCCGGTCGAACAACGAACGCCTGACCAGCAGCTGCGTGATCGACACATAAACCGACCCACCCAACAGGTGAAGCAGTCCGTCGAACGGAGCGCGGCGAATGTGAGGACGGGCCATCAGTTCGCCGCTGCTGTTCGCAAACATCGATCCGTTCCGCCACCAATCCCACATCGCGTCGACGCGATGGCCGTCCTCGTCGATCGGCTGCAATGGGCAGTGCGCGATATCGCAGTCGGGATGCGCATCGAGGGCCGCGACGAGCTTCTCCAGGCAGTCGGGTGGCATCGTGTCATCACTCGTGGCGATGTACACGTACTCCCCCTGCGCTTCGCGAATACAGGGACTCCAGCTGCCCGGCGTTCCAGCCCGGGGTCCTTGCCAGACGCGTGCACGAGATTCGTGAGAGAACCTGTCGCGGATGTACTCCCAAGCACCATCGCTGGAATAACTGTCATAGACCAGGAGTTCCCAATCGCGAAACGACTGCGCGCCAATCGTGTCAAATCGCTCCGGCAGGAACTGACGGGTATTCAGGTTCGGAACGCAGATCGAAACACGAGGTCGCATGACTAGCGGATGTGGCAGCGTTGTCGATTCGCCCATTCAAGACCGCGGGCACACGGAGCAGGTCCGAGCTCGCGCGCCAGCGTGTTGCGAAGTTCTCGAAGATTGGTCAGGACAGTCAGTAACGTTCGCGAATCAGTTGAGTCCCAGCCTTCTGGCCAGCGTGAATGTCCAGTGGTTCTCGCGACCGAGAACGCTCAAGTGCCCGCACCATTCGCCAAGCAGCTCGGCGAGATCGATTGTCAGAAACCGTAGCCGGTTGCGCAGGGCACTCAACATCACGACCTTGGAAGCCTGGATCCCGTAGCGTGGCAACGACGGGTTGACTCGCCGCCACAGGTCTGCCTGGTCCGGAAACGACTGTGCCCGCGCGCGGTAGTGGCTTATCGCGCACCCGAACATCAATCGTCGCAAGTACTTTGTCGTCGAACGACTGCCGGGGATGAGATGAAGCATTCTCAGATCGGGATGGGAGCCTGTGGCGAGTCCCATCGTGATCGCGTGCCAGACGATCTGGCAATCACCGGCGCTTGCCAGGCTCGCGCCCCGCCGGTCCGTCGCGCTGAGTTGACCGCACTCCACCGCCCGACGGTACCCCTCGGCCACGTCTCTTCGAATGACCTGTCCCATGCCGATTGGATAAAAATCCAACCAGACATTCGGAACGAGCGCGTACGACATCTTGCTGCTTTTCTTCTCTCCGTGGTGCGCCTTGACGCGCCTTTGCAGTCGAGCGGGAACTTCGTCGAGCAGTTCGACATCAACGTTCGCTGGTCCCCACACGCCAACAAACGGATGCTGCTGCATCAACTTCACGACCACTCGCAAGTAGTCGCGATCCGGAACATTGTCGTCGTCGAACACGACCACGACGTCGCCGGAGGTCGCTCCGATTCCAGCCAATCTGGCGAATGTCAGGCCTTGAGCTTCCTCTCGCACCAGGCGGGCGTTGCGGTGCTCGCGAAGAAACGCCTGGACGTAGTTCCGTTCTTGCAACGGAGGGGTCGACCGGTTGTCGACAATCACGCATTCGACTTCGACATCAGCTTGTGCCAGGAGTGCACCAACGGCTGTCAGTACCCGCACGAAACTTCGCTCCTGCGGATTGAACGTCGGGACAACGATCGACAGGGTGGGTGTCACGTGCTGCCCGCATCAGGCCGGAAGAAACCGACGGCGGATCTTGGCCGCCATGGCACGGACGGCGGAATTGGCGTACCACGCGACCGGCATTGCCCCCTGCTCGACGCTCTTTACCCGTTGAGTTGCGACGCTGACCGCTTCAGCAAACACAAGGTGCTGCAGAAAATCGGGATGGATCACCGCTTTCAGCCGCTCCTCCGTGCCGGCGGCGGCGTCGCGTCTGGCCACGAACATGTTCTGGCGATACCAGACATCGACGTCGGCGTCATTCCAAATCTTCCAGCGAATTGCGTCGGAGCACGCGAAGCCTTGCCTGTTGAACAGTTGCTGCCAATACACGGGCCACTGGCAGTTGACGTGATGTTGACCGGGCTGGCCTGGACATGCAGCGGAGAACACGATTTCGTCTGCATGGGCGGTCAGCGTCTCGACCAGCAAACTGCCGGCACGTGCATCGAGATGTTCGGCGACCTCGAGGCACACGGCGACGTCGAATTTCCGTTTCAGATTCCATGGCGTTCGCAGGTCAACAACACGAAACGTGTGCGGCGGTATCAGCAGTTGACTGGCAGCCATCGCGACGCCGTCCACTCCCAGGATGTCCTGGACCCCAAACCCGCGAGCGATATGCAACCACGTCCCCGTACCGCAACCGACGTCGAGCATGCTCGCGGGCCATCGTCGATCGAAGAGGCACGGCATGACCTTCCTGGGGCTCTCCAGTGTCTGCCGGTTCGTTGCGTGATCGAACTCAGTAGCCATCGAGGCATTTCACGCGGCGGCCGTTTCTGGGAACAGGCCTCTTACGAGCACACGGACAAAGATTCCGTCGCCTCTTCGAGCCTCCACGAAGCGGGCAGGTTGAGGGAACCGATATCAGTGTACGGCAAAATTTCTGGTCGAAAATCCGGCGACGAAAAGTGAAACACGACGGTTCCCCGCTCCACGTCGTAGGTCTGAAACATGTCTGCGAGCCAGACCGTCACGACGTAGTCACCGCTGTGCAAGGGCAATTGTGGTATTCGACAGACGAGCGCACCGCTTTTCGCGCTACGTCGTTCGTATCCCTCCGGGTGCATAAAGGTAGCCGTGCCCACGACCGGACTTCCGCCCGCGTCAGCGATAATTACTCCGCCAACCGGCGGCTCGAGGTCAAAAGGTGACTCGAAGGAGATGCGGACTTCGAAATCTCCGCGCTGTAGTGCATCTTCGTCGAGGGTCACGCCCACGATCTTTGGCGAGGTCACTCGATCTTGAGAGACCGGGTTTCTCTGGGATGAATTCTTCAAGTAGAGCGAGAGCGCGGAATGAATGTCCGTGTCTGCCAGCATGGACCCTGAATCGAGGAGCACGCCCCGGCTGCACAGGTTGGACAATGCGCCGGTGTTGTGGCTGACGAACAGGACGGTACGGCCCTCCTGGCTGGATACCTGCCGCATTCTACCCAGACACTTCTTCTGGAATGCGAGATCACCGACGGCCAATACTTCGTCGACGATCAGAATCTCCGGGTCCAGATGCGCCGCGACAGCAAAGGCAAGACGCACCTGCATTCCGCTGCTGTAACGCTTGACGGGCGTGTCCAGGAACCGTTCGACCTCGGCGAAGGCTACCATCTCGTCGAACTTTTTCTGAATCTCGGCGCGACTCATTCCCAGAATCACGCCGTTGAGAAACACATTCTCTCGTCCCGTCAGTTCGGGATGAAAGCCGGTGCCCACTTCGAGCAGGCTTGCCACGCGCCCGCGAATTCTCGCCCGGCCTTCTGTGGGCTCCGTGATGCGGCTGAGAATCTTCAGTAGCGTCGATTTGCCAGCACCGTTCCGTCCAATGATGCCGACGACCTCACCCTGCTTAATCTCGAGATTGAGATCACGAAGCGCCCAGAACTCCTCGCGCGCCCACGCCTGAGATGTCAGATCGCGGAGCCACCGGAAGGGCGAACGGAGTGCACGTTCGATGGCGTGACTGAGCCCGTCTCGCCGGTCACGCTGGTGCCCGATGATGTAGCGCTTCGAGAGATGTTCAACCGTTATCATTGAGTCGTTCATGACGCGACTTGTTTTACCTGAACGCCAGCGTTAGGGCCAGAAGCTGACCACTGATCGAGCAAGCGCCATGACCCTCCGGACCGGTACGGCCGGGATGGCACGCAGCAAGCGCTCAGCAGACATGTACAGTCGACCGAGCATCGAGGGCTGAGGCTGAGTGACGTAGTGCTGAATGATGAAATCGTCCGCTTCGCGATCTTGCACGACACAGGGAGGGTGGACGAGTGGGAATGTCATCGCCTCCGCCGTCAGCCTCCCCCGTGGGTCGTCGGGCGGCGATGGAAAATGCGTGGCGTCCGGACCAAAGCCGACATTCGCGACGAGCGTCGTTGAGGGCATCAGCGTAAAGCCGCTCTGACTCCAGCACGCGAACGACCATGCATAATCCCACCCATCGTTCTGACCAGGGCGGTTGTAGAGGTCGTCGAAGATCGCGGAATACTCTTTGACGCCGCGCGGATCCTTCATGAGCTCGGTAAGGAGTGCCGTCTCGCGAACCTGCGGCCATAGCCGTACTTCGAGATCGAAGTGCTGCCATGCTCGGCGCCACGTCGCCCAGCCCCATGAGACGTTCCATCGCGCGAACGTGTAACTGTACGGTGTCGATCGGAAAGTCTGCGGCTGCAGGTGACTGCCCGAAATATGCATGACACGTTTGTCGTCACGGTATCGTTCGAGTAGCTCTTCGCAGAACTTGAAGAAGGTGGGGTGCGGCACGCAGTCGTCTTCCAGCACGATGAGCTCTTCGACCTGTTGGAAGGCTGCATTCAGGCCGGACACGATGCGGTGATGCGGCCCGAGGTTGACGGTCGAGAAATCCAGCGTCACCTCGCAATCCCAATCCACGCCCTTAACGATCCGCTGCGCTTCGGCACACAGCTCGGCGTCACGCTCCCGGGACGGGCGAGGTCCGTCGGCAAACACGAACAAACGGCGTGGCCTCGCTTTCGCGACCTCGGCAAACACACGTGCCGTAAGGTCCGGACGATTGAAGATGATGAGAGCGACAGGCGTCTGCAAGACGTTCGTGCAACTCATTTGAACCTCCCGGAAGCTGTCTACAGCCCTTTGGTCCTGAAGGAGATCCGTTCGTGCGATTATTCTGGCACTCGGATGTAGCAGATAGCGCCCGCGCGTTGACGTATACGCGCAGAGCTTTTCCGTCGCGACAGAAACTCATGCACTGCGCGCGCGCAGCCATCCCACGTGTAATAGTCGTCGACGATTACCAGGCCGCCTGGCACGACGCGGCCCCACAATGCTTCCAGACAAGTCATCGTCGATTCATACCAGTCGGCGTCGAGCCGAAGCAGCGCGATACCACCCTCGACGGACATGTGTGGCAACGTCTTGTCGAACCAACCGGCGACAACCCGTATTCGGCGGGCCGGCGAGAGCTCAATGGCACCACGCGCCACCTCCTCCGTGGCCGTGCAGTTATCGTGGTACGTCGGACCCTCCGGGTCGCTCTGCCACGTGAGCGCGGCCTGACCGTCTATGGGTTGCGCCTTCGGCAGGCCCTGAAAGCTATCGCAAAGGATGTATTCCCGCGAGCCGCCAAGCACCTCGGCAATTCCAGCGATCATGCCGCCGCGCCACACGCCGCACTCGACGACAGCGCCTTCGATCTCACTCACTGTTTCAGCCAACTGCAGATTCAGCAGATAGTCCGATTGCGGAATCATGGTGAAGGCGGCGTATTTCTCGTACACGGCCAACAGGTTGCGGCGGTGCTGCCGCATCCGGACGTAGCCGCTGATCGCGCGGAGGGGCGCCGTCGCGCTGGTCATCGGTGGCTTCTCATGCGATATCCCAGCCGCGGCTGCCCCTCGAGCCAGAACGCCAGGTTGCCCGGAGTAGGAATCGGGTAGCGCACTTGCCCAGCCAGGCCGATCTCGGCCGGTGAATCGATCACGCGGAAGTCGACGTTGGCCTCGACCAACCGCTGCCGCAACGACTTGAATGGACCGAAGTGCACATTCACCGGAGGCTCCGTCGATGACATCTGCTGTAGCGTGACCCGAATGTCCCTCGCGTACTTCAGTTGACGCCACCCTACGTTGGCGGCAACGACCAACAGGTTGACGACGGCCAGGCCGACCAGGCCGCATCCGAGCCACCACTGAAACGAACGCCGGAGTGCAGCAAGGCTGGGGATGGCGATGACCATCGGAAGCAGCCACGCCTGCGGAACGTAGCGAGCCCACCACGTCTCTTGATGCACGAAAATCGTCGCCAACACACAGCCGCAAATAAGCAGAACGATGCCGGCGGTCCGTCGCGTTGATCGAGTAACGCCGAGCGAGACTGCGGCGACACCAGCAATCAGGAGGAGCGCCCCGTAGAGGGGGCCAAAACCGCCGGACTCGAGATCCGCCGAATAGAGTCCTCGGCGTTCCTGCGGCGCGATCCAGAAAGGAAATTTCGATCGCGTGCCTTGCGGCGGTCTGACGGTCTCCGAGAGCGAGAAGCTTGACACCAGGAATCGGGTGACGCGATCGGCGTGGAGCAGGTTTGCCGGGACCTGATGTGTGGTGTCCAGAACGCCGTATTTCGGCGTAGCCGGATAAAACGGGTCGTGATGATCGACGAGGTTGTGCACATACGGGCTATACCCGAGCACAATCATGCCAATGACTCCGGCAGTGGCGGCCGCCGCCGAGAACTGGACGGCAGTCGTCAAGCCACGCTGCCGCCACACAATCAACGCGGCGAGCCCGAGCAGGATCGCGGCGTAGACCAGAGCAGTGAATTTGAGGTTGATGGCGAGCGCGGCCGCCAACATCGCGATGAGCATGGCCTGCCATCGCGGCGCTGCCAGGAAGATGACCAGCCCGGCAACCATGACTGTCAGCGAGCTCGCCACCAGATTGTCGACGTAGAACGTCGTGCTCTGGTAGACCACTACCGGGTTCAAAGCGACGAGCACGCTCAATACCGATGCCCACCCGATGGATAGCCGGGTCAGTCGCAGCAAAGCCGACAGGCAGAAACATGCGGCTGCAATCATCAAGGTGAGATTGAACAGCTTGCCCGCCTCGATATGACCGGTTGCCTTGAGGACCGCCGCCGCCATGACCCATGACGCCTTGGGGTAATGATCGAGGAAGATTTCTTCGCCTGAACCGTAACGGCTCGCGCCTTCAGTCACCGGATTCCAGCCAGCGGCGAGGCGCACGACAGCTTCTTGTTGATAGGCCAGACCGTCCCAGGAATTGTCCGGAAACGAATACGCCACTGCGCCAGCCGCAAGATGAGTGAACACCGTGATAGCCGTGGCCAACGTCAGCTCGCGCCAGTGACTTCCGAAGGCCTGTAATCCGATAGCGGCGATCAACGCGGCCAGCGGCAGTACGAGCGGTTCTATCCTGCGACCGAGGAGAAAGCCCGCGACTGCGCAGAAAACGAGTGTGAGCGGGAACAGGAAATGAGCCGCCGTCACCAGTTCCAGTATCCGCGCGAGTCGCTCGCGAGGGAGGCTGTCAGGGCCGGGAGAGACTGTGATCACGAATGTCTCAGCGAGCAGCAGCCACAAGGATCAACGCGGCCGCGACGACCACGACATAGCTCACGGGATCCCGGATAGCAACGAGGACCGGATCGTCCTCGAGCGTCTCGCGCGCCGCCTTGAACCAGCTGCGCGCCATTGAGTAAAGGAGAAGAGGACACAACAGGATGAGAATCGAAGGCGAGCGATACAGCCTGGCGACTGTCGGGTCTGCCGCATAGAGCGCCAAGACTAAGACCGACATGCATCCAGCACCAATTCCAAGGACTTGCATCCAATGCTGGTCGATGGACTTGTAACCCCGTCCCGCCATTGTCCCCGCGGCGGTCATCGCATTCACCGTTCCGGTGTATCGCTTGAGCAGCGCCAGATTCAGAAAGAAGAACATCCCGAATGCGACCAGCCACGTGGAGATCTCAATGCCGGTCGCGACCCCGCCAGCGAACATCCGGAGCACGTAGAAGCCAGTGAGGAAGAAGACATCCAACACCGGCTCCTGCTTGATTCTCAGCGAGTACAACACAGTCGTCGCGATGTAGAGTGCGAGCCACGCGCCAAACGCTGCCGATACGGCGCTGGTACCGATGAGCAAGCCGACGACGAGGAGAACGCCGCTGAGACCCAGGCCTGTGGGAACGGACAAATCTCCCGATGCGAATGGCCGATGACGCTTGCGCACGTGTTGGCGGTCGGCCTGAATGTCGAACAGATCGTTTGCCACGTAGATCGATGACGCGCACAGGCAAAACGCGACGAACGCCCAGAGTGCTCTCATCGCCAGATCGAGTTCGAGTATGCGGTGGGCTGCAATGAGCGGCAGAAGCACGAGCAGGTTCTTGACCCACTGATAGGGACGCAGCGCCCGGACGATAGCGCGCACACGCCTTCGCGGTGGAACGATCACGCGGACCGAATCGAGACGCGACGTCAAATGCCTGTACAGACGGCCCGGCGCGGCCACGATCGTGGCGCGGCCCGCGGCAAGCCACGTGGGGACGTCGACCCAGTCGTTGCCGATGTAGTCGAACTGACCTGTTCCGAAGCGCCGCTCGAGGCGCCTCGCCTTCTCGTGGCCAGACAGATTCACAACGCCGTCACTGGCAATCACCTCGTTGAACCCGCCGAGATGCGTCGCGATCGCCAGTGCGTGCGATTCGTCGGCCCCCGTCGCCAGCACGATCTGTCGACCGGATGCACGTGACTCTTCGATAAACGCCAGAACCTCAGGCCGGTACGGAAGCAGCCGAACATCGAGCGGCGCGTTGACTGCGACCTGCTGTTTGACGTAAGCGCGTCCGCGCAGCAGCCAGCTGGGAAGCGTCAGCGCGATGCGCGGGTTGCGCCGGAAAAGGCCGAGCAGCGATTCCCAGAACAAATCGCCGGCCACCAATGTGCCGTCGACGTCCACGCAGACGACGCGGCGGCTCGATAAGGTGGCGCCTTCGATCGAAGGGCTGGCTGAGACGGGTGTACTCACTCGCGGTGTCCGGCGATCAGATCACGTCGGCAAACGTGCGCTCGGTAGAACGGAAATAGCGCACGCCGGTTATGAGAACGAGAGATATGACGACGAGAGACGTCGCGAAACCGGGAAGATTCAGCGAGACATCGCGCAGAATCGCCCAGCGAAATCCGTCGATCACTCCCACCATGGGGTTCAGCGAATAGAGCAGCCGCCACTGTTCCGGCACAACGTCGCTGCTGAAGCCGATTGGTGATACATAGAGGCCGAATTGCACGATGAACGGCACGACGAACCGGAAGTCGCGATAGTTGACCATCAGCGCCGAGATCCACAAACCCATACCGAACGCGGCGGCCAACGCCAAAAGCACGAACCCTGGCAAGAACAGGATTCGAATAGTCGGCACGTGCGCATACCACACCATCAGAACCGCAAGTAATCCCGCCGACACGGCGAAATCAACGAGGCTGGTAATGACGGAGCTGGCGGGTATCGTCATCCGGGGGAAGTACACTTTCGAAATCAGTGCCCCGTTCGTGATCAGGCTGTTGCTGCTTTCCGAGATCGCTGTCGCAAAGAACTGCCACGGCAGCATGCCGCAAAACACGAGAATCGGGTAGGGAACGCCGCCTGAAGGCATGTTCGCCAATCGTCCAAAGACGACGGTCAGAACGACCATCGTGAGAAATGGACGAATGAGAGACCACGTGACTCCAACGACCGTCTGCTTGTACCGGACCAGGATGTCGCGCCACGCCAGGAAGTACAAGAGTTCACGATAACGCCAGACGTCTCTCCAGTACTGTCGCTCGGCGTGGCCGGCCTCAATGAGTAATTCCTGCACGTCTCGCTCTCGATGTTATCCCGCGTCGCTCAAGCCGTCGCGTAATGGTGGGTGCGTGAGTGCCCCGCCAGGGCACACACGGTCATGATAGTCAGACGCCGACTCGCCGCGCCGTGGTCGCCTGGATAGGCACCGGTTCTTCCTCACCGCGGGGTCGAGTATCAACCGATGCAACGGGAGATGCAGGGAGTCGATGCAGCCATTGGAGCGTTGGGCTCAGTAGATGGCGACGCTGCAGATCTGTCAGCACCTCGAGGCGAATCAAAGCCGAGTGGCGAAAGTTGGCGTCGTCGAAATACATCTGCGCGAGACCATTCCGCAACGACTCGATGGTGCCCTGGAGATCGGCTTGTGGTTGATGCCTGGGTGCGAGCCTCCGAAACAGCGAGAAGTCGACGCGGTACGAATGTTTGTCCGGAGGGGCCGCGTAGTTGATCAAAACCTCAGTCCCCGGAATTACGTTGGCCACCGCTTCCGCCAACTGACGAAGCCGATAATTCCATTCCTCGCTCCCCGCGTTCACAACGATAAAGTGGCCGCCGTTGTGTGAATCCCGCCCGACCGCCCATTCGACCGCACGAGCCATGTCGTGCACATCGATCAATGGTCGCCACGGTGAGCCGTCGCTCAACATGATGATGCGGCCTGTTGCGACGGCGGACGCCACGAAGTCGTTCAACACGAGGTCAAGCCGCAGCCGATCGCTCATGCCGCACGCGGTGGCAAACCGCAAACAGGTCACCCGGAATTTGGCATCTGCCAGCTTGCGAAGTCCGCTCTCGGTCAGCACCTTCGAGCGTGCATAGACCGTCGAGGGACGGAGCTGCGAATCTTCTCTGCGGGCACGGTCATCCGCTGCGCCATACGCGCTGCAGCTCGAAGCAAAGACGAATGAGCGCACGCCAGCGCTCTTCGCAAGCCGGGCGAGCCGCATTCCAGCGTGGTAATTGATGTCGAGGATGAGGTCCTCGTAGGCTTTTTCCACTGGATGGGTCGAGATCGCCGCCAGGTGCACGATGGTGTCGACGTTTTCAAGCAACTCGGATCTGATACTACGGATGTCCACGTAGTACTGCGCATTCAGCTGAGCCTCCGGCGGAGCTCCTGGCGCAGTCAAGCAATGCGAGAAGTAGCCGGTGTCGAGTCCGACAAGATCCGCATCAGGAAACGCGGAGCGGAGCTGCCGTGTAACCGAGGGCCCAACGTATCCGAGATTGCCGGTAATTAATATCTTCACGGCTAGTCCGACTACCGCTCGTTCGTGTCGGCTCTCCTCATTGCGCTAGGCTGCCGCGCAGCGCCTCTGTCGACAAGACAGCCTCATGATGAGCCTCGCGAAGAGACAGCTTCGCCCTCTCACTTACATCCAGGCGTCCAAGACCTTGCCAACCTCACGTCGAAAGTGAGGCGCGGGTTCACACCCTAAGGACGCTCAGAATTCTTCGGCGGCGCGTCGTCCAGTGGCGCGACCGAGCTGCCGGAGATCGGCGGCGCGTCCGCGCGCCGAGTGGAGCGGAACGGCCAGGTTGCTAGCGACAACAGGGGAGCTAGGCTCCTCAGTCGGCGACCAGGCATCCGCCGATGCAGCCCGAGCAGTCGACCGGCTGAGCGTCGGAACCATCGCCACTAAGTGCGCGATCGTTTCCGCTTCGCGCCCTTGCCGGGCATGCGACACCGCAGCCTCGACCTGCTCCGCCAGTTGCGACATATCCGCCTGAGGCCAACCCACGCGGAAGATCTTTTGAATCTCGGATGGTTCGAGCGCTTCACCGTCCCCGACGAGTTCCTCAACCAGCTTTTCGCCCGGCCGCAGGCCGATATACTTGATCTCGATATCGCCGGGCACGAATCCGGACAAGCGAATGAGGTTTTTCGCCATGTCGAGCACCTTCATCTGCTCTCCCATGTCGAGCACGAATGTCTCGCGACCCCGAGCAAGCACCGCGGCTTGCAGGACGAGCTCGACGGCCTCTGGGATGAGCATGAAGTAGCGGCGGATGTCGGGGTGTGTGACCGTCACGGGGCCGCCTGACCGGATCTGCTCGACCATCCGGGGGATCACGCTTCCGTTGCTGCCCAGCACGTTTCCAAACCGGACCGCGACAAACCGTGTCGGGCTCCCCTGGCTCATGGCCTGCACGATCAATTCAGCGACGCGCTTGGTCGCGCCCATAATGCTCGATGGATTCGCTGCCTTGTCGGTGGAGATCAGAACGAATCGCTCGACGTGATGCCGGCGCGCCGCTTCGGCAAGTGTCCGCGTGCCCCCGACGTTGTTCTTCACCGCCTCGCAGGGGTTCGTCTCCATCAAAGGAACGTGCTTATGCGCGGCCGCATGAAAAACGAGATGAGGTCGATGCTGAGAAAGCACGGCATCGACGCGGTCGGCGTCCGTCACATCTCCGATCATTGGATGAATCGAAGCCGACGGCGCGCGATCGGTCAGGTCGTTGACCACCGCGAACAGGCTGTTTTCGTATCGCTCGAACAGAATCAGGCTCGAGGGCTCGAGGGCAACGATCTGTCGGCACAACTCGGAACCAATCGATCCTCCGGCGCCGGTGACCAACACTCGCCTGCCCTTGATGAGCGCCTGCACGTCGCGGACCTGCAATGTCACCGGGCTGCGCGGCAAAAGATCCTCGATCGACAAGGGTCGGATCTGTTGGACGGCGACCCTGCCATTGACCAGATCTTTGAGATCGGGCAACGTCGTGATGGGTAATTTGAACGATTCGAGCCGTTGAAGAATGCCGCGGACAGCCGCCGCCCTGGCGCTCGGAATCGCTATCAACACCTCGTCGGGGTTCGTCGCGGCGACGATCCGATTCAGATCCTTCGCGGTGCCGAGAACGGGCACTCCGTGGATGGCGCCACCGACCTTCAGCGGGTTATCGTCGAGGAATCCGATGGGGTGATATCCCCCGTTCCGCTGCATTTCTCTGACAATCATTTCGCCGGCATCGCCGGCACCCCAAATCAGCACGCGATGGCCCATCGCCGACCGAGGACGAGCGTCTACAATCCTGCGAATGAGCCGTACGCCACTCAAGAAGGAGATCAGCAGGAGCGAGTCGATCACAGGGATAGATCGAGGGAATCCTTGTGGTCCGAACGGACTGTAGAACGGCGCATAGAGCAGTGCACCACTGGCCAGGACGGCCATGACGATGCGCGAGATATCCCAAATCCCCGTGTACTTCCACAGGCCGTCGTACAGTCCAAAGCGCCAGAAAATGAGACCGCGGATGACGACGACCCAAGGCAGAGTGCGAAGAAGAGTCGCTATTACCTTTGGCGGGATGTCCCCGTCGAACCGCAACCAGCAGGCGAAATAGACCGCGAGCGCAATGAGTGCGCAATGCACGCCAACCACGAAAGGAAGCGCGTGCAGACGGGTCCCCCCTGCTGACATGCGCCTGAAGGCCGTGCCGATGACTCCGGCACCCAGCCCAAGCCTCTGAAGTAAAATGCGCGGCGAACCTCCAAAAATTGGAGGCGAGCTCGACAGAAAATCGTTTGAGCGAGGGCGTGTTGGCAACGGCAGTGCACGTAGCAATCCCAACGCCATCCGCGCGCAGTTGCAATCATTGATGTGTCATCGTGGCAATGTACTTATGGCATCCTGTTAGCTCACTTTCGACTAGAGAAAGTTCTGATTTTTGCCGAATTCTTAAAATACGAAATTTGTAATGCGCACTGGAGATGTCCGGCCGACCGTTGAATTAAGCGGCCATTCAGTTGACGCCGGCGCGGTCTGTCGATCCTCTTGAGCCGTGACTAGGCCGAGCGCACGCAGGAAGCGCGGCGAAGAAAGCCCTCTTCGGCCACCAGCGGCTACCCACCGGAACGTCATCTGTTCGCTGTGCCCGTCACATGCCGCGGCAGGTCCACACGTGCGACTGAGCAGATTCTCTGCCTGTTGGCACGCGTCGCGTTCTCTGCGTCGCGCCGTCCCAGAGGCCCAGCCGTGCTTCTGGTCGTCGGACGCGATCTCGAGGACCACGATGAGGTAGTGATCCGAGGTGCTCGCGATCGATCAGCAGTGCGACCAGATTGAGCGACTTCGCGCGGGTCGTGCCCGCGCGACTCGCCGGGCGATCGGTGATCGCCAGGTGCAAGATAGCCAGAGGGAGAAGAACAATTTACGTTCCGCTCGCAAATCAAGGGACCTCGGCGACCGAGGGTAGCACTACGTGCAGTTACTGTCGGAATGCTGCTAGGATCGGCGCCGCCATCGTCTTCGGTTAGGGCCTGCGCTAACGAATACCGTCAAAATGTATCAACGCTACTACGGCCTTCGCGAACTTCCCTTCGAGCTCAGTCCGAACCCGAAGTATCTGTACCTCACTGCCCAATACCGCGAAGCGCTGAGCAACCTCGAATACGGGCTGTTTTCCGCAAAGGCGCTCACAGTCTTGATTGGTGAAGCAGGCACCGGCAAGACGACGCTCCTCCGCGCCGCGCTGGAATCAGAGCGCTGCGCGAACGTGCGCTGTGTATACCTGAATAATCCCGCTCTGACTCGCGCGGAGTTTGTAAGCATCCTGGTTTCACGGTTCGGCCTCGCACCGGAAGTCGGTGAATCGAAGGCGGCGTTCCTCGAGGCGTTGGAGCCCGTTTTGCGAAAACGGCGAGACCAGGGCGAGATCACCGCCCTCATCGTGGATGAAGCGCAGACCCTCAGTTATGAGTTACTGGAGGAAGTGCGACTCCTGGCCAACATGGAAACATCCGCCGAAAAGCTTCTTCCCCTCGTGCTCGCTGGTCAGCCGGAGCTAAACGACCGGTTCGAGGAGCAGGCGTTGCGTCAGCTGAAGCAGCGCATCGCGCTCCGGTGCGAACTCACACCATTGGACTTGAACGAAACGGCAGCCTATATCGCCGCCCGCATTCGAGTTGCTGGTGGCGTGCCGTCGAAACTGTTCACGCGCGAGGCAGTCACGGTAATTCATGAATACTCACGTGGGATCCCAAGAATCATCAGCGTGATCTGCGACAACGCCCTCGTGAGCAGCGTGGCGCTGGACCAGCAGCCAGTTGATCGGGGAATTGTCGTCGAGGTCTGTCGTGACTTTCGCTTGCGCGGCGACACAGTGGGCATTGACCTGACGACAGTTGAGAGTCCTCAGAGCGCTCTGCCAGAACACGAGCTGTCGCAAGCGCCCAGTGAAAGGAGCGGCGAAACGGTTGGCGGCACGTCAAAGCCGCATCGGTTTAGCTTGTTTGGAGGACGAGAGTAGAAGCAGAGGCGCCGCGCTTGCGCGGCGCGCATCATCGGCGTTGCGCTAGCTCTCACACTCCCCTACTCAACGACCGTAATCTTGTCGGGCATCCCGTTCCGGGTCGTAGACATAGGACATGATCCAACCTTCGTCTTCGGCGGTAGCTCCCGCCTTCCGCACGAAGACTGGCTCCGCCGTCATCCGCCCGCGCCCGTAGTCATGTGTGCCGCCGACGTTCATGAGATTCGTATTGACGTTGCCGTCACGAGTGCCTTCACTGGGCCCGGAGAGCGGTTTGCGGCTCAAGACTCTCGCGGCGTTTCGGTCGAGGACGAAGCGGCTCCGGAACCACTCCGCCTTGCCCCCGCGCAACCGCAGGCCGTGCGCCATGCCCGAGCCTGCAAACCAGTGATGGTGCGCGAGCCGCACCTGATCTCTCCGCCCGAAGTCCATCTCCGTTCATTCAGCCCCGCCGACCGGCGGACCGCATGATGAGCGTTCATGTGCTTGACCTTCGGTAAGGGCTGGGCCACGATGCCGTCATGGACGAGCGCGCGAAGGGTGATGCGCGGGCGTGGCGGGAACATCTGCTCCGCACGTCGATACACTGGGCTTCACTCTTTGGTGCGGTCATCGCGATCGGCGTCCTCATCCGGACGTTCTTCTTCGAGTTCGTAGACGTCAGTAGCCCGGCGTTTGCGGGGATGTTCGCCGGCTACGGTGCGATCGTCGCGCTGCGACTGTTGCCCAAACTCCCCTACAACGTGCGGGCACTCGGACTCTCGGCGGCGAGCTTCGTCGCCGCCGGCAGCGCGGTGTTCCTGCGCGGCCTGGCCGCAGCGCCGGTCCTGCTCCTGGGACTCGGTGTGTTGCTCAGTGCTCTCTTCCTCGGAAGGGCGGCCATGATCACCAGCCTCATCCTGGCGGGAACGATCGTGGCCGCGGTCGGTCACCCTGAGCCGGTCGTGGCATTCAGTCGATGGTCCAGCGCGATCGACATCGTGTGCGTTGCGGGAGTGATGACGATGCTCGTGCAGGTCGTCGTCAGCCGGCTGGAGGGATCGCTCGAGCGCCGCAGACAGGCGTTCAAGCGGCTACGAGCGGAACAGACACTGCGAGAGCAAACCCAGAGCGAACTGACGCGTGCCCAGGCGACCTTGCAACAGACACAGAAGCTCGACGCCGTCGGCCGGCTGGCCGGCGGAGTGGCACACGACTTCAACAACACACTTCAGGTGGTGCTCGGCTGGACCGAGCTGCTGCGCGACGAGACGCAACCGCAAAAGATGCAGGACGGGATTGAGCAGATTCGCGCCGCCGCCGAACGGAGCAGAGACCTGACGCGTCAGCTCCTGACGTTCAGCCGGCCAGAGATGAGCGCACCTACCCGCGTCGATCTCCATGAGATCCTGCCGGAACTGGTCAAGTCGTACCGTCGGCTCATGCCTGATGACATCTCGATCGTCACGCACACAGTCCCCGGCCTCGCCATCCTCATGGATGAGGGCCATCTCAGTCAGGTCCTGCTGAACATCGCGCTCAACGCGCGCGACGCGATGCCAACCGGAGGCACGCTGGCACTGATGGCCAGGTTTGTCCCCCGCGCAGAACTGCCGACCTCGATGACGGCGTTCGACGGGGGTGCCATCGAGATCGAAGTGACCGACACGGGAACCGGGATGGACGAAGAGACGAAGAGCCGTGTCTTCGAGCCGTTCTTCACAACCAAAGGCGCGCAAGGCACCGGCCTCGGGTTGTCGACGGTCTATGGCGTGGTGCAACAAGCGGACGGCTCGATCGACATCTCCAGCGAGCCGGGCAAGGGCACGTCGGTCAAGCTGTTTTTCCCACCGCTCACTGACCTGCCTGAGGCTCCTCCCGCGGTTGGACTACGTACGGCACGGGTGTCTGTCGGGCAGACGGTGCTCCTAGCCGAGGACGATCGTGGCGTGCGCACGACGCTCGCACGAGCCTTGCGGCATGCGGGTCATCGAGTCGTCGAAGTGGGCGATGTCGAAAGCGGGCGAGTCGTCGTCAAGGAGCGCGGCGCGGAGTTCGGCGTCCTCGTGACCGACGGCATCATGCCTGGCGGCAGCACGCGCCGACTGATCGACGATTTCCTCAAAGTCCGCCCGGACGGGCGCGTCGTCGTCTGCTCCGGCTACATCGGCGATGAACTCGCGATGCGCGACCTTGGCGCTCGAAGCTTCGAGTTCGTTCCCAAGCCCTTCTCCCCCTCAGAGCTGGTGGCGAGGCTGGACGCCATCGCCGCTCCAGCCCGCGAAATCCCTGTCCAGAAATCCAGGTAAAACAGCGGCACATCGTTTGAAGCGTCGATCGCTCACGATGAGGTCGTCGTCTCATCTCCTCTTCCTCACTCTCGGCCTCGCTTCGCTGACGGTCGCCTGCTCGAGCTCCGAAAATTCGCGAGTCAGAGACACGACGCGTCCTACCTATAATTCCGCGACGGGAAAGCTCGTCGAGCTGACCTTCGACCGCAACAAGAATGGTGTCATCGACACTTGGACCGCGATGGAGGGCAGTCGAATGATCGGCTCGCGCAGCGATCTGAACGAAGACGGTACGCTCGACCGTTGGGAGTACTACGACGAGCGCGGCAACCTGATCAAGGTCGGATTCGCGCGCGCCGGCGATGGACGGCAGGACGCGTGGGCCTTTGCCGGCGCGGATGCCAAGGTCGAGCGGATCGAGATCTCCTCGAGCGGCGATCCGCAACGCATCGATCGCTGGGAGCGGTACCACGACGGAGTGCTCGTCAGTGCCGAAGATGACACCAACGGTGACGGACGCGCCGACAAGTCGGATACGTACGAAGCAGGAGTCCTGACAACGACAGCGATCGACGAGGACGGTGATGGAGAACCCGATCGCCGTCTCACCTATTCCTCCGGCGTGCTCACGCTGATCGAAAGCGAACGCGATGGGTCGGGCGTATTCCGTAGCTCTGTAACAGTGAGATGACTTCATCCGTTGACGATGGCATCCCTCATGCTGAAGTGTGAACGGGTTTATCTTTTCGTGTTCTTCAAGCGCACGATCCTGACGAAAAAACACTGCTCAGGACCGCGACATCTCGTGGCGTGCTGCGAGCGTTAACGGGCCACTACCCTTGGAAGGTTTGTTATGCGAAATACGATTGCATTGGGTCTGGCAGCAATCCTCTTCCTCGTCAGCACCGCTGGCGCGAGCGCTGCCGGTTCCGCGCCGGTGATTGGTTCCATTTCTGGCGTGGCTCGAGATTCGCGAGGTGCCAACCTCGTGAACGCGGGCGTTCGTATCCGCAACGCAACGCACGGCGACGTCGTGGCACAGCTGCGCACCGGCGCAGGCGGAGCCTTCTCCACCGCAGGGCTTTCACCGGGCGCGTATGTCGTCGAGGCACTCGGGTGGTCCGGCGAAGTGATCGGAGTTTCGCCGGCCGTGTCGGTCATCGCGGGACGGACCGCCAACGTCACGGTCATGGCAGGCGGCGGCCAATCGCAGCGACCGCTCTCCCAGGCGGGCTTCAGTCTGTTCGGTCTGGGAACCGCGGCATCCTGGGGAGTCGTCGCCGCCGCTGCGACCGCCACGATCGTGACAGTCGCGGTCGTCGCCAACGACGACACCGTAACGAGCCCATCGCAATAGCCAGAACGCGGCCGGTCGTTGCAAATGCATCCGCCTCGGATGGGCGGCGGAGCTTTACCCTGAAGCCATCACTGTAAGTCAGAGGGCGGTAGCCTGCGCGATTCGGCCAGCGGGAGCCAGCCATGCGAACCCAGCCCATCCTTCTCACGCTCTTCTTCATCGTCAGCGGCATCAACACGTCAGCTCAGGTCTACAACCCGATTCCCCCGATCGCCGGCTCGCCGCAGACGATCGACGAGGTTCGCGAGAACTATGCGCTGAGCTTCGGGCCGGTCCACGTGGACCCTGCCTTCCGGATCAAGGAGTTCGGCGTCGATACCAATGTTTTCAATGAGTATGGCGACGGCAGATCGGACTTCACGTTCACCATCTCCCCGAAAGCCGATGGCGTGTTGCCGTTTGCGCGTCGAGGCATGCTCAAGGGGACGCTCGGCGCCGACCTCGTCTATTTCGCAAATTACACCAGCGAGCGGTCGGTGGATCCGCTGGCGATCGTGCGTGGGGAGTTCTACACCCGCCGCGTGACGCTGTTCCTCGAGGAAGCGTACGTGAATACGCGAGAGCGGCCGAGCCACGCGATCGACGTCCGCGCCAGGCGTATGGAGAACAACTTCTCGACCGGCGCCGCCGTCCGCGTGGGGTCGGAGTTCACCGTCGAAGCCGCACTTCGCCACAGCACGACACGTTTCGACGGAGATGCCGTCGACTTCGGACAATCTCTGGCTGAAGCGCTCAACTACGACTCCACCGCCTTTCGCGTGATCGGACGATACGAGCACAGCGTCCTGACCACCATCGGTCTGCTCGTCGAAACTCAGACGGATCGGTTTCCGGAGGCGCCGGAGCGCGATTCCGACAGCTTCCGCGTGATGCCGGGCGTCGAATTTCGGCCGAGGGCTCTCGTCAAAGGAAGCGCGTGGATCGGCTATCGGAACTTCGTGCCGAAGAACCCGGCGCTGCCGCTACAACGCGGCCTCGTCTCGCAGCTTGCACTCTCCTACACCCTCCTGGACGCCACGACATTTGGTGTCACCTACAACCGTGACTTCCGGTACTCCTACGAAGTTCTGACGCCTTACTTCGTCGACAACAACATCGGCGTCTTCGTGCGGCGCGCCGTCGGCGCCAGCTTCGATGTAATTGCCGAGGTCAACCGGTTCCGCTACGACTACCAAGCAATCACGGACGTGGCCGCCGACATCGCCGGACCGTTCGGCCGCGTCGATACCATTCGCAATTTCGGTCTCAACTTCGGATACCGGCCGAGACGGCAAAACCGCATAGGGCTGGGCCTCTCTCACTGGAGCCGCGAATCGACGGGTATCTTCCTCCGCAACTACGACGACCTTCGGATCGGCCTGACGATGACCTACGAGTTGTAACCATGACCGCAGCAACACGACTCATGAGCTCTCTTCTACTGTTTTTGTTGATTGCCGCGACGGGCGCCCGCGCCCAACAGGCTGCCGACTACATCATCGGCCCTCAGGACGTTCTGGCTATCCAGCTCTTCGACCAGATCGATCTCAGCGGCAAGTACACAGTGGAAGCCGACGGCACGTTTTCGTTCCCACTCGTTGGGCGCCTCAAGGCCGGTGGCTTGACGCTGCGCACGTTCGAGAGCGAACTCAAACAACGACTGGCAGACGGGTACTTCAAGGACCCGCAACTTTCGGTGGCCGTCGACGAGTACCGCAGCCAGCGTCTCTACGTCATGGGGGAAGTACGAAGCCCGGGCCCGGTTCCGCTCACGGGCGGCATGACGCTGATTGAGGCGCTCGCGCGGGCCGGGTCCACGCTACCGTCTGCCTCAGGCGAGATCGCGATCGTCCGCGCGCGCCAGGGCAGCACGGGACCGACGCTGCCATCAGGCACCAACGAGAACTCAATCGTCCGCACAGCGATCCGCGACCTCGAAAGCGGGACCTTGGAGCAGGACATCCACCTCCGCGACGGCGACACGATCTTCGTGCCGCGCGCTGAAACAGCCTTCGTCTTTGGAGAGGTCAGATCTCCCGGTGCATTCCCGATTCAAAAGGACACGACGGTCTTGCAGGCGCTCTCTCTTGCCGGCGGCGTCACCGAACACGGAGCCCTCAATCGCATAAAAGCCGTCCGCCTCGTGAAGGGTGAACGCACCGACGTGAAAGTGCAACTGACCGACATCGTTCAGGCGGGTGACACGATCATCGTCCCAGAGAAGTTCTTCTAACGCAGGACGTCAACATGGCCGAACAACCTATGCAGGACCCTCCCGCCAATCCGCCGTTACGGCTGCGGCTGGCGTCAACCGACGGACGCGGGACGCCGACATCCCGTCCCGTTCACGACGCGAGCGACGGCCCAGCCTTGCACTTGCTCGAGTATGTGCGTGTCCTGTACAGGCGGCGCCGCACGGCGCTCACGATCTTCACCCTCGTTGCCGGCGGCGTGACGGTCTACAGCTTCACGGCCACCCCGGTCTACGAAGCGCGCACGCGACTGCTGATAGAGTCGGAACAGCAAAACGTCGTGAATTTCAAGCCGGTCGTGGACGAGGATCAGACCAAGGCGGACTACTACCAGACCCAGTACAACATCCTGCAGAGCCGAGCGCTCGCCCGGCGCTCGCTCGACGAGTTGCACCTCTGGGATACACCACCCTTCGGCGGCGAAGAGCAAGAGGGCGGTGTGTTCAGCCGGATCGCACGCACGCTCGCCGGTCTTTTCGGCCGTGACACGTCTGGACCGAGCGCCGATGAGACCGCAGCCCAGTTCAAGGCGATCGACGCGTTCGCCTCGCGCCTGACTGTCACCCCCATCCGCAATAGCCGGCTCGTCGACGTGACCTATCGCCTGTCGGACGCGGCACTCGCTACACAGATCGTGAACTCGCTCGCCAGGAACTACATCGAGCAGAACCTGGAGTACAAGTTCATGGCCTCCAGGGAGGCGGGCGACTGGCTGACGTCGCAGCTCGCCGGCCAGCGGAAGGAGGTCGAGGCCGCTGAAGCCAAGCTCCAACGATACCGGGAGCAGAACGACTCCATCTCGCTCGTCGACCGCGAGAACATCACCGTCCAGAAGCTCGCGGATCTGAACGCTGCGGTAACGCGTGCGAAGACCGAACGGATCCAGAAGCAGGCGTTGTACGAGCAGCTCCTGGCGTCGCAGGACAACAAGGCAACGCTCGACACGTTTCCCACCATCCTGCTCAACACGTTCATCCAGCAGCAGAAGGCCGAACTGGCCGGGCTCCAGCGTCAGCAGGTCGAAGCCGCCGAGAAGCTGGGCGCCAAGCACCCCAGCATGATTCGACTGAATTCCGCTATCGAGCAGTCGCAGGCCAAGCTCGACGTCGAGATCGCCAAGGTCGTCTTGTCGATGCAGAGCGAGTATCAGGCGGCGCTGGCGCAGGAACGAAGCCTGGTCGCGGCACTGGACCAGCAGAAGGGGGAAGCCCTGGCGATGAACCGCAAGGCGATTGACTACAGCGTGCTCGCGCGTGACGTCGACTCGAGCAAGCAGCTGTACAACAACCTTCTGCAGCGTGCGAAGGAGACCGGCATCACCGGCGAGCTGCGAACGAGCAATGTGCGCGTCGTCGATCGCGCCGAGCGGCCGCGACTCCCGGTCAGCCCGCGCAAGCGGGCGAATATCCTGCTCGGTCTTTTTGTGGGCACGATACTCGCCTGCAGCGCGGTGCTCTTCTTCGAGTACCTGGACAGCCGCATCAAGTCACCAGAGGAGTTGTCGGCCCACCTGGGCCTCGCCTATCTCGGCCTGCTGCCGGTGCTGGAACAGAAGGGCACCTATCCATTGCTCAGCGGCCCCGTGCCCGCCGGTTTCAGCGAGAGCTTCAGGACGTTCCGCACCAACGTGTTGTTTTCGTCCGCAGAGGAGGGCGCGCGATCGCTGGTCGTCACGAGCACTGGCCCACGCGAGGGCAAGAGCATGGTGGCCAGCAACCTGTCGGTCTCGCTCGCACAGGCCGGCCAGCGGGTGCTGCTGATCGACGCCGACTTGCGAAAGCCGAAGGCGCACGAGATCTTTCAATTCCCGCAGGAGCCGGGGCTCTCGAACGTTCTGGTGGGCAGCGCGAAAGTCGTTGACGCCATCCAGGAATCGCGTGTCGCCGGGCTGTTGTTGCTGACGGCCGGACGGACTCCCCCGAATCCGGCGGAGCTCCTCGGCTCGCAGCGCTTTCAGGAGCTCCTGGCGTCGTTGAAGGTGCGTTTTGACTGGATCATCATCGATACGCCGCCGGTGATGGCCGTGACCGACGCCACGCTCGTCGCGCATCACGCATCAGGCGTCGTGTTCGTCGTCGGAGCCGACCTCACCAGCCGGCATGCCGCCAGACGGGCGCTGGACCAATTGGAGCACGCCGGCGCAAAGTTCGTCGGCGGGGTGCTGAACCGCGTCGATCTTCAGCGCAACGGCTATTACTACTCCCAGTACTACCGGCGCGAGTACACCCACTACTACACCAGCGCATAAGCCGTCCCTCGAAGTGCGGCAAAACCCCCGTGTGGTCAACGCTACCTGACGCCCGAACAACTCGATGAGCAGGGCTCGCCGATACGCAAAGTTCGTGGGTGTGATGGTGGGACAGTCCACGGTTCAGCGGCTCGCCAACGTCTTCACCAACATGGTGCTGGCCCGGGCACTCGATGTCACGGGGTTCGGCATCTACAACGTCGTGGCCACGACGGCTTTCAGCGCTTACGGGATGCTGCGGTTGGGATCGGAGTCCGCGCTCCTGGTGCAGACCGCTGCACTCGCAAGAAACGGAGATACACAATCACGAGGAGATCTAGGAGATCTCATTGGCGCTGGTCTGCTCCTGCTGCTTCTGGCCGGCGCTGCGGGTCTTGCGATCTGTGTCGCGTTCGCGGATGCCATCGCGGCGCAGATCTTCGGTGACCCGTCCCTCGCGGTCTGGGTTCGAATTGGCGGCGTCTCGACGCTTCTCATGTGCCTGTCACAGTTCTGCTCCGCAACGTTGGCGGGTTTCGAGCGTTTTGCCGACTACGCCAAGGTCGTTGTCGCCATGGCCATCGTGCAGGCTGCCCTCGCAACCGTTGGGGGCCTGTTCTTTGGCCTGGCCGGCGCAGTGATCGCGCTCCTTGCCGTCCAGACGACCACGGTCCTCGCCCTGGCCGCCGCCCTGCGCCGGGCGCTCAGAGCGGACGGCGTGCACATGGCATTTCGCAATCTCTGGCGCCGGACGCGCGAGCTGCTGGTGTTTGGCATCCCGTTTCAGGCCGCCGCCACGGTGTGGATTCCTGTGTCGTACTACGTACAGGGGGTGCTGGCACGGCACGCGGGTATCGAAGCGCTCGGATATCTGCGGGCCATCATCTCGGTGACCACGCTCGTGACGTTCGTGCCATCGAGCCTCGCCACGACCGTCGCCGTCATGTTGTCGAGCGCCACCCAGCCGGCGCAATTTGCGAGCGATGCGACCCGCACAATTAAGCTCGTAGCGCTCTTCGCCCTGCTCATCGCCCCGATCGTAATCATGACCCTTCCGTGGCTGATTCCGATTCTGTTCGGGTCGGCGTACTCGAACATCGCCGCCGCCACCGGGATCGCGCTGACCGGGTCGGTGCTGGCATCGCTCTCTCAGGCTGTTGAAGTGACCATGCTGTCCGCGAAGCTCCCGAGCGTCGTGCTCGGCCTGACCGTCGTCCGTGGCCTGGCGCTTCTGGCGCTGGGACCGGTCCTCATTGCCCGCTACGGGCTGGCGGGATATCTGCTCGCCGATCTCGCGGGTCACTTGCTGCTGCTGATAGCGGCTTACGGTTGCTCGTACCGCTGGCTGCAGCAGCACGTCACCGCGCGCCCGTGGATCATGAAAGCATCGGCGCCCTGGCTGCTGCTGCTGGCGTACAGCGCCAGCCTCGTCGCGCAACTGGACACGCGATCCGTCGTGGGTTTGATGTTTGGCGCGACCGTCACCGCGGCCATCTGGATCTGGGTCTTTCGGACCGTTCTTGATCACGAAGAACGACAGGCTGTGTTCCGGCTCGTCCAGATTCGAACGTTCAGAGACGTGGTCACCCCCGTGGTGACCGATTGACTTCTGCCCCGTCCACACGACCGACAGCACCACTCGGCCGCACCACCCAACGTTGCTCATGACATCCAGGCGCCTCGTCGCGACCGCGGCTGCCCGGCCCGTGCCGGTCATGAACGCGGGTGGAGTCCGCGGGATCGTGTTGTGCGGAGCCTTGATCACGCAGTGGGCGCTGGTGGAAGGCCTGCTCACCCCACCGGCAGGATTGGTGACCTATTCAATCGTACTGGCGGCGTACCTCGCATTCGAGATCAGGCAGCAGCAGCACCGAACGGGGCCGGTGTTTGCGAACCCGGTGGTCCTGACGTCCATCGTGTCCTTCCTGATCCCGTTTTCGTTGAGCAACTTCATCTTCTGGCTCCCGAGCACGATGCTCGAAGCCGTCGGCACACCCGTGGGGATCACGCCGTGGATGAACGACCTCATGTTTCTCGTCGTCATCGCCGCGTGCGGCTTGTGGGTCGGATACTCGTCCGGCTTAGGCCGTGGTCTCGCCCGGAAGCTGCGCGAGAGCCGACTCGTGCGCCACCTGATCTCGGCGCCGACCGGCATGAGCCAGACGGCCGTGTCTGTATGTATTGGCCTAAGTCTCGCCGCGCGACTCGTTCAGCTTCAGTTGGGCATCTTCGGCTACGGGTCGGACAACGACACGCTGGTCGCGCTCGCAGCCTACCGCGAATATTTCTACTTCGTTGAAGTCCTCGGACAATGGGCGCTCATCGCGATTGCGCTCGATCACTATGGACCGTCCCGAACGTCTCTCCGCCTCGGGCAGTGGCTCTGGCCAGTGCTGGGATACGAAATGGTGTGGGGCTTCCTCTCCGGCTTCAAGGCACGAGTCGTCATACCGATGCTGCTGATTGCCCTCGCACACTACGTTCAGCGTGGCCGGTTTCCGCGATGGCTGGCACCCGCGCTGGCGTGCGGCCTCGTTGTCGCGTACGCGGTCATCGAACCGTACCGGGACCTCTGGAATACGGGCTGGGGCAAGGGCGGAATTCGCGGGGCGACCTCGACGATCGTCGATGGACTGCCCAGAGGGTCCGCTACCGACTCCGGTGTTTCGACGCCGCTGCAGGTCGCCGCGCGAGTCAATCTCACGTATTTCGGTTCTCTCGGAATCGAGTACGCCGCGACGAGCCAGCTCCCCGCCGGCAGTCCCGACTTCCTTGGCAACATCCTGTGGTCGCCAATCTACGCGGTGGTGCCCAGATTGCTCTGGGACGCCAAGCCTCTCAACGATTCGGGCAACTGGTATGCGCGCGAGGTGCGTGGCGTCGACTCGAACACCTCTACCGCGATGAGCGGCGTGACGTATCTGAACTTCGCAGGCGGCATCACGGCGGTCGTGTTGGGCTTTCTATTCGTCGGCATGACTCACCGCGTTCTGTTCGACGGATTGCGCGGCCTCGGACCGGGCGCATGGCTGGTGCTCATTGGCCTGCTGCCGACGCTGATCCAGTTCGAGAGCACGTTCGAAGCGTTTCCGATCGGGATCATGCGCCAACTTCCCCTTCTTCTCGCCGCGCAGTACTTCCTCTTTCCGACACCCGCTCGATCCGGCGCTGCCGCCCGCATACAGCCGCGGCCCACGCCTACTGCCGCATAGACGACGACTCCGATGTGTGGAATCACGGGCTGCGTCCTCTCGTCGAATGTTTCACTCGACGCAGGAATCCAAGCCACCCGCCGCATGATGGATCGAATGCGCTCGCGCGGTCCCGATGCTGAGGGGCTGATGTCCCCTGACGGGGTTGTGCTGGGTCACCGCCGGCTCGCGATTCTCGACCTCGCAGCGCGTGCGAATCAGCCGATGACGTCCGACGACGGTCGATTTCTGATCGTCTTCAACGGCGAGATCTACAACTTCCGGGATTTGCGCCGCGCACTGGAGGCCGACGGCGTTCGGTTTCACACCTCTTCGGATACAGAGGTCCTGCTCGTCTTGTACGCGCGTGAAGGGTCAGGGATGCTCCGTCGGCTCCGCGGCATGTTTGCGTTTGCGATTTGGGATACGCACATACGCGAGCTGTTTCTGGCGCGGGATCCTTACGGCATCAAGCCGCTGTACTACGCACGCATTGGAGGCGGCCTGCTGTTCGCGTCCCAGGTGAAAGCGCTGATCGCCTCAGGCCTCGTGCCGAGCTCCGTCGAAACGGCTGGCCTGGCCGGTTTCTACCTGTGGGGAAACGTTCCAGAACCGTGGACGATGTACCGCGGTGTGCTTGCGCTGCCGCCTGGCCACTGGCTGCGGGCGCGCGAGGGCTCAATCGGTACACCGACCTGCTGGCACGACGTCAGGACGCACTGGCAGGAAGGCGAGCAGACAGCAACGGCGGAGGCGCTCGCGTCGCACGTGCGCGAAGCGGTCATCGACTCTGTCCGCGCACACCTGGTCTCTGACGTGCCGGTCAGCATGTTCCTGTCCGGCGGCGTTGACTCGGCGGTGATGGCCGCCCTCGCCAAGGAACTGGGCGTCGCGGTGGAGGGCGTGACGGTCAGATTCGACGAGTTCGCCGGAGAGCGTCAGGACGAGGCGCCGACAGCAGCCGTGACAGCGGCGCACTTCGGTTTGCCCCACGTCGAACGACGGATCTCTCATGCCGAGTTCGTGCGGGACAGCTCCAGGATCCTGGAGGCGATGGACCAGCCGTCCATCGACGGCGTCAACACGTGGTTCGCCAGCAAAGCGGTGGCAGAGCGTGGATATAAGGTCGTCTTGTCGGGGCTTGGCGGTGACGAGCTCTTCTGCGGCTATCCATCGTTCACCCGAATTCCGCGAACGGCGTCGGTCCGCCGCGCTGCGACCGCCTCGCACATCACACGTGCGTTTCTCGACACTTCCTGGCGGCTGGTGGGAAAGCACTTTCTTCATCCAAAGGCGGCAGGAATCCCGGCGCTGGCCGGATCTATCGAAGGCGCCTACTTCCTCAGCCGGGGACTCTTCCTGCCTCGAGAGCTTCCAGCCCTCATGGGACCAGAGATGGCGCGCGACGGACTCGCGCGCCTCGGCGGCTCACCGTCCGGGATAGAACGCACCAAGGCCAGCAACGCAGCGGCTGCCATCGGCCTGCTGGAGTCCACGATCTACATGCGCAACCAGCTGCTGAGAGACAGCGACTGGGCCAGCATGGACCACTCGCTGGAATTGCGAACCCCATTGGTCGATGTGCGATTGCTGGCGGCGCTTGCTCCATTCGCCGCGTCATTCGCACGCGCGGGTGCAGGCAAGAAGCTGTTGTCGGCGGCACCACGGAACGGGCTTCCCGATGTTGTCACCAGACGCCCGAAGACCGGCTTCACCGTCCCCATGGCCAAGTGGATCGCAGACTCGTTCGCCGGATCGGCACGGCCGAAGCCGGCCCGGGCAATGTCGCGGCGATGGTGGGCCCGCGACTGGGCCATGCTCGTCAGCCCGGAACTCCCAGGCCTCGGGGCCCCTCGTCCGTGACGCACGCGCGTTCGCATCGACCATGAAGATCGGCATGCTCGTGAGTCACCCGACGCAGTTCGACGCACCGTTCTTCAGGTACGCGAGCGAGGATCGCGCCCATTCGTTCAGAGTCATTTACTGGGACGAGCGTCAGACGCAATCGACAGTGGACCCGGAGCTCGATCGTGAAATTCAGTGGGGCATCGATCTCTTTGGCGGCTACTCGTCGGTCGTGATGCCGGTCACCAGGCTGGCCTCGCGGCTGTGGCACGAGATCAGAGACCAGCAGTTCGATCTGCTCGTCGTCAACGGCTACAACCACTGGGTGCTCCTTGCAGCCGTCGGGCTCGCGCGTCTCACCGGGAGCGCTGTTGCACTTCGTCTCGACTCGGTCGCGGCCGACGCGTTCAGCGGACTCAAGGGCCGAGTCAAGCGTCGGGTGCTTCCCGTTCTGTTCGGCCGTTACCACGCCTTCCTCGCCGTCAGCTCGCTGACGCGGCAGTATCTGATCGACCAGCGCGTCTCGCCGGACTCGATTCGCTACTTCACCTACTGCGTCGATCACGCCTGGTTCCGCGCCCGCTCCGTCCTGACCAACGATCAGCGGGTCGCCATCAAGCGTCGTTTCGGGCTCGCACCTGACAAGAAGCTCATACTGGCCATCGCCAAATTGACGCCCAGGGAGACTCCCTGGGATCTCCTGAGAGTCGCCTCCTCCCTCGATCGCGGCGACGTGGAGCTGCTGCTCGCCGGAGACGGACTGGAGCGCCCGGAAGTCACCGAGCTCACACGTCACGCGAGGATGCACGTCGCGTTGCCTGGCTACGTCCAGTACACCGACCTTCCGTCGCTGTACGCCATCGCGGACGTGTTCGTCCATGCGCCGCGTCGAGAGCCGTACGGCGTGTCGGTGGCCGAAGCGCTGGCCTGCGGCGTACCGGTCATCGCGGCATCAACGGTTGGAGCAGCCTACGACTTCATCATCGAGGGACAGAACGGTTTCGTCTACGAGCTCGGCGACTCGGAGCAGCTGAAGGATCGCCTCGTCACAGCCCTTGACGCTCTGGACGGCGACCGGCTCCGTCATGTCAGCGCACCGGTACTCGAGCAGTGGAACCATCAAGCCACGTGGAAGTCCATTCTCGAATGCGCGCGGCAGGCACGCGCCCCGGATCGCGAAGAAGTCCGCACATGACCCTTGAACGAGTCCGGCAATCGGTGCGACGGACCCTCGGTGGAACGGTCTCATATCGCGCTGCGGCGCGCGTCGCGAACACCTACTTCGCGGTCCGCCGGGAGGGCCTCAGCGGATTGTCGGTGTTGCGAATGGCGCACCGCCGTGGTCCCGAGGCATCGCTTAGGCTTCGATCCCTTCGCCACCCTTTTGTCGTCCGCCCAGGTAGCGACGACGTCGCCACCGTCGTCACCAACGTTTTTCGCGAGGAATATGGTCAGCTCCCGGCGACGTTTCACCCAACGAGGATCGTCGATGCAGGAGCGTACATCGGTGATACCACCGCCTACTTTCTGACGCGCTTTCCTGATGCCACGGTCATCGCTCTCGAACCTGGCAGAGAGAGCTACGCGCAAGCGGTGCGCAATCTGGCTCCATACGGCGAGCGCGTCACGCTACTGAACCGAGCGCTGTGGAACAGCGAGACACATCTCCGGTTCTCCGGCAGCGAGACGGCCGCTTCGGTGGCCAGCAGCGGCGCCCTCGTCGAAACCGATACCGTTCCCGGCATCATGCGCCAATTCAATCTGCACACGATCGACCTGCTGAAAATCGATATCGAAGGGGCCGAGGCCGTCGTCATCCCCGCTGGCGCCGGCGCATGGCTGCGCCGGATCAGAATGCTGCTCCTCGAAATTCATGGAGCGGACATCGAAGGCGCGCTCATACCGCTGCTCCGCGTCGAGGGGTTCACCTGTTGGCAGCATCGGAGTGTCTGGTATTGCCGGAATACGAAGATCGAGTGAGCCCCAGAGTCGATGTACTGCTGGTTACCTCGGGGCTCGGCCCACGCCTCGGCGGAATCGGCTGCGTCTCCCAGAGCGTCCTTGACACGCTGCGAGACAACTGGCGGGCCGAAGTGGTCACGGCGTCTCCTGATCGCTCACGCATCGCCAGACGCATCAACCTCTGGGCGTCAATGCTCGCGAGTCGTACGCACCGTCCTCGCCTCGTGCTGTACGACCATATCGGTCTTTCCCGGATTCATCCCTGGGTGCCGTGGCCGCACGGTACGCGCTACGCAATCCTCCTCTACGGTTTCGAAGTCTGGCGCGCCCTCCCGCCATCCCAACGACGCATCATCGAGCGGGCCAGCATGCTCCTCGCGATCTCTCAGACGGCGGTGGACCAGGCGCGTCGTCACAATCCGTGGCTGCCGCGTGTGCGAGTCATGCATCTGGGCGTCGCCCAGCCGCAGGGTCCACGCGCGGTCTCGCCTGCGGCGCCGCTACTGGTGCTCGTCAGCCGTGTGGACGCCAACGATCCGTCCAAGAGCCATGAAGAGATTCTCAACGCCTGGCCGACGATCCGCGCGGCCGTGCCGTCCGCACGCTTTGTCGCAATCGGCGGTGGCTCCGACCTCGAGCGATTCCGCCGGCGTGTCCGCGTCGAGCGCCTCGCGGGCGTGGAATTCCTTGGATTCCTCACCGACGCGGAGCGTGACACCTGGCTGCGGCAGGCCACGGCCGCCTTCGCGCTGGGAAGAGAAGAAGGATTCGGTCTCGCCAATGTCGAAGCGGCGGCGATGGGCATTCCCCTGATTGGTCTGCCGAACACAGTGCTCGACGAGCTCTTTCCCAAAAATGCCGGCGTACGCTTCGTCCGCTCGCTGCGCCCCGAGGACATCGCCGAGACCGCCATCGAGTTGCTTCGCGATCCGAAGAAAGCGGCTGAACTCGGGGAACGCGGCCGGGCTCACGCGCTCGACCACTACACGCAGGAGCATTTTCGTGACCGCTTCCTGTCGAACATCGGACTGGTGCTCCAGCAGCAACCGCAGAGGCTAGAGCAGCAGCCAAAGCGAGGGGTCACAGCATGAACCGCGCCCTGGCAAGCTCCAAACGCACGGCCGTGATGACGATGGAGGATGTTCAGCACGGCAACGCGTCGTGGTGGAACGCGCAGCCGATGGACTACGACTGGCGGGATTCGAATGGACTGCAACGCGGATCGCTCGCATGGTTCGACGAGGTTGACGCGCGATTCGTCGCCGTCTCCCGCCTGTTCGCCACCGACAGCCGGCCGTTCGACCGCATCCTCCCACTCGATGCGCTTGCGGGTCGGCGTGTCCTGGAGATCGGCTGCGGTATGGGCTTGCACACCGAGCTGATGGTCCGCGCGGGAGCGCACGTGACGGCGCTCGATCTGACGCCGACGGCGGTCGACATGACAAGGCGGCGGCTCGCGCTCAAGGGCCTGCATGCCGACGTTGTCGTCGGCGACGCGGAGTCACCCGACTTTCGAAACGGCAGCTTTGATTTCGTGTGGTCCTGGGGGGTCATCCACCACTCTGCCCGCACCGGCCGTGTCGTTCGGCAAATCGCTCGCCTGCTGCAGCCCGAGGGAGAGTGCCGGGTGATGGTCTACAACCGGGAAGGCATGACCGCGCGGCTGGCTGCCGTGCGGCACGTGGTGCAAGGACACTTCCTGCGGCAGTCGATCGACGAGACGCTCTTTCAGGCAACCGATGGCTTCACCGCTCGTTTCTACGTGAAGGACCAATTCGAAGATCTCTTTCGCACCTTCTTCGAGCACGTCACATGCGACATCTGCGGGCAGGATGCCGACGTGCTGCCGGTGCCTCACCAGTTGCGGGCGGCTCTCTTGCGCGTCGTTCCACTTGCGTATCAACGGCGGGCACAGGCTCGTCGTGGCGGCTTTCTCCTGCTGAGAGCGACCTCACCGGTGTAAGCACGGACCATTAACCAGAACATCCCATGCGCGTCGTGCATGTCGTCGGGGGAGTGAGCGAGGAAGCGAGCGGACCGTCGTACTCGGTCATCCGGCTCTGTGAATCACTTATCGACGCGGGGACCGACGCCCGGGTCGCTTCGTTGTGCGGAGCCAAGGCCACGGCCCCACGACCGTACCTCGACATGTTCCCGGCCGGACTGGGACCGCGACGCCTTGGGATGTCACCTCGCCTGGGTCGATGGCTCGACGATGCGGCGGGATCGCATCGTTGCGATGTGATTCACAACCACGGCGTATGGATGATGCCCAACGTTTACGCCGGACGCGCGTGCCGCCGGTATTCGAATTGTCGCCTCGTGGTCTCACCCCGCGGAATGCTCTCGCGCTGGGCCCTGAGCTTCCATCCGTTGCGCAAGAGACTCTTCTGGCACGCGTTCCAGCGAGATGCGCTCGGTGGCGCCGCGTGCTTTCACGCCACGGCTGACAACGAATACGAGGACGTCAGAAGGCTTGGCTTCACCCAGCCGGTCTGCGTGCTGCCCAATGGCATCGACGTTCCGCCGCTCGTCAGGCATCGTCCGGACGATCGACGACGGCTGCTCTTTCTGAGCAGAGTTCATCCGAAGAAGGGCGTGGACATCCTCCTGCGAGCATGGCAGGCGATCGAGGATCGATTCCCGCAATGGGACCTCGACATCGTGGGCCCCGACGATCAGCATTACCTCCCAAAGATGCAGGCGCTGGCCGCGCGGCTGCTTCTGAAACGTGTGCGCTTCGGCGGTCCGCTGTACGGCGAGGACAAGCTGCGGGCATATCGTGCAGCCGACTTGTTCGTTCTGCCCACACACTCCGAGAACTTCGGGCTGGCCGTGGCCGAAGCGCTCGCCGCTGGAACACCCGCGATCGTGACAGTCGGTGCTCCCTGGGCGCAGCTTGTATCGCGCCATGCGGGCTGGTGGATCGATATCGGGGTAGACCCGCTGATCGGCTGTTTCGAGGAGGCACTCTCGAGGTCTTCCGAGCAGCTTCTTCGCATGGGCGAAGCGGGGCGCGAGTGGATGATTGACGACTACGGGTGGCAACGAATCGGACAGCAGTGCGCGACCACGTATCGTTGGCTGATGGACGGCGGAGAGACCCCGCCGTGGATCAGGCTGCACTGAGCAATGAATCCGAACGAGGCGTTGCACTGGTCGGATCGATGGCTCAACCGCCACTACTTCGACCGTCCCGGCTGGATCAACGGCACGCTTCAATTCCATCGCCTGTGTGAGGAAAAGATCCCTGCGGGAGTCCCGATTCTCGAAGTCGGGCCAGGGCCAGCGAACGGGACGTCGCGACTCCTGGCGTCAATCGGCCCGACGCACGGCGTCGACATCGATCCGAACGCCGGCACCAACCCATTTCTCTCGTCGTTTCACATGCTGGCCGGCCCCACGTATCCGTACCCGGATGAGAGTTTCGCTGCCGTGGTGTCTGACTACGTCATCGAACATCTCGTCAGCCCTGACGCTCACCTTCGCGAAGTGGTTCGAGTCCTTCGGCCCGGAGGTGTGTACCTCTTCCGGACGCCCAATCTGCACCACTACGTGGCGCTCGCCGCTTCGTCTACCCCATATTGGTTTCACGCCCGCGTCGCCAACTGGCTGCGCCGACTTCCGGCGACGAGCCATCCACCGTATCCGACGTTCTACAGGATGAACACCAGGCGAGCCATCCGCGAGCTCGCGGCCTCGGTGGGTCTGGACGTATCGGTACTCGAGATGGTCGAGAAAGAGCCGTCGTATGCCAGAACGTCGAGAACCTTCTTCCTGGCGGGACTCGCCTACGAGCGAGCGGTGAACCGATTCGCGGCGTTCGAGTGCTGCAGGGCAAACATTTTCGCGGTACTGGAAAAGTTGCCGGCGCACGCCGTCTCCCGATGATCGAGATCGCCTGGCTCGTTCTTCCAGGGCTCGTGGCCGCCGCTGGGACCCTGGCGATCACACCGCTCGTCGCGCGGTTGGCGGTGCTCGTTGGGGCCGTCGATCTTCCCGGCGACCGAAAAATCCACCACGAGCCCATCCCGCGGCTCGGCGGCGTCGGCGTGGTGCTCGCGATCGCCGCCACCCTTTCGTGGGCGTCCTGGTTGTCGGGAGGGCGCTGGCAGGTCCCGACACATCTCCTCGTGGGAATCGGTTTCGGCGTGTTGCCAATCCTGACGATTTCGATCGCCGACGACATTCGCTCCGTCCGCGCCTCGACCAAGTTCCTCGCGCACCTGCTCGGCGCAGCGACGGCAGTGAGCCTGGGAATCTCCCTGGCTCCGGTCGTGCACTTGTTCGGGTACGAGGTTCACATCGGCTGGCTGGCAGGCCCTCTCTCGATTCTCTGGATGCTGGGCGTGACGAACGCATTCAATCTCATCGACGGGTTGGACGGTCTCTCGACCGGCCTCGCCCTCATCGCGGCCGTGAGCATGGCGCTCGTCTTTGCGCTGGTCGGTCAGTGGGGCATGGCGGGCTCGTCGCTGGTGCTCGCCGGCGCCCTGTTCGGATTTCTTCCTTACAACATCCATCCTGCGCGGCTCTTTCTCGGCGACAGTGGCGCAACCGCGATCGGTTTCTGCCTTGCTGCGTTTGCGCTGCGTGGTGGATCGACCCTCTCGACAGGATTAGCGGTCCTCCTTCCGGTCCTGATCCTCGGTCTCCCGCTCGCGGACATGGTGATCACCGTACTGCGACGCACACTCCATCGGCTCGAATACCACACGGGCAGCATCTTCGACCCGGACAGGAATCACATCCATCATCGGCTGCTGGCACTCGGCGTCCACCACCACCACGCCGTTCTGACTCTGTACGGGGCCGCGGTCGCGTTCGCGGCAACCGCGCTCATCTCGTTGTTTCTCAGCGCGCGAGAGGCCGCGCTCCTGGTCGTGGCGCTGCTCGGCGCGGGCGTGGTGGCCGTTCATCGCCTCGGGTACGACGAGTTCGCGCTCTTCCGGCGGGGCACTGTGCTCAAGGTCTACGAACTGCGTACCGTCAAGCGCGGGTTCTTCATCATCCTGGTTGATATCGGGTTCGTGTTCGTCGCCGCCAGTCTCTCAGTGGGGCTCAAGACGGACGTCTGGACACCGCAAGCCATGGGGGCGTTGGTCTTCGAGATGACGGTGATCGTCGCGCCCATCACCGTCGCCGTGTTCTGGCTCTGCCGGATGTATCGCGACAGCTGGCGCGTCGCCGGGCTTCAGGACCTGACGAGAGTGGCCATCGCATCGTCGATCGCGACACTCGCCGGCGCATCCTGTCTCCTCCTGCTGACACCGAGCCAGTATTCTCCGTCGCTCTTCGTCATCTATGGCATCGTCAGCCTCCTGCTGACGGCGTCTTCGCGCGCGTCGTACGTGATCCTGCAGCACACCACGTTGCGCTCGAGTCATCGTGGCGAGCCAGTGCTGATCTACGGCGCGGGACGACGCGGTGCCGCGGCTGCGCGGGAACTCTTCTCCAACCAGGCGCTCAATCTGCGGCCGGTGGGCTTCATCGATGACGACCCGTCCAAACGCGGTCGAATCGTCACGGGACTTCCCGTATTCGGCCCCGGGCGCGACCTGGAGCACACGCTGGCGACGACCGGCAGCGCCAGCATCCTGATTTCGAGCGGCAAGATTGCCATCCACCATCTCGATCGAGCGACGGAGGCGTGCCGCCGATCGGGAGCCAAACTGTTCCATCTCGACCTCGGAGTCCACCGGATCGATCGAGAGGACGAGCGCGGTCAACCCTCTCCCGTCCCTGCTCATGCACGCATGCACACCCGCGCGGCGGGCGCCTTCACGGCCGTCGAAGGCGGTCCTCACCTCGATTCGCAGACATGTCCATCGTGTACGACATCACTGGCGCGACGCTCGCGGGCACGCAACGTCTTCGAGCGTTTCAGGAAGCTGCGAACTGATAAGCGCCTGTACCGATGTGACGCGTGTGGGTGGCGGGGCTGGCTGACTCCTTTGGAGGTAGGCACTCCCCTGAATATCGACAACTCGATGTCGTTGTCGTTCGACGTGCCCCTGTCCGACCTGGTCGAACACGCTCACGAACCCTTCGCGCCTCTCGTCCTCGGGGAGTTGAGGCGGTCGAGGGGAGCACCGTCATGACGACTCAGACCGCGCGGCCGGGACTTGAGGCGCCAGTGTCAGTCGTGATCCTCACGCTGAACGAAGAGCGCAACATTCGCGAGTGCCTCGAGTCGTGTGCCTGGTGCACGGACATCCACGTCCTGGACTCGGGCTCGACCGACGAGACGCTGGCGTTCGCCAACCGTGCGGGTGCCAAGACGTACGTCAACCGGTTCACGTCGTTCGCCCAGCAGAGAAACTGGGCCATCGATCACATCCCGACGCGCCATCCGTGGATCTTCCATCTCGATGCCGACGAGCGATTCACGCCGGAGTTGGTGCAGGCGATGATTGCGCTCCTGAGCACCGATCCGCATGAAGCCGGCTTCTACGTCCCGAGCAAGCTGATGCTGATGGGCCAATGGCTCAAACGCGCAGGCGGATACCCGGCCTACCAGGTACGCCTGTTTCACAAATATCGATTGCGCTTCAACGACTACGGACACGGCCAGCGCGAAGAAGCCGCCGGTCAGCTCGGGACACTGGACGTGCCGTATCTGCACTTCAACTTCAGCAAGGGACTGACCGACTGGCTGGAGCGGCACAATCGTTACAGCACGCTGGAGGCCGAACAGACGCTGGCGGAATGCGGCCACCCGGCCCCGGTGGGCGACATCTTCAAGTCCGGTGTCGAGCGCCGGCGTGCCATCAAGCGTCTCAGCAGGCGCTTGCCGATGCGCCCGACCTTGCGGTGGCTGTACACGATGATCGTGCAGGGCGCCGTCTTCGAGGGCAAACCTGGTCGGATATACGCGGGGCTCATCGCGACTTACGAGCGCATGATCGACCTCAAGCTCGCGGAACTGGAACATCAGGGATTCGCTCTGTCCGGCTCGCGAAGTCCCGAGCGATCCCACACGCCTCGGCTCACATCCCCGCCGCACGACAGCATTGGCGCGACGTCTCACTACCGCGAATGGATGGATTGATGGATGACGAAAGCCCGCAGCCCGGCACGCTGCTCGTGCTGAGCCAGGTGTTCGTGCCCGATCCAGCCAGCGTTGGCCAACACATGGCGGACGTTGCGAAAGCAATGGCTCGCCGCCACTGGCGCGTCGTCGTCCTGACCGCGAATCGCGGTTACGACGACCCGTCGGTGAAATTCCCGGCACACGAGAAGCTCGACGGCGTCGAGATCCGAAGGCTCCCCTTGTCATCGTTCGGCAAGACTTCAATCGCCATCCGCCTGCTTGCCGGAACGCTTTTCATGTCGATGTGCGTCGTCAGAGGGCTGTTCGTGAAGCACCTGAGCGCGGTCCTGGTGACAACATCCCCTCCGATGTGTTCGGTGGCTGCGATGATCATCGGTGCGATTCGCCGAGTGCCCATCAAGTACTGGGTCATGGACCTCAACCCCGATCAGATGATCGAGTTGGGCAGAATCAAGGTGACCTCGCCGCTCGCGCGCGGTTTCAACCTGGTGAACCGCCTCATCCTGCGGCAGGCTACTGAGGTGATTGCCCTCGATCGCTTCATGGCCGAGCGGCTGAATCGAAAACGCGACATCAACGCGAAACTGACCGTGATCCCACCGTGGCCGCACGACACGCACCTCGAATCCGTAGCGCACGACTCGAATCCGTTCAGACGACAGCATCGCCTCGACGGCAAGTTCGTCGTCATGTACAGCGGCAACCATTCCCTCGCCTCTCCTCTGACGACCATCCTGCAGGCAGCACTCCAGTTGCGCCACGATCCCCGCGTGGTCTTCGCGTTCATCGGCGGAGGGTTGGGAAAAGGAGAGGTTGACAGAACCATCGCTGAACATCGACCGTCGAACATCATCTCGCTGCCCTACCAACCGCTGTCGGAGATCAGGTATTCCCTGTCTGCAGCGGACGTGCACCTGGTGACCATGGGCGACTCGATGGTCGGCGTGATCCATCCGTGCAAGATCTACGGCGCTATGGCAGTCGCCAGGCCTATCCTGCTGCTTGGCCCCGCCAGGTGTCATGCCGCCGAGCTCGTCGAGAGCAATCGCATCGGCTGGAGTCTCCGGCACGGCGACGTTGCCGCCGCGACCGCAACGATACGTGCAATTCTCGAGGCGAACTCCGCGACGCTCGATGACATGGGCCGCAGGGCGTACGATGTCGTCCGCTCACAACTCACTCAGGAGCTACTTTGTGGTCGCCTGTGCGACGTGTTGGAGGGCGGTGCGCTGCTCGAGGACAGCCGCCGGGCAGCCCTTCACCATCCCATCGCCTAGGTCTACCCGCCTTCCGCGCAACCGGCGCAATGACGCTGAAAACCGCCGCCCTCGTCGTGCTGGTGATCACGATGGCATGGGGAGGGTTCGCATTCGGGGCCGTCTATCCGTGGGCCTATTGGCCGTTGCTCGCCGGCGTCGCGTCTGTTGCGATGCTGGGGCTGCTGGCTCCATCGTCACGCCATCGGCGTTCGGCGCTCTCCGCACTCTCGTGGGCGCTCATGGGTTTTCTTCTGGCGGCCGCCATCCAGTTGCTTCCGCTCCCGGTCGATACCCTGCGATGGCTTTCCCCCGAGACGCCGTCCATCGTCGCCCAGTTGGATATAGCCTCGCGCGTCGGTGTGACAACCACGCACTCTCTGTCGATCTCCCCCGCGAGGACCGCAACCGTCATCGCCATCGTCGCGACGTTGTCGCTCTGTGTGATCGGTGCGGCGCGGCTGTTCTCCATCATCGGCGTGAGCGGTATCGCCGCCGCCATTGCGATTGTCGGCACCGTAATGGCTCTCACCGGCATCATCCAGAAGCCGATCTACTCGGGACAGATCTACGGGTTCTGGTCCCCTCTTCAGAGTGGCGCCCACCCCTTTGGACCGTTCGTCAACCAGAATCACTTCGCCGCGTGGATGCTCATGGCGCTGCCAGTTACGCTCGGACTGCTGGGCGGCCACCTCGCGCGCGAGCAGGGCCGCGGCCGCTCAGATGTTCGCGAGCGGATCCTGTGGCTCTCCTCCCCGGACGCGAACAGGCAGGCGCTGTTGATGGGCGCGGTCGCCATCATGACGCTGTCCCTCGTTCTGACATCGTCGCGCTCGGGGATGTCGGCCGGCGCCATCGCGCTTGTCACGGTGGCGCTGTCTTTTCGACAGCGGCTCGCGCGCAGGAAGGGCGTGGTCGCGGTCGCAACGTTGTCCGCCCTGATCTTGATCGTCGTCGTGTGGGCGGGGACAAGCGCCATTGCTTCCAGATTTTCAAGCGGCGTCCAGGACTTCGACGGCCGGGTCGCCGTCTGGCAAGACGCCCTGCAGATCGTCCGGCTCTATCCCCTTGCCGGGACCGGACTGAACACGTTTGATCTCGCCACCATCTTCTACCAGCGGTTCAACCGCTCGACACGCTACCTGCAGGCGCACAACGACTACCTGCAACTGGCGGCGGAAGGGGGGCTGCTGTTGATCGTGCCGGCGCTCGCCTGCATCGGCGTCTTTGGACTGACCGTGCGCCGGCGGTTCAGGGACGATGCCAGTCGCACGGGCTACTGGATACGCACGGGCGCGGTGGTCGGCATCCTAGCAATCGCGTTACAGGAGACCGTCGATTTCAGTCTGCAGATCCCCGGAAACGCGTACCTGTTCGCGCTGCTGTGTGCCATCGCGCTGCACGAGGGGCGAAGACGCGACGCTGGATCGAGCGTGACCGTTGTTGGACGTTAGCCAAATGCATCCATGGGTCAAAGCTGCACGAAAGCGGGCAGCGGAGCGTATGTTTCACACGTTCCAGTCCGTCGGGCTGGACGTCCTTCCGCGTCACTTCTACTCGGAGATTCCCGACATCGCCAAACTGCGCCGCTCGACCGACTGGCGCCGGGCATACTCGATGATTGGCGTGTCCGGCAACGACGTCGATGTTCAGCTCTCATGGCTCGAGCGCAGGATGACCTGCGAGGTACGCGCCTGGCTGGCGGATCACGACGTGCACGTACTCGGCTGCCAGGCGAATGGCGCTGCCGGCTATGGGCGCGTCGAGGCCGACGTGCTGCACGGTGTGATTCGAGCCGAGAAGCCGCAACGAATCGTCCAGATTGGCTCGGGCGTTTCAACGGCGATCATTCTCGACGCTGCCGCACACGCCGACTATGAGCCTTATCTGCTCGCCATCGATCCATTTCCGACCGAGTACCTGCGCGAGGCGGCGGCCAAAGGTGTCATCCAACTGTGGGCGCGACCGGCCGAGTCCGTCGATCCGGACTCACTGACGCTGGCTGCTGGCGACCTTTTCTTCGTGGACTCGACGCACACGTTGGGACCCGCGGGTGAAGTCGGCCGGATCGTTCTCGAAATTCTTCCCCGGCTCGCGTCCGGCGTGCTCGTACACTTCCACGACATCTACTTCCCGTACGACTACCCCTCGGACGTCCTCGAGGGCGCCGTGTTCTTCCCGCACGAGTCGCCACTGCTCCACGCGTTCCTCGTCAACAACTCGAGGTTCGAGATCCTCGCTTCTCTGTCGATGCTGCACCATCAGCGGCCGGCGGAACTGGCACGGCTGGTCGAATCCTATTCGCCGCGCCGGATGTGCGACGGCTTGTCGGCTGGCGGGGGACATCTTCCATCCGCGCTCTACCTGAGTGTGGGCTCCGGCGAGAGATGAGTCTTCGCGTCGCCTTCGACATGGACGGTGTGCTCTCTGATTTCTCGGGCGCGTACCATGAGATCGAGGCGCGCCTCTTCGATGGCAAGACAGAGCCGAGTCCACCTCAGGATGAGGACGGTGGCCCTGTCAGCACCGCAGACGCGGCGATCAGCGAGGGCATCAAGCGTGAGCGGCGAAGGCGCGCAGCGGTCTGGGATGTCATCCGGACAACGGACAACTTCTGGATTGGGCTACGACCAATCGAACCGCATGCCGTCCGACGCCTCAAGACGTTGGCGATCGAACACCGGTGGGAGGTGTTCTTCATCACGCAACGGCCGTCGACCATCGGGGACACCGTCCAGCGACAGACGCAGCGGTGGCTCTGCGAACAGGGGTTCGACTTGCCCAGCGTGCTGGTCCTGCCAGGTTCGCGAGGTCCGGCCGCGGCCACACTGTCACTGAACTACTACGTAGACGACAGTGCGACCAACTGCGTCGATCTGACGGCAGATTCACACGCCCGCTCGATTCTGATCCTTGACGATGCAGATGCCACCGCACGGGCGACTGCCCGCCGGCTTGGTATCGCCACCGCCCGCAGCATCGGTGTGGCGCTCGATATCCTTCAGAGCGCCAGCGCCGCCCAATCCCGCCCGGACGTCCTCGGGAATCTGGTTCGCCTCGTGGGGTGGAAGCAGAAGACCTGAGGATCCGCCCTCACCCTTCCTCGACACCCGAACACGCCGACCCAGCGCTGTTTTCACAACGGCGAAGAGGGCGGTCTGCCCGCCCCCACACGGATTCGACTGTTGCTCTAGTGCTGGGCGAGGGTCGAATAGTTGTGCGCGACGACGGTGGCCGTCAACGAATTCGCCGCGGCCATGAAGATGATGGCGCCGGTTCGGCTTCGTTCGCGGATCTTGTCGGCAATCAGGATCGTGAATGCCGCGACACCACTCTTGACCGCCACCAACGCGGCGGGCTGGCTGGCAATCCCCTTCATGACTGGATTCTGTTCGTGTGCGCCCTCGCCCAACGCTCGAATCGTCGAATGCGCGTCTAGGAACTGCAACGTCGCAAAGGAGACGTAGAGCGGCACCAGGACGCCACGTTTGGCGCCGGTTGCGATCTGTGCTGGCGTCTCGACCGCCACGAGCGTATTCGATACGGCAGGCACCGTCGCGAGATCGATGCGCGGCGACTCGGATGCCAGCGGGGTGACAGCCTCCTGCGCGTCAGCCGCCGCCGGCAGCGCGAGCACCATCAACAAAAGACACGACGAGGCACAGGCGTTCTGAACACGCCCCTTGATGAACATCGAAGACCCTTCTGGTCAGGAACGAAATGAACGCTCGACGTCGCTCGCTTACCCGAGAACCGCCTGCCGACGGACGGCCGTCTCGGTGCGCGGGCGAGTTATGCGGACAAGTTGTCCAAGTGAAGTGCCAGTTGAAGGTCTGTGAAGTCGCGTGCGGAGTCGTGTTATCGGTGCGCTTTTGTCATTCGCTCGACCGTCTCTTGCGGTCGCGTAGCCGCCACCGGATGCCTGATCGGAGGCGTGCGAGGATTGCGAGAGCGGGAAGAGCGAGCTGCTTCCGACGTCACCCAACGAGCGATTGACAGCCGCGCAACTCTCCGACGACGATCGCTCGCTTGCAGCAAGAGGTCAAAATCCAGCGTTGAGGGACGACGTTACGAAGCGCCACAAGGTGCCCTCGTTGTTCGTAGTGTCGCTGCCGCGCTCGCTGTCGACACTCATCTACCACGCGGTCCGCCAGTCAGTGGGTCTGGCAGAGCCGATTTGGACCTCCGACGGCGAGATCATGAATCTCGATCGCTTCGCGCTGATGCCGGGGCCGGCGAGGGATTTCGGCCGGAAATTTCTTCGCAGGGACACTGATCCCGAGGTGTACGTCGAAGCGATGTCCTTTCTCAATCACGCGGTGGTGCCGACCGGCCACGGATACAAGGACGTGGTGCAGCCGTTCCTCATGGCGGAGTGGATGAAAACGAGCGGCTTTCGCGCCTTGCGCATCAAGCGGACTGTCGCCGACGTCGCCTATTCGATGTTGAACCGAGAGTGGCACTATCCATCCCGGTTGTTTCCACGGACGAAGGATCTTGAACTGGCGATGGTGCGTGGGCTGGTCCTCGCGGATCGCGCGCTGGATACCGTGCCGGCGCAGCACGTCGATTTCGACGACTTCATTCACGATGAAGCGCCGATTGATGCCGCAGTGCGAACGCTGTACGGCGCTCGAGTCATGAGGAAGCGAGTGAGCTACATCGACGATCGTTTCAAACGGGAGCGCGCGCGAATCCTGCAACGAAGAAGGACGGCACGTTACCAGGCGATCGCCGATCGCGTGGCACAGGTCTCAGCACGCCATCGTCCGTGATGGCCAGGCGTTGACTGAAGCGCCAAGCTTCAAGTTCCCGGGGGTGATCTTCGGCAACGCCATCGGAGACCACTTGATGGGCCTTCCGACGCTGCGAGCGTTGGCTGCGCTGTTCCCGGGACGACTTTCTCTGATCTGTGTGCCCGGCGGGTCCGAATGATACTGCATGCACTTCACCGCTCCACGACTTCGTCGTCGTCGAGCGGCTTGAGGAGATGCCGGGCGCTGTACGTGCCGACTCTGCTCCCGAGCCGCGCACCGGCCTCGACGCTGTTGCGCCAGTGCATTCCGCCCCACACGCGCGCGTCTCCTTCCTCGGCAATGGCTTCTTCGACGTCGGCATATTGACGAACCGCGCCTCCGTTGCCCTTGAAGGTCAACGGGAGCTCAGTGCTGCCGAACCACACCACATAGAACGCGAGCGCGCTCGCGCCGATCGTCGTATGAGCCGAGGGATACTCCGGATGCGATGGCGTCACGATAAACGGTATCCACGCCGGATCCGGTTTGGTTCTGCCGTTGCCGTCCATGTCGCCGGACGTGATGGCGGTCACCGGCCGCCAGAACATGTAGGTGTACTTCGCATCCCAACACGCGATCACGGCATTCGCAACCGCGGCCATGCCGAGGGCCTCGAAACGCGCGGCCGTCAACAGGTCCATCGAACCGGCGAAGCCGCGGATATTGGCGGTCCACAGCGCCGTCGCCGATGGCGACCAGAACAGCGCGGTCGCCGACTGCGTAGCTGTTCGGCTCGTGTCGGTGGCCCGACCGAGATCTTTGATCTCGTTGTAGTCCCTCGTGTACGTCCTGCTGCTGAGCGCTGGCGGCGCTTTGGGGCGGAATCGCGCCGGGTTCTCGTACCCGAAGGGCGTGACGAACTTGAGGAACGGTCCCTGCGGAGC
>Ga0070674_100000065_pt1 | contig 47649 bp, 34 predicted proteins | sample KBSM33metaG_FD_65344 | JGI IMG/M metagenome (GOLD analysis project Ga0070674, IMG submission 65344) | Miscanthus rhizosphere microbial communities from Kellogg Biological Station, Michigan, USA - KBS M3-3 metaG | ecosystem: Host-associated > Plants > Roots > Rhizosphere > Soil ... | reverse complement strand
GCCTGCCGTGGCCAAATTGGTCGGCATCACGTCGATGTTGAAGTAGGAGCTGTAGGAGACGGCGACGCTGATATCGGGAATGCGCTCGGCCCCCTTCGCACGACGATCCAGATCGGCCTGCTCCACCTTGAGGCGCGCCTCGCGCACGTCGGGCCGGTTCTCGAGCGCGCGGGTGCGCGCCGCGTTCACGTCGATTTCAGCGATCGAGAGCGTCGACACCGGTTCGACGACGAAGTCGGTACGGACGTCGCGTCCGAGCAGCTGATTCAACTGCTCCTTCTGCGACGACAGCGTGTTCTGATACGTCGTCTTCGTGAGCTGTTCCTGAGCGAGGCGGAACTGCACGTCGAGTGCGTCGGAGCGAAGCGCCACTTTCTGCGCAACACGCACCTCGAGCGTGCGATCGAGCTCGCGATAGAGCGCAATGGCTTGATCGGTCGTGTCGAGCGCGCTCTCCGTCTGGAGGATTGCGAAGTACAGCCGCTTGACCGAGTTGGTCACCGACAACCGTTGCGCCCGCATGTGCTCCTGCTCGATGCCATGCGACGCAACCGCGCTGTCAATGCCGCGGTTGATGCGAAACAGCTGTGTCACGGGCTGCGAGACCTGCGAATACAGGTAGTACGTCAGCTGCTGCGGCACGCTGACGTCGGTGTCGGTCGAAGGAATTGGCCCGATGCCTGGGAACTCACCAAACGCCCCCTGCGGGAACGCGAAGTTGACCGGGGTCAGCAGCTGCGAGGCTTGTCCCTGAATGTCGAACACGGGCAGCCGCCGGCTGCGGGCAATGTCGACCTCTTCGCTCGCCTTCTGCACCTGCAGGGCCGCGGTTTGAATCTGGCGATTGTTCTCGAGCGCCAGGTTGATGGCGCGATCGAGCGTCAGCCTTTCGGTGATGGTCACGTTCGTCGTCTGGGCTGCGGCCAACGCCGGCAGCAGCATCAGGACGAGGATGGAGATATCAACGGGTCTCTTCATGGAATCCTCACGACGTTCTTGAAGCTGGCCTTCTGGAGTCGCGGATCGATGGCATCCGCCGTTCGCGACCACAACGAGGAATCGGTGTTGACCAGTGCCGCGACCTCGGTCCGGCTCAAGTCCATGCCGAGATCGCTCAGCTCGGCCAGGGTCCTCTCCGGGTCCCTCAGAAATTCGCTGCGAAACTCCTCGTCGGTGATCAGCCGCCCGATGAGCATCTCGACAGTTCGTTGCGCCACAGTTCCGACCTCCAGGCCGGCCATTGGGCAAGTTCCAGACCGCACGTGTCACAACGCGGCAAACCGGCCCAGATCGCGTGTTTTCCTGAGTGTTGTGAAGGGTCTGCGCGCTCAGCGCGTCAGAAGGGGCAGACTGGCCACGATGCGCAGGGTGCGCCGATCGGGACAACTTGCGCCACAACTCTCAACTGCCAACTCCCAATCTCCGACGTAGCGGCGGGTCTTCAGACCCGCCGGGGAATAAAGGCAGGCCTAAAGGCCCGCCTCTACGAGACTGTTGGAGGTTGGGAGTGGGAGTTGCGGGTTGGGAGTTGAGAGAGACCCTACTCGAACCCGTACTTCCGCATGCGGATGTAGAGCTGATGGCGCGTGAGGCCGAGCGCCTTGGCGGCCTTCGACTTGTTGAAGCGAGCGCGCTCGAGCGCCTGTTCGATCATCGCGCGTTCCATCGACTGCAAGTCGCCGGCCGATGACGGTGCCGGTGGGCCTGCACTGACCGCGGCCGTGGCCACAACTTCGTTGAACTGAATGGATGGTTCAGGCTGAGGGGCCGGCACGCTGATCGCCAGGTGCTCGGCGGCGATGAGACCGCCGTCACAGAGGATCGACGCGCGCTCGAGAATGTTTCGCAGCTCACGCACGTTCCCCGGCCAGTGATAGTCGACCAGCTGCTGGCGGGCCTCGCGCGAGATTCCGCTGGCAGGACGTCCGATGCCGCGCCCGATCTCTTTGAGGAATGCCTCGCTGAGCGGGAGGATGTCGTCGCGGCGGTTTCGCAAAGCCGGCAGTTTGATCGCGAAAACGTTCAGCCGGTAGTAGAGGTCCTCACGAAACTGCCCGTTCGTGATGGCCTTCTGCAGATCGCGATTTGTCGCGGCGACGATTCGCGCGTCGGTACGGAGCACGCGCGTTCCGCCGAGGCGTTGAAACTCGCGTTCCTGGAGCACGCGCAGGAACTTGGCCTGGGCGGATGGGCTCATCTCCCCCACTTCGTCGAGGAAAAGCGTCCCACCTGCGGCCATCTCGAGCTGCCCCGGTTTGCTTTGCGTGGCGCCCGTGTACGCGCCACGCTCATACCCGAACAGCTCGGCCTCGAGCAATTGTTCTGGAAGCGCAGCACAGTTCAGCGCGATGAACGGGCCTCCGTTGCGGGCCGACGCGCGATGAATGAATCGCGCGACGACCTCCTTGCCCGTGCCCGACTCACCAAGCAGCAGCACCGTCGTTTCGGTTGCCGCCACCTGTGTGGCCTGGGTCAATGCCTGACGCCATTCGACCGACTCGCCAACCACTCGACGGTAACCGGTGCGAGCATCGAGCTCCTCGGTCAGGGCTCGCACGCGAGCCTCGAGCTTCGACGCCCGATCCGTTGCCTCGTCGGCTCGACGGGTCGCCTCGACGCCACGCTCGCGCGAAAGGCTCAGAGCCACGCGATCGGCAATGCGGCGCGCGATCGGCACGTGATCGTCCGTGAAGTTGGCGTGCGTCTTCGACATGAAGACGAGTGCGGCGACCGTTCGCCCATCCAGGCGCACAGGGATTCTCAGCCCCGAACGAAATCCCAGCCTGCGGAGCGCCTGGGCACCATCGTGCGTTTCGACAGACAGCGCGTCGACGAAGTGGTATTCCCAGTCCGAGCCTCTCATGAACTCAGGCACTTCGACCACGTGCGGAATCGCCTCCGGATCGACTCCCGCACTCGTGTAGCGCCGGGCGTGCGCACCATCCGGCAGGTACACCGGCAGAAACAGCGCGTCGTGCGGAAGCACCCTTCGCGCAATCGCCGAGATGCGCTCGAACACCTCGGCCAGCTCTCCAGAGTCGGTCAGCGCCGCCAGGAGCGAGTCGAGCAGGTCGTTGCGCTCGGACTTCGTCCTCAGCTCCTCATTGGCCCTGATCTGATCGGCGAGCATCTTGTGCGAAATCGCGAGCGCGACGTGATCGGTTATGCGCCGCGCAATCAGCACATCGTCGTTGACGTAATGTCCCGGTGTCCGCGAATAGAAGTTGAGCCCCCCGAAGAGCCGTCCCTCGAAGCGAATCGACACATACAACGCACAGCGCATGCCGGCGCGTGCGCTCGCCGTCTGCGCGTACTCGGGAAGCGCCTGCAGGTCCTCGATTAGACGGTAGTCCCAATACTCCGTCAGCATCGTCCGATCGGGGAGGCGCACGTCGAACGGATTCGGTAGATCTCCAAGGCCGTGGCTCGCGTGAATGCGGACCATCTCTCCGTCAGGCAGCATCTCAGCGATCGACAGCGCCTCGTGCGGCAACACCTTCTGCGCGATCTCGGAGACGCGATCGAACACTTCGCGGATGTCGAGGACACCGATCAAAGTCTTCAGGAGACCGTCGAGCATCTCGAGATTCGTCGCTCGCTCTCTCAGCGCCGCCGCCTGACGTCCCTCCTCGGCCAACTGGTGATGTGACAGCCCGACTGCAACGTAGTCGGCGAGCCGGCGGCCGACGGCAACGTCGTCTGTGCCGTACCTAGCCTGGTCGAACGAGAAGAAACCAACTCCACCGATCACGCGATTGCCGAACCAGATCGGAATGCGCAGCGTCGAGCGCGCACCCATCTCCACCGGTAACTGACTCTGCTCCACCGGATGGGTCGCCAGATCGTCAACGATGTCGAACTGCCACGATCTGGCGACAGCGGCGGGATAGACCTGCGGCACCGTTACGCCAACCGATTTGCCCCTATCCGAGCTGGCATAGGTCGTCAGCGTGGACAGGTCTTCGCTGAACACACGCAGAAGCAGGAGATCATGCGGAAGCGCGTGCTTCGCGTTCACGGACAGGCGGTCGAATATCTCGCGCACGTCAAGCACATGAAGCAGCGCGGGTAGAAGCTGTGCCGCTTCTTCCAATCGTTGCAGTTGCGTCTGTGCCCGGTCAGAGGAAGTCGCGGGCCACAAAAGATGGCGGCTCCGCCCCAACGTCGCCTCGAGCGCGCGTATCTGCTCGTCCGTCAACGCCTCCGTACTTGAGAACCCGAACCACCCCCGTATCACGGGGTCGCTGCCCGGCACGCGAACCGACACCAACCGACGCACGTTCCCGAGACTCAACAGCCACTCGACCGCGCCCTCCGGGTTCGCATCGATCCATGTGGTCTCTTCCTGGCGGGCCTCCTCGATTGACGGCCGGAGTACCGTTGGTACGTCGGAATTCTGAACGGCGTGCTGGCTCATGCCGTTGGGGTGAACGAAAAACAGCGACAGGCGGGCATCGTCGAGGCCGCTGACGAACCCGAAACTCTGTATCGGGACGATGGCATTCGCCGCCTGCGTCAGTGCGGCAAGCGCTTCGCGAGATGGAAGCGGAAGCATCGGTGCGGTTCAGTTTCTCACAACGTTTGGAGCGCGGCTACCTCGAGACGGCATGCGAATAGGCGCACATATGTCGGTGGCGGGCGGAGTGTCCAGGGCCGTCGACCGCGCGGTCGTCCACGGCTGCGAAGCGTTGCAGATCTTTTGCAAGAACGCGAACCAGTGGATCGGCAAGCCGCTCGCGGCCGACGAGATTATCAGGTTCCGTGAGCGCGTCGAGGAGGCCGCACTCACGCCCGTCGTCTCGCACGCCAGCTACTTGATCAATCTCGCCACGTCGGAGCCACATCTTCGGAAACAGTCGATCGAGGCATTCGTGGATGAACTCGATCGCGCCGAGTCGCTCGGCTTGCGTGGCGTCGTGATCCATCCGGGGACCTGCACGAGCGGCACGGAAGCGAATGCCCTGCGGCTCATCGCGGAAGCCATCACAAGCGCATTCACGTTACGTCCGCACCACAAGGTCATGGTGCTGCTGGAGCACACCGCCGGCCAGGGTCGAACCGTCGGTCATCGCTTCGAACATCTCGCCACGATCCTCACGCATCTCAATGGATCGCGACGAATCGGTGTGTGCCTCGATACCTGTCACTTGCTCGCATCCGGATACAACATCGCCGACCCGTCCGGCTACGACGAGACCTTCGAGTCTTTCGATCGGCTCGTGGGCTTCGACCGGCTCGAGGTGTTTCACGGCAACGACTCGAAGAAGCCATGCGGTAGCCGCGTGGATCGACACGAGCACATCGGCAAGGGGTTTGTCGGTCTCGATCCGTTCCGGCGGTTGCTCAACGATCCGCGCTTCGGGAGCAAAGCGATTCTGATCGAGACGGAGAAGAAAGGTGGCTCCGAGCGAGCGGGGACGCTCGTCGTCGATCCCTATGACAAGAAGAACCTGGCGACGCTGCGGAAGCTTCGCGGGTCGTAGCCACGAAGACCACGAAGGACACGAAGGTTGCGAAGGCTGTTACCGCGCGACAGCAACTGGTGGATTTCGCGAATTAGGGCTGACTCGGACGCCAGTTCAGAATCACAGTGATCGGCGGCACGCTATCGGCGTCGACAATCGTGTTTATGAGGAACCGCGCCGCATCTGGTGTCATCACGTAGTTCTGGTAGTAGCCGGAGTCTCGCGACACGATGTCGCCCATGCGAGCCACAAACAACGGGAGTGGAGCGCCGGCCTGGAGGTCGTCGCCCTGGAGACGGAGCGGCACAGCTATCAATCGGCCATCGAGCGCAACGTAAATCAGCTCGCGGCCGTCCTGCCTCCACCGCATCTGTGCACCGCCGTCTGTCGAGATGCGTACCTGGGCACCGGCATTCTGAAAGGGACGTACGTAGACCTCGGCACGTCCTGATTCGTCCGACTGATAGGCAACCCATCTGCCGTCTGGTGATAGCTGTCCGTAGGACTCGATGAACTCGCCTCGCACGACCGGAAAAGGCATCTTGTCGCCAAAGAACGGTAGCGCCCAGAGGTCATGGCTCATCTTGGGGTCCACGCTTCGAAAGAGCAGAAACCGGCCGTCCGGCGACCAGTAGGTGGGCGACATGCTCTGCGTGGTTCTCAAGAGGAGCTGTTCCTCGGGCGCCGTTCCGCTGATCGGCTTCACGTACAGGTTGAAATTGATTTCGCGGTTCGAGTTGAAGACGATGCGCTGGCCATCGGGCGACCACCTCGGAGTCCCGTCTTGAGCAGGATGGCTGGTGAAACGGCTGACCACGCCACGGGCCACTTCGAGCACCCATACGTCGCGATTTCCGTCGACAGTCCGCGTCAGCGCGACGTAGCGCCCGTTTGGTGACAAGTCGGGGTCGTACGGGTCGGCGTCATCCGGTTTACCGACGCGAGCGAGCTCCTTGCCGGCCCGGTCGAACCAGACGAACTGACGGCGGGCGGCAGCGGAAATCGCGCGATACACGATCGGGCCTGCCTCGGACACGGAGAACGCCGCCACACGATCAGCCAGCGGACTCGGGACGCCTGTCAGCTCAAATCGAACGAGATCGAAGGCCTGCGAGAACAGCGTGCCCTGGCGCAGGAAGAGCAGGCGTCCCGAAGGCAGATGAAAAGCGGCATCGTCTGCATCCAGCAGGTGGCGCGAATTCGACCCGCCCAGATCACCTAGGACAATACGAGTCGTTCCATCGTTGCCTCTGGCACTGTAAAGGTAGTTTTTACCGTCGGGAAAGAAGCGGGGCCCGACGTGTTGGAACTGTTCCGGCGAGAGGCGTGTGACCTCGGTCGGCTGGCCGCCTGAAGCAGGAAGGAGTGAGATCGTCGACGGCAACGTGGGAGCAAAGAGTATCGAGCCATCGCGGCTCCATGTACCACCCCGAGGCGCTGGCGCGCGCGCCATCGTACGTACTGCGCCGCCATCAAGGTCGATGCGCTTGAGGTGTACGCCAGTGAAGAAGGCGATCGATCGACCGTCCGGCGACCAGAAAGGTTGGACCGCGTTCTCGGTCCCCGCCAGCGGCCGTGCCACCACTGAATCGAGAGAGCGTAGCCACAACCGGGACTGTCCGTTCGTGACAGCTGTATAGACAATCTTCAGGCCGTCGAGCGAAATCGCTAAGTCAACGGCTCCATTCGGCAGCCGTTCGGTAGCGATCTCGAATCGGGATTCTGGAGCGAAAGACGCCGGCGACTGTTGGCGCCACACCCGCGCGCCGGCCACGGCGGCCAACATCGTCATCACGGCCAGTACCGACACGAGCGGCCACCGTTTTCGAACGGCGGACCGCGCTTCCACTCGATCGGCCAGGGATTCGTCCTCGACATCGAGATCCAGTCGGGCGTCGGCAATGCTGTGCAGCCGTCGTGCACGGTCCTTCCGCAGACACCTGCGCAGCAGGCGGCGGATCGTGTCTGGCGTCTCAGCGGGCAGGCGGCGCCAGTCGGGCTCGGTCTTCAGCACCTCACTGATGACCTCGGACACCGTCTCGCCACCGAAGGTGCGGCCCCCAGTGAGCAGTTCGTAGAAGATCGCGCCGAACGCCCAGACATCGGCGCGTGCATCGGCGGTCTGGCCCTTCGCCTGCTCGGGCGCCATGTACGCCGCGGTGCCGAGGATGACACCCGCGCGTGTGGCAGCAGGGCTCGTGATCGTCGGCGCAATGGAGGCTTCCACCGGGTCCCCGCCCGCTAGCATTCTCGCGAGCCCGAAGTCGAGCACCTTTACGGTGCCGTCGTCTCGGATCTTGATATTGGACGGTTTGAGGTCGCGGTGGATGATGCCGCGCTCGTGTGCGGCTTCGAGCCCATCGACGATCTGGCGTGCGATCGAGAGAGCCTCGTCGACCGGAATGCGACCGAGCCTAAGACGATCGGCCAGAGTCGGGCCCTCCACCAGTTCGAGGACGAGTGCGTGCAGCCGGGACGTACCGTCTTCCTCGATTCCGAAGATGGCCGCAATGTTCGGGTGGCTGAGGGACGCGAGCACGCGCGCTTCGCGCTGAAAGCGGGCGAGACGTTCGGGATCCGACGCAAATTCTTGAGGAAGAACTTTGAGCGCGACGTCACGTTGGAGCCGTGTGTCGCGAGCACGGTAGACCTCTCCCATTCCGCCTGCGCCGAGGGTGGAATGAATCTCGTACGGCCCGAGTCGAAAACCTGGCGTGAGAGCCAACGATTCTGACGCAGGGATTATATGTTGCTGAGCGCCTCGGATCCTGGACTGTCACATGACCGCTCAGCTTCCCGCGGTTTCAAGAGCCGGGTTCCTCGACGAAAATCGCATCGACCGCGGCAAGGATTGAAGATGCAAACAGCTTCGTGATCTTCGTCCGCATCTTCGTGGTTAGGGCTTGTCGAGCCTACTTCCTGCCTAGCGACGCCTTGATATCCGCCACCGACGTCAACCGATCAGGATTGAGGTTGTGGACAGACATGATCCGCTCGACGTCGAGCTTCAGACGATCGATGTTGTCGGCGAACACGATCGTTCCCGTCACCGGCGGATTGGGCACCGGCGCGTCCGCGGGCGGTAGATTGAACATGTCTGCATACACGAGGATCTTTTCCTTCGGCAGGTAGCCCACGACAAGTCCGTCCGCGTGAGGCAGTCCTCTGATGGCGTGGACCTCGAAGGTGCGCGTCGCGTCCTGGAAGACCCGCTTGTCGCCCGTGAACCCCTCGATCACCGGCTTCTTCCCCGACTTCGACAACGAATCCGGCGCCAGCGTCCGCGGTGCCGACAGTGCATTCATCAGGAACGCCTTGTTCACCTCCGGCGTGACGATGGTGATGCCTTCGGCGACGACAGCCGGAAGACCACTCGTGTGATCGAAGTGGTGATGGGAGATCACGCCGTAACGAATCGGCTTGTTGGGGATCACCTTCCTGGTCTCGGCGATGATCGCCTGCGCGCGCGCCTCATTCTGCGGCCCGGGCTCGAACAGGACGATGTGATCGGCGAACTCGATCGCGAGCGCGTTGTAGGGACCGTTGATGCGGAACACGCCGTCAGCCAGCTTCTCCGAGGTTGGCCCGGGTGCGGCCGCGCCCGGTCCACCGGGAGCTCCGCCGGGACCACCGCCACGTCCCGCGGGCGGAGGCGTGGGCGTCATCAACGCCTGAAGGTTCGACGGGTTCGCGTGCGCGCCGAGCACGTACGCCTCGAACGTTGGCCAGCCACCGCGCTTCTGCACGATGGTTGCGGGAAACTTCAGACCGTTGTTGTCACGATAGTTCGAGTAGTCGGTCTCGACGAGCATGTCGCCAAAGATAGGATTCTCGACCCACGTCTGCACCCGCTCGACGAGGTTCTGATTGTTGATGTAGCCAACCAGCCTGTACGCCTGCCCTCCCGGCGACTTGACCGGCGAGTTCCACGTCAGCACTTGATAGCGCCTGCCGTCGACGTTCTGCGCCTTCACCGTCGCATTGTTCGCGGCCGCGCCCTTCAGGAAGCCCCAGGGCGTGACCCAGATCTCCAGCTGGTTGCCCCACCCTTGCGACTGTGGCGTGATGAGTTGTTGCGTCTGAGGTGTTCCCTGCGCGAGCGTCGCGCGGCCACCGGTGACCGGAACGGCGTAGGAAGCCCACGTCGCACGCGATGCCGGCTGACTGAAGTCGATAGCGCGCACATAGTCGTTCTGTGCCGCCATCGGCCAGGGCTGGTTGGCGTTGTTGTTCTGCCCGAGGTTCCCGGCCTGCGCGGTCCCGTAGAAGTAAATCGAATTAAGGCCATCAACACCCATCGCTTTCGAGGCGTTCGCGAGCACCGTCCGGGCATCCTGCGCACTCGCCGCGGACACGGCAAGTCCGAGCATTACCATTGCAGCGAGCCATTTCCTCAGCATCTTCGACCCTCCGGCCGCACATGATGGCAAAGAAAACCAGCCCCTTCAATCGGTCTGCGAAGGTTTTGCGATAATTTGATCTCGAATGAGCATGAGTCCCGCGTATCAGTCGGCCGACGCCCCAAATGTTCTCGGCCAACCGGATGTTGTCGTCTCGGCCCGTGAGCTTTTCAAGATCGACACGGACCTCCAGGTGCCGGCCTTCTCGTCCCCGGAGGAACATGTTCCCCCGCTCGACGCGGACTACGTCTTCGACCGCGACACCACGCTCGCGCTGCTCGCAGGGTTCGTGCACAACCGTCGCGTGATGATTCAGGGGCGGCACGGAACGGGTAAGTCGAGCCACGTCGAACAGGTCGCTTCTCGTCTCAACTGGCCCTGCGTCCGCGTCAACCTCGATGGACATGTCAGCCGCATGGATCTCATCGGCAAAGACGCCATCGTCGTGCGCGACGGCAAGCAGATCACCGAGTTCCAGCCCGGGATTCTCACGTGGGCGCTTCAACGTCCGTGTGCGCTCGTCTTCGACGAGTACGACGCTGGACGCGCCGACGTGATGTTCGTCATTCAGCGCGTGCTCGAAGTCGAGGGCCGGCTGACGCTCCTCGATCAGAGCAAGGTCATCGAACCACACTCGTCGTTCCGTCTGTTCGCTACGGCCAACACGGTGGGACTCGGCGACGCCAGCGGTCTCTATCACGGGACACAAACGCTCAATCAGGGCCAGATGGATCGCTGGAACATCGTCGTCACGCTGAACTATCTCGAACACGATCGCGAGGTGGACGTCGTGCTGGCGCGATGCCCCGAATACCGGAACCCTGAACGGCGGGCGCAGGTCAGCGCGATGGTGGCCCTCGCCAACCTCACGCGGCGCGGATTTGGCGACGGCGATCTCTCGACGCTCATGTCGCCGCGCACGGTTGTGACCTGGGCGCAGAACACCACGCTCTTCCACGACACTGCGTTGGCCTTCAAGCTGACCTTCCTCAATCGCTGCGACGAGGATGAGCGGGCACTGGTCGCGGAGTACTACCAGCGCTGCATCGGGCAGGACCTTCCGGAAGATCGACGCGGGCCTGGCCTCAGGTGAGCAACAGTCCGTTCCCGGACAAGACGCTCGAAGCTGTCGGTGCCTGTACTCGGGCACTCGGACGCCTCGAGTTCGCCGATGCCGCCGTCGCGTCGTCGGATGCCGCGACGTTGCCGGGACTCCGCGCATTCGGCGATCGCCTCGCGCTGCGCGCCCGGTTTCACGACGCGCCGATCCATCAGCGCTCGCGCCCAGGTGGCGAGCTCGATGCCGACGTGTTCGATGCACTCGAACTGGCCCGTCTCGACACCATCGGCGTGCGGTGGCTCCAGGGGGTTGCGAAAAACCTTCTCTCGCACCCGGGGGTCGACGCTGATGGCGTGCGATGGCTCGCCTTCGAGGTGTTGAGCGGCGTTGCGGCTCCCAAAGAAAAGACTGACCTCGTCAGGAAGCTTCGTCAGCAGCTTCCGAAGAAGGTTTTGACGGGCCTTACTCCGCTTGCTCCGCTTCTGACCGACCAGCCTCGATTCAGTGAAGAGGCCGCGAAGTGGGTTCGCTCGGCGGTCTCGCACATTCCGAAAGCCGATGCCCCTCCGCCTGGAGCGTTGCCCTTCGAGTTACGGACGAGGGTAAACGTGCGCACTCTCCCTCGACGTGGTGACCCGGGAGCCACCTCGGCGCCATTGAAGAAGAGACAGGAAGCAACGCAGGACTCGGAGGGCTCCGCCGGCTCTGGCGCCATCACGAAAGGCGGCACGGAAGGCATCAGCTATCGCGCCTACACGACGGCCCACGATCGCATCGTCAACGCGGGCGCGCTCGCCGATCGCTCCGAGCTCACTGAGTTGCACCTGAAGCTCGAGGCCGAGCTCGGCTCGATTCGCCCCATCGTTGCGCGTCTCGCCAAGCGGCTCCTGCGTGTGCTGATGGCGCGACAGACGCGCCACTGGCGTTTCGACCTCGACGAAGGCGTCATCGATGGATCACGGCTCGCCGCGTTAGTGGCAAGCCGTGGCACGGCACGGCCGTTCAAGGAAGAGGGCGAATCGCCATTTCCGAGCACGGTCGTGACACTGCTCATCGACCACTCCGGATCGATGCGCGGCAGACCGATGCTCATCGCCGCGCTGACTGTGGAGATCTTCGCGCGAGTACTCGAGCGCTGCGGCGTGCGGTGCGAAGTCCTTGGCTTCACGACCCGCGAGTGGGACGGGGGCGAGCCGGCACGTGAATGGGCCGCGAACGGATATCCCGAGAGTCCTGGCCGCCTGAACGCACTCCAGCACATCGTCATCAAGGGCGCCGACACCCCGTGGCGGCGCGCCCGCGTCGCGTTGGGACTCTTTCTGCACGACGAGATGTTGAAAGAGAACATCGACGGCGAAGCGCTTGCGTGGGCTCACGCTCGACTGCTCGCGCGATCCGAGCGCCGGCGCATCCTGGTGGTGGTGTCAGACGGAACGCCGATGGACGAGGCGACGCTGGCGGCCAACGGGCACGAGTACCTCGAGAGCCACTTGCAGCAGGTGGTCACCGACATCGAGAATCGTTCGCCGGTGCAGCTGGCAGCGATCGGAATCGGTCACGACGTCTCTTTGTTCTACAGCAACGCCACGACGATCGCCCGCATCGACCACCTCGGCCCGGCCCTCAGCACCAAGCTGACCTCGCTTCTGGCTGAAGACGGTGGCCCGAGGCGGCGCCGGGCGCGGGATTCTGCGTAGCTCACGAGGTTTCCGCGCGAGAAGGCACGGGAGTGCGCTCGGTTTCACAAGAGAATTCCCTTAGCGTTGCACGCTCCTGCTCTTCTGGTTCCACACCCTTCAGTCGATATGTCTCTCGTATGTCCGGGCAGAGCGCGCGGGTTCCACTTCACATCGACGCAAGCCCCCGGACCAATCCGGCGCCGGACGAGACGCTCGCCGGCCTCGTTCGCCCCACGTCCCCGCTGCGCCCCAGCGCATCGGCAATGGGCGCGCATGAAGCATTCATCGCCGATCCCACCCTCTATGCCCTGGCCGTTGTCGACGATCACGGCACGCCCATCGGTCTCATCAATCGCTTTCGCTTCCGTGAGACCTTGTGGGAGCAGTCTGGCGAAGAGTCACTGAAGAACCGACCGGTCGGCATGGTCATGGACAGGACACCGCTGATCCTCGACGAGCACGCACCCATCGAGCACCTCAGCGAGATTCTGAGCGACGATAGCACTAAGTACATCTTCGACGGCTTCATCGTGACGCGCCGCGGGAAGTACCTCGGCATCGGCACTGGCTTCAGCCTGATGCGACGCATCACCGAGCGGCGCCAGGCCACACTGGCGCACCTCGCCTATCACGACACGCTGACAGGCCTGCCCAACCGTCAACTGTTTCTCGACAGACTCGGTCAGGCCATTGCCAGCGCCGCGCGCAATCGCCGGCGGCTCTCAATCTTCTACATCGACCTCGATCGCTTCAAAGTCGTCAACGACGGTCTCGGACACACCATCGGCGACCTCCTGCTCCAGCAGATCGCCGAGCGCTTCCGATCGGTCATCCGCAAGCAGGACACAGTCGCCCGCCTGAGCGGCGATGAATTCGCCGTCGTGCTCACGGAGATGGCATCGTTCGAGCAAGCCGAACTCGTCGCGCAGAAACTCCTCGAAGTCGTCCGCCAGCCATTCATCCTCGACGGTCACGAGGTCCACATCTCGTGCAGCATTGGCGCAGTTGAGTATCCGGATCACAGCGAGAACCAGCACACGCTCCTCCGCATGGCCGACGATGCGCTATCAGCCGCGAAGCGGTTCCGGAACACGATGCGCAGATATACGGACGACATGGCGCGGCCGGCAGCGACAACGCCGCTCGTGTTCAGCACCGTTCGGCGCGCGATCGATTTCGGCGAGCTCGAGGTGTACTACCAGCCGCAGGCAGACATGCGAACCGGAGCCATCTGCGCACTCGAGGCGCTGGTGCGCTGGAACGACCCGTCGCGAGGCTTCGTCTCGACGAACGAGCTGATCCAGCTCGCGGAAGACGCCGGGCTGATCTCGGAGATCACGCATTTCGTGTGCGGATCGGCAATGAAGCAGTTCCGAGCCTGGCAGGAGTCACGGATCGGACACGGTTTGCGGCTCGCGGTCAACATCTCCGGCATCGAAGTCCGTGACGGCGTGCTGCCGGCGATGCTCCGCGAACACATTCGGCACGCAGGCCTGTCGATGTCGATGCTCGAATTGGAGCTCACGGAGAGCGGCCTGATGTTCTCCGACGCCATCGCGACGCAGCTGCTTTCTGATCTTCGCGAAGAAGGCGTGCGCGTGTCGGTCGACGACTTCGGAACCGGCTACTCGTCGCTCGGACGTCTGCAGCGTCTGCCGGTCGACGTCCTGAAGATCGACAAGGCGTTCATCGAGGACATCGGCACTGGCGCCAGGCAGGGCGCGCTCGTCCGCGCCATCGTGATGATGGCTCATTCGCTCGACTTGACGGTCGTGGCCGAAGGCGTCGAGACCGACGTCCAGCGCGTCTTCCTGGAACGTCATGGCTGCGACCTGTATCAGGGGCACCTGCTCAGTCCTCCACTGCCGCCATCGCAGATGGAGCAATACCTGAGTGAGCGGCACGCCGTTCCGAGCGCCGTTGCGCGCGTGCGCAAGACACGCGGACACACGTCCTCCACCTCCGCTCGCACCGTCGAGCAGTAGCCTCCACTTCAAGACAGATTCTGAGACTCGCTCGCAAGCTTTGAGTGTTCCGTGGGTTATGCCGTGCCAGTCGACGGTCCCGGCCCGTACACGGCCGAGGTCGAGCTGCGCTACCAGGCCATCGGCTACCACGAGGCCGATTCGTCGGTGGTCGTGGCCACTGCGACCGCCAAAGCTGAAGGAAGTCCTGCCTCGGCGTTCTGACGCCCGGTGTTAGGATCGTCCCTTCCTTCTCTGACCTCATCCTGATGGCAGCTGCGCAGATCTCACGACACGACCTCGTCTCCACGAGGCGGGCATGAACGTTCGGCCCGGCTCACCGTATCCTCTCGGCGCAACCTGGGACGGCTCCGGCGTCAACTTCGCGATTTTCTCGGAGCACGCGCTGAAAGTTGAGTTGTGCCTGTTCGATTCGCCCGACGCCGCGCGCGAGTCCGCTCGCATTGCGCTACCCGAGCAAACCGACCTCATCTGGCACGGCTACATCCCGGGCATCCTGCCGGGTCAGTTGTACGGCTACCGGATCCATGGTCCGTACTCACCTGAGCACGGGCAGCGGTTCAATCCCAACAAGGTCGTGCTCGAGCCGTATGCGAAGGCGATCGGCCGCAACGTCCGCTGGAGCGACGAAGTCCACGGATACCGCTTCCGCGACCCAAAAGAAGACCTCGCCTTCGACAGCCGCGACAATGCCCCCTTCGCGATGCTGGCCGCGGTCATCGATCCGGCCTTCACGTGGGGTGACGATCGTCGCCCGCGCACGCCGTGGCACGAGACGATCATCTACGAATTGCACGTCAAGGGTTTCACGCGACGACATCCGCGCCTGGCGGAGGCGATGCGGGGCACTTACGCGGGGCTCGGATCGGATGAGGCGATCCAGCATCTGAAGAATCTGGGCGTCACGGCCGTCGAGCTGATGCCGGTGCATCACCATGCGTACGATCGGCACCTCATCGAGCGTCACTTGAGCAACTACTGGGGATACAACACCAGCGCGTTCTTCGCGCCCGATACCCGCTACGCGATGAGCAAGAGCTCGTCCGGATCGGTGCGCGAGTTCAAGACGATGGTCCGCAACCTGCACGCAGCCGGGATCGAAGTGATTCTGGACGTCGTGTACAACCATACGGCCGAGGGCGACCACCTCGGGCCCACGCTGTCGCTGCGCGGTGTGGACAACCTCGCGTACTACCGGCTGGATCCGAAGAACCCGCGTTTTTATCAGGACTACACCGGCTGCGGGAATACGCTGAACATGCGCCACCCGCGCGTGCTGCAGCTCATCATGGACAGCCTGCGCTACTGGATCCTCGAGATGCACGTCGACGGATTCCGTTTCGATCTGGCCAGTGCCCTGGCGCGTGAATTACACGCCGTCGATCGACTCGGCGCGTTCTTCGACATCATTCATCAGGACCCGGTGATCTCTCAGGTCAAGCTCATCGCCGAGCCGTGGGACCTGGGCGAGGGCGGGTATCAGGTCGGCAACTTCCCAGTCGGCTGGGCGGAATGGAACGGCCGTTATCGTGACTCCATCCGGAGTTTCTGGCGATCGGATCGCGGCCTCATCTCCGAGCTCGCGACGCGCATCGCCGGCAGCAGCGATCTCTACGACCACAGCGGCCGCCGGCCGCACGCCAGCGTGAACTTCGTCACCTGCCACGACGGATTCACGCTGCACGACCTCGTCAGCTACAACCAGAAGCACAATGAGGCCAATCTCGAAGGCAACCGCGACGGCGAGAACAACAACCACAGCTTCAATCATGGGGTTGAAGGGCCGACGTCCGATCCGAAGATCCGCGCCATCCGCGAGCGGCAGAAGCGCAACTTTCTCGCAACGGTCTTTCTCTCCCTCGGCGTGCCGATGTTGTATTCCGGCGACGAGACGGGACGAACTCAGCGTGGCAACAACAACGCCTATTGTCAGGACAACGAGATCAGCTGGCTGGATTGGCAGCGGTCTGTCGAGCAGGAGGACCTGCTCCGGTTCACGAAGTACGTGATCGAGATGCGCCGCGGCCAGCCGGTGCTGAAGCGACGGCGCTTCTTTCAGGGCAGAAGCACTCGCGAGGGTGCGCCGAAGGACATCACCTGGTTCGCACCGGACGGCAGCGAGATGTCTGACGCGACCTGGCGCAACGCGGATGCACGCACGCTCGGCGTACGGCTGGACGGCACGCAGATCGACGAAACCGACGAACGAGGTAACCCGATCGTCGGCGACACTTTGTTTGTATTGATCAGCGCCCACGATGAGCCGATCCGCTTCGCCTTCCCTGCTCGGACACCGACGCAACAGTGGCAACGGCTGCTCGACACATCCGATGCGCGCTGGGCGAGGCATATCGCCTGCGACAGCACCCACTACGAGCTCGCCGCTCACTCCGTCGTCGTGTTCAGGCTGACCGACCGATCGACCAATGGTGGTGCCGCGTGAGCACGCCGCTGGCGATGTCCGCGCCCGATCCGCAGCCGTTGTGGTACAAGGACGCTGTCATCTACCAGCTCTGGCGAGTGCGGTGACAGCTTGGCACAAGACAGCGTGCTCTCGGATGAACTGCTGCATCACCTGATGGCTGTCGGCCACGTCGACGTCCTCGTCGGCGTGCCCACGCTGAACAACGCCTCCACGGTTCGCCCGGTCGTGAAGGCCGTTCATCAGGCGTTCTCCAGGTACTTCCCACGCGACCGCACCGTCCTCATCAACTCCGACGGCGGATCCGACGATGGGACGCCAGGAATCGTCCGAAACGCATCAATCGACGACACGGGCACCGTCACCGTGTCCCACTCGCTGCGGACGATGCACCGGATCAGCACGCCGTATCACGGCGTTCCCGGAAAAGGGAACGCATTGCGGCAGATCATGACGGCGGCGGAGCTCACGCAAGCGCGAGCCGTGGCCGTGCTGAACGCGGATGTCACGGGGATCACACCGGAAGGAGTCGCGGCGCTGGTCCGGCCCGTTCGCGATCAGCATTTCGACTACGTCGCACCGGTATATCAGCGTCATCCCCTCGAGGGCCCGCTCGTCACGCAGCTCGTGCGGCCGTTGATGCGCGCGGCGTACGGCTGGCAGGTGCGCGAGCCGGTCGCACCGGAGTTCGGCTGCTCGAATCGGTTCGTCATGCACTGTCTCGAACAGGATGTGTGGGACAGCGAGCTCGGTCGCGTCGGCATCGATCTGTGGGTCACCGCGGAGGCTCTCGCGAAGGGCTTCAAGTCTTGTCAGGCCGGCCTCAGCCCTCATCCCGCAACGCCGACGCGCACGCCATTCGGAGAGTTGTTCGCACAGGTGGTGGAGTCGGCGTTCGCGTGCCTCGAGCGGCACGCGCCGTATTGGCAGGCACGGAACGGATCCGAACCGATGCTCATGGCCAGCCCGCCGCCGAGTGCGACCATCGAGCCGCCCGCCGTCGACGGCACGCGACTGACCGAGGCGTTTGCGAAGGACGTCGAGAGCCTTCAATCCGTACTCGAGTCCATCGTGAGCGAAGAGACGTTGGCCGGCCTGGAAGCGCTGGCGGAGAGGCAGCCGGCGCGACTGCGTTACTCGGATGCGTTGTGGGTCTCGACCGTCTACGAGTTCCTGCTCGCATATCGCAGCGGCGTCATGAGGCGCGACCACATCGTTCGGGCCCTCGCGCCGTTGTATCTGGGGCGGACAGGATCCTTCCTCCGGCAGTACGCCACGTCACCCGAGGCAGAGGTGGACGAGGCTCTTGAAAACCTGTGCCGCGAATTCGAACGGTCGAAGGCCGACCTGATTCAGCGCTGGAACAGCTCGAGGTGAATCATGGCTCAGATGATTGCGAACGCTATCAGGCAGGCCGGTACCAACTTCGTCGAATCGCTCGCCCTGTTTCTCCCGCGCATGGTCACGACTCTGGCCATCATCGCCGTAGGATGGCTGATCGCCATGCTGTTGCGGACAATCGTCCGCGCCGTGGCCGGATGGCTGCGGATTAACGTCGCGGCGGAGCGTTTCGGCGTCGCGCCTCTGCTGAAGACGGCCGACCTTCCTCCAGCCGATGCCCTGCTTGGCGCCATCGTTTTCTGGCTCGTGTGGCTGGGCTTCCTGCTGTCGGGTATCGATGTGCTCGGGTTCACGTCTCTTCAGGGACTGCTCGCCAGCTTCTGGGCGTTCGTCCCCCGCTTGCTGCTCGCCGTCGTGATCCTCATCATTGGATTTGTGGTGGCGAACTTCGCGTGGCGCGCTACTCTGTTGGCAGCCGTCAACGGGCGCGTACCCTCACCCCGCCTGCTGAGTGGCGCCGTTCGCTGGTTGATTCTGATCCTGACGGGCGCGATGGCGCTCGAGCAGATCGCGGTGGCTCGAACGGTGGTCCTGACGGCGTTCGCGATTGCGTTCGGCGCCTTGAGTCTGGCCGTGGCGATCGCGTTTGGCATCGGGGGCGGAGGCATCGCCAAGCGAATCCTGGAGCACCAGTTCCCGGAGCAGCAGCGGTCGAGCGCCGATGAAATCTCGCACCTCTAGCCGCCGCGCAAGCTGGCACATGGATTGAAGAAGCGTGCAATATGACGGTCCGTGTTGAGAAACTCCAGGCTCCTACTCCATCGCTGTTGGCGCTGGCGGTGCTGGGACTCCTGTCGACTACGACAGCTGTCTTCCTGCGCTGGTGGCAACAGCCAACGACCATGGTCATGAGCGAGGACTGGCTGAACGATCAGGCTCGCTTGGACTCCAAACGGGGCTCATACTAGGCTGGTCCTCCCGCCGGATTCCACCCACGACTATGGGAGTACCGTGTCGGGGTGTCGAAGTTTTAGACTAATGCGGGGACTCTTTCAGCCCGCATGGCCGACGCCGCTACTTACGCCACGATGATTCCACTCGCAGCAGCTGCTCTTGCGGCCGCTGTCGCTGTCTGGCTGCTCCTGCGAGTGGCCACGCGGTCCATCGACCGCTTCGCGGCGCGGCATGAGCACGCGGAGCTATTCGAGGAAGCCGCCGCCTTCGCCAAGCGGCTGACCCGATTCGTCCGGTCGACGCTCTGGTTCATCGCGTTCCTGGCCGCCAGCCTGGTGATGCTGCGGGGGCTGGGCGTCCGCGGAACGCCGAGGTTGTCGCTCGAAGAGCTGGTGGCCTGGCTCCTTGGCCCAGGGCTTCGGCTCATCGTCATCGGCACGAGCGCGTATCTCATCGCCCGCGGCACGCACTTCCTGATCGACAGCCTGCAGATCTTTCTCGTTTCACGTGATGCCAGCGAGATGGGGCTGCTGGAGCGGAAGAAGCGAATCCAGACGCTCGGTCAGCTCCTGCGCGTGGTCGCGACGCTCCTCGTAGTCGGCGTCGCCACGTTGATGGCGCTGTCGCTTTTCAGCGTCGACATTCGTCCGATTCTGACCGGCGCCGGCATCGCCGGCCTCGCCGTAGGCTTTGGCGCGCAGAACCTCGTTCGCGACATCATCGCGGGATTCTTCCTGATTCTCGAAGATCAAGTCCGTCTCGGAGACGTCGTCTCGATCAACGGCAAGTCGGGTCTCGTCGAGGCCATCCGTCTACGGACGATTGCGCTGCGCGGCCAGGACGGCACCGTGCACGTCATCCCCAACGGCGTGATCAACGAGCTCTCCAACATGACGAAGGACTATTCGTACGCGGTGCTCGACATCGGGATCCCGTACGAGGAGAACGTCGACAAGGTCGAGGCCATCCTGCGATCGGTGGCCGAAGAACTGCGGTCCGACCCGGTGCACGGACCCACTATCCTCGAGCCGCTCGAAGTCGTCGGCGTCGAAGCGTTCGGCGAGTCGTCGATCCTGTTCCGTGTTCGGATCAAGACGGTGCCCATCCAACAGTGGGGAGTTGGACGCGAGCTCCGCCGCCGAATCAAGACCGCGTTCGAAAAACGCGGCGTGCAGTTCCCACCGAGACCCGTCACCGTTCGACTGAAGACGGCAAGCGGGTCGACGCATGACGAGGAACACACGTCCGCCGCCGAGAAGGTCTGAATGGACGACTCCTTTACCGTCACCTGTCCGTACTGCGGAGAGGAAGTCGAGATCTACATCGAGCCCGACGTGCGCGGCACGTTCGTCCAGGACTGCGAGGTGTGCTGCAATCCATGGCGCGTCCGCGTCTATCGCGGCGATGGCGAGCGCTATGTCGATCTCCAGCGCGCCGACGGTTCCGAGTAGAATCGCGCCATGACGGTCGTCGATCGAGCCGCCGGCCTGGTCCCGATGCTCGCGGAGCTGGCACCCAAAGCGGAACAGGCGCGTCGCGTGCCGGACGAGAGCCTCGATGCGCTCAGCAAGGCTGGCGTCTTCCTGATGACGGCGCCCAGGCGCCATGGCGGCGCCGAGGCGAGCTTCCAGACCCAATGCGACGTGCTGGCGCACATCGCTCGCGGGTGTCCGTCCACCTCATGGGTGGCAACGATCTACAGCGCTATGTCGTGGCTGGCCGCGACGTTTCCCGATCAGGCGCAGGAGGAGATCTTCGCGGACGGCGACCCGCGCATCAGCGGCGTCTTCGCCCCAACTGGGACCGCCACGAAAAAGGACGGTGGCCTCGTCGTCAACGGACGGTGGGGCTTCAACACCGGGTGCCATGGGGCGAAGTGGACCGTGTTGAACGCGGTGGTCGGCTCAGGTGCCGACGCAATGCCGACGTGCGTCCTCGCACGAAGTAGCGACCTCACCATCGTGGACGACTGGTACGCGACCGGGATGTCCGCGACGGGAAGCAATTCGATCGTGGCCGAGAACGTTTTCGTCCCTGCTCATCGCTGTATGTCGCTTCCCGACATGCTCGAGGCGCGCTACCCAACCAACCGGCACAATGCGGCCAATCCGTATTTCAACTATCCGTTGTCTCCCGTGCTGACGGTGAACGCGGGCGGCACGCCGCTCGGTATGGCGCAAGGCGCGCTCGAGACGTTCCGCGATCGCCTGCCCGGACGCGGCATCGCCTACACGTTTTACACGAACAAGTCGGAGGCGGCCGTCACGCACCTGCAGGTCGCGGAAGCCGTCCTGACACTCGACTCCGCGGACGCTCACGTGCGCAAGGCATCGGCTCTCCTCGATGGGCTCGCGAGTAGTCCGATGTCGGTCGACGCGCGCATCCGGTCGCGGGCCCACATCGCGTATGCGATGGGACTCGCACGCCAGGCAGTGGACACGCTGTTCTACGCGAGCGGCGCGTCGTCCATCCAGGCGCATGTGCCGATTCAGCGTTTCCAGCGTGACGTGCAGGCGCTCGCGAACCACGCGATCATGCACACGCAGACGGCGCTCGAACTATACGGGCGCGTGTTGTGCGGGTTGCCGCCGAACACCCCGATCTTCTGACGCACGTGGCGCGACAGGCACGAGGCTCTGGCCCCTGCGACCCGTTGCCGTGGTGGAGGCGAATCTCCTGGCGTGATCCGGCAAGCGTGTTCACAGGCGTCGCGCTGATCGTTGGCGCGCTGCTGGTCGGTGTCACACCACCCTTCCAGGTGCCGGACGAGCCAAACCATTTTTACCGCGCTTTTCAGGTCTCCGAAGGCCGACTCGTACCTCAGAAGACCCCGACTTCCGTAGGCGGTCTGTTGCCGCGGAGCCTTCAGGAACTCTCTCGTGACGTCATGGGAAATGTTCCGTTCAACCCCGAGGTCAAACAGGACCTCACGGCCTGGGCGCGTGCGTTCGAGATGCCTCTCCGTCCAGACGATCGAATCGACACTCCCTTTCCGAACACCGCACTGTCGGGCCCGATCGCCTACGTGCCACAGGCGATCGGGATCAACTTTGCGAGGATTGTCGGGGCGTCGACGCTCATGGTGTTCTACTGGGGACGCATTTCAACTCTGTTGCTCTGTATTGCGGTCACCGCTGTAGCGATTCGCTGCCTCCCCATTCGACGATGGACCTGCGTACTGCTGTCGCTTTTGCCAATGACCGTGTTCGTTCGCTCGTCGTTGTCTTCCGATGGGCCAACGCTGGCGCTCGCGATGCTTGCTCTGGCGATCTGTCTCAAGCCCGCCGATCTCAGCGCGCCCTCGGTCGATGCGCAAGGACGGCGTCGGCTCTTCGGTGTTGCCGCGCTGCTGGCTCTGGGCAAGCCCCCGTATGGGGTAGTCACCTTACTCGCCCTGGCGACGCCCTCACGCATTCTCGGTGGACTGAAGCCGTGGGTGTCCACGATGCTGGCGCTGGCGGTCACACTCGTCGCACTACAGGGGGCGTGGGGGCTCGCCATGCGTGGCAAGACCGTCGTCTCGGCGCCTGGTGCCGACCCCCAGGCGCAGTTGAAACACGTACGCGAACACCCGCTGGACGTTGCGAGCTTCCTCGTGAAGGACTTTCTTCACAGCATCCCAAGGCTGACCCATCAGGCGCTGGGGGTATTGGGTTGGCTCGATGCAGAGGTCCCGAGACCCGTCGCACTGTTCCTTGGAATGCTGATCGTTCTCGTCGCACTCGGCGAGCCCGGTCTCCCGCCGATGTACCCAGGTTTTCGCTGGCTCGCGTTGTCGATCGGTATCGCTGGCGCACTGGCGCTACAGGTGCTGAACTTCGTCTGGTGGACGCCGCCCGGTGCGACGTTTGTCGCAGGTATTCAGGGCAGACATCTTCTCGCCTTCGTTCCGTTTCTGTTCGTGGCAATCGACTCGCCGGATTGGATCGCGCGGCCGCTCTCGCGCCTGCGTCCAGTCTTCATCGTCACCTTCCTCGTTGTGAGCGGGACTGCGACGCTGCTGACGGTCGTCAATCGCTACTACGAGCCAGCGGCGTCGAGCAGCCTCGACACGCTTCCGAGCAGGGCGTCTGCGGCGAACGGCTTCTGAATGAAGCGCATGGCGGGATCGGTTTCCGCACCCACGAGGACGTCCTCGTCGAGGTACCCGGACATGAAAACCACGCGAAGGGCCGGGTAGCGGACCCGAAGGCGGGCGAACAGATCGGGCCCGCGTCCGCCGGGCAGCATCACATCCGCGACGAGCACGTCGACCTGCCCGACTTCAGACATCACGGATTCGGCCTGCTCGGGCGTCGACGCTTCGTAGACTCGATGCCCGGCGCGCTCAAGGATCACCCTCGAGACATATCGAACGGCTTCCTCGTCCTCGACGATGAGCACTGAGGAGCCCCGAGGGTCGGCCGTAAGCATCGCAGGCTCCGCAGTGGGCACCAACCGTTCGCCAACGGGATCCGCCACTCGAGGCAGGTAGACACGGAAGGTCGAGCCTTTTCCGACCTCGCTTTCCACCGCAATGTAGCCGTGCGCAGCGGTCACGATCCCGTGAACCGTCGCGAGCCCGAGACCAGTTCCTTTGCCACGGTCCTTCGTCGTGAAGAATGGCTTGAACAGCTGCGAACGCACCCCTTCGCTCATGCCGATGCCAGAATCGGCGACAGCGATCATCACGTAGTCACCGTTTGCGATCTGCCCGTTGTATGCTTTGATTCCTGCCTCGACGAGCACGTGCGCAGTCTCGATGCGAATGTCGCCGCCCTTGGGCATCGCGTCCCTGGCGTTGACCACAAGATTGACAACCACCTGTTCGAGTTGCCCGCGATCGGTTCGAATCGAATCGAGGTCGTCAGCAAGGTTCGCCGTCAGCGTCATGTGTTCGCCGATCAACCGGCGCAGCATGTCGAGGAGATCGGTGACCACCTCGTTCGCATTGAGGACCGTGACCTCAGGCACTTCCTGCCGGCTGAACGCCAGCAACTGTCTGGTCAGAGCCGTGGCGCGCGTCGCGGCCTTGACGACTTCATCCACGTTCCGGCGACGGACCGGATCGTTCAAGCCCTCCTTCACCAGCGTCGCATATCCCAGAATCGCGGTCAGCAGGTTGTTGAAGTCGTGCGCGACGCCTCCAGCGAGTTGTCCCACGGCCTCCATCTTCTGCGCCTGAAGGAACTGCGCTTCGAGAAGGTGTCGCCCGGTCACATCGACGGTCACGCCAATCAGCCGCTCGTGGCTCTCCGCAGGATCCGCAAGGACGCGCCCGGCACTTCGCATCCACCGGATGCCGCCGTCGGGCAACACCATGCGCGACTCGAGGTCGAAACCACTCTTCGTTCCGATCGCTCGATCGATCGCCGCCGTTGCCTCGGCCCGATCGTCCGGATGCAACCGCTCGACGATGTCGGCGAGTGTTCGGATGGCATCCGGCGACGAGGCAAGCAGCGGAGAGGCGTTCTCGGTCCAGACCACCGCACGCGTATCGAGGTCGACCTCCCACACGCCGACGCCGAGCGAGGCGAGCGCGGTAGACGTTCGTTTCTGCGACTCACGCAGCGCTTCCTCAGCGCGTTTGAGCTCGGTGATGTCGTGAATAGTGATGATGGCGCCTCTGATGCCGCCGTCGGCATTCTTGAGGGGCGTGTGGGTTACGAGCAGCCATGCCGAGCTCCCCGACGGATCGGGACGCTCGACATCGCCTTCGATATGCTGGCCTGCCAGTGCTCGCTCCATCGAGTCGAGCTCCGACAGGACTCCGAATGAGGTGGCCTGCACGAGCGGCTTGCCCACGACCTCCGGTGCCGGGATCCCGGTGAGCCGCTCCATGAACGGGTTCCACAACACGCACCGGCGATGCTCGTCGACGACGACGATCCCTTCCTGCGCGCTCGCAACAATCTGTGTGTTGAACTCGGACGACTCTCGCAGCACCCTCTCAGCGGATTGGCGTCGTTCCTCGCTGCGGTCCAGGCGCGAGGCATACGTGACGACGATGAAGGTGAAGAGAACAGTTGTGGCGATGGTCAGGACTGCGGCGCCAATCGTCGGCTCGTACCACTCCGCCCGGCGACCGAGCACATGAATCCAACCGAGCACGAATGGCGCGATGGCGACAAACGGCACCATGTAGCGGGCCAGGACCCCGCCGGGCCCATCGCTCCTCAGGACTCGAAGCGGTCCACCGCTCTGGTCGACCGCCGCTGTGCCAAGACCGAGGACTGTGATCCCCAGCGACGTGAACACCATCTGGGAGACGGACGCCCATGAATAGAGCCCGACGCCGTAGGTGTAGACAATCAGACTCGCCCAGCCGACAAAAGCGGCAGCCAGCGCGGTCTCTCCGCCCTTCGAGCGACCTTGCGATCGAGGATTCGTCAACAGGAGAAGAGAGATCCCCTGCAGCGTGAACCCGAGGGCGGCAAGAAGTCCCATCCGCACCGGCTCGGTCGTCATGATTCCGGCTCTAGCCAGCACGTGGCCGATCCACGTCACCCCCATCAGCACGAGCAGGCCGCAGCCAAAGAGTCGGGCCCACAAGTAGGCTCCGGATCCGCGCAACAGCATCAGCAGCGCCGCGCCACCCAGAACGAGACTCGTAGCAGCGCTCGCTTTCATGGCGGTGATGCCAGGCAGGAGACGCGTGGCTCGTTCGATCTCGAATGCCCAGCCAACGAGGACGAGCCCACCCAGGACCAGACTGACCAACGCGGCTACGAACGGAAGGGATGAGAGCCAACCGGACCCGGGGTCGCGAACATGAACCGAGATACCTGGCGAACTGACAGCCGTCCGCCCACCGAGGGGGCCGTGGTCCAATGAGGCTCCTGTTCGGCGCGTCTCACCGGCATCTCACAGGCCAGCAAAATTCCGGAGCGACCGCGCTTGATACTGAACGTCGAAGCCCGGGTATTTGGACAACCACCTCCGCTTCAGCACTCAGCAGTTTTTTTCTACCATGCGCGGATGCACTGTTTTGCACACTAATTCAATCGTCATCTGCACGGAATCCGCTCATCTTCTGTAGAGAGATGTAGTTGTCGTGGAACGCTTTAGGACTCTATGGTCCTTAGTGATCGCCTTTGGCAGGCTAATTGGCCTGAGGATGGCCCTGGGTTGATCGCGGTTGGCGCGTGATTTCGATCACCATCGCGATCGAGCCGACCACGAAGAGCGCGTAGAACGGCGCGTAGACCAGCTCGGCAAGCCGCATCAACATCTCGACAAACGCCACGATCACGACGACCACGCACTGCCACGTCTTCGAGCGGACCGTCGTTTTTGGGTCCGTGATCATGAAGAAGATGAAGAGCTGATACATGGGGCCCGTGATTGGCGCGACCGTCGCGAGCCATGGGATGCCGGTCAGCGCACTGCGAACGAACGAGAAGAGGAAGAACGCAGCGACGTAAGTCACCGAGATGTGTGCGCGACCAACACGCCATACGATCACGGCGCCAAGCAGCCAGATCACCGCCATCGGCGCAACCGCGTTGCCCCACTGAATGCTGAGCACCGTCACCGTCGCCGGCGCGAGCAGCACCATTGCGCTCACACCGAAGTTCGTCGGGTTCCAGATGTGGCGTCCTTTCACGCGCAGTACGTACTTGGAGAGGATCGAGATGAAGCTCGTGAAGAAGTACGGCCAGAGGAATGGTGACCGGATCAGAATCCCCGCGCTGATGCCGCTGATGTAGGCGCTCGCCGGGTGCGGCCACTTCCCGTACGTGATGCGGCCGAGGACGAGCTCGGTTCCAATCGCGACAACGATCGAGAGCGCCGTGCGCTCCCAACCCTCGAGGATTCCAAACGAGAGGTTGGCGCCGACGAGGATGCTGGTGATGAGGATCGGCGGGAGGAACCGGTTGTCGATCGCGAACAGCCCGCCGCGCCGCGCCGGAACCGGCTCCGCCGACGGTAACGCCTGCCCACCGGAGCCATGACGGGCGCTGGCGTCACCGGCCATCGGGTTCCTTGACGTGATGCCTGATGTCGACGGATGGACTCGCGATTGTCTGCGCCGCTCCCGAGGGCCAGCGGATGACCACGCGATCGACGGTGCGCGACGAACCGAGGCCGTAATGCAGCCACCTCTGATTCTGTGCGCTGAACCCTGACGCCGCCGTCACCTGTTGCGCCTGGACGTGCCCGTTCCAGTGCAGCTCGACGCGCGCACCGATCGCGCTCCGATTGCTTTTCGTCCCTTCGAGCTCGAACTGGATCCAGTGACGCTCGGGAGCGACACGGTTCTCGTAGATCAAGAGCGGGCCACGCTGATTCGCCACGATCACGTCGAGTGCGCCGGTGTTCCGCAGATCGGCCAGCGCAACCGCGCGGCCGTCGTTCGTGTCGGTGGCACCAACGGCCTGGGCGACGTCGGTGAAGTTACCGAAGCCATCGTTGATCCAGACGCGCTTGCGCTGATACCCCGACAGGCTTCGCCCCTTCATCGCCGGCCAGTTCGCGGCATCGCCGATGATCGAGCTGTGCCCCACGGCAATCACCGAGAAGTCGTACCAGTAACTGCTTCGCTCGCCCGCTGAAATGTATCCATTGACCAGATAGATGTCCTGCGCGCCGTCGTTGTTCAGATCGCCGAACTGCGCGCCCCAACTCCATCCCCCGAGGTCAACGCCGAGCGTCGTCGCCAGGTTCTCGAAAGCGGGAAGGCCGGCGCCGGCGGCCTTCGGCACCCACAGGTCGTTGCCTTGCACGAGTTGTCCGGGCTCGGAGATGTTCGTCTTGTAGATCGAGAGGCGGCCGTCGTTGAAGATATCGCCCAGTGCCGCGTTCATTCCGCTCTTCGGTGCACGCCCCACTCCCGTCTCCATCGCAACGTCTTCGAAACGCCTGCCATCACGATTGCTGAACATCTCGGAGACGCCGTAGTCATTGGCAAGGAAGAGCCCGGGATAACCCGTCCCCTGCAGATCCACGGCCGTCACGGCAAGCGTCCATCGACGGCTCGTGATCCCCATGGCCGCGGTCACATCTTCGAACGCACCATCGCCGCGATTGCGCAACAGATACTTGCGTCCGCCGTTGTTCGCGTACTCGAAGCTCTCCGGCATGATGCGGGTCGTCTTCAGGTTCCAGAGATCGACGTCATCCGGCCAGTACCCCGCGAGAAACAGATCGAGCCGGCCGTCTCTGTCGTAATCCAGCCACGTCGCAGCGTTCGCGTTCACCCAGCGAGGGAGCCCGGTTCCAGCGGCGACGAATCGCTTCCCGCCCTCGTTGTGAAAGAGCTGCGGTTGGCCGTAGCGAAACAGGAAGAGATCGTCGAAGCCGTCGTTGTCGTAGTCGCCCCACACGGCACCCATCGACACGCCGGTGTCGCGCCGGTTGACGTCAGCGAGACCGACTGATTGCGCGACGTCCGCGAAAGTGCCGTCACCCTTGTTGCGATAGAGACGATTGAGGCTTCCCTCTCCGCTGTTGGTGACGTAGAAGTCCTGCCAGCCATCCTTGTCGAAGTCGGCGACCGCCACCGCTGCGCCCGTTGACGCGACCTGCGGCATGATGTGTTCGAGCTTCGAATCGAATGACGGCACCTGGTGAACGAAGTCGACGCCTCGCCTCTTCGCCGACTCGGCAAGCTGGAAACCGAAGCGCAGGTCAGACACGCCCTCGTCATCGGGCAACGACGCGACGGCGGTTTGATTGAGCGCGCGCACGGCAGCGAGCGACGCTACGAGGAGGAACGTCCAGACGAACCAGGCGATGCGTTGTCGAGGCATCATTTCGGAACGACAGTTCCTGAATACGACACACCGAGGCAGCCGCCTTCGCCAAGGGCTTCGGCGCCCAGGCCTGTCCACCGTAGCCTTGGCGGAGGTGGATGTCTCACTGCCTCGGTGTGTCGTGAGGGCGGGATGTTCTCCGCAGTCCCTGAATAAAGGTGTCCGGCGTCACCCAGCGTGTGTGGTATTCCTCCCAATCCGATCGGTGCCGCTGATAGACCGGGTCATCTTCGAGATTGCCGGATGTCCGTGCCTGCCCGTAGGCCGGATGGTCGTGCGACGGCAACGGCAGCACGGTCTGCGAGAAGCCGGTGTTGTAGTCGCCGTCCTTCTCCCACCCGTCGCCGATGAGCACGAAATCACGGCGCCAACCAGCATTCGGAGCCGGCTGCTCAGGGAACTGCAGCCGCATCTCGTCTCCAGCATTCATGATCACATACCGGTCGTCCACCCCCGACAATAGTGCGTTCACACTACCGAAGCGGGTGTGGTACCCGGTCAGGTCGCGCCATCGCTGCGTGATACCCGCCATGCGCTCGTACTTCGGCGTCTCGGGCGCATCCCCTCTGAGCGACGTTGTCTCCGAGTAGCCGCGATAGCGCAATTCGGCGTCACGCACCTCGAGTCTTTTCGTTCGCAGCGGCGCCGTCACCTCGGTGGCCAGAATCAATGCGTCCCAGTAGATTTCGAGATTCGTCCGCAGGCGGAGCCGACTCGCGTCCCCCGCCTCGCTCAAGTCGATCAGCATCGTCTTGTTCTTCCCGGCCGGGAAACCGAGGTCAGCCTTGACAACTCTCCACTTGCCCCCACGATCCAATGCTTCCAGCGCGAGACCGCTCGGCGTGACCGAACTGCCCTGACCGATCGCGACGTTGATGCTGCTGTCAGTGGGATAGATCCATCCGCTGGCGACGAGCGTCAGCCGATCAGCCTGGGCGTGCGCACCAAGTGCGAACTCGACAAAGTGCTCTTCCGCGATTCCCTGATACTGGCCGCGCGCAAATGTCGCCAGATACTTTCCGTCGCGCGCCGCGATCGACTGAGTGACGTCGCTACCCTTCTCGTCTCGCGCATCCGTCACGGCACCGAGCATCTTCAGCGCCCGAGGCTCGAGCGCGGGCGGCTTCGATGGCAGGAACCGCTCATCGACGAACATTTCCGTATCAGCGGGATGGTCAACCACGAGCAGAGAGACGTGATCGAAGAAATGCGTCTCCCACAATTCGGCCGTGATGCGGACATCGTAGGCGCCGTCACGCGACTTCAGCTGGTCGCCCGCAATCCTGACCCAGTCTTCCGTCTGCGTCACACCAGCGGTGTCCTGCGCGTTGATACGCAGACCAAGGGGGGATCGCCACAAGAAGTCGGTCACGAAATTCATGTGCGTGCCGTCCCACGCAAACACCCAGGGACACGATCCCTTGAGCCGCTGCTCCGCGGCGATCACATCGTCAACGCCGGTGCCGAACTCCGCCTGCGCGATACCGTTGGGCCAGACGATGCGAGCGACGTCGATGCCGGTGCGAGTACCAAGACCGAAGTGCACCGGCGTACCGGACATGACCTGAGTCTGGACTGTGAGCCCCGCGCGCACGCTGATCTCGCCGCCGGCGCCATATGAGTTGATGCGTTGATCGCCAGCCGTAGCCTGCCCTCGCGGCCGAATCGTCTTCCAGTGATAGCCAGCCGTTCCGCCACCGCCCATCAGCCACGCGGGGCGGCCCATCGCGATGGCAGCCAGATCGAGTCGGCCGTCGCCGTTTCGATCCACTGCCGCGAGCACCTGGGCATCAGGCGACGCTGGCAGCGCTTCGAGCTGCTGGTTTTGATTCGCGAGCCAGATGTGAGATGCCGTCGGCGACGCAGCGATCAGATCGAGGGCGCCGTTGTTATCGAGGTCTGCGACGATCAGGTGCCCCGCTCCAGGATCGCCGCCTGAGAACTCGGACCACGATGCAATCTGTTCAACTGCCAACGCCGGCTCCCAGGAGGCCTTTCGAACGATCCCACTCGACTCCATCACCACGACATCGATCGCGCCGTCGGCGTCGAGATCTCCGACAGTGGCAGACACCACGCCTGAGACGCCGGCTATCCCAGTTGCGGCCGAGAACTGTCCAGCCTGTCGATTCGTAGCGACTAGCACCGACCCGGCAGCATCGACGAACATCGCATCCGGATCAGCGTCCTGATCGAGATCCGCCCATGCGAAGCCGCGCACCGACGTCACGCCCGTGAACGGCTCCGTGCGTCGCCACGTGCCGTCCCCGTTGTTCCTCAACACAAACGGCGAACCCATCGTCAGACCGACCACGAGATCGATGTCGCCATCCATCTCGATATCTGCGGCCCACACGCCGAAGGCGGCATCTGTAACGGGCGCCGCTCCAGAGGCCTTCGCCGTCGCGTCGATAAAGGAGCCCTTCTCGTCCTGCAGTAGAAGCCGCACGCCACCGGGTCCCGCCATGACGATGTCGGTGCGGAAGTCGTGATTCCAGTCGAGCGTGGCGAGGGCACTGACAGACGGCTCAGGCGCGTCTAAAGACGCGCCTCTACGAGTTGGGAAAGACCATGTCGACGCCGATCCATCAAGACGCCTCAGATTCGTCGCATCGGCAGCAAAAAGAACTGGTGGCGCCTCGATCGTCGGAAACAACGCGACCAGCGACGTCGCGGCATCGCTGCCCGCTGCCTCCGAGGTGAACGATATCGATGGGTCCGCGGGCGACGGCCGCGCCGGTGGCGGCTGCATCGCGAGAAAGCGATCAAATGGTTCGGCGATCAACTCCGTGGGTGTGCGCACAGCCGCGAGGCTTTCTCGAAATGCCGGAACCGGGGCGAGCACGTTTCTCAGAAACGTCGTCGCGCGCACCACGTCGTCGAACCGCATGTCATCGACGGCGCCTTGAAACGACTTGAACTGCTCGAGAGCCTGCGCTGGCCAGGATCCAGACAGCGGTGCGAGCGCATTGAGTGAGCTGCGCAGGCGCGCCTCATCACGACGGCGCCCAGCAATGCGGGCGCGCTCGATCAGCGCAGCGAGATTGCCCGGTTCGCGACGAACGATTTCATCGAGAAGCGCAAGTGCCTCGCCGTCCGCCTCAGGCATGTTGAGCCGCTGCAACTCGTCTGCGAGTGCGAACCTCGCCCGCAGACTCCCGGGATCGAGCTCGACGGCACGGCGCAGCCGGGTGGCCGCCGCGTCGATCTGACCCCGTGCGGCCTCCATCCTGGCCGCCAGCAGGACGATGTCACCGTTGTTCGGTGCGAGTGCGAGGGCGCGTTCGATAGGAGCAGCAGCGGCCTCGAGTTCGCCGAGCCTCAGTTGCGTGAGCCCGAGATTGGCCCAAGAGGCCGGCTCCTCCGGCACGATCGTGGTCGCTTTGGTGAACTGCTGGCGCGCATCGTCCAGGAGACCAACTTCGAGGGCGGAGAGTCCCCAGTAGAACGCGCGCGTCACTTGCTCGTATCTGTCCGAGCCCGGGGCAGGGAGCGACGGGCCCAGGTTTCGCGACACAAGAAATGCGGCCGCTCCAGCGAGCAGCACGCCGACGAGCACGACGATCGCGAGGTGGTTCCTCGTCACGATGCGGAGGGTCTTACTCTATTCCCAGGTGAAGCTGCCGCTCGAGCTCCGTAAATCGACGAGCCTCAGACGAAACCGGCCACAACAGCGATACGCCGATCGCGACGGCGAACGACAACGGGATCGAGACGATGCCCGGATTCCTCAGCGGGAACCACGCGTTCGTGTTGTGCAGGATATCGATCTGGATCGTCGGCGAGGAATAAATCAAGAGCAACGAGGCGACTGTGCCGACGATCATGCTGCTCTGCGCGCCAGCCGTCGTGAGGCGGCTCCAGAAGATCGACAGCACCAGCGCCGGGAAGTTCGCGCTCGCGGCGATCGCGAACGCCAGTCCCACCATGTAGGCAACGTTCTGTCCCTTGAATGCGATTCCGAGCACGATCGAGACGATCGCCAGCAGCACGGTGGCGCCTCGCGCCACGAGGAGCTGTTCGCGCTGATCGGCCTTGTCTCCGCGCACGACGCTCACCCACAGATCGTGCGACAGCGTCGCCGCGCCGGATAGCGTGAGGCCCGCAACAACGGCGAGGATCGTTGCAAACGCCACTGCTGAAATGAAGCCGAGGAAGGGCGTGCCACCAACGCCCTCCGCGAGTAGCGGTGCAGCCATATTGCCGCCTGCGTCGATCGCGGTGATGGCATCGCGGCCGATGAGGACCATCGCGCCGAAGCCGAGGATAAACGTCAGCAGATAGAAGAACCCGATGAACGCCGTCGCATAGCCCACGGACGTCCGCGCGGTGCGCGCATCAGGCACCGTATAGAACCGCATGAGGATGTGCGGCAGGCCTGCCGTGCCCAGCATCAACGCAAGCCCGAGCGACACGGCATCGATCGGATCGCTCACCTGTCGGCCGGGGCTCAGGACGCCCGATCCGTACTGCTCGGCGGCCTTCGAGAAGAGCGCGAACAGACTGAAGTCGAATCGCGCGAGGACGAGTCCCGCAAGCAGCGTGGCACCGCCAAGCAGAAGCACAGCCTTCACGATCTGCACCCAGGTCGTCGCGATCATGCCGCCGAAGAGCACGTACGCGAGCATGACAACGCCCACGATCGCGACCGCCGCTTCATAGGGCAACCCAAAGAGCAGGCGAATCAAGTTGCCGGCACCCACCATTTGGGCGATCAGGTAGAACGCGATCACCGCCAGCGAGCCAATCGACGCGGCGATGCGAATGGGCGTCTGTCGCAGTCGCGCCGCAAGCACGTCAGCAAATGTGTAGCGGCCGAGGTTCCTGAGCGGCTCAGCGATGAGGAACATCACGATCGGCCACCCCACCAGCCAGCCAATCGAATAGATCAGGCCGTCGAAACCCGAGAGGGCGACGAGACCGGCGATGCCGAGGAAGCTCGCGGCGCTCATGAAGTCACCCGCGAGTGCAAGGCCGTTCTGGAATGCCGTCACACTGCGGCCTGCGGTGTAGAAGTGGTCTGCCGTCTTCGTGCGTCGAGCGGCCCACGCCGTGATGACAAGAGATAGCGCGATGAAAACCAGGAAAAACGAGATAGCGATGGCGTTCGGTTCACCCAGGGACGACGTCATCGCGAGCCCTCGCGCGCCGCGGCCGCTCGCAATCGGTCGAGCGACTCATCGTAGTGCGTGTTCGCCCAACGGATGTAGAACCAGGTCAGCAGCCACGCGACGAGGATCACGAGCACGCCGAGCAACATGCCCAGGCTCAGTCCCTCGGTCACCGGTGTTCCCAGAAGTGGCTTGTTGAAAGCGACGAGAAGGATGAAACCGAAGTAGACGACCATCATCGCGATGGTGAGCGAGATGGCGACGCGCCAGCGCGCGGCAGACACAGCTTCAAGCGTGGATGTTGTCGGCATCGAGGTGCGAGGATACCTGAAGACCCGCCGATTCCCACGCCTGAAAACAGCAAAGCAACGCCGCGACCGTATATCGGTCAGGGCGTTGCTTTGTAGGAAACCGAAAAACGACGGCTCTTACTTGTCGGGTCTTTCGTCAGGCGCACCCGTGCCGGACGAACCGACGAAGAGCTTCTTGCCGTCGGGGAACGTAATGTCGCGACCGTTCGCGCGATTGGCTCCGTCCTTGGCCTGGAAGCCCTCGACCAGGATCTCGGTGCCCTCGGTCAGCGAGTTCTTGTTCCAGCCGCGGCGCAGCAGCGCGTTCGGAGCGCCGCCTTCAACCATCCATCGCTCGACCTTGCCGGTGGCGGGATCCTTCACATCGATGTGAATCCAGGAATGCGGATTGATCCATTCCATCTTCACGACCGTGCCCCGCAGCTTGACCGGACGCTTGGCGTCAAATTCAGCCGCAAAGGAGTGGTGCGCTGAGACCTGGACAGCAAACACCGCCACCAGAAATGCGGCAGCGGCCGCCATGCTGAAGAGTTTCGTTCGCATCGAATTCATCTCCTACCTATTCGGGACGTCTACTCGGAACTACCCGACCCTGGGATTAAAAGTCCGCCCACAATTGTATCACTCAGCCGCAGAATTACTCAGAACTACTCGGTTTTCTTCTTCAGATCGCCGTAGAGCAACTCTTCGGAGAACTCCACGCACTTGTATTCGAGCAACTGGGCGTTCTGCTCCATGCGGCGATAGAGCGGCATGCGGATCTGCCACGGCTTGGAGAACGTCTTCGCGTCTTCGATCGTGGCTTCGTAGTTGATGTGATTGTCGCCGGCCAGCGTGTAGCGCTCGGTGACCTTCAACGCATCGGAGTGATGGTTGCCGGCGCGATCGAACCAGGTCTGGTCGTTGTTGCCCGTGACTTCGATCACGAGGGTGTTGCCGTCCCACTTGCCGTTCGACCACCCCATCCAACTGTCGACGGGCGCCTCTGACGGCTTGTCCATATGGACGATGCGGTTCGAGCTTGCGTACTCGTAGACGAACAGGATGTCCTTCTGGCCCTGGACGATCTGGAAGGGATACGGCATGTAGGTCGAGCGCGGGATGCCGCCCATGTAGCACTTGGCTTCCGGATCGGACTTCGGCCAACCGGCCATGTTCTCTTGCCGCTTCTTCAAGCCGGCGGGAAGATACGGGATCGTGCCGCCGACGACCACGCTCTGACCTGCCGGAATCGCGAACATCGCGCCCAACTGCCAGAACGGCGCGTTCGCGGGCCCGGCCGCCGCCGCCGAGTGATCCTCGAGATTCCAGTGAGCGGAGCCAATCGCCTGCCAGACGCCGTTGAAGTTCGGATGACCGGCAATCGTTGCCGGGCGCGCGGCTGCTCCGCGGCCCTGACCTGCGGCCGGCGCCGCTGGCGCATTTCCGCGGCCCTGCTGTGCCGTCGGCGCCACGGTCAGCGAAACTGCCGCCGCTAATGTCATCGCCACCACTGCGCCTGTGAACCGGTATCGCATCTGCCAGGTCTCCTCTCCTCACGGGACGGACATCAAGGTCGTCCTCGCGGGTATTCGCCAGATATATGCCGAAATCGTGACTATTGGTGACGGAGCTTTACCAGAGTCAAAGATATTCTGTCAAGGAACCGCGAGCTCTCGTTGTGTCGTCGACGTCAACTCGGCGCGCACGATCGCGGCTCCATCCGCCAGCGCGCGCATTTTACCCCGAGAGGCCTCCCTGCTGCGCGGAACCAACCCACAATCGGTACACGGAAACAACCGTTCCGGCGGCACATGCTGGAGCGCCCGCCGCAGCCGTCCCGCCACCACATCGGCAGACTCCACCTCTTCGGTCCCGACATCGATGGCACCGAACATAACGTCCTTGTCCTCGAGCTCTCGCAAAACGGCGAGATCGACGCCAGACGCCGCGCACTCGATCGACACCTGGTTGACGGTGCTCCTGGCGAGCAGTGGAAACGTCACGCCGTAATGCCCCCAGTCCGTATTCTTCGTCTTCCACGCTAATACGGTTGGAGTGCCGTATCCGTAACAGATGTGGACGGCGCGCGTCGCCGAGACGCCATCCATGCACGCCTCGAGCGCCTCGATGCCCCAGGACTCGACCTCGTCGAGATAGATGTTGAAACAGGGCTCGTCGAATTGAACGACGTCGGCCCCGGCCGCAGACAGATCCCGCGCCTCCGCGTTCAGAATCGCAGCGAATTTCATCGCCAGCGTCTTCCGGTCGGTCCCGTAATATTCGTCCGCGACGCTGTCCACGATCGTCATGGGGCCGGGCATCGTGACTTTCAGCCGCCGCGTCGTCGTCGCACGCGCGAACTGACAGGCCTCGAGCAACACCGGGCGCCTGCGCTCCACTGGTCCCACGATGCGAGCAACCTCTGTCGTCTCTGAGTAGCGGCCGCCACGTGAGCGGGCTCGCGCGAGGTTTTCCGTGTCGACACCGGTGAGGCCGTCGAGGAAGCCCCAGATATAGTGCCGGCGGCGGACTTCCCCGTCCGTCACGATCGCGAGACCGGCCTGCTCCTGGTCGAGAATGGCAAGCCGCACAGCATCGTTCTGCGCGTCAGTGAGTTCGGATCCGTTGAGGCGCCACGGCGCCCTGAGCATATTGGGGGCGGCCAGCCACGATGGTTTCGGCAGGCTGCCAACGATCGAGGATTCGAGCATGCGAAGTTTGATTATCCCTCAGCCTTACATGCTTGAGCTTGCGCACCCCGCACGCCTGCTATCTTTGGGAGCGAGGGCACAATGGCGACCTGTGGCGACATTTCGCGAATTAAAGAAGTGAAACAACCGGCGAAGCGGGAGTGCTCGGAGTGCGTGAAGATCGCCTCCCGGTGGCTGCATCTGCGGACCTGCCAGACATGCGGCGTGACGTTGTGCTGCGACTCGTCGCCCAACAAGCACGCATCGAAGCACGCGCGCAGCAGCGGACATCCGGTGATTGCGTCCGCGGAGCCCGGTGAGCGGTGGCTGTATTGCTACCCGGATGATGCGTTCGCCGACTACTAACCACCTGCGATTGCGCCCACGACCATGAACGGCTCGGTCCCCTTAACGACGGCATCGGGCAGCGGCGCGTCGGGCAACTCGTGGGACAGATCCTCTTCGCACGCGAAGAAACGAAGGAACGGCCGGCGCTGCGCGGTGACGTGATCGCGAATCGTCCCGCGCAGTACCGGATACGCTTCCTCGAGCGCATCGAGCACGCTGCGCTGAGTGATCTGCCCTGACACTTCCAGCATGACCTCGCTATCGATGCGCGCCAGGTTCCTGAGATGCCAGGGTAACGTGACTCTGATCATTTCAGTGTCTGCACCTCGACCGACAACACGCCCGGCAGATCGCGCACGATTGACGTCCACGAGTCGCCGCCATCCTTCGACGCGTACACCTGTCCTCCGGTCGTGCCGAAGTAGACGCCGCACGACTCCATCGAGTCCACGGCCATCGCATCGCGCAGCACGTTGACGTAACAGTCCTGCTGCGGCAATCCTTTCGTCAGCGCCTCCCACTCTTCTCCGCCGCTCTTGCTGCGGTAGACGCGCAGCTTGCCGTCGGGCGGATAGTGCTCCGAGTCGCTCTTGATCGGGACGACGTAGATCGTTTCGGGATCGTGCGCGTGCACGTCGACCACGAAGCCGAAGTCCGTCGGCAAATTCCCGCTGATCTCCCGCCACGATTCGCCAGCATCGTCGGTGCGCATGACGTCCCAGTGCTTCTGCATGAAGAGTGTGCTGGGACGCGTCTTGTGCATGGCGATGCGGTGCACGCAGTGACCGACCTCCGCCGTCGGGTCCGGGATGTACTGCGATCGCAATCCCTGATTGATCGCCTTCCATGTCGTCCCGCCATCGTCGGTTCGAAACGCGCCAGCCGCCGAGATCGCGATGAACATGCGTTTCGGATTGGTTGGGTCGATCACGATCGTGTGAAGCCCCAGACCGCCAGCGCCAGGCGACCACGTCGACCCCGACCCGTGGCCGCGCAGGCCTGGCATCTCCGCCCAGTTCTGACCCCCATCGGTCGTCTGAAAGAGCGCTGCGTCCTCGACGCCGGCGTAGATGTGGTCGGGATCGGTCAACGATGGCTCGAGGTGCCACACACGTTTGAACTCCCATGGATGCGGAGTGCCGTCGTACCACTGATGCGTCCCTGGCACTCCGTCATAGACGAACTTGTTCCCCACCGGCTCCCAGGTTTTGCCGCCATCGCTCGAGCGCTGTATCAGTTGCCCAAACCAGCCGGTGCTCTGCGAGGCATACAGCCGACTCGGATCGGCCGGCGATCCCTTGAGGTGGTAGATCTCCCAGCCGCCGAAGTGGGGTCCGTTCACCTCCCACTTCTCGCGCTTCCCATCCGATTCCAGCGTGAACGCGCCCTTACGCGTCCCGACGAGTACCCGCACTCCACTCATGCCGACTCCTCCCTCAATGCCTTAGACCCTGAGGGCCGGACGAATTCATCGGTCCTCTCTATATCGTCGATCTGGCCGGCTCGAAATCGACATTGGACTGCTCGCCATGAGATTCCATCTGGCGCCGGACCATCTCGTAATACGTGCCGCGTGCCCTCATCAGTTCCTCATGCGTCCCGCGCTCGACGATTCGCCCTTCTTCCATCAAGAGGATGAGGTCGGCACGGCGGATGGTAGACAGCCTGTGCGCGATGACAAACGTCGTTCGTCCCGCCAGCAGTGTCGCCATGGACGCCTGGATCAGTTGCTCGCTCTCAGTGTCAAGGTTGCTCGTGGCCTCGTCTAGAATCAGGATCTGCGGCGCAGCGAGGATCGCTCGCGCAATCGCGAGGCGCTGCTGCTGTCCGCCTGACAGCTTCACGCCGCGCTCGCCGACGAACGTCCCATATCGATCGGGCAGCCTGACGATGAACTCATGGGCATTGGCGCGCCGGGCCGCGTCCTCGATTTCAGCGTCCGTCGCGTCGTGCCGCCCGTACGCGATGTTGTCGCGCACCGACCCATCGAACAGGAAGACGTCCTGCTGAACGAGCGCGAGCAGCGCACGATACGTGCGCAAACGGAAGTCGCGGATATCGGTGCCGTTCACGACAATCCGGCCGCGAGTCGGATCGTGGAAACGAGCGACGAGGTCCGTCACGGTCGTCTTGCCGGCTCCGCTTCGACCAACTAGTGCGACCACCGATCCACCAGGCACCATAACGCTGAAGTCGCGTACCACTGGCCGCCCTTCGCGATACTCGAAGTCGACGTCCTCGAACGCGATCTCGTACACCACCTGCGGGGCATCTCGCGCGTCGGGTCGGTCGGGCTTGTCCTGGTCCATGCCCAGCACCTGGAACACTCGCTCCATGGCAGCAAGCGACCGCTGGAGCTCGGAGAATGAGTTGACGATGTTCCAGACCGGGTTCAGGAGCAGGAACGTGTACCACTGAAACGCCATGATGTCGCCGACCGACGCGCGACCCACGACATTCAGGTAGCCGCCGTACCAGACGATCACGACGTTCACCGCGCCGAGCAAAAGGCCCCACGACGTGTAGATGACCATCTCGCGACGCTGCGCGAACAGTTCCTTCCTGAGCACCGTGTGGCGCGCGTGCATGTACTCGATCAGCTCGCGCTTCTCCCGGCCGAACGCACGAACCACACGAATGCCAGAGAATGTCTCGCCGACGCGGCCATCGATCTCTTCGGCGTTCTTGCGCAGCGATCGATAGATCGGACGTACGCGGCGCGCCGAGGCGAAGCTTATAAAGACGACGCCGGGAATGATCGCAAGCGCGGTCAATGCCAGGCGCCAGTTCAACGTCATCAGGATGATGACTGCGATCACCAGACGCACGACGGAGATCGACGGTGACACCACCGCCATCTGCAGGAGGCCCGTCGTCGTATCCACGTCGCCTGTGATGCGAGACAAGATCCCGCCGGTCTTCATGTCCCAGAGTGGCGGCAGCGGAAGATGCAGCAGACGCTCGAAGAGCGAACGCCGCAGCGACAGCATGACTCGCGTGTTCAGCAGCCGCTGCCGGTAGTCCTTCAGCACGGTCACGAGCTGCGTGACGATGACGACGGCGACGAAGAGACTGCCAGCGAGATGCAGCCGGCTGATTCGCTCGTCGACGTTGAGATCCACGTTGAGGAGCACACGGTCGATGATGAACCGCATGAAGAGCGGCTCGACCATCTGGAGGCCGGCGCCTGCCAGTGCCAGCCCAAAGACCAGCGCGACGCGGTAGCGATGCGGCCACAGCCAGCGGAAGTACTCCCGCAGGTACTCACGCCGCTGTCCCACCAGCCATGCAGAAACTCTTGAGGGCTGGCCGCTCTCACCGGCCGGCGTCGCCCCGACCGCAGGCTTCAGCCCTTTGGCCGCGTCAACCTGGTCGTCGAGCAGCCCCTTCTGGTAGTCCTCAACGAAGCGCCGATAGCGCTGCTTCGAGGTACGGGCTCGTCCGTCTTGCGTCGTCATGGCGGGACCGGCGCTCCAGCATACCAAGCCACGCGCCCACACGACGCGAGCGTTCATCGATGTCAGAATGAGGAGGTGATTTCGTCCACGGGCTGCGCACGGACGTTCGTGATTCTGGCCAGCCTTCTCGCAGTGTCCCCAAGAGCGCTGATCGCGCAGCAGGCGCCGTTTACCGTCTACGACCTTGCCGACTATCGGCTCACGCAGCAGGTGTTCGACCAATTCGTGCAGGCAAGCGCGCGTATCGCCGACATCACCGAACACGACCCGGCATTCAGATACGCTCCGCTATTCACCAAAGACGTGGCGCTGTCTGGCGACGCCACGGTCGTGGCGCAAGGCCTCGCCGCCCGGCTCGAGAATCACCCGGGCCTCGCGGCCGCAGTTGCTGACGCGAAGCTGACACCACGCGAGTACGCCAAGTTCGCGATCTCGTTGGTCGCCGCCCACCTGGCCCACGGTTTCGTCAAGGCCGGTGTCCTGCAACGGGTACCCGACGGCGCTCCGACAATCAACGTCGACTTCGTGAAGACACATGAAGCCGATGTCACGGCCGTTCTCGCGCGGCTTGGGGTGCAGGACTAGGGAGCCGGGAGATTCGGGACTCGGGATCCGGGATCCGGGATCCGGGATTCGGGATTCGGGAGTTCAGGTTCGCACGTTCACGACGAAGCGGCCGCGCGCTTTTCCCGCCAGCAACGTCGCGAATGCATCCGGGAGACCCTCGAGCGGAATCTCCTTTGCGATCGCGGTCAGGCTGCTCGGCTTCATGTCGGTCGCCAGGCGTCGCCACACTTCGGTTCTGATCTCCATCGGGCACGAGACGGAGTCGATCCCGATGAGCGACACACCTCGCAGGATGAACGGCATCACCGTGGTGTGAATCTCCACACCGCCCGTGAGGCCGGTGCTCGCGATTCCGCCCCACGCGTCGGTCGTACGCGTCAGCCACGCCAGCATGTCGCCACCGACCGCATCGATCGCGCCAGCCCAGCGCGCCTTCTCGAGCGGGCGCGTTCCCATCTCGAGCGTGCTCCTCGACAACACCTCGCGCGCACCCAACTGCTGGAGGTACTCCTGCGCATCCTCCTTGCCCGTAATCGCGGCGACGTCATAACCGAGACGCGCGAGACCGGCGACGGCAATGCTGCCGACACCGCCCGTCGATCCGGTCACGACCACTGTGCCGTTCTGCGGACGGAGCCCGTTCTGCTCGAGTCGCACAATCGACAGTCCCGCGGTGAAGCCCGCGGTGCCAAGCGCCATGGCCTCGAACGCCGTGAGACCGCGCGGGATCGGGACGACCCAGCTCGCGGGTACCCGCACGCAGCCCGCGTAGCCGCCATCGTTGTTCACGCCGAGGTCGTAACCCGTGACCAGAACCTCATCGCCTTCGCGGAATCGCGCATCGGCGCTCGACGCGACAACGCCGGCGACATCGATTCCACCAATGAGCGGAAAACGCCGCAGGATTTTGCCCGTTCCAGTCGCGGCCAGCGCGTCCTTGTAGTTGACGCTCGAGTACGACGCCTTGATGAGCACATCGCCGGCGCTCAGTTCAGCAACGGTTGCGCTGACGACTGACCCGTGAATCTTGCCGTCTTCGCTGAAGATGCGGAACGCGCGGAAGGTATCCATTCGTGCGATTGTAGCTGGGCCGACGTTATGATCCCTTTTTCAAACCGGGAGGTTCGGTGAGCATCGTCACGCCGCTCGTTCGACAGTGGATCGAAGAGGGACTCACCCACCCGGATGACTTCTGGGCACGCGCGGCGCGCGAGCTGCCCTGGTTTCGTCCATGGGATCGAGTGTTCGAGTGGGACTTCCCGACCTTCCGCTGGTTCGTCGGAGGCGAGACGAACCTCGCCTACAACGCGCTCGATCGACACGTCGGCGGCGGACGCGGCGATCACACCGCTCTTATCTACATGAACGAGCGCGGCGAGCGCCGGCGCTTCACGTACCGCGAGCTCCTCACGCTCGTCGAACAGATCGCGGCTGCACTGCGCGGGCTCGGAATACGCAAGGGGGATCGGCTGACGATCTACATGCCGACGTCACCTGAGGCGATCGCCTTGATGCTTGCTACCGTTCGCATCGGCGCGATCCACTCTGTCGTCTTTGCCGGCTTTGGCGCCAACGCACTCGGCGGGCGGATCAGCGCGAGCGGCTCACGGCTGGTCTTCGCGGGTGACGTCACCTATCGCAAGGGCAAGGAGGTCAATCTCAAGACCATCGTCGACGACGCGCTCGCGACCGCGGGTGACGGCGTTGAACACGTCATCGTCCTGGAACGAGGGGCGCAGAGGATTCCCCTGAACACACCGCGAGATCTCTCGTGGGATGACTTCCTGAAGCGAGGCAACGGCCAGTCGAGCGCCCACGAGGTCATGGAGTCCAACGACGCGGCCTACATCCTCGCGACGTCAGGAACGACTGCAAAACCGAAGCTTGCGGTTCACACACACGGTGGCTATCAGGTCCACATCGCGAGTATGGGTCGATGGTGCTTCGGCCTGAAGCCGTCAGACGTGTGGTGGGCGACGTCGGATATCGGCTGGATCGTCGGCCACAGCTACATGATCTACGCGCCGCTCGTCGCCGGCTGCACGACAGTCGCCTTCGAGGGCGCGCTCGATCACCCGACGGCGGATGCCAATTGGCGAACCGCGGTGGAAGAGGTCGGTGTCACCGGGATCTTCACATCACCGACGGCGGTGCGCCTGCTTCGGCGCTACGGCGAACAGACCCTCACCGACATCGATCACAGCCGGCTCGAGCGCGTCGTATGTGCCGGCGAAGTGCTCAATCCGCTTGCGTTGGAATGGCTGCAGAACACCGTGCTCGGTGGACGCGCACCGGTGATCGATCACATGTGGCAGACCGAAACCGGCGGCCCGGTGTTCGGCAATCCGTACGGCATCGAGCTCCTGCCGATCAAACCCGGTTCCTCTGGTCCCCCACTGCCCGGTATCGACGCGGCCATCGTCAATCTCGATGGCACGCCGTGTCGAGTGAACGAGAAGGGGATCATGGTGCTGAAGCGTCCGTTCCCGGGCATGACGCCGCGACTGTGGGGTGAGACGGAGCGCTATGGCATCGACTACTGGCAGAAGATCCCGGACGTCTATTACTCCGGCGATTCAGCCCACGTCGACGAAGACGGTTACTTCTGGTTTGCCGGCCGTGCCGACGAAGTGATCAAGATCGCCGCCCACCGTCTTGGAACGATCGAAGTCGAGAGCGCGTTCCTCACGCACCCGGCGGTCGCGGAGTGCGGCGTGGTCGGTCGGCCCGATGACACCCGCGGCGAGGTCATCACCGCGTTCGTCCTCCTGAAGCATGGCCACACCGCGTCTGCGGATCTGCGCAAGGCGTTGCTCGACACGGTTCGGCGCGAGCTCGGCGCGGTGGCGGTCGTCGGCGAAATCAACTTCGTCGGGATGCTGCCGAAGACGCGCAGCGGCAAGATCATGCGCCGTGTGCTCAAGGCGGTGGTCCTCGATCGCGACCCGGGCGACATCACCACCATCGAGGACGAAGGGTCGGTCGACGAAGCCCGCCTCGCCTGGGCCGAGCTTCGTCAGAGCATTGGTGATTGAATGTCGGGCCGCTTTTATCTACTGCCCACGCACTCCCGAAGGACGCCCCAATATGTCGATGTGACATGCGCCTTGGACCGGAAGACAGGATCCTTCATCAGCAGCGCGTGCAGCTTCGGCAGACGGAAGAAGGGGACGCTGGGATAGAGATGATGTTCGATATGGAAGTTGATGTTCCGCGGAGCCACGAAGAAGCGCTCGAAGAGAGTCGGGAGCGTCGTCCGCGTCGGTGTGTACTCGTCGTTCTCGATTGCAAAGTGCTCCGCAATGCTGCGAATGCGCATGACCATTTTTAGCCAGGTCAGAATCGGCACCACCCAGAGCAGCAGGAACATCGGCCACAGGTGGAAATAGGTGACAGCGCTCAGCATGAGGACGTAGTAGAGCATCCTGGCCACGAAGTAGACATTGACTCCTTCCTGACTCTTCGTCCTGGTGGCCTTCTCGTCCCACATGTCGTCGAAGTCCGATATCAGCTGCTGGGTTTTGAGGCCGAGCACGTCTTTCGCCAGCAGTACTGCGAGCGCTCCCCAGCTTTTCGGAAATTCCCACTCCGACGCCCACCTCTGCTTGCGCATCAAATCGGGATCTTTTTCAGTGTTGACGTGACGATGATGAGGGAAGTGGCCGAGGCGGTACGTCTGGTTGGTGATAAAAAGCGGCCACCCCAGAAACAGCTCCGCCACGACTTCATTCAGACGCCGGTTCTTGAAGAGCAGGTAATGCGTGCCCTCGTGCATGAGAATCGCCAGCGCGTGCTGTCGCGCGCCAACCCACATGATGACAAGGGGGAGGAAGATCGGATGCCCGAAGCGCTCATAAAGGACGACGGCCAGAATGACGCCGAGCCATTCTGCCGCGATCGCAACCATGCTTCTCAGGGGCTCGATCTTCGAGAGCTCCCTGATCACTGAGGTCGCGAGACGCATGGGAACGTCCCGGTCGTAGGAATCCGTCCGATGTGTGTGTTCGGAGACTGAATCACCTATTGAGGTGTTCGCCATAGTCAATCTGAACCTTGTGCTGAAACTTCCGCTCGTAGTCGACAGACAGTGCATCCCGGAAGTCGAAGTACGGCACGGCGCGCACGACGGCCGGGAAATGCCGGTTGAACAGTGACGACCATTGCGCCTGGATCGTTGCTCTCTGACGAGGTTCGACAGTGGCCTGAAGCTGAATGCGGAGATGCAACCGCCCTCCTCGCGCCTTCACATGAAACTGGCCGGTCGTCGTCGAGGCCAACCTGCGTTGGGAGTACACCAGCGAGCGCAGGAACTCCATGCGGACGCTCTTACCCGCAGCGGTCAGCGCGTGATCAGTCCGGCCCGCCACTGCCAGGAGTGGATATCTCACGGCGGGAACGTAGGCGTCGTATCTCAAACTGCGAAGAATCTGACGGACGCGCTCGTAGGGCAGGATGTAACCGCAATCACCCGTCTGGTACCGAACGAGTGGCATTGCGACGTCCAGATCGAGGCTCGTAAACGCGAATGCGCCTCCACCTGAGCCCAGCCCCTGAGTGGGCGTCACTTCGATAAACCAGCGACGCGGATCGTAGTGACCAATCATCGGGACTGTGTCGATGGATCCGAACAGCGCCTGGCGCACACGCTCATCCGACTCCGCCAGACGCCGCAGGCGAACGGTGTCGTGGGTTTCGAAGCACAAATTGAACCCGAGCTCGGCTGCGCCCATCGAACTCATGATCCACATCCGGGGATCTGGCTGGCTCAAGTCGACTTCCAGGAGTGAGGCAAGGTACTGCCGGTAGCTCTCCGGGAACCATTCACCGCCCATCGCGAACTGAACAGGCCAACGGCTCCAACGAATACCGGCGCTCCGGCCGTCCTCGAGCAGCTTCTTGAGAAAGTAGACGTCGCTGATGACGACAAACTGCTCGTAGTACGGCTTGAGGGCCCGAAGCACGGCAAGCACCTTGTCACTGCGCACCGACAGGTTGATACCAGGCAGGGACGTCGGAATCGAAACACCCATTGCGCAGGTATTGATCAGGAACGTCTTCTTCTTTCTCGTTTGGAACCAGGCGTTGAGGAGCCGGTCGGTGGCCTCAACCATCGACTGCGTACCCTTCCGGTTGATCATCCCCAACGAGAACGACGACGCGGTTAGACCGGAGCTCGTGACCAGCGTCGCGATGCCGTCCATCGAGCGGTCTACCAGCACGTCCGCCAGCGGATGTGACGCAAACACATCGCGCTTCACGATCATCGGAACGGTTGCCTGGAACATTTCGATGTCGGTGACCCGCCCGGGCTTGATTCCACGCCTGGCGAGTAGCCTTTTGTAAAACGGAACTCCTTTCGCTGCCCGGCGAAACTGTTGCATCGCCCGCTGTTGCGACTGCGATTCGAGTGATGAGTCGTCGGCGTCTTTCACTCGTTTAATGATAGGAGTTTTCGTCGAATCGAGCGGATTTGCGCCCGTTCTGTCGTGCAAATTTCTCGGTAAAAGACCCGCATGCCCTAGTCACTTCGTGCGTCTTCTGACCGCCTAAGTGCACCCGAGTACCACAGAGTCAGTTCGCAGTAAGGAAATGACTCAGAGGAGCGTTGGCATCCGACTGAGGAATCCAGTCGAGGCGCCGATAACAGGTCTGTCGCGAACATGGCCTCTGCCTTTTCCGGACGTCGTGCCCTGTGTGGCGTTCTCCTGTTGCTGTTCGGTTGGGCTGCCCGAGCGGACGCACAGGATGTGACCGAAGTCACGTTGAAAGGTGCGTTTCTGTTCAACTTCGCCCGCTTCACCGAATGGCCTGCCGACGCGCTGCACCCGGATACTGCGGTATCTGCGTGCGTACTCGGAGACCGCGCGGTCGCGGATGCCTTCAGCAAGACTGTCAAGGGCAAGCAGCTCGCGGGGCGTACCATCGCGGTCACGAACCTTCCGACAACCGGATCGATTCCGATTTGCCACGTTCTCTACCTCTCCGGCGTCGCGGAAACACGCATCGCTGAGATTGTGTCAACCCTCCGGGACACGCCTGTTCTTACGGTCAGCGACTCCGACACCTTCACAAAGCGAGGTGGCATCGTTCAGATCTTCGTCGAGAGCGGCAAGATGAAGTTCCGCATCAACTCCCGTTCGGC
>Ga0070674_100000061_pt1 | contig 48154 bp, 38 predicted proteins | sample KBSM33metaG_FD_65344 | JGI IMG/M metagenome (GOLD analysis project Ga0070674, IMG submission 65344) | Miscanthus rhizosphere microbial communities from Kellogg Biological Station, Michigan, USA - KBS M3-3 metaG | ecosystem: Host-associated > Plants > Roots > Rhizosphere > Soil ... | reverse complement strand
ACGCCGGGCGACTATCAGGTGGCGGTCTGGGGTCGCAACAATGGCGTAACGGCAAACGCCAGCCAGGCGCTGGCGCAGGTCGCCTACACGATTACGGCGACGGCCCCGACGACCCCGCTGTCGATCACCAGCTTGACGAGTAATCTGGCCAGCCCGCGCATGGCTGGAACCACAATATCGTTCTCAGCAGTTGCGTCCGGAGGGACTGCGCCGTATCAGTTCAAGTGGTGGGTCTTCGACGGATCCTCGTGGCGCATCGGGCAGGACTGGAGCACGAATGCCACCTTCAACTGGCTGCCGACGACGCCGGGCGACTATCAGTTGGCGGTCTGGGCCCGGAACAATGGCGTAAAGACAAACGCCAGCCAGGCGCTGGCGCAGGTCGCTTACACGATCACGAACGCCCCCACGGTGCCGCCACTGGCAATCTCAAGCCTTACCAGTAACGCCACGAGCCCGAGCATGCTCGGGACGACGGTGACGTTCTCTGCCACGGCAACAGGTGGCAGCGCGCCGTATCAATTCAAGTGGTGGGTCTTCGATGGCACGAGCTGGCGCATCGGTCAGGATTGGAGTACCAGCCCGACATTCGCCTGGCGTCCTACGAACGCGGGCAGCTACCTTGTGGCTGTCTGGGGTCGGAACAACGGCGTGAACGCAAATGCCAGCCAGGCTCTGGCGCAGACGGAGTACACGATCGTCACGACGGCGCCCACGCCATCGCTGGCGATCACCTTGTTCACCAGTAACCTGGCCAGCCCGCAGGCTGCCGGCAGCACCGTGACGTTTTCAACGGCGGCAAGCGGAGGCCAGGGGTCGTACGAGTTCAAGTGGTGGGTCTTCGACGGCGCGACGTGGCGTGTCGGTCAGAACTGGAACTCGAGCACCACATTCAACTGGCGTCCGGGCACTGCCGGTACATACACCGTTGCGGTCTGGGTGCGGAACGCTGGCGTGAAGGTCGACGCGAGCCAGGCTCTGGCCCAAACAACCTATATCGTGAATTGAACTCCCGGCGACGCAGCTCGTCGAGGGTGAGGCGTTACGAACGTACCCCGGCCAGCAGAAAGCTGGGCCGAATCCAGAATGCCTGGCGAAGTTGACGCGCGATGTCCGGCCAATGCCTGGAGAGCGCGCCGACAACGCCCACGACCGAAGGCATGGCACTGAAGACCGATGGGTCTGGACAGAAGTCATGCCAGAGGATCAGGCCTCCAGGCCGCACCACGCTCAGGGCCTTGTGGGTGTCGCTCAGTACAACCTCCTCAGAGTGGCCGCCATCGATTAAGACGGTGTCGAAGAAGCCCGATGAGAACGCGGAAGTGTCCCACTTCCGGCTATCGCAGTAGATCTGGGTGACGCGGTCTGAATACCCCGCATTCCGATAGTGTTGTCCTATGAACGTTCCTGCATCGGTCTGATAGACCGGCTCGCCTCGAACTTCGGTCGGAACGGCACCGTCCGGAATCTGGGCAGGTGTCGAGTAGTAGATCGGCTGGCCGTCTACTCTTTCGCCCTCGGGCAGGTTGATCGTCCATACGTGGGCGTCACACTCTTCGAGGCAATAGCACGCGCCCGTGCCCTCCCACGTTCCGAATTCCAGATGCCGGGTGGGCTTCTTGTGATGATAGAGGTAGCGCAGAATCGGGGCGTCATCCACCTCCATCTTCCAGTCCGACATGCTCTTGTACATCGACGCCTGTGGATACACGAGCGGTGTTGCCAGGCCGAGGCGTTCGTGAAGCTCGCCGACCGCAACCACTTCGAGAAACAGAGCGTCGCTCATGAACTCACCTTCATGAGGTCAAACCAGTTGAAGTCGTCCTGGTGGAAGTTAAACGTCAGCAAAGGCTGCCACTCAGTCGGAGCGAGCCGATTGAGGAGCCGTTCCAGGTCATACCATTCCATCCATGGCGTCCCTTCACCGTCGGTGAGGTTTCCCCAGAGGCGGAATGGTGGCGACCCGTCGCGAACCCAACGCTCCCGTGGATAGGCGAGCTCGATCCAGCGGCCGCCGGCTTTGAGGTGACTCGCGATGATCGCGCACTCGTGCTTCGCGAACTCGAACGGGACGTTGATCTGCGAGCCTTGCGACCACACGACATCGTAGTCACTGGGAAGCGAATCGAGGGATTGCAGGGAGTGCAGATAGGCGAACTGTGCGTTGGTGATACCGAATATCTCGCACAGACGCCGCATCACCCGAAGGTTGTCTTCGACGATATCGACAAACGTGATCGCCGCGCCGTGGCGAGCGAACTCGATTCCGTCGATGCCCATACCAGACCCGATCTCGAGCACTTTCTTGCCGCGCAGGACGTCTCGATAGAGATGCTGGTACCAGCCCCTCACGGCAAATCCACTTCCGGTCGTCGTCTGACGATGAGTGGAGACCCAGAACTCACGTAAGTCTGCATCGCTCAGCCTGAGTAGATCCCCCGTGCTTCGGCGGTCCATCAGGCCCGCTGGCACCGTGCTCCATTTTCGACGAAGCCGATCGAGCACCGCGATGTCATCGGAGATCCAGCGATCGCGGGTGTCGATGGCTGCGAGTAGTTTGGCGACGACCACACGTGGAGGGGTGCCCTCCATCACGTCTTCAAGCGTGGTCGCCCACTGAAGCGTGTCGCCATGGTCTGGCGACAGCGAGACCGACGTGATGGTGAATCTACACTTACGGTTGCCACTGCCCGCATTGCGGAACGCCAGATAAGGCCTCGGGGACGCCTGTTCCAGGAGCAGAGTGATGGTGTGCAGGCCCGGTCCGACCGCCGGCGGCAAGGGCCCGAGCAAAGTGGTCCAGTCGGGACCGACCAGAAGGCATCCCAGCGTGCCGGTTTTCACGGACACGGTCGCCACCACCCGCACGGGCAAACGCAAAGGACCATGTGGATGGACACCGGCTCGCAAGGGGATGCTCACCGAGTACGACCACTGTGCGGCGGGAGTCTCGACGCGGAGCAGTGTGCTCGAGTGGACGACCCCGGCGTGACGCTTCGGTGTGTCGAGGCCGATGTCGACTGATCGTGAAGTCATCCCCTGAAGAGCGCTGGTAGAGCCGTGAGATTCAGAAGGATGAAGAGCGCGCAGGTTCAAGAACGGAATGTGTCATCGAATCGTTCCGACTGCAGTCAATCGCACTATCATACATGGTCGACGTGGGCTCCACTGTGCCTGAAAGGGCGGTTGATCAATCGAGTATTCCTCATCACGATGCCGCACAGGTGCAACACCATCCACTGATCGCTCTCCACGACCCTGTTGCGGTTTCGTGTCCGTCCGGCTTCGACTGCGATTTCCTCGGAGTGAGGACACGCCCTGCCTTCTATTCCGGGATGTTGGCCGAAGCGCCTCAGTTGCCGCCGCGGCCACCCACCTACCCGCCATTCAACGAGGAGTACTTCGAGTGGCTCGACATCCTCGAGGCCGTCGATCAGGCATCCGAGACGTTCGTGATGATCGAACTCGGCGCCGGATATGGCCGGTGGTGTGCTCGTGCCGCCGCTGCCGTCCGTCGAAAGCCTGATTGTCGATTGCAGTGTGTCGCCGTCGAAGCGGAGCCGGCTCACTTCCGATGGATACACGACCATTTCCGCGACAACGGAATCGATCCGAGCGCACACGATTTGATCTGGGCCGCGGTGGCCGCGACACCCGGTTTCGTACCGTTCTGGGTGGGTGCGGCAGACGGATGGTATGGCCAGGCGATTGAGGTTGCCAGCGAAACGCCTCCGTTCCCCGACATCAGCACTCGCCGTCGCCTCAAGGCACGCTCCGTTCTTGGTCGCCCGCCCGTGGCCACGAACAATGACCGCTCAGTGACCTGGATTCCATGCGTGACCCTGGCCGACGTCATCGCGCCGTATCCCAGAGTCGATCTGATCGATCTCGACGTACAAGGCGCGGAGTACGAAGTGCTGGCTTCGGCAATCGACCTTGTGAACAAGCGAGTGCGCCGGCTTCACATCGGCACTCATTCTTCGCGGATCGAGGAGCAACTGCGTCATCTCTTCACTGCGCATAACTGGCAGATGGTGAATGACTATCCCGGTCAGTCCACCTCGCAAACCCCTTACGGTTCGATCCACTTCGGCGATGGCGTCCAGACGTGGGTCAACCCCACTGCGCCGATCGTTGCCGCTGCGGCCGGGCGTCGGGTCAGGACGCGGAAGAAGCCGGAAGCTGAGAACGGGGAGAAGGTGCGAAATCTGCGCGTGCAGCTCAACGATCTGCAGCAGCAGAACCGCGCCCTGAAACGCCGAAATGCGGAGTTGCGCGAACGCACTCGCGCCGGCGATGAGCAGCTGCGCAAGCGACAGGGATCGAGCGCGTGGCCTCTCCGCTTTGTCGAGAAATGGTTTTCGAAACGTGGCCGGTCGTAGTATCCAGCGACTAGACGAACACGCGGCGCCGGACGTCGGCAGATATCTGCTCGAAGATCCAGGCGTACGTCCGCTGCATGCCTTCTTCGAGCCTCAATGAAGGCGCCCAGTCAAGGCGCTGCTTGATGAGCGTGTTGTCGCTGTTACGGCCGCGAACGCCCTTCGGCGCATCGAGCTTGTAGCGGCGTTTCAGTTTCATTCCGGCAATCTGCTCGACAATGTCGACCAGCTGATTGATGCTCACCAGCTGATCGCTGCCGATATTGAGCGGTTCATCAGCAGCACTGTCCATCAACAAGAGCGTGCCGTTGAGACAGTCGTCGATGTACGTGAAGCTCCGCGTCTGCTCCCCGTCACCCCAGATCTCGATCTCGCCGGAACCTGATAACTTTGCCTGAATGACCTTGCGGCACACCGCCGCGGGCGCCTTCTCGCGTCCGCCGTCGTACGTGCCAAGCGGTCCGTACACGTTGTGGTAGCGCGCGACGCGGGTGACGAGCTTGAAGTCTTCTGTGAAGTGCCGGCACATGCGCTCGCTGAACAACTTCTCCCAGCCGTAGCCGTCCTCGGGCATTGCGGGGTAGGCATCGGCTTCGCGCAGCGGCGTCACTTCCGCCGTGACTTGCTTCTCCGCCGCATAGACACACGCCGACGACGAGTAGAAGAAGCGTTCGGTCCCGGCGGCGCGGGCCGCCATCAACATGTGTGTGTTGATGAGGACCGTGAGCATGCAGGCGGCTTTGTTCAACTCGATGAAGCCCATGCCGCCCATATCGGCTGCGAGGTTGAAGATGTAACGGGTACCCTGCGCGGCGCGCTCACACGCCTGACGCTCGGACAAGTCCAGCGTCAGGTTGTCCACATCGTCGAAGATCTGGTACCACTCAGCCTCTGGCTTGATGTCGACGGCCCTGATGCGGCGATGACCGCGTTGACGCAACTCGCGGACAAGGTGTCCTCCGATGAATCCGCCGGCGCCGGTCACGAGAACGAGATCGTCTTTTTCCATCAGACCCCTGAGTGTTCACCTGCTGACAGCAGCACCGACAACGGCGCCCTGTCCAAGATAGACCACGTCGGCGATCTCGCGTATCGATTCCGGCGTCATGCGCCAGCAATCGAGCACTGGCAGACGCGTGCCCTGCCGGCGATACGCATCAACCGGAATCCGACCGAAGTCCGGCCACGGTGTCATGACCACGACCAGCGACGAGCGCTGCACGCACTCGGCGGCTGACGACGCTGCTTCGACGGGACGGCGCAACACAGTCAACGCTGCTCCGATCGCCAGTGGATCGAAGACGATGACGCGGCGCCCGAGGTCGAGCAGTCGTTGAGCGAGGGCGACGCCGGCACTTTCCTCGACGACCGCCGTATCGGGCTTGTAGGACAATCCGAGGACACCGATCGGCCCGCTATCGACTCCCCGTGCGTCGATCGCTCCAAGCACCCGTTCGATTTGATAGCGGTTGATCGCGTCCGTGGCTTCGGCCAATTCCGCTCGCGCACCGAGGCCGCGCGCGAGCGCCGAAAAGGCGACGTTGTCTCGCGGAAAGCAGGGGCCGCCGTATCCCGTCGCCCCCTTGAGGTACTTGACGCCGATTCTCGAATCCGCGCCAACGGCTCTCGTCACGACATCCACATCCGCTTCCGGAAGTCGATCGCAGATATCGGCCAGCATGTTGGCGTACGAGATCTTCGTCGTGACGAACGTGTTGACGGCGATCTTCGTGAGCTCCGCGTTCACGAAATTCATCCGTCGAATGGCGGGCGAGTTATCGCAGCTCTGTGCGTAGATGCCCTCGAGCAGGTCGCCCGCTTTCGCGTCGGACTCTCCAATCAGGATCATGTCCGGCAGCAGCATGTCGCGCACGACGCTGCCGAGGGCGATGAATTCCGGGTTGTAGCACAGGCCGAGTCCGGGGCCTATGTCGCGGCCGGAATGCTGCTCCAGCGCGGCTTGGATCTCCCCGCCGGTCGAGCCCGGCATCACCGTGCTCGTGATGACCACGAGGTGGTAACCCTGCTTGGCGGCGAGCGCCGTGCCGATCGCTTTCATCGCTGAGACGACGGCCGCATTGCTGAAACGGCCGGTCGCATCGCTCGGCGTTGGAACGATCACGAAGGTCACATCAGTGGCCGTAACGGCCTCTTCAATATCGCCGGTCGCAGACAGCCGGGGGCGGTTCTGGTCGATGAGTTCCTGCAGTCGCGGCTCGTCTACTGGAGCACGACCCTCATTCAGCGCGCTGACGAGCTCCTGGTTCAGGTCCACTCCGACGACTGTGAACCCCTTGCTGGCCATGACGGCTGCCAGGGGAGCGCCGAGTTTGCCTAAGCCAATGACTGAGATTTTCATGCGAGAACTGTTGAAAATGCCAATGAAAGCATTAAGAGTATAGGCGGCCCTCGCGGACATGGTCAATTGACGGATGAGCGATCACACAGCCTGGCGCACGCGTAGCCGCCGCACGGTCTTTGCAAGTGGACCGGTTCGCGAGGTCGCGCTCGAGGTCGTCGAATTGCCGGACGGCCGCACGATTTCCGACTACCACGTCGTCCGTCTGCCGGACTATGTGCTCGTCTATGGCGTGATGGCGGATGGAACCGTCCCCATGCTGCGCCAGTACAAGCACGGTCCGCGGCGCGTGTGTCTGACGTTCCCCGGCGGGGCCATTGACGATGGCGAGGCTCCTCTCGATGCCGCGCGACGCGAGCTTCTCGAAGAGACTGGATGCGCGGCGGCGGAGTGGGAACGACTGGGCAGCTTCGTCACGAACGCGAACCAGGGTTGCAACACGGTCCATCTCTTTCGCGCCACCGGCTGCACGCAGGTGAGTGCGCCTGACTCCGGTGACCTCGAGACCATGTCGCTCGTGTTTCTCGACCCCTCGACGCAGTTCGGTCCCGCAGTGCTGGACGACATCGGTTTGACTTCTCATGTGACCCTGATGCTGCTGGCAACGCGGCCGACGCCTCCGCGCATTTCGCCTCGCGAGCCCGTGCTATAAAACAGACAATGGCCGGTCACGCCACAACGTTCACCGATACGTCAATCGATCGCGTTCGAGAGTATTGGAACAGCCGCCCGTGCAACCTGCGTCATTCGCCGGCGCCACTGGGATCGCGCGAGTACTTCGATCAGGTCGAGGCGCGAAAGTACCTGGTCGAACCGCATATCCCGGGCTTCGCCGAGTTCCCCCGCTGGGCAGGCAAGCGGGTGCTCGAGATCGGGTGCGGGCTGGGTACCGACACGATGAACTTTGCCAGAGCGGGCGCCCGCGTCACTGCGGTCGATCTGTCGAGTCGATCATTGGATCTCGCTCGTCAACGCGCCGAGGTATTTGGTCTTCAGGATCGGGTGACGTTCATCGAAGCGGACGCAGAGCGTCTGTCAGAGTTCGTCGAACCCGCTGAATACGATCTCGTGTATTCCTTTGGGGTGATTCATCACACGCCCCGCCCGGATCGTGTACTCCTGCAGATTCGGCGGAACTTCGCCGGCCCGAGTACGACGTTCAAGATGATGGTGTACTACCGGTGGGCCTGGAAAGTGTTTGCCATCGTGTTGAGTGAAGCGCACGGCGCTTTCTGGAAGCTGGATCAAGCCGTTGCGCGCAGCTCAGAAGCGCAGACCGGCTGTCCGGTGACGTACACGTATACGCGACACTCGGTGGAGCGCCTGCTGAACGAGTCCGGATTCGACGTCGAAAACGTGTTCGTCGACCACATCTTTCCCTATCGCGTGCCGGACTATGTCAAGTACCGGTACGTCCAAGCCTGGCCATTCAGCTGGTTGCCTGCGCCCGCGATGCGTGCCCTCGAGCAGCGGCTCGGATGGCACCTCTGCGTGACTGCCCGCTGTCCTGAAGGAGAGGCGCCGCGACCGGCATGACGGCCGCAGAGGCACCCTATCTGAGCATCGTTGTCACCGGACGCAACGACGACTTCGGCGGCGACTTCAACGGACGATTCTTCAGAGCACTCGCGTTCAATCACGACGTACTCGCGCGCGCCGGTGTCTCATACGAGCTCGTCTTCGTCGAGTGGAGACCGATCGCAGGGGCCCCGTACCTCGCATCGGTACTCGAGCGGGAGTTTCCTCATCTGGGTCCGTCGCGTCTTCGGTCCTACGTCGTGGACCCGACCTACCACGACGCGCTCAGTCTGAACCCGCGCCTGCAGTTCCAGGAGTTCATCGCCAAGAACGTCGGCGTCCGTCGCGCGCGCGGACACTTCGTGCTGACGACGAACACCGACGTCTATCTGAGTCGAGGCGTTCTGGGCTGCCTGGCATCGCGCTCGCTCGACACAGGGGTTCTCTACCGGGCGGCTCGCTGCGACCTGAAGTCGCACAGCGATGTGAGCCGACTGGATTGGGACCAGCTCGAGGACGAACGGAACTACGACATCATCAACGCGATACGCCCGCCGCTGTTCACGAACGCGTCGGGCGACTTCCTGCTGCTCGACCGGGCGAGCTATCACCGGCTTCGCGGCTTCAACGAAGTCTATCGAGTGGCGAAGATCCACATCGACGGCAACTTCTGCCTCAAAGCGTATGCGTCCGCTGTCCCGCTCGTCGACATCGGATGGCCCGTCTATCACGTCGGGCGGGGAACCTTCCGCGCGCTGGCGGGGCTCTACCGAAGTCAGCCGGGATCGGCGCCGTGGGGAGATCGCCGCTGGAAAAGCGCCGTGATTTACGAGAACGGACCTGAGTGGGGACTTGGCGGGGCGCCGGAGCGACAGCTCAACGCGTGCACGTCATTCATAGACTTCTCGTGGAATGCGATCGGCCCGATTGTCGATCTCTCGCGAGTCTCTGTGTCAGGCACTGCCTTCGGATCGCGCGCCGCTTCCGTCTAGGAGGCGCCGGGGTCCGACCCGCCGAGCGCGCGCATCTTTTCCTCGCGTCCGTCTTCGACCTTCATCAGTTCCTGCGCCTCGCGAACTGATTTTGCGGCTGTGTCGATGAGCGATGCGGAGATGTTCGCGACCGCCCGGAGGTGTCCGACGGCACTGGTGAAGTCGTTGAGCAGCAACCGTATGGTCAGGAAGTCAATCGTGTCGTTGTCGAGATTTCCACCGGTCGTGCCTAACGCATGCGTGAAGCGACGGATGCGTTCAGTGGGCATCTCGGTCAGATGAAGCGCCGCAGGATCAGTCTGCGACTCGCCCCGGGCCGGCAACGAGCGCCGGTCGTGCGCGAGAATCCCTTCAAGCTCAAGGATCCGCTCCGACTCAGGAGTTGGGAGGCTCAACCCTGCTAGTATACTCATCGTTCCGACGATGAAACGCATGATCAGCGGGCTGCTCGCCATGTTCGGCCTCGTGCCGGCGCGACGCCACCAGTTACTGGAGGAACGCGTCGAGCAGGCGAAGAGAGCGGCCCAAGAATGGAAAGCCAGGGCCAGTGAGTCGATGGCGCGCGCGGGGAAGCTCGAGGCAGATCTCAAGCAGCAGACACGTCATGCGCAAAGGTCCGAGCTCTACGTCACCAAGATGCGTGAACGGCGCGAAAGTCTCCGGACGCGACTGATCGAGGCCGAGCGAGAGCTGATGGTCGCGCGCGAGCATCTGATGGCGATCGAGGTCAAGCTCGACATCCTCGAAGGCGCGGCCAACGTGCTCGACGTCAGGACGCGCGCCGCGATTTCCCAGCCGCACAATCAGACGAGTGCACGGGCCTGACGACCCTCGCCTCAGCATCGTGCTCACGGGCCGCAACGACGGCTATGGCGGCGATTTCCATGCACGGCTGCTGCGCACCCTCCGCTTCAATCATCGCGAGCTCGTCGCGCGCGGCATCACACACGAGTTCGTGTTCGTCGAGTGGGCGCCGCCTGTAGAGCGCCCGTCACTCAGGGACGTACTGTTCGACGCGGCTCCGGAACTCGACCGTGACCGGTTTGCGTGGTACGTCGTCGACCCGATGTACCAAACAGCGCTCTCGCTCAACCCGCGCCTCGAGTACCTCGAGTTCCTGGCAAAAAACGTCGGCGTGAGACGCGCGCGCGGCCAGTTCGTCCTGACATCGAACTGCGACGTGTATTTCGGCCGGCGGGTGCTCGATGCGATCGGCGCCAGCGAGTTGAAGCCACGTGTGCTCTATCGAGCGCCGCGTCACGACTTGAACCTGTCTGCGACGTCTGTTCCCGACTGGGAGACGCTCGAGGATCCCGCAAGCCTCGCGGGCCCGGCACACGTGCTGAAGCCTCCGTTCATGGGGAGCGCGACCGGCGACTTTGCGATGCTCGATCGCGAGTCGTTTCATGAGATCAGCGGCTTCAACGAGGTCTACCGCGTGGCACGCATCGGAATCGACCGGAACCTCCTGGTCAAAGTGCTGTCGAGCGGTTTCACAATCGCCGATATCGGCGGTCCCGTTTACCACGAGAATCACGAGGGCAGCTACCGTCTGAACCCTCGCGCGTACGAGGGGCGCGAGACCGAGGCGCCCTGGGGGGACCGCCGCTGGCATTCCGGAGGAGTGGGCTACGTCAATCCGCCCACGTGGGGGCTGCAGCGGGCGCCGGCGCGACGACTCGAGGACGGAGCCGTCCGGCTCGACTTCACCTGGGAGGCGGTTCCATCCCTCGTTGATCTGCGCGGAGTCGTGTTACCTGCCGCCAGGCGCGGCGGACCCATCCCGAGTCAATACGTGCGCAAGCGCTGAGGAGAAGGCCGCGCTGCCGGCGCGTGCTACGATCCGCGCGACGCTGTGGCAACCGACAAGACCGACCGCGAGAAGGCGCAGCGCCTGATCGCGGACAATCGCAAGGCGCTGCACGACTACCACGTGCTCGATTCATTGGAGGCGGGTGTTGCGTTGCTCGGAACGGAGGTCAAGGCGATTCGCGAAGGCTCAGTGAACCTGCGCGACAGCTACGCCCGTCTCGAGAACGGCGAAGTCTGGCTGATGAACCTGCACATCAGCCCGTATAGTCACACCGGTTACGCCCACCACGACGAGCGCAGGCAGCGGAAGTTGCTCCTGCACCGTCACGAGATCCAGAAGCTCATGGGCCGTGTCGTCGAAAAAGGACTGACGCTCGTGCCGCTGCGGATGTACCTGAACAAGGGGCGTGTCAAGGTGGCGCTTGCGCTCGTGAAGGGCAAACAGGCGCACGACAAGCGCGAGACGATTCGCCGCCGCGAGGTGGACCGCGAAACGCGAGCAGCCGTCAAGGCGAGATCGAGGTAGCGAATCGGTTCAGTCCGGGCGGCGTGCCACTGCGATGAGCGAGCCTCCACGCACCCAGGACAACTGTCTCAGCGGCGTTTCAAGTCCGATTGACCAACGAAAAAGCATGTTGAGTGGCTCGGGCGGGACCGTCAGTGTCTGTCTGACGATTTCGATCGCATCGCTCGACGCCGGGCGCATGCCGGGTGCGATCCAACGCTGGGCCCTCTGCGCCAGGAGCGGAAGGCAACTGAAGTAGCCAACGTAGACCAGCTCGAGTCCAGCGTTCCGTAAAGCATTTGCCAGGCCCGGTCGATCGTAGCGACGCTTGTGACCGATCACTTCGTCGTACTTCGTCCACAGGTGCTGTCCCGCCGGCACGGTTACGACGACACACCCGCGAGGCTTCAGTACCGTCGCCGCCTGTTGTAACGCACCCACGTCGTCGTCGAGGTGCTCGATCACGTCGAAGAGCGATGCCAGATCGAAGTCCTGGAAGAAAGGCAGCGTGCTCGCACGGTTCGCGAAGAGCGGCCCGCGGACGCGCGGCCGCGCATGCATGAGCGCGGCGTGATGCATGTCGATGCCCCACGCGTCCATGCCGGCTCTTTCGAGTGCTCCGGTAACGAACCCTGTGCCGCAGCCGATGTCGAGAACGCGCAGCCCTGAGACTGTGCCAATGACGCCGCGTATCGTCGAGAGGATGATGTCGTTTCTGGCGGCGAACCAGAAGTGCCGCCGCTCGACGCTGGCAACCACATCGACGAGCGCTGCCGGGTAATCTCGATCGTCTACCGCCTCGGTCAACGCGACGATGCCGTGGGTAGTCGAGTAGAGCTTGTGGCAGGCGAGGCAGCGCGCCGGCTCGCCCGTGCTCGAGAGTATTGCTTCGCCTCCGCAGCGCACGCAGCGGAATCGGCCTGCTGCAGTCGGAACCGTCACACTCTGAACTGATGAATTGCTGCGATGACGTCGTTCTGGTCGTCCGCGCTCAAGTTCGTGTAGAACGGCAGCCGCAGCAGCCGCTCGCTCACGTCCTCGGCGACGGGACAGGCACCCTCTGTCCCTCCGAGCTTACGGCCCATGGGAGACAGGTTGAGGGGAACGTAGTGAAACACCGCCAGAATTCCCTGGGTCTTCAGATGATCGATGAGACGCGCACGTGCGGATGCCGTCGGCATCAGCACGTAGTACAGATGCGACGGCTGCTCGCAGTGTGACGGTACCGTTGGTCGGTCGACGCCGTTGGCTCGGGCCCAGTCGCCCAGGGCCGCATCGTAGCGATCCCAGACTGCGGCGCGCATCGATTGCACGAGCTCGCTCGCTCTGAGTTGCGGCAGCAGGTACGCCGCCTGCATCTCCGACGCGAGGTAGTTGGAGCCGAGGTCGACCCACGTGTACTTGTCCACCTCACCGCGGAAGAAGCGGCTGCGGTTCGTGCCCTTCTCCCGTAACACCTCCGCGCGTTCGACGAGCGCGGCGTCGTTCACCAGCAGCGCTCCCCCTTCACCAGAGGTGACGTTTTTCGTTTCATGGAAGCTCTGCGTGGCCAGCGCGCCAAGACTGCCGAGCGGTTGCCCCCTGTACTTCGCGAAAAGTCCGTGCGCGTTGTCTTCGACGACGATCAGGTTGTGACGACGGGCGAGCGCGAGAATCTCGTCCATCTCGCAGGCGACACCACCGTAGTGCATGACCAGGATCGCCCTCGTGCGCGGACCGATCAGCGGGGAGATCGTCGTCGCGTCGACATTCAGCGTGCCAGGACGGCAGTCGGCGAATACCGGCCTGAAGCCGTGCATCGCAAAGGCGTTCGCCGTGGAGACAAAGGTGAACGAAGGAACGATCACCTCATCGCCGGGGCGCGCGTCGAGGAGCAGCGCCGCCATCTCGAGCGCCGAGGTACACGAGTTGGTGAGCAGCGCCGTCCGCGAGCCTGTGATCTCCGTCAGGCGCGATTCGCAGCGGTGCGTGCATGGTCCGTTGCCCGAGAGCCTGCCGCCCTGAATTACTTCAAGCACGCAGCCGATGGCGCCAGGTATCAGGGTAGGCCGGTTGAACGGGATCCGGTAATTCATGTTTTGCCGCCGGTCGGTGATGTGAACCAGCGGTGATACCAGACCGCGTGACCAACCTGTTGAAATCCGGCGCTCCGGAAGAATCCCTGTGAGGCAGCGTTGCGTCCCTGCGTCGCGGTCCACACGCGCGCGACCGGCTGGCCCGAGATCCATGCGAGTGCGCCGCTCATGAGACGTGCGCCGATGCCCTGGCCACGGTGTGCGCGGTCGACACCGACGAGACCAATCGACGCAGAGTTCGCTTCGCGGAGGTGCACCGTCAGGTAGCCGATCGCGTTGCCATCCCGTTCGACCACGACGACATGGTCGGCCCATCCGCGACAGCTCTTTTCAATCCAGACGCGATACAGTTCGTCGCAGCGTCTCCGGTCGAAATGGCCGTCGTGGTAGAAGCGCGAGTCATGGTGAGCGAGTGCCGCGATCTCGCGAAGAACCGTGATGTCGCTCGCGCGCGCCGGGCGCGTATCGGCGGGTGGCGCCGAGATCGGCGGAATCGGTTGCAGCTCCAGCGTGACGCGATCGTCCACGCGCGAGAACGACGCGTCTTCGAGCGCGCGCATCGAGTCAGGATTCTCGTCTGCAAGGAGGTAGAGACAGTCGATTCTTTCTGCGCGACACCAGTCGAGCATCGCCCCACATGTCTCCGCGTCGACCCGCGTTGGCGTGGCGCGCGCGATGGACATGCCGAAGAACCCCGAATCCCACTCGAGGCGCACACACAGTGTCCCCGTTTGGATCATGCCTGTTCAGATTGTGCTGCCGTTCGCACGTAGGTTGCCGCCCGTACGATGTAGGGCGGGCGCTCCATCATTCGCAGGTGCATGCGGCCGAGATACTCGCCGATGATGCCGAGCGCGAACAGCTGCGCACCGGAAAAGATCGCGATGATCGAGGCGAGGAATGGAAAGCCCGCGACGGTTTCGCCGACTATTAGATACCGGCCGACCACAAAAACCAGTACGAGAATCCCAAATAGTGTGAAGAGAAATCCGATCATGGTCGCCAGCTGAAGAGGCAGCAGGCTGTAGCCCGTCATCATGTTCATCGTGTGGCGAACGAGCGACCGGATTCGGTAGTTTGAGACGCCTGCGCGCCGAGGCTCGTGCCGAACAGGAACTGACGCGAAGCTCGTCGTGGCCCATGTGAGCAGAACATCGATTGACAGGAGCGGGCTTCGATGCATCTCGAACGCCGGTTTGACCGAGGCCCTGAACGCGCGAAACGCGCTGACCATCGACGCAACCGAGGCGCTCGTCGCGGTTCCGAGGGCGGCTTTCGTCACGCGAGAGCTCAGGTTGCGCAGGAGCCCGTGCTGCTCCTGCTTCGGTGTGCCGTAGACCACGTCGAACCCTTCGTCGAGCATGGTCAACAGCCGGGGGATCTCCTCGGGTGGCTGCTGAAGGTCGTCGTCCAGCGTGACGATCACCTCGTAGCGGCTGCGCTTGATGCCGCACAGCAGCGCGTTGTGCTGCCCGTAGTTCCGCATCAGATCGATGCCGGTGATTTCTGGATACCTCACTGCCAGAGATTCGATCGTGGCCCAGCTGGTGTCACGACTGCCGTCGTTGATCAGGACGATCTCGTACGGCCGTGCGAGCTGACCGAGCACGGCGCGAAGCCGGTCGATCAATGCCGGCAGAGTCGCTGCGCCGTTGTAGACAGGCACGACGACCGAGATCGATTCGCTCGCACGTCCGGCAATGCCTCGAGGTTTCATCCGCGCAAGTGACTATATGGGAAAAAGGGGATACTACTCTACGATTCGCTGGTGTTGAGGCGGTCAGCGAAGGGCGAGGAGTGGAGTAGTCCGCATGTTTCAGCGTTTGAGAGCGCGTCTCGCGCAGTGGATGCAGCCGCAGTCCGAGCTGACGATCAGCCGACGCATCCACAGGATCGAGAAGGATCTCCACACGCTGACCGAGGCGGTTGGCGAGCAGCACGATGCGATGTCTCGCCAGCTTCGCCACCTGCAGGCCGGCATCGATGGTCTCGTTCGTGCCGCGTACATCGATCCCTCGAGCCTGCCGTATCCCGAGCGTCTGACTGCCGGTCGATTCCGTCTGCTCTCGCAGAATCAGGAAGACGGCATCGTGTGGTCGCTCTTCCAGCAGATTGGGACGACGAGCAAGACATTCGTCGAGCTCGGAAGTGGGGCGACCGGTGGCAATGCGGCGATGCTTGCAGGTGAGTTTGGGTGGACAGGACTGCTGGTCGAAGGCGATCAGGGGAAGGTCGAATACGCCGGTCGCCGATTTCCGCGCGCCAAGGCCGTGTGCGCCTGGATCACCCCGGAAACGGTCAACGATCTCCTCACCCAGCATGGCTACACCGGCGAAGTGGATCTGCTCAGCGTCGACGTCGATGGCGTCGACTTCTGGGTATGGCAGGCGATTACCGTCTGTAGCGCGCGACTCGTGATGCTCGAGTACAACTCGATGTTCGGTCCGGACCGCGCCGTGACGGTGCCGTACGACCCGAAGTTCAATCGCCGCGATCATCGCTTCTGCTACTACGGGGCCTCGTTGTCTGCGATGACGCAACTGTCGGCAACCAAGGGCTATCGCCTCGTCGCAGTCGAGCCGACCGGCGTCAATGCGTTCTTCCTGCGCAACGACGTGGCGCCGCAGATTCCGGCGTGTGACCCGGCACACGTCTACCGGATTCCCGACAAATACAACGAGCTGATTCGCGAAAAACAGCTGGACGTGTTCAAGTGGGCTCGCGAGTCGGGCCGCGAACTCGTCGACGTGGGGTGACGACGACCCGCAGTACAGGCAGCGGGCGCATCGCTGCGGTCATGGTGTGGCTGGGAGCGTTCTGGTTCTCCCTCGTCACGCTGGTCTTCCTCAACGACCACTTCGGGCGGATCTCTCCGGCGCGTCAGATCGCCGTCTTTGGCGAGCTGCCATTCCGCGACTACTTCGATCCCGGCTACTTCCTGACTGAGTTCAGCAGTGCTGCACTGATGGGCGTGCTGGGAGACAACCTGCTCGGCGAGGTCCTGCTCACGACGACCTTCATTGCGTCGGGAACACTGCTGGTGTTCTTGCTGGCGCGGCGTCTGACCGGATCGATCGCGGCGTCAATCGCGAGCGCCGCGCTCGCGCTGGCGGTCCTGCCGCGCGCCTACGACTACGACAAAGTGCTGTTCTATCCACTCGGGCTCATGCTGTGCTGGCGCTACGTCGACCGTCCGGTCGCAGCTCGTATCTGGGCCTGCGCCGCTGGTCTCGTTGTCGCTGCGCTGTTTCGCTACGACAACGGTGTATTCCTCGGCGCGGCGATGGTGGTCACGATTGGGGTCGCTCACGCTGACGATTGGGGATGTGCCGTCAGACGAATCTCCCACTTGTTGGTCGCGAGCGCCTGCCTGGCGCTGCCGGTCCTGGTGTTTATTCAGTTCCAGATCGGCCTCGCGGATGCGATCGACCAGATGATCACCTACGGCCGTCGCGAGACGGCACGCACGCAACTCGCGGCGCAACGATTCGTCTTCGAGTCGTTTCAGGACCTTGCGTCCACGAACAACGCCGACGTGTTCCTGTTTCATCTCGTGCGTCTGATACCGCTCGCGGGTGTGCTTGTACTGGTGCTCGATCTGCGCGCGCGGCGCGGGTCTCGAGAACTGGTGGCGCAAATCGTCGGCCTGTCGACACTCTGCGTCTGCCTGAACGTATTCATCCTGAGGGATCCCATTGGCGCGAGGCTTGGTGGGATGGCTGGGCCCGTTGCGATATTGATGGTCTGGATCGCGCACCGTGCGTGGCGCGCATGGAGCCCGGCGCGGCTGGTCATTGTCGCGCTGTTCGCGCTGACCGTGTCGAGTGCTTTGGTGTCAGCAGACTGGAGGGGACGGTTCAGGGCCGAGATCTTTCGGCCTTCGCAGCTGGTGCAGGCCATCGCCATCTGGGCCGCATCGCCGCCTCCGTTCGATGCCATACCCAATCGCGCCATCGCGGGTCTCGCGAGATATGTGCGCGAATGCACGGCACCGACGGATCGATTGTTCACCACGTGGTTCGCCCCTGATCTCTACTTCTACGCGCAGAGAGGATTCGCTGGCCGCATCGTCGCCCTTTTCGGCAGCCACTGGTCCGAGCCGAGGTTCCAGCGTCGCACTGTCGAAGCATTGGCGTCGCAGCCTGTACCGATCGTGATCATGCGCACGGGTGGTGACCAGCGCTTTCGAGAGGACTATCCACAGATCGACTCATACATTCGTGACCACTATTCGCTGGCGGGAACCTCGGACTTCGGCGATGTCGATATCGAGCAGGACGGCTACTCGGTGTGGGTGCAACGCGACAGACGGGCCACCGAGACGTTTGCCGGGACATCGTTCCCGTGTTTTCGATGACCGCGAAGTGGCTGTAACATCCGAGACCGCCGAGCCATGGGTATCTTCCGGTTCCTGCTCGCTGCCCTCGTCGTCCTGTTTCACTTCGGAGGGCTGGGCTGGATCGTCGGCCGCATCGCCGTCTTCGCCTTCTATGGCATCAGTGGCTTCCTCATCTTCCAGGTGTTGGATCGCGTCTACCTGAGCGAGTCGCGCGGCATCCCTCGTTTCTTCTGCAATCGATTCGTCCGACTCGTTCCGCTGTATCTGGTCTATACGGTCCTCACACTCGCGATGGTGCGTGGTCTCGGCCCGCAGGCCATCGTCGACCCAGCCGGCCGGCGAATCCTGCAAGGCACCGATCGCGGCAACATCGAGCTGCTCTACGAGGCCGCCACTTTCGGCCCCGACATCGGCATGGTCGACTCGATGCCCATCCTGCAGTTCACGCCGACGCTTATTCCGCAAGGGTGGTCGATCGGTGTCGAGGGCGCGTTCTATCTGCTCGCGCCGCTCGTCGTCTTCACGACGAGACGACGGGCGTGGCGGCTGGCCGTGTGGATTGGCGCCGGGCTGCTGGCGTTTCTCTGGGGTGTTCGTACCGCCGGGATCGATCTCGATCTGTTCCAGACCGTGGTTTACAAGAACGCCGTGGCCAGTGCGGTCGTGTTTTTCATGGGCGGCGCCTTCTACTACCTGCGTCGTCGATGGGGGCAGCCGTTGCCGCTGCTCACGATCGCGATTCCGATGCTGGCGTGGGTGGCGGTGGTCACGATTCCATCCCTCAGTATCGGAGTCGGACCGGAGCGCTCGGCTGCGGTGTTCTCGCAGTACCTGTGGCTGACATTGCTACTTGCGGGGCTCGTGTCGCTCGCGCACGTCAGGAAGCTGCGTGCGTTCGATGTTAACGCCGGCAATCTCTGCTACGGCGTCTATCTGAATCATTTCCTGGTTGGTGGGCTGCTTCTGCGGGCGGGTGCGACGAGCGTCCTCGGCCTTCCAGGAACCTTGCCCTTTGGCTTTGCGGTGCTGGTGGGATCGACTGCGCTCGCGTACGTGACGTTCCGGTTCGTCGAGCATCCTTTCGATCGCGTCAGGGCCCGTGTCCGCGGCGACTACACTCCGCCGCCCACGCCGGTCGCGTATGGGCTGCGTCCTCAGGTCGCCGCACTCGCGGTCGCTGCCTGTCTGATCATGCTGGCAAGTCCGGTGGGCCAGGCGATCGGATACGTGAGTCAGTCGAACGTCGCCGAGTTGCCGGTGTCGTCCGCGTTCAACATTCGCTGGCGTCCCGGCACCTCCGATGCGGATCGTCAGGGCTTCGAGGTCGAGCTCGGCCTGACTGCGCTCGGACCGGTCGAACGGGATCCGAGCCATCGCACATGGTCCTACAGCCTGCGATCGCCGACACCCGATCGCGTCCGCGCGCTCCTCGAGCATCGGGCGGTCGAAGACACATCCGGCATCGATCCCAATCGCCTCGAGATCTCGCAGTAGCCGGCGCGGTCGATCCAGCGGGATATGATCTAATCCTCAGACTCGATGCCCGCGATGTTCGATCGATCGACGCCGGCAGAGGTGACAAGCGGGCGCAGATGGGCGGCGGCAGCGATCCTCTGCGGCCTCGCTATCCTGGTCTTCTTCACGCTCCGCGACGTATTCGTCGCCAAAGACGATGTGCTGCCGGGACGCGATTCGGTGAACCTCTACGTCTGGGAGATTTACACGCGCGCGGCTCTCGCGACCGGGAGGCTGCCGTTCTGGAATCCGTTTCACTTCGCCGGAACCCCACATCTCGCCGACGTTCAAACCACGGTGCTCTATCCGCCAGCGATGCTGTTGCGATGGTTGCCACCTGGCGCGTTCCTGTCCTCGATGGCGGCGCTGCACGTGTGGATCGCTGGCGCAGGCGTGCTCTTCCTGGCGCGCGTCATCGGTCTCGGATGGCTGGCGTCAGCTGCCACAGCCGTGGCCGGCATGCTCGGAGGCAGTGCCGGCGCGCGTCTTCACAATGGTCACCTACTGTTGCTGTACTGCGCGGCGTGGCTCCCGTGGGCGCTCGGCTACTCGATTGTGTCGCTCCGGCGCGCATCTGTCTGGCCGCATCCGGCACTCGTCGTCGTGCTCGCGCTTCAGTTTCTGGCTGGGTACGTTCAAGGCAGCTTCTATCTGGTCGGAGTGGTGTGCCTGTACTACGCGTACAGCGCAGCCTGGCCGGATTCGCCGAGCGATTCCCGGTCGCGGATTCGCGCGATCGGACAGCTCGTGGTTGTTGGTCTGCTGTCTCTTGGGGTCAGCGCCTTTCAATTGTTCCCGACGGCGCGCCTCGTGGCACAGGCGGCGCGCTTCGCGGGAATCCCGTACGAGGATGCGATTGAAGGCGGATGGTACGCGCCGAACTTTCTGAGCTTCTTTTTCCCGTTTTACGGAATCACGTCGAACACACCGCATCGCGAGCTGGCCGAAGCCGTGTCCTACGTTGGGTGGGTCCTGACGGCGATGATTCCCCTCGCGTTCTTCGACCGCGCTCGTCGCCGGATCGCGATCTTCCTGGCGGGGATCGCATGTATTGCTCTCGCGCTGGTCAGCGTCGATCTGCCGTTCTACCGTCTGCACCACGCGATCTTTCCCGGATTCCGCTTTCCAGGCCGCATCCTGTTTCTTGCCACGCTGAGTCTGGCGGTTCTCGGGGGCATAGGCCTCGAGCGATTTGTCGTACTGGCGAGCGCGCGACGCTGGCGCTCGCTCGTGCCCGGGCTCATTCCTGGTGCATTGGCGATCGCAGTCGCCGCGTTCATCGTGCTCTCCGGGATCAACCAACGGCCGCCTGCGCCGGCGTGGCCCTGGCTTCCGGTCGTAGCCATCATCGGAGTCGTCGCGTCTGGCGTTCTCGCTGGGCTCTCGAGAGCCACCGTTGCACTCGCACTCGTGCTCACCCTGGTGGCGACCGACATCGCGGCGTTCACGTCAGGCGCGATGGCGCCGGTGTCGGTCGAGCCCATGGATCGCATCCGCCACTGGATGGGCGAGCCGATCTCTGGCCGCGCCATCTCGACGTGCGAGAACCGCATCAGCTCGGGTGAGATGCTTCGCAACGGGCAACCCGCGCTCGATGGTCTCGCGGGAATCATCCTCAACGACTACTCCGACTGGGCCGACGTGGCGTCCTCGGGCAATCCATTGCCTCACGACGGTCAGTTCCATGGGATTGACACCGAAGGCGTTCTCCCGGCCCGGCGCGATTTGCTGGACATCGCCAATGTCGCGCTGATCTACTCGTGCGCGCCGCTCGAGGCTCCCTCGCTCACGCTCGTGTCGCACGTCGACGAGATCTACGCCTATCGAAACGATGCGGTGCGCCCGCGTGCGTTCTGGACCTGTGAAGGCCAGATGATGACGAAGGCAGGGGCAACGGCGCAGATTCTGCGCTCGCGCTACGACCGTGAGGGACGTCTGCTGCCACGCGCCTACATCAACGTGAGGTGGGCCCCGGATGTGACCGACGATCGCCGGCACGGTGTCGAGCGGGGGCGCAGCCTGGCGGACGGCGTGGCACTCGATGACCACACGTGGCGGTACTCACTCGAGGATCGGTCGATGGCCAACGTCATGTCGCTGCTCGGCGACACCGCCGTCGAGGATACGCACGGTGTCGATCGCGTCACAGGCGCGATCACGGAGGCACCGACGGCGACAGACGTGGGCGCCAGCGATGTGGGCAACGAGATGCTGACCGGTACGCGGCCGTGTGCGGGTACGGGTACGACGGATATCAGCGTCCAGGACCGAGCGGACGGTCGCGTGATCGCCAGCGTCGACGCTTCCGTGCCCGGCTTCGTCTTCCTGAGCGAGCCGTTTTACGCGGAGCGAGAGGCGCTCGTCGACGGCCAGCGTGTCACGCCGGTGCACGCGAACCTTGCATTCACGGCAGTCCCGGTCCCTGCCGGATCACACCAGCTCGAGCTGCGTTACGCGCCCACCAGTTTTCGTCTGGGCCTGGGTCTCTCGGTCCTCACCGTCGTTGTGTGGACGGGGCTGTCGAGGAGACGACGCCCGCGATGACGAATACGCGCGACTCACGCGGACAGAGCCGGCGATTTCTCTTCGTCATGCAGTACCCGGGATATCTGAGGTACTTCGACTCGACCGTTCGCCTGTTGGCCGAGCGTGGGCACCACGTCGACGTGGTCTTCGACAGTCCACACAAGCAGCCCGAGGGGAGCGAAGCGCTCGACGGTGTGCAGGGCATCACGTGGCTCGGCCAGACTCCACGGCGCGATGACGTCTGGGGCGTTGTGGGCAAGGCCGTCCGCAGTGCGATCGACTACCTCCGGTATCTGCATCCGAAGTTCGTGGATGCGAACTACCTGCGTGGCCGCATGCGCGACGTGCTTCCGCCGGTGCTGTCGTTTCTCGGTCGCTGGGAAACGGCAAGCGTCGCCACGACGAAACGGGCGATTGCTCCGTTTCTCGCCTGCGAGCGCGCCATCCCGAGCAGCCCAATCCTGGAGTCGTTCATTCGATCGCGACAGCCCGACGCGTTGCTCGTGACGCCGCTGGTGACAGACCGATCGACACAGGTCGATCTCGTGAAGAGCGCGCATGCGATCGGTATCCCTGTCGGTCTGTGCGTTGCGAGCTGGGATCATTTGACGACGAAGGGTTTGATGCGTGTGCAGCCGGACCTGGTATCGGTGTGGAACCAGGAGCAGCGCGCGGAGGCCATGGAGTTCCACGACGTCTCCAGCGATCGGGTCGTCGTCACGGGTGCACAACCGTTCGACCGCTGGTTCAAGCGACAGCCGACGCCGCGCGCCGTGTTCTGCGCCAGGGTCGGTCTCGATCCCGCGAGGCCGTTCGTGCTGTTCGTCGGATCGACCGCCTCGATTTCGGCGCCCGAGGCCGAAGTCGCGTTCGTTCGTCGGTGGATCGAAGCGCTACGTCGTCTGCCGGCGCTGGCCGACGTGGGCGTGCTCGTCCGGCCGCATCCCTACAACGCACTCCACTGGCGCGACACGGATCTGACGAGGATGGCTGGCGTCGAGGTCTATCCACGATCGGCCAACCCGGTCAACGAATCGGATCGTCAGGACTATTTCGACTCGCTGTTTCACAGCGAAGCGGTGGTGGGGGTGAACACGACCGCCATGATCGAAGCCGCGATCCAGGGACGTACGGTTCACGCCGTGCTGGCCGACGAGTTCCAGGACACGCAAGGCGGAACCCTTCACTTTCGTTACCTGCTGGCCGAGAACGGCGGCTTCCTGCGTGTTGCGAAGAGTCTGCCCGAGCACGCGGCGCAGCTTGCCGAGACGCTCGCCAATCCAGCCGTCGGACGCGAGGCGTGCGAGCGGTTCGTGCGCGCGTTCATTCGACCGCATGGGATGGACGTCGATGCAACGCCCGTGCTTGTGTCGGCACTCGAGCAACTGGCCGCATCGGGACCGCGACCACACGTGCACATTGCGCTCTCGAGCTACCCGCTGCGAGCCGTGCTCTGGCTGTGCGGGTTCGTTGCGGTCTATCGAAGTCCGGCGCGCATCGTGAAGGTGATTCGCCGGTCAGGGTTTTCCCTGAAGACCAGGCTCCTGACTGTCTTGACCGGGAGGGCCAGGGGCGAGTGAACCCGTACGCGCGTTGAGCGTCTGTCGCTGCACGAGGGCCAGTGCAACAGCCCCACCAAATGTCACGGCAACTCGCACCCACCATGTTGACCAGAACACCGGGGTCGCATCGTCCGTGCGATAGACGTAGCCGGGGAACCAGTCGCGGAAGTAGTGCGCCATGTCCATCTCCGTGAAGGGCTGCTGCGTCATCAGCGTGAGGAGCAATGCGGCCGTCAGAATCGCTGGCCCCGGGTGGAAGTCGCGGACGTACACGGCGAACAGGATCGCGATCGCCGGAAGCAGGAACACCAGATAGCGCCAGATGTCGGCGTTACCGACCGCTGCCGCGCCCACGATCAGAGCGGAAAAGGTGAACAGCTCCGGCGTCTTGATCATTTGACGGGCGCACCACACAGGCCGGAGCATCAGGAGAATCGTGACGCCACCAAGAATCGTGATCAGAAAGTAGACGAAGAACACCACGAAGGGTGGATCGAGCCAGAGTTCGAGGTTGGCGATGAAATCGCCCGCTGTCAGGAGAGCACGCCGCCGATCGCCGAGGTTGGTCGTGCTCGCCCATTGCCGAATCACGAATAACGCGATGACCGCCGGCGCGTATGTCACCAGCGCCCGAACGAAGCCCCGCCCCTGCCGGAGCTCCCGGTGAAACCCAAAGAACGCGAGCGCGACGCCGAAGTCTCTCGCGCTGACGGCGATGAGAGCCGTTGCACAAGCCAGCCATCCACCGCGTGTCAGCACGACGTAGGTGGAGCCACACAGCGCTGCAAGCGCTCCCAGATCGATGAGCGTCGGGTAATAGGCAAACATCTTCGATGTGGCTATGCACAACGCCACCGTGACGACGAAATACCCCTTGTAGATGGCGGCGACCTGGTAGAGATCCAGGATCAGGCAGAGAAAAAAGTAGAGCGCGGCCGCGTAGAAGAAATTCATCACCTGAAATGAGGGGATGATGTCGAGCCCGGCGTAGTAGGGCACACGGGTCAGGAAGGGCATCAAGGGTCGAGTCTGGGTCGCGACCGTACCGTCGACGATTCGCGCTGTGACCATGTGCGCATACTGACGGCCATCCGCGCCGAGACCGTCATTGGCCTCGATCCGGCCGGATCGCGCGTTCAGAACGGCAAACAGGATCAGTCCGAGGACCGTGATGAGAAGGTTGGTGGCCCAGGCGCGATGGCGCACGTGCCAATCCTACACGCGTGATCGCGTTGGCGTCGCGGGGAGTCGAGCCGCCGGCCGCACCAGTGATACGCTGCCAGCCCGTGATGCGAGTGTCAGTCTCTGCCCTCGGGGCGGTGATCGCCCTTCTCGCCGCTCTTCACAAGATGCTGTACGCGTCGGTGCTCGTCAACGACGACTTCATGCACCGCGCGTACGCGCTGCAGCTTCTCGCAGGCGAGTGGCCGTTACGCGACTTCTTCGACTACGGCATGGTCCTCATGTACGTCGTCAGTGCACTCGCGCAGATGTTGTTTGGCTACCGACTGCTCGCCGAAGCGATCGTGATCGGGATCATGGTCGCAGTCAGCACGTATCTCGTCTTCGATCTCGTTCGACGCCTCACGACCTCCACTGCTGCCGCGACTCTGTCAGCCGTGCTGTTCGTGGTCGCAATGCCGCGCAGTTACGGCTACCCGAAGTTGATCGTGTACGCCGTCGCAGCCGTCCTGTGGTGGCAGTACGTGCAGAAGCCGGCCACGTCGCGCGCAATCGCCCTTGGTGTGTGGACCGCGATCGCCTTCTACTGGCGGCCCGATCACGGCGCCTACGTGGCCATCGGTGTCACGCTCGCGATGATGGCGGCTCACGGTGTCAGCGCGCGGACGTTGGGAGAATGCGTGCGCGCCGGCCTCGTAACGATCGCGCTCGTGGCCCCATGGCTGGTGTTTGCGTCCGTAGAGATGCACGGGCTCGGTCGATTCGTCGAGACCGGCATGACTGCGGCCGTCGAGGAGCACATCGCGGGACAGACGATACCGCGATGGCCCCTCAATCGACTATCGGACGTGGTGAGCGTCGATCGGCCGGAAGCGTACGCGCCATCGATTGGGCTTCGCTGGACACGCGACAGCACGGCGGAGTCGCGCCAGCAGGTCATCGATCGCTACGGCCTCACCGTCGTGTCGACGCGCGACGAGGTGTCGCAGACGGCGCGGGTGTCCGAGCGCACCATCGATGCCGTGCGCGCCCTCATCGCCGAGCCGATCCTCGAGGATACGGATGGCATCGACCGCGGTGCCGCGCAAATCTCGGAGTCCACCTGGCCGTCCTCGCAGCGTCGCCGTTTCGATCACTGGTGGTTGCGGCTGAACGTGCTGCCGCGACTGAACGAGCAGGTTGGAGGGGGGGAGATCTCGACGATTCTTCTGTTCGCGTTGCCGCTGGCGGCGATCGCCCTCGCAGTGCCGCTCAGGCCATACCTGCCTGCTGATGTCACGTCCGTCCAGTTGGTGTGTTTCGCGGTGTTCGCGTTGGTCGTCAACGTCGGTGTCCTGCGGGCGCCGTTCCACGTGCGGGTCGGCGACGCCATCGTGCTCCCGGGAATCGTTCTGGGAGTCCTCATGACGATGGCCGTTCGTACCACGCGGGAGTCGCGTGTCCGAACGAAGTGGCTCGCGCGCGGGGCGACGGCCGTCGTCATCGTGCTCCTGGTGAAGAGCCTTGCGGGAGCGGGTCAGTCTGCCGAACGAGTCAGCTGGGTGGCAGGTGAGTGGGAGTCGCTCGATCGGTCGCGTGCAGCTCGTGAGGAGGTGGTCGGCCGTCTCATGTCGAGTCCGCCGATCGACTATTGGCAGAAACGCAATCCCGAGGTCACGCTTCGCCTGGCCGCTTACGCGCGCGAGTGCGTGCCCGAGTCGGAGCGGATCCTCGTGCTGTGGTTCGCACCGGAGATTTACTACTATTCCGATCGGTTGATGGCGACACGGCACGCGTTCTTTCTCTCGGAGTTTGGCAACCTTCCCGCCGAACGTGACATGGAGATCGACAAGATCAGACGCCGGCCGCCCGCGGTTGTCTTCACGCGAGCAAAGTCGGAGCGCCCGGTCAGCAAGGCCTTCCCCCAGGTGATGGATCTGCTGGCGCGCGACTATCACGTCGCCGGCTCGGTGAAGGATGAGGATCCGTATCAGATCCTGGTAAGGACCGATCGAACTCCCGTGCGCGAGTACGGAGCAGAACGCTGGCCGTGTTACCGCTAATCGCCGGGGACACGAGATCGCGGATCTCCTGGATCCCGATTGCATGGACCGTCGCGTGCCTCGCCGTACTGGGCGCGGCCTTGTTCGCCGTCTCCTGGCCCTACGTTGATCTGCACAACAACCTGCGCGAGGCAACGAGCTGGGGATGGGGACGCTACGTCCGTTACGCCTTCAGCCGCGGAATCGAATATCGACCGCTTCTGACTCTCGCGATCAAGGGAGCCTACGACATCGTCGGGCTTCACCTCTGGGTCTATCAGCTACTCGTGCTTGTTCAGTTCGCGGCGGCGCTGGCGCTGTTGCTCTGGGCCTGCCAGCCGAGCGATTCGAGGCGCGGTCTCGCCGCTGGCGTCGCGCTCAGTTGCCTGGTCGGCCTTCATACCAGCCGCATCTTCTTTCTGTTCATCCCGTTGAATGCCTACTCCGGTGCGCTGCTTCTTCTGCTCCTCGCGTTGGTCCTCGCCCTCGAGCCGCGCGCGCGCGAGTACGACTGGGTCTTGCTGCCGCTGACATTCGTTGGGCTCTTCACGCTCGAGTCGAGTCTTCTGATCGTCCCGCTCGTCGTAGGGTTGTGGTGGCGCAAGGCTCCGGGCGTGAGTTGGCGGGGAGTGGCGGCGATGCTCACCGCTGTCGTCCTTTACCTCGCCGTCCGGTTCTCGTTCGGCGGACCGGCGTCCCTGTCCTCGAGCTACGTCGGATCCGGACTGGGCCTTTCGCCGGCAACACCCGAGACACTGCGAAACGTCTTCGAGCATGCTCCGTGGCTCTTCTGGGTCTACAACGTGATCGCGAGCGTTCTCACGGTGCTTGCGTCCGAGCCTCGGGCGGGAGTCTACGAGTTCTTGGCGTCGCTCCTTCGGGGGGAGACGCCTTTCTGGCAGTGGCTCCATGTCGGTTCGTCGCTGCTGACGACCGTCCTGATTGCCGTCGCTCTTTACCTGTACCGGCCGCTCTCCGATCGCGACCGGTTGCTCCGGCTGGCTGGGTTCGTGCTGCTCGTCTTCGGGAGCGGGCTCGGATTTCTCTACACGCGCGATCGGATCGGGCTCTCGGCGGGAGTTGGTTACGCACTACTGCTGTACGTCGCGCTCACCGTGGCGTTCGATCGTCTTCAGGAGACGGGCGGCTGGAGGCGAGCGTCGGTGGTTGGCCTCGTGTGCGCGCTCGCTCTTGCCTGGAATCTGCGGGTTGTCGAAGCCTACGCCCAACTCCGTGACACGGCGTGGGACTATCATTCCGAGTGGACGGAGCGCTACGCCGATCTCGGTGGCAGTCAGCCGCAGACCGTGCTGTTGCAGGCGCTTCGAGCCGATGCGCTTCGCTCGATGCCGGCCGATCCGCGACGCGATCCGGCCTGGACGTTCGCGCTGTTCGAGCGCCGGTTCTCTCGCGAAGACGGAGTGACGCGTGCTCCCGCCGACGCGGCGGCGGACAGCGCAGTCGCCACGGTATCGACGCCGTTCGACATCAGGTGGAAAGAGGACGTGGACGACACGACGAGACGTCAGCTCGAAGCGGAGCTTGGTTTGATCGATGCGCAGCGCGTGGAGAGAGATCCACGCGGCAGGACCTGGGAGTATCGCCTGCGCATGCCGACGCGCGACCGTGTTCGTGCGATCGTGCTGCACACCAGCGTGGAAGACAGCGCGCGCATCGATGCCGAGCGCTTCGAGATCGTCCAGTAAAGCATGGCTAAACCCCCGCAAAGCCTGATACAGAAACTGACGCACCGCGTGCGCGGCGTTCTTGGCGGTACAGCGCAGGACGAGGCGATCGCCGACATCGGCCGCCGGCTCGCGCGTATCGAGCGTCAACTCGAGTCCGTCGAGAAGATCTGGCAGCGCACGCGGCATGTCGAGCCCGCCGTCCAGGCGCTGTTACGAGAGCGCTTTCTCGATGTTGAGAACTTGCCGTATCCGGAGCGGCTCGCGGCGCGGAGATTTCGCATCAGCTCACAGAACCAGGAAGACGGGCTGACGCTGGCGCTGCTCGGCGAAGCCGGCGTCACGTGCCGTCGCTTCGTCGAGATCGGGTCAGGCCTGAGCGGCGGCAACTCGGGGTTTCTGGCGCGTGAGTGCGGGTGGTCGGGCCTCATGGTGGACGGTCACCTGAAACACATGATCCAGGTCGGGCGGCGTTTCCCCGGCGTGACAGCCGTGGCCGCGTGGGTCACCCGCGAAAACATCAACGAGTTGATCACCGGCAACGGCTGCGCCGGCGAAGTGGATCTGTTCAGCCTCGATCTGGACGGATGCGACTACTGGATCTGGGAGGCGATGACCGCCTGCTCTCCTCGCGTCGTCATCCTCGAATACAACTCGATGTTCGGCGCCGAGCGGTCCGTCACGGTGCCCTACGACGCGAAGTTCGATCGCCACAACTATCACACCGCGTATTACGGCGCGTCGCTGACGGCGCTCACTCGTGTGAGCGCCCGGAAGGGTTACCGGCTTGTAGCGGTCGAGCCGACCGGCGTGAATGCGTTCTTCCTCCGCAACGATCTTGCGCAGCACATCCCGGCCTGCGAGCCGGCGCGTGCGTTCCGCTTGCTGGAGAAGTACGACGTGCTGATGGAGCAGGGTGAGGACGTGTATCGCTACGCCGAGCGGGAGAAGGTTCCGCTCGTGGAGATCTAACCCATCATCTGATCGTAATAGTCGATTGCCTTCGCGCGGCCTGGCGCCACGCTGTCTTTCACCGCAAGATATCGGATCGGGTCGTCCTTGAATCGATTCACGTCGTAGACGTTCGTGATCTCGTGCGTCGTGCAGTACTGAGTGTAGAGGCACAGCCGGAAGGATCCCGGATCGACGCGGCTGCCGAGATGCAGGCAGCGCGACGTATCGACAGCCACGCCCGTGCCGACCGGACCGGTGACGGTCACGATGTCGGCCGTTCCACCGACGGCGGCGATCTCTTCATCGGAATACCGTCGCAGTTCAATGTCCTGCCCGGTTTTCTGCTTGCGTCGAAGCTCGCGAACATCACGGACGATGCGCGACGTGGCGTCGGCGGGAATGAAGGTAAACGGGCCTTCGCGTTGACCGACGTCGAAGAGGTGGATGAAGTGCTTGATCTGCGTGATGCCCTCGTGATCGAGGTGGAACAGCTGGCTCTCGATGTTCTTGCCGGTTCGCGGCAGCGAGTACATCAGGTCGATGCGCGTGAGGTACGGCACCATGCCGAGATAGCGCGTCGCTGAGCCGAGCATCGCGTCGCTCAGCGCGAAGTCCACGATCTCCGGGCTGCGGCGGAGATCTTCATCATCGAGCAGGTAGCGAAGGAACGACTGCTTCCGGGTGAGAAATTTCTGCCGCTGTTCGGGCGTCCAGTTCTCGAAGCCGGTCATCTCGGCATCGATCTCTGCCTTCTTGACCTCGAACAGCCGCCGGGACGCGTCCAGGACGTGGGCGAAGTTGCCGAGCGTGTCAGGCGACAGCAAGCCGTATCCCTTCGTGGGATCGATCACCGATGGCTGCGTGCCCAGTCGAGTGACGTAAGGCCCGGCAACCTGGGTGCGATGTCTGAGGTCCCGCGGTGAACGCGCCAGGCCGGCAGCCTTGAGAAACACTCGGCCGGTTTCTGAATCGCGCAGGCGGAAGAAGAGACTCTTCTCGGCCTGCCGCACGCGCCGGAAGACGTTCTGAACAAGCTTGACGCCGCGCTTGCTTTGCTTGCGGGCGGTCTTGACGCGCCGCAGGATCAGCCCGACCGCGCGGCCGGCAATCGTGCTCTGTCCCGTGCTCACCGCTACAGCATACCAACCAAGGCTTTGCCTGTGACGCCCAAGGAACAGCATGGCGGTCCAAGGAGCCCGAAACGTCGAAGTATGATCTCGGGGATTCCTGATGCCCCGAGTCATCATCGGTTCGCCCCTGTTTAATCACGCGGATCACTTTCGGGAGGCGATCGAATCGATCCTCGGCCAGACGTTCACAGATTTCGCACTGGTGCTCGTCGACGATGTGTCGAACGACGCGACGCCGGAGATCGCGCGTGAGTACGCAGGGCGTGATGAACGGGTGTCTTACGTCAGGAATGCGGAGCGGCTCGGGCTGGTCGACAATTCGCGCAAGGCATTTGCGATTGCGCGGGAGCGCCATCCAGAGGCTGACTACTTCGCATGGACGAGCGATCACGATTTGTGGCATCCGCGGTGGTTGCAGCAGCTCGTGGATGCGCTCGACGCCGATCCGGACGTGCTGTTTGCCTACCCGTTGAACCGGCGAATCGGACCGGCAGGCGATCTGTTGAAGCGCAAGCCCTGGAGCTTCGACACGTCCGGTGTCACGAACCGCTGGACGCGTCTCCGATCGGGTATCCGCGAGATGCGTGCCGGCAACATGGTGTACGGCCTGTATCGCGTCGGATCGCTCGAGCGCGCGGGCGTATATCGCAGGGTCGTGGTTCCCGATCGTTTGCTGGTCGCTGAGCTGTCGCTCTACGGCCAGTGCAAGCAGGTACCCGAGGTGCTCTGGTTCCGTCGCTGGTACGGACGCGTGTTCAGCCTCGAGCGGCAACGATCCAACTTCTTCCCTCGCGGACGCCCGCTCTACTCGTACTGCCCGTGGTGGATCGCGCACGCGGTGAGCCTGCTGCACACCTTCACGATTCGAGGCACGGGCAGGCCCCAGGTGTCACGCGCCGCCGGTCTTGCCGCGTCGGCGCAATACATCGTGCTGGCGGGGAGTGTCCATGGGCGCGAGCGGATGCGGGAGCTGCGTGCCTGGTGGTTGGCGAGGTCTGGCGCGCTCTGGCAGCGGCTGCACCTGATGCGACGCGCGATCGCGCGTCAGGGAATGGTGAATTGGATCATGGCGCATCTCAAGGAGTTCGGAGCGGCCGACGCATGGCGAAAACCGTAGCGCAGCTTCGCCGCCGCGTGACGCACCTCGGCTTCGAGGCGGTCAGGCGCCCCGGAGTGATGTTCCTGCACGCAATGCGCAAGATTCCAGTCGTACGCAATCGAGTGATCCCGGCGCTCCTCAAAGAGGAGCTCGATGGTATTCCGGCATCGGATGCCGTCGATGCCGTGAGACGGGAGCTCGAGCGGCTCCAGACGACGAAGGTGCCAATCGTCGTCGGACCCTGGGTCGGCGAGGTCGGCTTCGAGCTGCTGTACTGGATTCCGTTCCTCAATCAGGTCCTGCGGAGGTACAAGCTCGAGGATCGCCGGCTGATTGTCGTGTCACGCGGCGGAGCGGGGCACTGGTATCGCCATCTCACGCGTGAGTACGTGGACGTCTTCAGCCTGTTCACGCTCGACGAGTATCGAGACGCAAACGAAGCGCGCTGGAGCAAGGCGGGGCACCAGAAGCAGTACCGCGTCGAGCAGATGGACGTCGACATTTTCGAGCGGGCGAAGGACAAGGCCGGATTGCAGCAGGCCGAGCTCCTGCACCCGTCGCTGATGTACCGGATCTTGCGCTTCTATTGGTTCGAGAAGGCCGGCACCGGCCTGCTCAATCATCACACCGACTACCGGCGCCTTTCACCCATCGAACGCAGTCCTGCCCTCAAGGATCTGCCGCCGGACTACGTCGCTGTGCGTTTCTACTTCAGGCCCTCGTTTCCCGACACCCCCGAGAATCAGCGCTTCGCAGCTCACGTCATTCGATCGTTGAGTCAGGAGATCCCGGTCGTTCTGTTGAACACGGGGCTGCGGCTCGACGATCACGAGGATCTGAGCGTGCTCGGCAAGAACGTGTACCGCGTCGACGAGCTGATGCGTCCGGAGCAGAACCTCGAGATTCAGACGGAGATCATCAGCAACGCACGCGCCTTCGTCGGAACCTACGGCGGGCTGGCATATGTCGGACCGTTCTACGGCGTGCCGTCCATCTCGTTCTACTCCACGGAGGACGAGTTGATCCCGGCGCACATCGACGTCAGCTGGCGGCTCGGGCGCAAGATGGGCGTCGCCGTGACGACGCTTCACACGCAGACGGCGGGACTGCTGCGGACGCTCTTGAGCGAAGCTTTGAGTGGGCGCGCGGGCTGAAGCCCGCGCTCTACGTAGCGCGGAGCTCTAGCCTCCGCGTTCAACGTAGTATTTCCCGATCGACAGGCCGTCCACCCACCGATTTGTCAAATGCATGAGTGCATCGTCGGGAGATCCGACGATTGGATGGCTGTGCCGGTTGAACGAGGTATTCAGCAGAACGCCGACGCCAGTGACGCGCTTGAAGGCACGAATCAGTTCGGCGTAACCGGGATTCAGGTCATCGGAGACGACCTGCGGTCGCAGCGTGCCGTCCACGTGAACGACCGCTGGCACCTCGCGTTTTGCGTTCGCTGATGCGCGCACGGCGAAGGTCATGTAGCGGTAGTCGGTCGAGCCATCCCAGTACCGCGACGCGTCCTCGGCAAGGATGGACGGCGCGAACGGCACGAACGGCTCGCGGCCCTTCAGCAGGAGATTGATCCGATCCTTCACCTCGGGCTTGCGCGGGTCTGCGAGCACCGATCGATTGCCGAGGGCGCGCGGGCCGACCTCGAGCCGTCCCTGAAAGCGGCCGATCACCTTGCCTTCGGTAATCCGCGCGGCGACCATTTCCGGTGTGGCCGTTTCGATCGCCAGCCCGTGTTGCCCTTTCCATCGCTCGAGTGTTCGGGTCACCTGTTCGTCCGAGAACTCGTGACCGAGGTAGGGATCGCGGAACGCGGCTGCCGTCGAGATGTGGCCCTCGAAGAACAGCGCCTCGAGTGCGGCGCCTGCGGCCAGGCCTCCATCCGCAGAGTCCGGGAACACGAAGAACGACGCCGGGCTCAGACGATCGCGAATCAGCGCGTTGGCCTTGACGTTCAGCATCACGCCGCCGGCGGTGACGAGGTGCCTGCTCTGCGCGAGGCGCATCGCCTCGTCTGCCAGTTTCAGCATGACGTCTTCGAAGTGCGCCTGCGCGAATGCGGCCACGTCGTGATCAGCGAACTCGTCCAGCAGGCGCTGGAATTCATCTGCCTGCGCGACTGACCCGAGTGGGTTGTTGACCTTCGTGTCGGGATGCCGCTCGTTGTAGCTGGCGGACTTCCACTTGTGTCGCGAGGCCAGGGTGCCGTCGTGCACCGAGACGATGCCCTCGAAGGGATTCGGGCGACCGTTCACCTGTCCGAACGCCGCGAGCCCCATCGTCTTGTATTCGCCATCGACCGGAACGAAGCCGAGCGCCTCCGTCACGGCTTGATAGAACATGCCGACGCTGTCCGCCGCCTGTGAGCCGCGGACATATCTCATCCGGCCATCAGGTTCACCGTGGTAAATCGTGGCCGAGAGTCCGTCGCCCTTTCCGTCGCAGGTCAGGACAGCGGCGGATTCGGTGAGGCCCGACACGCGAAAGGCCGATGCTGCATGCGCACGATGGTGTGCGATGTGATAGTGCACGACCGGGTCGCGCAGAAGACCGATCTCTTCCATGAAATCGACGTGCTCGCACCAATGGCGATTCGCAAACTCGTTCCACGTGCGGCGCACTTTCCCGCGCAACTGGGCGACACGCTGGGCGGACGGGAGTCTGTCGCGCGCTGTTGCGTTCGAGTGCGCGTCTGCCGGCAGCCGGTCGCCATCGGCGGGAACAATCCAGGCGTTCCGGCGCTCGGGAAAAAGCGCCTGGGAGGTCGAGAACGCGACGAGGCCGATGTCGTCCGGTGTCAGCCCGCAATGAGCGAGTGCGATCTCGATCGACTGCCGCGGGAAGCCGAAATGGTGCTTGATTCGCGAGACCCGCTCTTCCTGTAGCGCGAACTGTATCCCCTGGGGCGAGCACACGGCGACGGAGGCGTCATGACCGAAATGGATTCCAAGGGCGAGCGGACTCGTCACGGGCACGGTCAGTATATGGGCTGGGGCTCAGCCGTGATGGGTAGCTGGGTAGCTGGGGTGGCTTGGTAGCTGGGTAGGTGAGCGGCTGAGTCGCTAGGTGTACAATTCGCGGCGCCATGTTGCCCAGCTGGAGTCGGCGGCTGCCTGTGATTCGGACATTTGCCGCGCTTCGCGAGGCACAGGATCGGCTGGCCTCGACGCGTGACGAACTGCAGCGAATGCGCGATGAGCGCGACTTCGCCCGCAAGGTCAACGCCCATCTCATCTCGCACGGACGTTACAAAGAGCTCGCGCGCCTCCATACCGACGCGTACCGATCCGCGGATCCATTTCCGCACGTGGTCATCAATGACTTCCTGGATGAGCGCCTGCTGAAGACCGTTCTCGCCGAGTTCGATGGGTTCGATCGCGCCGGGTGGCACTATACCGAGCGCGAAACCGAGCGGAAGTACTCGACTGAGGACTTTCGCCACTTCGGGCCGATCACGCGTAACGTCTTCAACCAGCTCAATGCGGCGCCGTTTCTCTGGTTCCTGCAGGAGTTGACCGGTGTCCAGGGGCTGATTGCCGACCCGCATCTGCGCGGCGGCGGTCTCCACGAAATCAAGCGGGGAGGCGCGCTCGGGGTCCACGCGGATTTCAACTTCTACCCGCGGCTGAACCTGTACCGGCGCCTGAACTTGCTGATCTACCTCAACGAAGACTGGCAGGAAGCCTGGGGCGGCGATCTCGAGCTCTGGGACCGCGAGGGTAAACGCTGCGTGCAGCGCTTCTCGCCGCTGTTCAACCGCGCGGTCATTTTCGATACGTCCAACTTCAGCTACCACGGGCATCCGCGCCCGCTTCAGTGTCCCGAAGAACGGGCGCGGAAGTCTCTCGCCCTCTACTACTACACGGTCAACGCACCAGCCGAGGACGACCGTACGCCGCACACGACGGTCTTCATCAACACCGAGGCCGTTGCCACGCCGAAGTCGGCCTAACCGCAGACTCGCCCGATGCCTACGTCGAAGGCCTCAAACACACGCGAGCGTTAGGGTAAACGCGCTCGCTGTGTCATTGCGGGTATCTCCCCGTATGCTGTACACTGTGCAGCGTTTGTACGCGTCCAGTGGCCGTCCGCTGGCGCGAAAACGCCCGGTGGCGGCCAACCGATAAGCGGTGCCAAATCCCAACCCGCCTGCCTTCTCATCCGACGATTGTCTCGGCAGCGTCCTGCCAGGGCGGTCGTGTGGTCCACGCATCGAAAGAAGCTTTGGAGCTGAGAAGGTGGTCGTGAGGGACACCGCGCGCGCTTAGTGCAGCGTGTGCAGTCACTTGACCGCGGTCTCACGATCACGCGTGTGACTGAGAGGGCGAAGCTGTATCTATCACGGGACGGTCGCACCATCGCACTATGAAAAGCCTCATCGTCGAAGGTGTCAGCAAGCGGTACTGGGTGCCGAAGGCACAGAAGTCGGAAACGACCGAGAGCCGCCTCGACCGTATCCGCAACTTCTTCTCCGTGCCATTGGCTCGTGAGCTCGTGGGCGCGCAGGAGGTGTGGGCGCTCAAGGACATATCGTTCGACGTCGAGCACGGCACTGTCCTGGGCGTGATCGGCGGGAACGGCGCTGGCAAGACGACCCTCCTCAAGGTCATCTCCAAGGTCATCGCTCCCACGACCGGAAGAATCAGGGGAAGAGGGCGAGTCGTTTCACTGCTCGAGCTCGGGGCAGGCTTTGACGACGAAGCGACCGCGCGCGAGAACATCTTCATGAACGCCGCCATCAACGGCATTCCGAGGGCGGTCGCGCTCGAACGGTTCAACGACATCATCGACTTCGCCGAGATTCCGGAGTTTGTCGATACGCCGCTGCAGTACTTCTCGAGCGGCATGTATCTGCGGCTGGCGTTTTCTGTCGCGATCAACATGCAGCCGTCGATTCTGCTCGCCGACGAGATCCTCGCCGTCGGCGACATGTCGTTTCAGGAGCGCTGCCTGCAGCGCGTGCGCGAGCTGGCGGAAGACACCGGCCTGACGGTGCTCTTCGTGTCGCACGACATGGAGGCGGTCTCGCGCATCTGCGATCGCGTCATCTGGGTCAAGGACGGCACCCTGCATCGTGCCGGTGAGGCCGAGGACGTCGTCACCGAGTACCAGAACGCCACGTGGGAGCTGCTCACATCTGCAGAGAAGCCTGACGCGAAGGGGAGCAGTCACGCCGGGCGCTACGGCGAGATCCTCGAGGTCAAGCTGCTGTCGTCTGACGGCCGCGAGATCGGATCACCGCCGCGGTCCGAGGACATCTTCGTGCGCATCCGGTTCCGTACGTATCGCGCGAAGACGCGAGTGCGATGTGCCTTCGACCTGTTCTCGAAAGGTGTGCTGGTATTCCGGTCGGCGCAGCCCGAGCTGACGCCGGTCGGTCCTGACATGGCGTACGAGGCCGTCGCCAAGATTCCCGCGAACCTGCTATCGGAGACGACCTACACGGTCAGCGTAGGCATCACGCTGATTCGCGGCGAGGGAGAAGAGCACGCGCTCGTCGTCAACAAGGCGCTTGCGTTCATGGTCTATCGCGAGAACAGCGAGGAATCGTCCGGCACGCTCCATCGCACCGGCGTGATCGATCCCCGGCTCGAATGGAGCATGGAGATGAAGCCCTATGCCATCCGCGCCTGACGTCGCGATCGACGCCGGCGCCGAGTGGTGGGAGATCGAGCCGCGGCAGCACGGCGTCTTCGACCGTGCGCGCGAGCTGTGGCGCTACAGGTATCTCTGGTGGTTCTTCGCGTCGGACACGATGACCGGCATGTTCCGGCGCAGCAAGCTCGGATGGATCTGGCTGCTGCTCCGCGTGGCCGGCCCGGTTGGCCTCAATGCGGTCGTCTTCGGAGGCATGCTGGGTGTCGAGTCGGGCGGGCCACCGTACTTTCTGTTCTTCCTGTGCGGCACGACGACCTGGGTGTTGTTCGAGCGGTCGCTGCTGTTCGTGACCCGGAGCCTCGAGAGCAACCGGAAGCTGATCACGAAGGTGTACTTTCCGCGGCTGATCCTCCCGATGTCCGCGGTCGCGCCAGGCTTGCTGTATCTCGCCATCCTGTTGATCGTCATAGTTGCCACGGTCATCTACTACTTCCGCAAGGAAGGCGTCTGGTACGTCACGCTGCGGCCGGAGCTGCTCGCGGCGGTTGCGGCGATCGTGCTCAGTCTGACGTTCACCGTTGCGGTCGGACTCTGGACGTCAGTGCTGCAGGCACGCTATCGCGACATCCGCTACGGACTTCGCTACGTGATGCCGTTCTGGATGTACTTCACGCCAATCATCTATCCCGCCACTGCCATTCCGGAGAAATGGCGCTGGCTGGTTGCCCTCAATCCCATGGCCCCGATCGTCGAGTTGTTCAAGTGGGGCACGCTCGGGCAGGCACACATCACCGCTCCCAGCCTGATCACCGCGATCGTCCTAATCACGATCACGATGATCTCGGGCATGTGGTTCTTCAATCGGGAAGAGGCGGCGTCGATCGACAAGTTGTAAGAGCAAGGTGTGGTTCAAATTTCTGGGTTCTCGCTTCTCAGTTCGTGTTCAGGTTCGGTTCCATGTTCCATGTTCTAGGTTCTCTGTTCGCGTTCGAAACACTCTGCCGATGCGACGAATCAGCCCTGATATGCCGAACATCGAACTACCAACAGTGAAGAGAGAACCGAACGTGAACAGGAACCGAGCACAGAGCACGGAGAATTTCGAACGACGGCCTGCTGTCTGAAATGAAGATCCTCTTCTCGATGCGCCACTCGGGCGCTCTCAGAAACTACTCGTCGACGATCGGCGAGCTTGCCCGGCGCGGCCATCACGTTCATCTCGTGTTCATGATGGCGGACAAGCTCGGCGATGGGCGCCTGGTGTGGGAGATCACGAACGACCACGACAACGTGACGTTCAGCGAGCTCGGAAAGAAGACGCCGTGGCGTTTCTGGCTCGGGCTTGCGCGTGGTGTGCGCTCGGCGACCGACTACGTCCGCTACGGCACTCCGGAGTTCAAGGACGCGCACGCATTGCGCGAGCGGGCCGCCGAGCGCGTGCCGGCGATCTTCGGCGGATTCCTCACGTTGCCTGTCGTGCGATCGGGTGCCGGGCTTGCCTTCGTGTCGCGAATGCTGAACCTGATCGAGCGAGCGATTCCGGCTGATCAGTCGATCACTGAGCTCATCGCCGAGCAGAATCCCGACGCGGTGCTCGTGACACCGCTTGTCGATATCGGGTCCGATCAGGTCGAGTACATCAAGGCGAGCAGGACCCTGGGGATACGAAGCGCGCTGTGCGTCCATAGTTGGGACAACCTCACCAACAAGGGGCTCATTCGCATTGTTCCCGACCGGGTCTTGGTCTGGAACGAGGCGCAGCGGCGCGAGGCGATCACGATGCACGGCGTCAGGCCAGAGCAGGCGGTCGCGACCGGTGCGCCTGTGTACGACCAGTGGTTTGCGCGCCGCTCGAGCACGACACGCGAGGAGTTCTGTCGTAAGGTCGGCTTGCCTCCTGACAAGCCGTTCCTGCTCTACCTCTGCTCGTCTCAGTTCATCGCGCCCGACGAGGCCGTGTTCATCGAGAAGTGGGTGCGCGCCGTCCGTTCCGCGCCAGATCCACGAGTGCGCCAGCTCGGCATCCTGATCCGCCCGCACCCGGAAAACGTCCAGCCGTGGCAGCGATTCGACGAGTCCGATCTGAAAGACACGGTGCTCTGGCCGCGCGGCGGCGCCAACCCGGTCGACCAGGCATCGAAGAACGACTACTTCGATTCGATGTATCACTCGGCTGCCGCGGTTGGCATCAACACCAGCGCGCAGATCGAGTCGGGCATTGTCGGCCATCCGGTGTTCTCGGTGCGCGTGCCCGAGTACAGCGGCACGCAGGAGGGCACACTCCACTTCCACTACCTGCTCAGCGAGAACGGCGGCTTGCTGCACATGGCCGGGACACTCGACGAGCATGTGCGCGATCTGACGAAGGCGATCGATCGCACTGAGGAAGACGATCGACGGCTGCGGAGCTTCGTCGAGAGCTTCGTGAGGCCCGCAGGCCTCGACCGGCCGGCCACTCCGATCCTTGCCGACGCCGTCGAGGATCTGGCGCGCATGCCGAAGCCGGTTCCGTGGCGTCCCGGCATCGGACTGCTCCTGATCCGGTGGCTGCTCTATCCGGTCGGTGTCGTGATGAAGTTCGTGCGCGGCTTCTCGCGCCTCACCAGGAAGCGCGAACGGCAGATGCGGCCACTGACCATCGCCAGCTTCTTCCAGAAGCGCTTTGCCGCGATCACCGGCGACTTCTTCCGGTGGGGTCCCGCCAAGAAGTTCGCGCGCCGCTACATCGTTCCGCGCGTGCTGCCGCAGATGATGACCGGCGACCAGCCGACGCAGGAAATGCAGGCGGTCCCGAAAATCCTTCAGCGCATGGCCGCCAGCCCGCGGCACATCGTCGTGGGACCGTGGCTGAGCGAAGTCGGTTTCGAACTGCTGTATTGGATCCCGTTCCTGAACTGGGTCAAGACTTACCGGCCGTTCGATGCCGAACGGATGCTGGTCGTGTCACGCGGCGGCGCCGGCATCTGGTATCAGAACATCACGAAGAACTACGTCGACCTCTTCGACTTCTTCACGCCCGAGCAGTTCAGGACGAAGAACGCCGACCGTTTGCAGGAGAACAAGCAGAAGCACCTCGCGCTCACGAACTTCGACCGCGAGATTCTGAAGCTGGCCTATCAGCATCTCGGCAGCAAGCAGGTGGAGCTGCTGCACCCGATGTACATGTACCGGCTGTTCTATCCGTACTGGAAGAGCCAGGTTTCGATGAACCTCGTCGACACGTTCGCCACGTTCGAGCGGCTACCACCCATCGACACGAGCGACATCATGGGTGAGCTGCCGCGTGACTATACCGCGGTGCGTTTCTACTTCAACGAGTCGTTCCCAGACACCGAAGAGAACAAGCTGTTCGTCACGCGTCTGCTTCAGACCCTGACCGATGCCGGAGACGTCGTACTGCTCAATCCCGATCTGCGCATCGACGACCACTGGGAGATGACGGTCGACAAGAACCCGCGCATCCATAGCGTCGATCACCTGATGACGCCGCGGAACAACCTCGAGATCCAGACGAAGGTGATCAGCCGGGCGCGCGCCTTCGTCGGCACCTATGGCGGGCTGTCCTATCTGGCGCCGATGTACGGCGTCACGTCGCTCGCCTTCTTCTCGCATCGGGAGAAATTTTCGCCCCAGCATCTGGAGCTCGCGCGCCGCGTCTTCGGAAACTTCAAGCGCGGATCGTACGTGGTGCTCGACACGAGCGACATCGACGTGCTCGGGCTCGCCTTCGGCGAGCGTGGCCAGTTGACGCAGGCGATCGAACGTACGGAGGCGGTTCTCGAACGATGAGCGACGGCATCGCAGTCGTTCATCAGGAGGCGTTGGAGCGTGCGCGTTCGGTCGTGCATGGCGATGCCGATGTCATCGCCGGCCCGTGGACAGGAGAGGTCGGCTTCGAGCTGATGTACTGGATTCCGTTCCTGACCTGGCTCGTCGACCAGGGATTGAACAGCCAGCGCATCGTGGTCGTGTCGCGTGGTGGCGCCGGACTCTGGTACCGCCATCTGACGAACCGTTACATCGACATCCTCGATCTGATGACGCCCGACGAATTCCGCCAGCGAACTGCCGGCAAGAAGAAGCAGTACGACTCCCGGCGTGAGGTCGACAAGGAACTGCTGAAGAAGACACGAGAGCGGCTCGGCCTCAACGACGTCGATGTCCTGCATCCGGCGGTGATGTTCCGGCTGTTTGTCGGGCTGTGGCGAAGGCGCGTCGGGATCGAGTTGGTGCAGTCGTTTTCGCGGTTCCAACCGCTCATGCGGCCGTCGTCGACGGAGCGGCCCGCCGGCCTGCCCAGGGACTACGTCGTCGCGAAGTTCTACTTCAGCAAGGCGTTTCCGGAGACAGTCGAGAACAAGGCGTTCATCACGGACATGATTCGGATGATCAGCCGCCAGGTGCCGGTTGCTCTGTTGAGCACAACGGTTCGGCTCGACGAGCACAGCGACTACCAGTCGGCGTCCGGTTCCGGAGTGTTCGTTGTCGATGCGCATGAGACACCGCAGAAAAATCTCGAGCGTCAGACCGAGCTCATTGCGGGTGCGCGAGGCTTTGTTGGCACGTACGGCGGCTTCTCGTATCTCGCGCCGTTCATCGGGGTTCCATCGCTGTCGTTCTTCTCGCGCCGTGGCTTCGAATCCCACCATCTCGATTTGGCGCAGCGCGTGTTCGACCGAATGCTGCCCGGCGGTTTCGTCGCACTCGATCGAGGCGACACGACGCTGGTGGAGGCGGCAGTGAATCGGTGGGCCGCAATCGGGGTGGCCTCGTGACGCTGCTTGCGCGGCTGCGGCGAGCCGTCGCTGGCGGAGACGTGGCGCACACCGAGCAGCGTTTGAAGGAAATCTCGGATCGCTTGTCGAAGATCGAGCACTCGATCGCCAACCTCGAGCCGGACATCAAGATGTTGCCGGCAATCGTGCGGAAGCTGTACCTCGAGGATGCCGATCTCCCGTATCCCTACGACATCCTCGCGGAGCGGTTCGGATATCGCTCGCAGAACGAAGAGGACGGTCTGCTGCTTGCGCTCTTCAAGCGCATCGGTACGACGGATCGTCGCTGCGTCGAAATCGGCTGTGGACTGAATGGCGGCAACTCCGGATTCCTCGTCGGGGAATGCGGCTGGTCCGGTCTGATGGTCGACGCCGATCGTCGCAAGGTCGAAACCGTCAGGATCCGCTACGCCGGGCACGCAGTGATTGCCAACAAGCACCGGGTGACCACCGACAACATCAACGGCATCCTCGAGATGCACGGGTTCACGGGCGAGCTCGACTTCCTGAGCCTCGACATCGACGGCAACGACTACTGGGTGTGGGAGGCGCTCGCTGCCTGCTCTCCTCGCGTGGTGGCGCTCGAATACAACTGGCTCTTCGGCCCGGAGCGGGCCGTGACGATCCCGTACGACCCGCAGTTCAGGCTCGACCAGGCACCCACGCGCGCGTATCGCGGCGCGTCGCTCGCCGCCCTCACGCATCTCGCACGGCGCAAGGGCTACCGCCTGGTCGCATCCGAGCGCGTGAATGCGTTCTTCGTCAGGAGCGACGTCGGACCAGGTCTTTCCGCGATCGAAGTCAGCCGTGGCTATCGCGCGCCGAAGGGGATGGACCTCGACGATGTGTTCAGCAAGATCGATCAGGCGGGCCTGAAGCTCGTCGAGGTCGACGGCGCTGGAGTCGTGGCGTGAGCGCGCGATGATCAGGGCGGGAATCGCACGATGATCATGGCGAGAATCGAACGATGAAGATTCTCTTCTCCATGCGCCACCCGGGGGCGTTGCGAAACTACTCGTCGACGGTGGCGGAGCTCGCGAAGCGCGGACACCAGATTCACCTGACGTTCATGAAGCGCGACAAGCTGGCCGATCCGCGGCTGCTCGACGTGCTCACCGGAACGTATCCAGACATCACCCACGACTCGGCAGAGGTATCGCAGCGCGCCTGGTTGGGGATGGCCCGCGCGATACGATCGACGGCTGACTTCCTGCGATATCGCACGCCAGAGTACCGTGACGCTGCTGCGCTCTACGAGCGCGCGGCGATGAGAGTGTCGCCGGCGGTGCAAGCGTTCTCGCGACTTCCGGTTGTACGCTCGCGAAGCGGACTGCGCTTCGTCACCCGGCTGCTGCGCTCGATCGAACGTGCCATTCCGCCAGACCCCGCAATCGTTCGACAGATCGCACGTCACAGCCCCGACCTCGTGCTGGTGACACCACTCATCGAGCTCGGGTCGGATCAGGTCGAGTACATCAAGGCGGCACAGGCGCTCGGCATTCCATCGGGGTTGTGCGTGCACAGTTGGGACAACCTGACGAACAAGGGATTGATTCACGCGATTCCCGATCGCGTGTTCGTGTGGAACGAGGCGCAGCGCAAGGAGGCCGTCGACCTTCATGCGATTCCTGACGCGAACATCGTGGTCACGGGCGCACCCACCTACGACCAATGGTTCGTCCGTCGTCCGAGCACGACGCGCGAAGAGTTCTGCCGGAAGGTCGGGTTGCCTGCAGAGCGTCCCTTTTTCCTCTATCTCTGCTCGTCGAAGTTCATTGCTCCCCGCGAGGCTGACTACGTCAAGCGCTGGATTCAGGCGTTGCGCTCGGCGGCCGATCCGAGGGTTCGTGACGCGGCGGTGCTCGTGCGGCCTCATCCCACCGGCGACAATCAAGGGCTCGATGGACCGGAGCTGCGCCGGCCGAACGATGTCGCCGTGTGGCCGGCTGGAGGGGCGAACCCGGTAGACACCGATTCCAGGAACGACTACTTCGATTCGTTGTACCACTCGGTTGCCGCTATCGGAATCAACACGAGCGCACAGATCGAAGCCGGGATTGTGGGCCGGCCGGTCTACTCGATCCGGGCGGCCGAGTACATCACCACGCAGGAAGGAACGCTGCACTTTCACTATCTGCTCAACGAGAACGGCGGGCTGCTCCACATGTCGCCGACGCTCGCGGAGCACGCGCGCGCACTCTCGAGCGCGCTCGACCGCACGCCTGAGGATGAGCGCCGGCTGCGCGAGTTCGTGAAGGGATTTGTGCGCCCGCGAGGTCTCGATGTGGCCGCGACGCCGCTCCTGGTTGACGCAATCGAGGGCCTCGCGCGATTGCCGGCGCGCGCGCCCGCGCGCGCGAGCCTGGGGTCAGCCCTGTTGCGAATCGTCCTGTATCCCGTGGCAGCGCGGATGAAGACCGAGCGGCCTGTTGCGCGCCCGCGCGCCGCATCTCCGGATGGTCAGCGCAAGTCCCGGCAGGATGGACCCGTAGGTGTCGTCAGGTGATGCCGTGACCCCACGACGTTTCCTGTTCGTGATGCACTATCCGGGGTACCTGCGGTACTTCGACTCGGTGATCCGTCTGCTTGCCGCTCATGGCCATCACATCGACCTGATCTTCGACAATCCCGACAAGCAGTCAGAGGGCGCCGAAGCGATCAGCGACATGGAAGGCTCGGTCGAAGTCATCGGCCGTATGCCGACGCGTGGCGACATCTGGGCCGTTGTCGCGCGCGACGTGCGCGGCACGATGGACTACGGGCGGTATCTGCACCCGGACTTCGCGGACACGCCATATCTGCGCGACCGCATGCAGACGGCGCTGCCGGACATCTTCAGCTTCCTCGCCGATCGCAAGACGAGGAGCGTGGCATTCGTTGAGCGACTGACGCGCCTCTTCGCAACGTGCGAGCGTGCCATTCCGAGCAGCTCGGTGGTCGAGAAGCTGCTTGCGTCGCGGAAGCCAGACGCGGTACTCGTCACGCCGCTGGTCACAGACTGCTCACCGCAGGTCGACGTGGTCAAGGCCGCGCAGGCCCTCGGTGTCCCGACCGCGCTGTGTGTCGCCAGTTGGGATCACCTCACGACGAAAGGTCTCATCCGCGTTCAACCTGATCTCGTTTCGGTGTGGAACGAAGAGCAGAAGGCAGAAGCGCTCGCCTACCACGCCATTCCGGCGTCATCGGTCGTCGTCACGGGCGCGCAGCCCTTCGATCGCTGGTTCGAACGAACGCCGACCGGGCGCCAGGAGTTCTGCGCAAAGGTCGGGCTGCCTTCAGATCGTCCCTATGTGCTCTTTGTCGGCTCTACGGCGTCCATCTCGGCGCCCGATGCCGAGCTGACGTTCGTGCGACGCTGGATCACGGCGTTGCGCGCGCATCCAGCGCTCACCAACATCAGCATCCTGGTGCGCCCGCATCCGTTCAACGCGCGGCACTGGAGCGACGCTGACGTCGGCGACCTGCCCAACGTGGCGGTATACCCGCACTGGGCGAATCCGGTGAACGAATCCGATCGACAGGACTACTTCGACTCGCTGTATCACAGCGCGGCGGTCGTCGGGATCAACACGACTGCAATGATTGAGGCGGCGATCGTCGGACGCACTGTACATTCGGTGCTGGCCGAGGAGTTCAGGGAGACGCAGGGCGGCACGCTGCACTTCCGCTATCTGCTCTCGGAGAACGGCGGATTCCTGCGCGTCGCCGGCAATCTGTCCGAGCACGCCACGCACGTGGCTGAGACACTCGCGTCGCCTGAAATCGGCCGCGAGGCGTGCGCTCGGTTCGTGCGGACATTCGTGCGTCCTCACGGGATCGACGTCCAGACGACGCCGATCGTGGTCGAGGCGCTGGAGCGTCTCGCAGCAAGAACGAGAACGCGCGCCCGGATGCCGCTGCTCCTGTATCCACTCAGCGCCTTCCTCTGGATCAGCGGCATCGCGTCGTATTACCCGCAGCGCATCTGGAACTTGGCGCGAAAGCAGTGGCGAATCGCAGGCAAGAAGACACACAACGCGCGCAAGCGCCTCAGGCGGGTGCAGCCCACGCGCGTGGGCGACGATCGCGAGGGGACCGACGTGCCGAGACGCAAGGTCGGATAGCGGATGGAGAGCGGGATCATCAGCGAATCGACGGCGCTGCAGGAACGGCTGGCCAGACTGCGATCGAGCGACGCGTTCAAGAACTACGAGTACGCTCGCGAGCGCGTGCTCGAGATGCGGGCGCGGATCGCGGCGTCGCCGGAGCACAAGCCGAGCGCGTATTGGGAGGAAGAGCTCTCGACCTTCGAGTACATGCTGGATGCGTCGCCGCTGGTGATCGAGAAGCTGCGGCATCACACGCATTGGATCACCGGGATACGCGCCTACGAGTACCGTTCGCAGCGGAAGCGACCGAAGGCCAGGCTGACGGAAAAAGTTCAGGCGCTGCTCGCGCTCGGTCTGCCCGATTTGTTTGTCTCCGAATGGCGCTCACTGGGCGGGTACGGCTTCGAGCACGACGGTAAGTTCTTCAACATCGACACGACGAAGTTCTACGAGGTGTTGATCGCGCTCGAGCGCGGCGCGGTCCTGCCGGAGTTCCGCAACAACGCCGAACGCCGCCTCGTGTGGGAGATCGGCGCGGGCTGGGGCGGCTTTCCCTATCAGTTCAAGACGGTGTGCCCGAACGTCACGTACGTGATCACTGACTTCCCGGAATTGTTCCTGTACTCAGCGACGTACCTGATGACGGCGTTCCCGGGCGCGAAGGTGGCGTTCTGGGGTGAGGATTCGACCGAGCGTCTGCTCGAGCGCTGGCGTGAGTACGACTTCATCTTCCTGTCGAATACCTCGCTTGCCGAGATGACGCTGGAGCGCCTGGACCTGACCATCAACATGGTGTCGTTCCAGGAGATGACCGACGCGCAGGCCGATGCCTACGTCGCCAGGGCGCACGCGCTCAACTGCCCGTTCGTCTACAGCCTGAATCGCGACAAGTCGGCGTACAACCCGGAGATTACGAGCGTCAGCGAGGTCATCTCGCGCTACTACTGGCCGCGCGAGGTCGCCGTGCTGCCGGTGCCGTACACCAAGATGATGGACGAGCTGCCGTCGGCTCACGACTACAAGCACATCATCGGGTGGAGACGGGTGAAGGTGTGAAAGCCAGTCGTTCGAATTTCTCCGTTCTGAATGCTCAGTTCGTGTTCATGTTCGGTTCCGGGTTCGCGGTTCGACGTTCTTCGAACCTGAACCCGAACCGAGAGGTGAGCACAGAGAAGTTCGAACCACAGGGTTCTTTGTTCTGATGCCCCGCGTCATCATCGGCTCGCCGCTGTTCAACCACGCGAAGGACTTTCGCGAGGCGATCGAGTCGATCCTCGGCCAGACGTTCACTGACTTCGCCCTGGTGCTCGTCGATGATTGCTCGAACGACGAGACGCCGCAGATCGCGAAGGAGTATGCGGCCCTCGACAGTCGCGTCAGCTATCAGGTGAACGAGCAGCGTTGCGGGCTGGTGGACAACGCTCGCCGGTCGTTCGAGGTCGCGCGTGAGCGATACCCCGACGCCGAGTACTTCGCCTGGGCGAGCGATCACGATCTCTGGCATCCACGCTGGTTGCAGGAACTGGTTGACACGCTCGATCGCCATCCCGACGTTGTGCTCGCATATCCGCTCAATCGCCGCATCGGCCCGTCGGGCGAAGTCCTCGCTCGGAAGCCATGGGCATTCGACACCTTCGGCATCTCTGATTCGTGGAAGCGGTTGAGCGTCAGCATCCGGCAGATGTCGGCAGGAAACATGGTGTACGGCCTGTATCGCGTGCCACTGCTGGCGAGAGCGGGTGTCTATCGACGCGTGCTCGTCCCGGATCGACTGCTGATGACGGAACTGGCGGTGTACGGTCAGTTCAAGCAGGTGCCACAGGTCTTGTGGTTCAGGCGATGGTACGGCCGCATCTTCAGCCTCAATCGCCAGCGCAAGAGCTTCTTCCCCGAGGGCCGGCCGCTCTACATGTGGGCGCCCTGGTGGATGAGTCACGGCGTCAGCCTGTTCTGGACCTTCGGCGTGAAGCAGGAAGGATTGCCGGCGGTCACACGAATCTCCGGGATGATCCTTGGGGCGAAGTACCTCGTCTC
>Ga0070674_100000057_pt1 | contig 49618 bp, 39 predicted proteins | sample KBSM33metaG_FD_65344 | JGI IMG/M metagenome (GOLD analysis project Ga0070674, IMG submission 65344) | Miscanthus rhizosphere microbial communities from Kellogg Biological Station, Michigan, USA - KBS M3-3 metaG | ecosystem: Host-associated > Plants > Roots > Rhizosphere > Soil ... | reverse complement strand
AGGACACGATCGCTCTGCTGCGCAAGCTCTCGGGCCAGTAGCCTTGATAGGTCGGCCGTCCCACGGCGAGTCTAAAGACTCGCCGCTACCAACCCAGCAACCCAGCAACCTAGCCACCCAGCAACCTAAAAGCCCCTGACCGGCTCCGCTGTCGCGTAGTAGATCGCGTTGAACAGGAACTTGAACGTTCCGTGCGACTGCGCGCGGAAGTTGACCTCGGGCCCGAACAGGATCACCCGCCCGCGGCCGAGCCTCGCGTCGACGACGGCGACGCCGTTTTCGAGATACTGCTGACCCCACGCCCACCCGCTGCGCAGTGGTGCGGGACTCGAAAACCAGGCGACACGAGTCGTCGCATCGGGCTGTCCGAGCCGGAACACCGGGCTGTTGTCGAAGAAGACATCGACCTCGCGCTCGAAGCCGTACCCGAGCGGCGTCGTGTTGTCGACACTGACTCTCAGCACCGACCCGGGAACGTAGTACTGCTCCGGCTTCAACGGACGCGCGGAGGCACTCTTTCCATCGACGAGGGCACTCGAGATCGGTAGACCGAGCTCGCCGGCGATAGACGTTGAGTGACCCTCCACGATGAGCGTCCCGCCATCCTCGACGAACTGCTTCAAGCGAGGCAGCGAGCGCGCGGTGGTCAAGGACCCGGTTGAGTGCTGGTACTCCTGAGGCACGCGATCGCTGTCGCTGCCATCTCTGGCGTCGAGCCTCGCATCGTCGCTGAGAATCAGGACGTCGTATCGGCCCTTCAGTTCTCCCGCGTCGATGGCTTGCGCGTAGACCACGTCGAAACGGAATCCCTGTCGCTCGAGCAGCCAGCGGGTCCACCCGCTCGGAGCTGATCCGCCGTAGCGATCCCAGAGCGCGATGCGCACCGGCTTGAGCTTCATCCCTGGCCCCGAGGGTGGTGCGGTGATACCCGTGAAGGTGAGGCCAAGATCGGCAGCGATCTTCTCGAGGACCGTGCGCGTGTCGGGTCGGGCAGGTATGTACATCGCTCCGGAGCCACCCGACGCGCTGCCCGTCGTCCGGTCCCGCGGCCAGAAGACGTCCTGACCCGCCGCGAGCAATTGACCGACCGCGGTGAACGCGTCGTTCTGCTGATGGCCAACGAAGTATCCGGCGGCCCGGCCCGATCCAACCACGCCTCCCTCGGGTCGGACCGCCGAGTCGATTCGCTCGAACGGTCCCTCGACGCCCTCGAGGAGGCGATCGAACTTCACGCCCATCTGAAACGCGAGCGTCCACCCGGCGCTGTCGTAGGGCGGCGTCGGTGATCCGCCGGGGTACGGAATGTCGTCCGGATGTTCCTGCGGCTCGAACATGTCGAGCACGTGCGGACGAAACGCCTGCGCGGTCCTGATGACGAATGAGCCTGCCGGGTAGCTCTTGCCACCGGCCACGAACGTAGCAGTCGCACGATGCACGGTGATTCCGTTCTTGAGCAACGTGTCGATGAACTTCGTCGCGGTGAGGAAGTCCGGTTGATCCGAAGGCAGGACGTAGACGCGCGCATCGCGCCGGGCCGGATCCCGGAACTGACCCTCGAAGTCACCGCGTCCGGCGGCGACCGCGCGCGGAGACGCCGTCCACGAGTCCCGGTTGCCACGCTCGATGGAGTTCTTCCCCATCCGATAGATTCCGAACAGCAAGGCTTCGCGATTCCGCGAAGCGGCGTCAAGTACTGCACGGTTCGCCGTCACCGAGTAGTCGATCGACTGGCGGAACTTCCATCGCTGCGGGGCAATCGGCAATGGCAGATCCGCGCTCGGCAGTTGGCGCTCGCGGACGAACGGAATCTCCGTCGGGGTCGGGCTTCCGATCGTCTCGGTGAGCAGCCCGATCTGATTGTGGAAGTACGCCGTCGTGCGCAGGCCGCCGTTCCACCACGTCGAGTAGTTCGACCCGGTGCGCATCGTGACGCCCGGCTTTCCTTCAGCCGCAAAGCGCGCGTGCATGGCAGCGCCGACCAGATCGATCGAGACCGGAATCAACGGATCGAGGAAGTAGTTGAACGGATCGCGAAACGGCGGCGCGAACATCACCGTTCCGGGCGGGCCGGTCTGGTGGTGGTCGTAGACGATCTGCGGGAACCACTCCTTGTAGAGGATCCGGTTCACGTTGATCGTCTCGGCCTGCGTCGACATGTAAAAGTCGCGATTGTTGTCGTGCCCGACGTACTTCTGGTACGCACGCGGGATCCCGGACAACGACCGGCGCAGCGGATCCCGCTCGCGCATGTACCAGTTGGCGACCAACTCGTGACCGTCAGGATTGGCATCAACTGCAAGAACGATCACGTCGTTCAGGAAGCGAAGGGTCTCCTCGTCTGATCGGCTGACCAGTTGGTACACCGTCTCGATCAGTTGCTGGGCGCCGAGCACTTCGTTGGCATGCAGGCCGCCATCGATCCAGACGACCGCTTTCCCGCGAGCCGCCAGCGCACGGGCCTGGCTGTCGTTCAGGCCTTCAGCGAGAGAGAGGCGCCGGGAGATGTCCTTGTACTCATCGAGCTTCTGGAGGTTCTGGGGGGACGACACGATCGCCATCCACTGCGTGCGTCCCTCTTCCGTTCGTCCGATGTCGACGAGTCGAATGCGGTCCGACTCTTGCGCGAGCTTCTTCCAGTAGGTTTCGAGCTGTGAGTACGTCGCGAGGAAATAGTCGTCGCCGACGTTGGCGCCGAGCGCCGCCGTTGGCGGCGTGATTGGAGAAACACTTTGCGACTGCGTGGGAGCATAGGCCCCCGTCAGCAGCAACAGCAGCGCAATCGCGATCACGGCGCGGGCGCGTCGCAGTCCAGCCTCCGCCAGCGATCCTCCCATAGGCTCAATACTTGACCAGGATCGCCCGCGTATAAACGACGCGGAAGCCGCATCGCTCGAACGTGCGTTGGGAGACACTCCCCGGTTCGGTGGTCGCGATGATCAAGTCGGCCTTGTCCCGTCCGTCATTCATGGCCTGCGCGACGATGGCCCTTTGCAGCCCGCGTCGGCGAAACGCCTGGCGCGTCGCCGTCCCGGCGATGCACATCACACCGTCCTTCACGAAACTGACGGCAGCCGCGGCAGGGTGTCCGTCGACGTGTGCCACGTATCGCACGATCTCAGGGTGCACGAAGAGCCGCATCACATCGCCGATGGCAGCGGCGGCATCGTGCGGCACCGGAGGACTGCCTGGCACGATTCGGTCCGGCACCGAGAACCCTTCGGCGACGACCTCGAGCCAGGGATGCTCCGCCGCTCCCGCCTCCACCCTGATATCGGCATCAGGCGTCGGCTGCACAGGCTCGGCGGGTGCGACTCGCGCGAGCTCGTTCTCGAACGCCTGCAGGACGTAGCCGCGCCTCGACAGCCTCGACGGCAAGGCCGGCAACGTGAGCGGACAGAGCTCGATCTGTACGGGGCAACCTCGCTCGGCGTAGAAGTCCTCGATCGCATCGAGATCGTCGTCAGAGCATTCCACACCGAGCCCGAGACCCAGCACCTTGTTCACGGGCGAGCCCGGCGCGGAGTACACCGCCAGGCCACCGCCGCGCTCGAGCGCCGCCGCGTCCGGCGCAAGGCCGCGCGTGGCAAGGGCACAGAAGTCGATCTCGGCGCGGTCGATGCGTCGAGCGAGCTCGAGCGTCGCGTGCATGCCCTACACTTTATGCTGGTTGGTGGATGGTGGTGAGTGGAGGGTGGTCATTGATCGTGGCCTTCCGGCTCCGCCTACCACCATCCACAATCCACCAACCACCAACCAGTGAAGATCGCTACCTGGAACGTCAATGGGATCCGCGCCCGGCAGTCAGAACTCCAGCAGTTCCTGGAGCGCGAGCAACCTGACGTCCTCTGCCTGCAGGAGATCAAAGCGTCGCTCGATCAGCTTCCTGTCTGGGTCTGCGACCTCGAAGGCTATTCGTGCTACTGGCACGGCGGAAAGGGCTACTCAGGGGTGGCGCTGCACGTCCGGACCGCGATGTTTCCCGAGCGTCCGGTCTTCCAACATCCGCCCTTCGACTTCGAACACCGCATCGTCACCGCGCAGCTTCCAGGCGTGACCGTCGCGTCGATCTACGTGCCGAACGGCGGAAAGGACTTCGCTGCGAAGGTGCGATTCCTGGAGGCGATGGACCAGTTCGCGACCGAGGCGCAGGCGGCGGGAATGCCGCTCGTCATGTGCGGTGACATGAACGTCGCGCGCACGGACATGGACGTCCATCCCAAGGAACGGAAGCCGGGGGTCGTCGGGCAGCGCGCCGACGAACGGGCGGTCATCGAACGCATCCTCGGTCGCGGCCTCGTCGACGTGCACCGCACACTCGATCCGGACAATGCGGATCTCTTCACGTGGTGGGCGCCGTGGCGCAACATGAAGCAGCGCAACATCGGCTGGCGCCTGGACTACCTCTTCGTGAGTGAGGCGCTCGCATCGCGCGCCACGTCCTGCGTCGTGCAACGGGAGTTCGGCACCAGCGACCACGGGCCTGTGATCGCAGTCTTCGAGGTGTGAGCGGCAGGGCTTCCTACCGCATACTGTCTACCGCCTACCGGTTAATCACGCGGCGTAGGCGACCGTATTCCTGCCCGCCGCCTTCGCGCGATAGAGCGCATCGTCTGCGGCTTTGAGCAGCGGCCAGGATGCGTCGACATTCGGGATGACTGCGACACCGACGCTCGTCGTGACGTCGATCTTGCCAGCGCAGGTCTCGAATGGCTCTCGGCTGATGCTTTGACGGAAGCGCTCCGCTAGCCTGAGCGCATCCTCCATCACGCAGCCTGGAGCGAGAGCCACGAACTCCTCGCCCCCGTAGCGCCCAACCGAATCACCTCTGCGGAAGGTCGCCTTCAGGCGTCGCGCCGCTTCCCGCAGCACGTCATCGCCAGCCAGGTGGCCGTACTTGTCGTTGATGGACTTGAAGTGATCGAGGTCCGCCATCATCAACGAGAGCGGCTGCGCCTTGCGAAGGGCACGAGAGATCTCGCCATCACAGATCTCGAAGAACGCGCCGCGCGTCAGGAGCCCGGTCAGCGGATCGTGCATCGCCTTCTCGCGCAGCTGCTCGCGCGCCGTGATCAGCTGCTGCTGGAGCTGGACGATCCGTGCGCCGGAGCGCACGCGCACCTTGAGCTGCCGCGTGTCGAAGGGCTTGGTGATGTAGTCGTCTGCGCCCGCGTCGAACCCCTCCAGCACATCGTCGTCTCGATCGTGCGACGTGAGGAGAATCATGTAGAGGTACTGGCCTTGGATGGTGTCGCGGACGGCGCGGCACACCTGGAGCCCGTCGATCTTCGGCATCGACCAATCGAGGATCGCGAGGTGCGGAGGCTCCTGCCGTCCGATCTCGCGCAACGCCTCTTCGCCGTCGACCACACTCGTCACGGCGTAGCCCCAGCTACTCAGGGCGGCGTGGAGCCGATGGCGCGAAACCGGGTCGTCTTCCGCCACCAGGACGCGAAGATTTTCCCCCGACGGACCGAGTTGATTTACCGACACGTCCCGGGAATCGGCTGGAAACCGCGCCGCTTGAATGAGGTCACGATTCGACGGCCGACCAGGCGGAGGCGAGATCCTCCCCGACAGCGAGGTGATTGAGGAGGAAATCGGCGCTTCGGAAGGCATCCCGCAGCAACTCCGCGTCGAGGCGCCGTTTCGCAGTACGGCACTGGCGTGATGATTCGACCCGCACCACTGCGAGCGCGGCCTCCAGGCCACGGACAATCGACGCCACGCCGCGCCCCTGGTAGGCGGTCCAGGATGCGAAGGCCTTCGCCGCTACGTATCGGTTGAGCGGAACGATGAACCGGGGCCACATCGGACGAACGAGCTCCGCAAACGCGACATCGAGACCGCGATCGTCGGGCGGAGGTCGAAGATCATCGGGGACCGCCTGCATGATCTGCTCGTAAAAACCCATCGCCCGGTCGAGTGTCTGCGGCGGCGCCGGCGCTTGTGCCGGCTGCGTCGGCAAATCGCGGACGGCCTCGGAGAGCGTCATTCGTCCCGGCTTCCAGGTGCGAAGCTGACGGGCATCGCGCTCAAGCGTTGCCAGGACCGACTCGGGACTGCGATCGCCGTAGGCGCACTGCATGACCATGTGTCGTTCCCACGCCGAGTAACCAGGTCCATCCATCAACATGGTCGGCGTCAGCAGCGGAGGAAGATCGTCGCCGGTCACGACGAGCCCTTCGTACTCGCCCGGCGGAAAGACGTGCGGCCCCGAAGTGATCGCGAGCGGACAGTCGTCGCGGAACAACATCGACGCAGCCGTCGGACAGAAATGGGACAGCGTGATGAACGTTCCGCGGTCGTCTCGAACGGCGAGTCGGGGAAAATACCGACACGTCGCCGGCAACGCCGGTTCGCCGAGGTCGCGGTGGATGATGCACAGCTTCGTTCCGCGTTCGAGGAACACGCATTCCCCTATGTCCGTGCGTTCCAGCATCGCTGCGGCATCCTCCGGAAGGTCGGGCTCGACGATGAATGGCGAGAGATGTCGGGCAGATGCCTGTGGTTGCAGGCGACCGCCGTCGACGGCCTCTTTCAGCGCGCGATATACCGGCAGCTCGATCGGAACGTCCCAGTCAGCGGAGCAGCACGCGCCCGAGTGACGACACCGGTAGTCGGCGTGAATAGAGAGCGCGTAGACATCGGTCGAACCCATTGAATCCCTTGTAGTTGGTGGCAAGTACACAAGTATTACAGTGTCGCGGCTGCAGGACTGCTATGGTGTGGCGGTTCTTTCTCCGACAACCCTTTAGGAGGATACCTGCGTCAATGGCGACCCCGATGCTTCTCTACGGCCGCAAACATCAAACCGGACTGAACGTGATTACTGCTATCGCCATGACCGGTTTCCACATCGGCGCCGTGGCGGCTCTGTTCTACATCGATACCGGCGCGATGCTCACCGCTTTCATCCTCTACTACGTCGGCGGCATGCTCGGCATCGGCATGGGGTATCACCGGCTGTTGACGCATCGCGGATACAAGACGCCGAAGTGGGTTGAATACTTCCTGACCTTCTGCGGAACGCTGGCGCTCGAAGGCGGTCCGATCTTCTGGGTCGCGACGCATCGCATCCATCATCAGAAGTCGGACAAGGAAGGCGACCCGCACACGCCGCGCGAAGGCACGTGGTGGGCGCACATGGGTTGGATCCTCCTCGGCGACGGTCTGCATCACGACGCATCGGTGCTCGCGCGCTACGTTCCAGACCTGAGCAAAGATCGCTTCCATGTGTGGCTCTCGACCTGGCATTGGGTCGGGAATGTCGTCATCGGCCTCGCGCTCCTCGCGTTCGGCGGCATCCCATACGTCCTCTGGGGCATCTTCTTCCGCACGACCTTCGGTCTCCACGCGACATGGCTGGTTAATTCCGCCACACACAAGTGGGGCTCGCGCCGTTTCACGACTCGTGACGACTCGACGAACAACTGGTGGGTCGCGCTCCTCACGTTCGGCGAGGGCTGGCACAACAACCACCACGCCCACCCGGTCAGCGCGCGCCACGGCTTGGCGTGGTACGAGCTCGATCAGAACTGGATCGGGATCCGGACGCTGCAGCTCCTGGGTCTCGCATGGGACATCAAGGTCGCCAAGATCAAGCAGCCAATGACAGAGGACGACGTGGTGCCGGCGGACGAAGCGGTTGCCTAGCGAAGGTCAAAGGGCAAAGCTCAAAGGCCAAAAGTAAGGTTTCGAGCGGGGTGGAAGCCAGGCGCTTCCACCCCGTTTCTACGTACGGCCAGAGGCATTTCCAATTTTCGTGTAGAGGCGGGTCTTCAGACCCGCCTTGCTAGAATCACAGAGTGACCCGGCGCCAGAAAGCCATCGCCTTCTTCGTCGCCCTGTGCGTGCTGCTCGTCATCGCGGCCCTGCTGCTGAACATCAGCTGGGTCATGACCAACACGGGCCGGATTACACCGATCATCTTTGGCGTCGTCCTCTTCGGCCTGATCATCGCCGGCCTCATCGTCTACACCGTCTTCCTCGTGCTGGAGATCAAGCGAAACGAGGAGCACGACAGCTTCATCAATGCCGTCACCCACGAGTTGAAGACGCCGATCGCATCCATCCGCCTGTACCTGGAGACGCTTCAGTCGCGTGAGGTCAGTGAGACAAGGCGCCGCGAGTTCTACGACATCATGCTGGCCGATGCCGACCGCCTGCACCACACCGTCGATCAGGTACTCAAGGCCGGTGTCGTCCGCGAACGTCAGAAGGCGATCGCGCGCGGTCCCGTGAATGTGGGCGTGCTCGCCGACGAGTGCGTGGGCCTCGCGATCGTCCGGCACCACCTTCATCCCGGCGCGATCGAGCTCGACACGCCGCGCGATCGCGCGCTGGTCGTCAGCGGCGATGCCGAAGAGCTCCGGACTGTCGTCACCAACCTGCTGGACAACGCGGTGAAATACTCGGGCAACGCCGTGCAGGTCACCGTGTCGGTCGCGGCGCCCGCGCCGGACACCGTATGGGTGCGCGTGCAGGATCGCGGCATCGGCATCCCGCGAAAGCAGCTCAAACGAATCTTCAATCGCTTTTATCGCGTCCAGGCGAGGGGCCTGCGCAACATCAAAGGAACCGGCCTCGGCCTCTACATCGTCCGGTCGATCGCGCGCGCGCACGGCGGACGGGTGTTCGCGCAGAGCGAAGGCGAAGGGCGCGGCGCGACGTTCACGCTGGAACTGCCTCGGCTCATTACGCAGTAGGCAGCAAGCGGTAGGCAGTAGGCAGCATGACGCGCATCCTCATCGTCGAAGACGAGCAGCACATCGCCGATGGTCTTCGCTTCAATCTCGAAGCGGAGGGCTACGAGGCGGTCGTCGCGCGCGACGGTGAGCAGGCGCTCGAGATGCTGCTGAAGGAGCGGCGCACGTTCGAGGTCGTCGTTCTCGACGTGATGCTGCCAGGCAAGGACGGCTTTACCGTGGCGTCAGAGTTGAGAGCGGCCGGCCAGTTCGTCCCGATCCTCATGCTGACGGCGCGAGGGCGACCCGAGGACGTGTTGCGCGGCTTCGAATCGGGCGCCGACGACTACCTCCCCAAACCGTTCGAGCTCGCGATCCTCCTGGCCCGACTCAAGGGGCTGCAGCGCCGGCGTCGATGGAACGAGCGCGGTCCCGAGGCGTTGGAACCGGCACCTGAGACGTACTCGTTCGAAGGGCGCACGCTCGACTTCGGTGCGATGGAAATACGCGCGCTCGGCAAGTCATACCGGCTGACGCAGATGGAGTGCGATCTGCTGAAGTACCTCGTCCGAAACGCTGGTCAGGCGATCTCGCGCGGCACGCTGCTCGAAGAAGTGTGGGGCCTGCACGAGGGGACCGACACGCGCGCCATCGACAACTTCATCGTGCGCCTCCGGCGCTACCTCGAGGATCGTCCTGCGTCTCCCAGGATCCTGCTGACCGTGCGCGGCGTCGGCTATAAGTTCGTCGGGCAGGAAGCAATCGAGAAGTGAACAACCATTACAATGACTCGCGATGTCAGTCACAGACATGATCGAGGCAGAAGGCCATCTGATCGACTCGGGCCTGCTCTCCGCGATCTTCGACAAGATCATCGAGGTCAAGGGTTCTTACGAGATCATCACGTTCGACATCGGTAAGACCAACGACGACAAGTCACGGATCCAGATGCGCGTGACCGTCGACAACGATGCGACGCTCGACGACCTCTTTCAGCAGCTCACGACATTCGGCGCACATGCGGTCCGCGAGGCCAATGTCGTACTCAAACCGGCCGAGAAAGATCGCTGCGTCTCTGACGACTTCTACTCGACCACCAACCATCGAACGCACGTTCGCCTGAAAGGGCGCTGGGTCGAAGTCGACAAGCAGCGCATGGACGCCGTCATCGTTGTCGATGGCTCGAAGGCCGCCTGCCGCAAGCTGAGGGACGTGAAGGCCGGCGAGAAGATCGTGTGCGGTCACGTCGGCATCCGCGTCACGCCCGAGTTCAAGGAGCGCGATCGCCACGGCTTCGCGTTCATGAGCAATGACGTCTCGTCGGAGCGGCGGGTCGAAGGCAGCGTCTCGCGCATCGCCCAGATGATGCGAGAGGTGAAGAGCGCGGGTGGCCGCATCGCCGTGGTGGCGGGTCCGGTCCTCGTGCACACCGGCGGCGTCGAGCACTTCTCGGCGTTGATCCGCCAGGGTTTCGTCGACGTCGTGCTGGCTGGAAACGCGCTCGCCGTGCACGACGTCGAATTCGCCTTGTCGGGAACATCGCTCGGCATCGATCTCGCCGCCGGCGCCCCGGTCGAGCAGGGACACCGCAATCACATGGCGGCCATCAACACCATCAACCGCGCGGGCGGCATTCGCGCGGCCGTCGAGCAGAGCGTGTTGAAGTCGGGCGTGATGTACGAGTGCGTGAAGCAGAAGGTTGAGTTCGTCCTCGCCGGCAGCATTCGCGACGACGGCCCGTTGCCTGAGACGGTGATGGATCTCATCGAGGCGCAGGAGCGCTACGCGGCGGCGTTGTCCAACAACGTCCACATGGTGCTGATGCTCTCGTCCATGCTGCACAGCATCGGCGTCGGCAACATGCTGCCGTCGTGGGTGCGGGTCGTGTGTGTGGATATCAACCCCGCCGTCGTGACGAAGCTCAGCGATCGCGGCTCACAGCAGACCGTTGGCGTCGTCACGGACGTGGGGCTCTTCCTGCATCGTCTCGCCGAAGCCCTGCGCTAAAACCGGACGGGGTCTGACCCCATTACACAACTGCACGCGCGGTTGGGGCGCGGTCAACCAGACACTCGTTGACGCGCACCAGCGCCTGCTCCAGGCTGCCCCTCGTTCGCGGGGTTCCGAGACACAGACGCGTCGCTCTCGGCTGTTCCGAACCAACCGTGAACTCGGACGAGGAGTTGAGCACAACGCCGTGCGATCGTGCCTGCGCAACAAATCCTTCTGACGACCATCGCGTCGGCAGTGTGAGCCAGATGTGCGGGCTGCACGGGTGCGTCTGGTATTTCTGCCCGGTCAGGACACGCTTCGCGATCGCCTGACGCGCCGCCCCCTCGTGTCGCTTCCAGTCGGCGATTCTCGCCGCGGTTCCGTCCTCGATCCAGCCGCTCAGAAGATCCGCACCGATCGAAGAGGTCGTGATCATCGTGGCCCAGACGGCCTGCGTGATTCTCTCGAGGATGCCCGGCGGTGCGACTGCGCACCCGAGTCGCATGCCAGGGAACAGGCTCTTCGACAAGCTCGTGACGAACACCGTCCGCTGCGGAATCAGTCGAGCGAGCGGCCAGCGCTCCGGCGAGAGGAACCCGTACGTGTCGTCTTCGATGACGGTCAACCGGTACTTCTCGGCAATCGCCGCGATTTGACGGCGCCGCTTCTCGGACATCACTGCAGACGTCGGGTTCTGCAGCCGCGGCATGCAATAGAGCACGGTCGCGCGACTCGTGCGGCACGCGGCATCGAGTGCGTCTGGCTTCAGTCCTTCGGCATCCATCGACACGCCGCGCAGCTTGAAGTGCATCTGTTGCGATAACAGCCGGACGCCTGAGTAGGTCAGATCTTCGACGAGCAAGGTCTCACCGGGCTTGAGGAGCGCCGACATCGTTGTGGCGAGCCCATGCTGTGCGCCGGCGGTCAGGACGATGTGATCCGGATCGGCCGGCATGCCCAGATACGTCAGCCATGCCGCCATGGCCTGGCGGTGACGCAGATGACCACGCTTGGGCGCGTATCCGAGGAGTTGCGTCCACGGAAGGACGCGCCGCCGCATGAGATGCACTTCGAGGTTGGCGACCTCTTTGTCCGGCATCAACACGTTGATGCTCAGATCGACGAGCCCGTTGTCCGATTCTTCCGGCTCGCGTCCGCGGATGAACGTGCCACGACCGACGTGACCTGATGTCAGCCCGCGACGCGCGGCCTCGGTGTAGGCGCGTGTCACGGTTGTCACGGTGACCCCGAGGTGATCGGCGAGGTCCCGATGCGGCGGCAGGCGCGCGCCTGCCCGAAGAGATCCCTGTTCCACGTCCGCGTCGATTGCGTCCGCGATAGCCCGGTAGACGGGCCCCTTACGCCCTTCCAGGTTCGGCAGCCACATTGTCATTACCGCAATATACGCATTGTCGGTAGAGACAATCCACATGTCCTACAGGCAATTGTCCCTGTCCGTTGGTGGATGGTGGTTGGTGGAGGGTGGTGGGTGGTTGTTCAAGTTCGTGGTTCGCAGTTCGTGGTCCCACGCGCTCCGTTGGCGGCCAGGTGGTGGCCGGGCTGGCAACCTGCCACCGCTATGAAACGACGTGGCTCCCTGAGTCGTCTTATGAGTGAGCAAACGAATTTCCGGGCCGAACCCTGAACTTTGAACCGAGAACGACCGCTATCCACCGACTACCAACCACCAACCGTTTTGGTATCCTGAAACCGCCATGGGCAAACGAATCTTCCTGTTCATCCTGACCAACATCGCGATCGTCCTGACGCTCAGCATCGTCGCCGCGTTCCTGGGCGTCGGCAGCGGCATCGGACCTGACGGCCTGAACATCCAGGCGCTGGCGGTGTTCTGCCTGTTCTGGGGCATGGGCGGCGCGTTCATCTCGCTCCAGATGTCACGCTGGATCGCGAAACGCGCGACTGGTGTGAACCTGGTGGACGGCCGCACCGGAAACAGCCAGGCTGACTGGCTCTACGAAACAATTGCGCGGTTGACGCGCCAGGCCAACCTCCCAATGCCTGAAGTCGGCATCTACGAGTCGCCTGAGGTGAACGCGTTCGCCACGGGCCCGAGCAAGAGTCGTAGTCTCGTGGCCGTTTCGTCAGGCCTGTTGCGATCGATGCGGCAGGACGAGGTCGAGGGCGTGCTCGCTCACGAAGTCGCGCACATCGCCAACGGCGACATGGTGACGATGACGCTGCTGCAGGGCGTCTTGAACGCCTTCGTGATGTTCCTGGCGCGCGTCATCGGGTACGCGCTCACACGCTCGGGCGACTCGCGCAACAACAACGGCGGCGGGAGCTACTATCTGATCGTGATCGTGCTGCAGATTGTGCTCGGCATCCTTGCTGGACTAATCGTGAACTGGTTCTCGCGCTACCGCGAGTTCAGAGCCGATCACGGCGGCGCGACGCTGGCCGGTCGGGAGCGCATGATCGCCGCGCTCCGTCGTCTCCAGGCCAACCACGAGCTCGTGGACACGTCGCAGGCGGCGCTGGCGACGATGAAGATTAATGGCGGCCGCAGCTGGGCGGCGATGTTCTCAACGCACCCGCCGCTCGAGGAACGGATCGCCGCACTCGAGAATTACCGCTGATCTCTGGATAGTGGATCGTGGTTGGTGGATGGTGGTTTTCGCGGAGCCGGAATTAATCACGATCCACAATCCACTATCCACCATCCGATGAGTTACCGCACTCTCATACCGACCGACGTCCTGGCCTCACATCTCGCCGATGCCTGGGCGATCGTCGATTGCCGATACGATCTCCAGAACGAATCATGGGGGCACGACCAGTATCGTGCCGCGCATATCCCCGGCGCCGTCTATGTGAGCCTCGGCGAAGACATGGCCGCGCCGCGCACGGGACAGAACGGCAGACACCCACTGCCTTCAGTCGAGACGCTGGCTGCCCTGTTCGGCCGCCTCGGCATCACACCCGATACGCAGGTAGTCGCATACGACCAGGACAACGGCATGTATGCGAGCCGGTTGTGGTGGTCGTCGCGCTATCTCGGTCACGACGCCGTCGCAGTTCTCGACGGCGGCTGGGCGAAGTGGATGCGCGAAGGACGCCCGGCGAGTTCGGGTGACGAACGGCGCTCACCTGTAATGTTCACCGCCCATCCGCGTCCTGAGATGCGGCTGAGCGTCGAGGACGTTCAGACTCGCCTGGAAGAGCCGTCGATGCTCCTCGTTGACGCCCGCGCACCCGAGCGGTTCGAGGGTCGCAACGAGACGATCGATCGCGCGGCCGGTCACATCCCTGGCGCGACCAATCACTTCTTCAAGACGAACCTCGCGGACGACGCGACGATGCTGCCGACCAACAGGCTGCGAGAGTCCCTGGGTCGCACGCTGATGGGCCGCAGTCCCTCTGAGATCGTCATGTACTGCGGCTCTGGCGTCACCGCCTGCCAGAACCTGCTTGCCATGGAGCACGCCGGGCTGCCCGGCGCCCGTCTCTACGTCGGCTCGTGGTCCGAGTGGTCCGCCGACCCGTCGCGGCCGACCGAAAAAGGTCCCTCAACCCGATAAACGCGCGGAGCCGATCTCCCGTCCAAGAGTGCCGGAGGGATCGTGATGGCTCGAACTGCCTGGACGACACTGCTTGTTCTTGCGACGGCCGCGGCCGCGGGCCTGCCGGCCCAGCGCAACCGGGATCGTGACTTCGGCCTGAGCCAGGAGGAGTGGTGCCGCGAGGCGCGACGCTCTGACGTCTGCGAGGTTCGAGAGGAGACGGTCAGCAACACCCGCGTGATCGACGTCGATGCCCGCGGCAACGGCGGGGTCGCCGTTCGCGGCTGGGATCGGCCGGATGTGCACGTTCGCTCGCGGATCGTCGTCTATGCCGACAACGACGCTGAGGCGAAGCAGATCGCGTCGGAAATAAAGCTGGTCACGACCGGCGGACGCATCCGCGTCGATGGTCCGTCGCGTGACCGCAACTGGTGGCGCGACCGCGGATGGTCGGCCTCCTTCGAGCTCGAGGTGCCACGCAACTCGGAGCTGCTCGTCGGCGCCACCAACGGCGGCGTGACCGTCCGCGATGTTCGTGGACGCATGGATCTGCGCACCGTCAACGGCGGCATCTCCCTCGAAGATGTGTCTGGCGAGATCAGGGGCGAGACGACAAACGGCGGCGTGGATATCCGATTGACGGGAGACAAGTGGGAGGGTCCTGCGCTCGAAGTGAGAACCGTCAACGGTGGAATCAACCTCGCGCTCCCCTCCAACCTCTCCGCGGAGCTCGATGCCCGCGCGGTCAATGGAGGGATTCACATCGACTACCCTGTCACTGTCAGCGGCTTGATCAGCAATCGGCGCGAGCTGCGCGGCACCATCGGCAGCGGTGGTCCGAGAATTCGCGCGTCTGCCACCAACGGCGGGATCACGATCACACGGCGGTGAACATCGGGGTGGTGAGCACCCGGCGGGTCTAAAGACCCGCCGCTACATTCTGCGTTCGCGCAACATCTTGCGTAGAGGCGGGTCTTCAGACCCGCCTTGCAAATCGTCACCGCACAGTACACTTGGTTAGTGACCTCGGCGTCGACGACAACCCAAGCACCACAATCCCTCTGGTCGACAGTCAAAGAAGCGATTCGCGGCTCACACCAGGACTATACGGAAGCGCCGATCGGGCGCGCCGTTGTCCTTCTCGCAGTGCCGATGGTGCTCGAGATGATGATGGAGTCGGTCTTCGTGGTCGCCGACGTGTTCTTCGTCGGTCGCCTGGGACCTGACGCCGTCGCAACCGTCGGCATCACCGAGTCGCTGATGACGGTGATGTATGCCCTGGCGATCGGACTCTCGATCGGCGCCGCCGCCACGGTGGCGCGACGGGTGGGCGAGAAGGATCTCGACAGCGCCGGGCGCAGCGCAGTCCAGTCGGTGCTGATGGGGCTCGGCGCTGCCGCCGTCTTCGGCACCATCGGCATCCTGTTCGGGCCGCGGCTGCTCGCCCTGATGGGCGCAAGCGACGATGTGCTCAAGACGGGATCGACGTTCGCGCGCGTCATGCTCGGCGGCAGCGGCACAGTAGTGCTGCTCTTCCTCATCAACGCTGTCTTCCGCGGAGCAGGCGATGCCGCGATTGCGATGCGCGTGTTGTGGTTCGCCAACGCCATCAACATCATCCTCGGACCGTGCCTGATCTTCGGCATCGGACCGTTTCCGGAGTTGGGTGTCGCTGGCGCCGCCGTCGGGACGACGATCGGCCGCGGCAGCGGCGTGCTCTACCAACTGTTTCATCTCGCGCGACGAGACGGGCGTCTGCAGATTCGGCGGTCACACCTGAAATTCGATTTCGATGTCATGCGCAGCATCCTGCGCATCTCGGGGACGGCGACGTTTCAGAACTTCATTGGCACAGCCTCGTGGATGGGTCTCGTGCGCATCCTCACTGGATTCGGCAGCGCGGCAGTCGCGGGCAACACGATCGGCATCCGGATCATCCTGTTCGCGCTGCTGCCGTCGTTTGGGGTGAGCAACGCCGCCGCAACGCTCGTCGGTCAGAACCTCGGCGCAAAGAAGCCGGACCGAGCCGAAGCCGCTGCGTGGAAGGCGGGGATGTACAACACCGTCTGTCTCGGAACGGTTGGGGCGATCTTCCTGCTGTTCGCCCCGCAGATCGTTTCGTTCTTCACAACGGATCCGGAGGTCGCACTCTACGGCATCCGTTGCCTTCGCATCGTGTCCGCCGGATTCCTCTTTTATGGCTACGCGATGGTGCTGACCGCGTCGTTCAACGGCGCCGGCGACACACGAACGCCGACGCTCATCAACCTCGTCTGCATGTGGATGTGGGAGATTCCACTCGCGTGGGTGCTTGCGCATCCCCTGGGCTTCGGCCCGACGGGCGTGTTCATCGCCGTCAGCGTGGCATTTTCGACCATGGCATTCGTCGCGGGCTGGCTGTTTTCAAAGGGTACGTGGAAAACGAATCAGGTCTGAGTACGCGCCGCCAGGTGTAACATCCACGGTCTCGCGAACTCGATCTGGAGGGAGTATGAGAGTGCGATTGCGTTTCCTCCTCGTGCTGGTGGCGTTGTTGGCCTCAGCGTTCTCCTCCGCGACAATCGGCCAGCAAGCGCCCGCGGGTCGGCAAGGCGGTGCTGCTCCCGGCGCCAGGCAGGGCGGACCGCCACCGGTGCAATTGGCCGAAGGCGCTGGCCGTGAGCAAGTTCAGGCCACGTGCACACGCTGCCACGGGCTCAACATGATTACCGGCTCGTGGGGCTACACCAAAGACGGCTGGCAGGATCGCATTGCCACCATGGTGAAGCTGCCTTCCCCTGAACTCGAGACCATCTCGTCCTATCTGGCTGCGCACTATCCCATCAAGGACGCGCCAAGCGCGGTGCTGCTCTCGGGCCCGGCGACCGTCACGATCAAGGAGTGGCTTGCTCCCACGCTGGGTTCGCGCCCGCACGACTCGCATGCCGCCGCAGACGGGTCGATCTGGTGGACCGGCCAGTTCGCCAGCAAGCTCGGACGTCTCGATCCGCGTTCGGGTCAGATTCGTGAATTCGACCTGCCTCCGAACACGCAGCCCCACGGCCTCGCGGAAGATACACGAGGAAACATCTGGTACACCGGCATCCAGAAAGGCGTGATCGGGATGCTCGACCCCCGCACCGGTAAGGTCGACGAATGGCCGATCAAAGAGCCGGGCGCGCGCGGACCACACACACCCATCCTCGACAAGAAGAGCGGCGACCTGTTCTTCACGCTGCAGTCGGGTCATGTCGGCCGGATCAATACCGGTAGCGGCGACATGGTGATCAAGAAGACACCAAGCGACAACACCTACCCGTACGGCATCCGCATCAACTCGAAGGGCGTGCCGTGGTACGTGGACTTCCGCGGCAATCGCATCGGCAGCGTCGATCCGAAGACGATGGAGATCAAGGAGTATCCGCTTCCGAGTGCCGATGCTCGCCCGCGGCGCCTGACGATCACGTCAGACGATGTGATCTGGTACACGGACTTTCCACGCGGGATGCTTGGCCGCTTCGATCCGAAGAATGGACAGGTGAAGGAATATCCATCGCCTGGTGGAAAGGACTCTGAGCCGTACGCGATCACGCAGATCGGCGACATCATTTGGTACAGCGAGTCCGGCGTGCGCCCGAACACGATGGTGCGATTCGATCCCAAGACGGAGAAGTTTCAAACGTTCGCGATCCCGTCTGGTGGCGGCGTGCTGCGACACTTCGAGGCCACAGCGCAAGGCAACATCGTCACGGCCAACAGCGGCGTGAACAAGATCGGGTTGGTGGAGATCGGGTCGCTGTCGACGAACCGAACGAACTGACGACGCGTCTAGTGCGGATGCCGCTGGTAGTGCTGGCGGAGGAGATCTTTCCCGTAGTCATTGCCGTTGGGCGTTCTGATCACGACGTGGACGTGCTCAGGGTTGGGCACGTTCGGCGTCTGTGACAGATGGCGTAGCCCGACTGGCACCTGGTGATCGAACTCGATCAGGATCACCGGGCTGTGGATGCGGTAGTAGAAGACCTTCCCCTCGGGGCTGCCAATCCACGCGAAGTAAGTGCGATCGAGTTGACGACGCACGTCGTCCATTCGGACGCGGGCGTGGCCCTCGCGCATGTTGGACACGAAAAGCCCAACCAGATCGACGAGCTGCTGCCGCTGTGCCTCGTTGAGAGCGGTGGCCGGAATGCCGGCATAGTCGAGCGCCTGGTTGTCCTTGAACGCTTCGCCGATGTTGTTGTTGCCGGTCTTGCTCACCGACAGGATTGCCTGCTTGCGTTGCGTATCGTCCAACGCATTCAGCATGGCGAGCCCCCGCGTCTGCTCCTCCTGAAGCACCACGGTCCCGGCGTACTTCCCGCTGCGCGCGATCACCGGCTCGGAGCCGGCGAATAGCGGCGTCATCACCACCTGGTCGCCGAGCACGAAGTAGTTGATGACGGCGTGATGCCCGTCGAATTGCCAGCCCCAGGGCTCGGTCGCCGACGGCTCGCCCATGACAGTGAGGTGATAGCGCCATTCACCATAGCGATCGAAGTTGTTGTCGTTCAGTTCGCCGAGCGTGTAGTTCAGCCGCATGATGTCGCGGGTCTGCGTAAAGCCCTTCGCGCTCAAGCCGGCGCGAATGAGATCGAACGCCTTGTCCCGCTGCGCATCGGTCATGTCGAGGAAGCTGACTCCCTGGCGAATGTAGATGTCCTGGTTCGCCCACTTGCGCCACTCGATATCGTCCACAGGATAGGTTGTGCTCTTGCGCTGCGCCGGCGTGAGTGCAGCCAGGAAGGCTTGTGCCGCGAGGCGCACCGGTTCCGTAGATACGGTGCTGAGGCGGATCGGAAAGAGACCGATTTCGTGGCTGCCGGATGTGATGCCGCGATACGGTTCAGCGAGCGTGGCGTCATTCCGCTCCGTGAACGCCTGTCGCATCTGCTGCAGCTCGCTGGCGGACTGTGCTGATACCGGGCCAAAGACGACGGCGACGGCAAACGCGGCGACGATCGTCGCGATGAGAATGACTCGTGCCTGCCCTGAGGTCATGCGCCAGTGTATCGTGAACTCGCGCGCGCGCCCGTGGTAGTCTCGGCACGCACCGTAGACCCGCGCTCATGCCGCGCCAGATCACACGCCGCGAGTTCATCGAGTCGGCCGTCGCAACCACCGCGCTCGCGACAACGGTCGCGTCTGCACCCGGCGCGACGCGCCCGAATGTGCTGTTCATCCTTGCCGACGATCTCGGCTACGGGGATCTGAGCTGCTACGGACGCCCAGACTATCGGACACCTGTTCTCGACAACCTCGCGCGGCAGGGAATTCGGTTCACGAGCAACTACGCCGCGGCGCCTGTGTGCACTCCGACGCGCTGCGCGTACACCACCGGACGCTATCCGCAACGGCTGCCTGTCGGACTGGCCGAGCCGCTGCAGGCCAGCTCACCGCCTGACGTCGGGCTGCCGCCGGATCATCCAACGGTCGCGTCGCTGCTGAAGGCCAACGGCTACGACACCTCGCTCGTGGGTAAATGGCACCTCGGCTGGCGGCCGGAGTTCGGACCAAACCGGCATGGATTCGATGAATTCTTCGGCGTGCTGAGCGGCGCAGTCGACTACTTCACACATCGCGCGGCCGATGCGGGCGGAGGCAGTCCAGGCGAAGGCGGCGGACGAGATCTCTGGCAGGACCTCACGCCGATCGAGCGCGTCGGCTACTTGACCGACCTGCTGAGCGACAAGGCGATCGAGATCATCGGACGTAAGCACGCGAAGCCGTTCTTCCTCAGCCTGCAGTACACAGCACCGCACGCCCCGTGGGAAGGACCTGAGGACGAAGCGATCGGACACACCACGCACGGACCGGGCCCGATGACCGCCGGAGGATCGCTCACGATCTACGCGGCGATGATGAAACGCATGGACGCCGGCATCGGCCGCGTGCTCAAGGCACTCGAGCGCGCGAAGATCGAACGCGACACGCTCGTCATCTTCACGAGCGACAACGGTGGCGAGCGTTACTCGTACAACTGGCCGTTCTCGTTTCAGAAGATGTACTTGAACGAAGGCGGCACGCGCGTGCCCGCCATCGTGCGCTGGCCCGGAGTCGTTCCGGCAGGCCGCGTCACGGATCAGGCCGCGATCACGATGGACTGGACCGCCACGATACTCGGCGTCACTGGCACGTCCCCGGATCCGTCATTTCCCCTCGATGGCGAGAACCTGATGCCGGTCTGCAGCGGCCAGCGTGCGCCGTACGACCGCACGCTGTTCTGGCGAATCAGAGGCTTCGATGCCGCGCGCGTCGGATCGTGGAAGTACCTCCGCGATCGATCGGGCGAGCATCTGTTCGATCTCGCCAACGACCCGGGTGAGAAGGCGGACATGCGAACGGCTCAGGCCGATCGCTTCGAATCGCTGAAGCGCCAGTATCAGAGCTGGGCTTCTCAGATGCTGCCGCTGTCAACCCTGTACGGCCCCGACACCACATCCCCATCGGCGACCCGGTAGACACGTCCCCCCGCTGCTGTCGTATTAGCATAGGAACTTTGACCGGCTCTACCGTTCACGCAGTGGTCAGCCTGTCGAAACCCGGAACACATCTGAGGAGAGCTTGAGAGTGAAGAGCGTACTTTCCGCATTTATCGGCGCGATCGCCATCATCGTGGCCTGTTCGGCGTCAATTACCGCGCAGTGGCCGAAGCATACGGAGGCGGGGCTCCCGCGCGATGCCCAGGGCAACGTGCTCATGGACGCGCCCACTCCGCGCACCGCCGACGGCAAGCCCGACTTCTCAGGCATGTGGATGCGCGCCAACAGCGGTCCGCCAAGAGGCCAGGGCCGCGGCGGACGTCAGGGTGAGGGCGGTGGGGCGCAGGGCCGCGGCGCGGCCGCTCCCGCTCCCGCTGCGACGCCCGCTGAAGGCAGACAGGGCGCAGCCGGCGGTGGAGGAGATACCAACTCCGCCTTTGGAGGCGGTCGAGGCGGCGTACAGCTCGAGCCGCCGACAGAAGCGTTCCCGTTCGATCCGAACGGTCCGCCTGTCGCGACCTTCTTCGAGGCGGGCGGCAATATCGAGGGCGGCCTTCCCTACACCGATTGGTCGCGCGAGATCCGCAAGCAGCGATTCGACGTGGACAAGGCGAAGGACAACCCGGACGCCAACTGCATGCCGATGGGATTCCTGCAGTTCCATCAGCAGCCGCAGCCACGCAAGATCATTCAGACCAAGCAGATGATCCTCATCGAGTACGAGGCGAACTACGGCATCCGTCACATCTATCTCGATGGCCGCAAGCTTCCACCGCTGGGCGAACCGCAGCCGTGGTGGTACGGTTACTCGGTCGGCACCTGGGATGGCGACACGCTTGTCGTCGAGACGAACAACCTGCGCGGAGCGGAAGACGGTCCCTACGATGGATGGCTGGACGTGAATGGCAGTCCATACAGCCGCGAGGCGAAGTTCACCGAGCGGATCCGGCGACCGAAGTTCGGCCAGTTGCAGATCGACACGACGCTCGAGGATCCGAAGGCCTACACGAAGCCGTGGACGGTGCGCATCGATCAGCGATTCCTCGCCGACCAGGAGCTGATCGAGTTCGTCTGCAACGAGAATCAGCAATTCCGTCGCCGCATCAAGATCGACTGATTGTGAAGAACCGTGAAGGGGTCTGACCCCTTCACAGCATTGCGTCATGTTCGAGCGCTATACGGAGCAGGCGCGGCGCGCGCTCTTCTTCGCCCGTTACGAGGCCTTCCAGGTCGGGAGCGCATTCATCGAGACCGAGCATCTCCTGCTCGGTCTCTTTCGTGAAGACCAATCGCCAACAGCGCGCGTGTTCGCGCGCGCGAAACTCTCCGTTGACGAGGTGCGTCGCGAGATCAACGCGCGCACGGCGCGTCGCGCCGTCACATCTGAGTCGAACGAAGTGCCGTTCAGCGACGAAGCAAAGGCCGTGCTCGGGTACGCAGCGCAGGAAGCCGACCGACTGCTCCACGAACACATCGGGACGGAGCACGTGCTCCTCGGTCTCTTCCGCGCGGAGCGCGGCATCGCGGCGACGATCCTTGCAGAGCAGGGACTGCGCATTGCGTCGGTCCGCGATCAGATCGTGGAGATGCTCAGCACCTCGTCGCCGCTTCGTGCCGGCTTCCCGCTGCGCGGATTCGTCGCACCGGTCGAGGCCTCCGGCCTGCGGATCTGGCCGAGCCGACGGAATCCGCAAGAAGGCCCCGTGGCCGTCACCAGTCCTCTGAGCGTCAGCGCGGAAGGCTTCACGCTGAAGGAGCTCATCGCATGGGCCTATCGCGCGGATGTTCGACACGTCGAGATCCCGGCGGAGCTCGATGCGCGCGAGCGATACGATGCACGACTCGATCTGCCGGCGCCACACAGTTGGCCGACGCTGGATCGCTTCGTCCAGGAAGGCATCTGCAGGCATTTCGCCATCGAGGTCACGCACGAGAAGAAGTCGATCGACGTGTTCACCCTGACTGCGTCAGATGGCCCGTGCCCCGGACGCCGGAAACAGGACGACGAGTCTGGCGGCAGGACCACCTACGCATCATTCAGCACGATGGATTTCTCGACGACGGAAGCCTTGCCGTTCTCGGGCTCTGAGTGGCGCGATCGTCTTCACTCGATCGGCCCGATCATCCTCACCGCTACGACGCTTGCCGACTTCGCACACTGGCTGGAAGAGTTCGTCGGGCATCCGGTGATCGACGAGACCGGCCTCGTGGGAATGTACGAGATCGAAGTGCAAGGTGAGATGCAGGGACTGCAGGAACTACGTCATGCGCTCATCGAGCAGCTCGCGCTCGTCCTCACTAGGACGCAGCGCGATCTTCCTGTGCTGGCTGTGTATCGAGTGACGTCATAACTCGGGCGCGGCGGTGGTGCTAGGCTTGAAACGCATGACCGCACCAGACGCCGTGACACTCGGCCGCGCGGCATTCGATCGGAAGGCATGGGCCGAGGCCTATCGAGAGCTCGCTCTCGCCGATCGACAGCGTCCCCTCGCCGCCGAGGACCTGGATCGTCTGGCCACCTCGGCGTATCTCGTCGGACACGAATCGTCTGCCGCCGAAGCGCGTGCCCGTGCGCATGCTGCGTTCGTCGAGCGCGGCGACCCTGTGCGCGCGGCGCGCAGCGCCTTCTGGCTTGGCTACGCGCTCATCTCCGTCCCCGCTCAACAGGCGCAAGCCAACGGATGGCTCGCGCGTGCGAAGCGCTTGCTCGACGAATGTGGCGAAGACCGCGCCGAGCACGGTCTGCTGCTCTGCACGCAGGGCTACCTGAAGATCGTCGAAGGCAACTTTCCCTCCGCGCTCGAGGTCTTCGAGCAGGCCGCTCGCATCGGAACACACTTCGGCGACACCGACGTCACGTCGCTCGCCCGCCACGCACAGGCGCGCGTTCTGCTCAGGATGAACAGGCGAGACGAGGGCTTTGCCCTCCTCGACGAAGTCATGGTGGCCGTGACTGGCGGAGAGGTCGTACCCATGATCGCGGGCGTGATCTACTGCAGTGTGATCAGCGCGTGCTACGACGTGTTCGACGTCGATCGCGCGCAGGAATGGACGGACGCGTTGAGCGGCTGGTGCTCTTCACACCCCGACATCGTCCCGTTTCGCGGGCAGTGCCTGGTTCGCCGCTCCGAGCTGATGCAGCTGCATGGCGAGTGGGACGATGCGGTGACGGAGGCGCAACGCGCGACCACACTGCTCGCGCGCGCGCCAGTCGAAACAGAGGTTGGCGCCGCGCACTACCAGGAGGCCGAGATCTATCGCCTCCGCGGCGATCTCACGCGCGCAGAGGAATCGTATCGGCGCGCCAGCCAGTCAGGACGAAAGCCGTACCCCGGTCTCGCGCTGCTCCGCCTCGCGCAGGGCAATGTCGACGCGGCGGGCGCCGCGGCCCGGCGCATGCTGGAGGAGACGCGCGACGCGCGCGGCCGCGCACGGTTGCTCGGAGCGGCGGTGGAGATCATGCTCGCGCAGCAGGACATCGCATCGGCTCGCGCGACGGCCGATGAGCTTTTGCAGATTGCGCGCACGTTCGACTCGCGCGTGCTCCACTCGACAGCAGCGCATGCCTGTGGCACGGTGGCGCTGACGGCCGGAGAGTCACGCCCAGCGCTCGAGTTGCTCCGAAGCGCGCTCACGGTCTGGCAGGACCTGCGCGCGCCGTACGAAATCGGCCGCGTCCGCGAGCTGATAGGCCGCGCGTATCGCCTGCTCGGCGATGAAGAGGGTGCACAGTTGGAGTTCGATGCGGCACAGGACACGTTCGAGCGTCTCGGCGCCGCTCCCGATGCCGCGCGTGTCGCATCGCTGGTGCCGCACTCGACAGCGGCTGTCTCCGGTGCCCTGACCGGCCGCGAGGTCGAAGTGCTGCGACTCGTAGCCACCGGGAAGACCAATCGTGCGATCGCGCACGAGCTCTGCATCAGCGAGAAGACGGTTGCACGTCACCTGAGCAACATTTTCACGAAGCTCGACCTGCCATCCCGTTCTGCCGCAACAGCGTACGCCTACGAGCACAAACTGGTCTGACGGCGGGTCTGAAGACCCGCCGCTACGACAACTTGTGGAGGCTACGACAACTTGTAGAGGCGGGCCTTCAGGCCCGCCTGAATCGAGTGCCTGCCTACATAGGAATACCCATGCGGCCCTCATGATCAAATTGGGCATTTCGGCCGATGCGCGACCCACCACAATCGCTCTAAGTTGTGGGTATAGCGGAGGCACCATGCGGAACGAATCTCAAACAGAGCGGGTTGACACAGTCGTCATCGGGGCCGGTCAGGCCGGCCTCTCAGTCGGGTACCACCTCAGTCAACGCGGCGTCCCGTTCGTCATTCTCGACGCCAACGAACGCATCGGCGATCAATGGCGGCGGCGCTGGGATTCACTGCGGCTCTTCACACCGGCACGCTATGCCGGTCTCGACGGCATGCCATTCCCGGCACCGCCGCATTACTTCCCGACGAAAGACGAAATGGCCGACTTCCTCGAACGCTACGCGCGGACGTTCCAGCTGCCCGTGCAGTCGGGCACACGCGTCGAGCGCGTCTCTCGTCACGGTGACGGATTTCTCGTCATCGCGGGCCCCCCGCGCTTCGAAGCACGCAATGTGGTCGTGGCCATGGCGAACTACCAGCGCCCTCGCGTTCCGCCCTTTGCGAAAGAGCTCGGTCCCGACATCGTTCAGATACATTCCTTCGACTATCGCAATCCGTCACAGCTGCGCGATGGTGACGTGCTCGTCGTCGGCGCAGGCAACTCGGGCGCCGAGATCGCTCTGGAGGCGTCGCGCGCACACCACGTGACGTTGATGTCCGGTCGTGATGTCGGCCATGTGCCATTCGATGTCGACGGCCTTGTCGCTCGTCTCTTCATGTTCCGCCTGGTGCTGCGGGTGCTCTTTCATCGGGTACTGACGATCGCCACACCGTTCGGCCGCGCCATGCGCCCGAAGGTGCTGCACGTCGGCGGGCCGCTCGTCCGAACCAAGCCGAAGGATCTCGACTCTGCCGGGGTTCAGCGCGTCCCGCGCGTCGCCGGGGTTCGCGAGGGGCGACCAGTTCTCGATGACGGCCGCGTGCTCGACGTGAAGAACGTGGTCTGGTGCACTGGTTTTCATCCTGGATTCTCGTGGCTCGACCTTCCGGTCTTCGGTCCAGACGGTGATCCGGTGCACGAGCGTGGCATTGTGACGAGCCATCCCGGCCTGTACTTCGTCGGACTGCACTTCCTCTACGCGTTCTCGTCCACGATGATTCACGGCGTCGGACGGGACGCGGAACGCATCGCGCGCCACGTCGCCGCCCGCGCGAGCGGCGCGGTCGAGCAACCGGCACTGGCCTCGAGCGCCGCCTGATAGCCCTCCCCCTTGCACTTCGACAGGAGACGCGCTACGCTCCTGTCGAAGTACAAAGGGAGAGACCATGTCCGACGAGCAGATCGATCTCCCGCAAGGAACGCTCGACCTCCTGATTCTGAAAACGCTGGCACTCGAGCCACGCCATGGCTGGGCAATCTCTGAGCGCCTGCATCAGATCTCCAGCGCTACGCTGAAAATTCGCCAGGGCTCGCTCTACCCCGCCCTCCATCGTCTCGAGCGCGGCGGCTGGATCAAGGCGTCGTGGGGCACATCAGACAACAACCGCCGCGCGAAGTACTACGAGCTGACCAGGAAAGGACGCACGCGTCTGGAGACCGGGATCTCCGCCTGGCGCAAGTTGACGACGGCAGTGTCACAGGTCATCGAGAGCGTGTAGGGGCGGCCTGATGCTGAGCGATCTTCTCCATCGCCTGCGCGCCTTCTTTCGTCACGACACCGTCGAACGCGAGCTCGACGAAGAGGTGAGTTTCCATCTCGAGCAGCAGGTCGACGTCTACCTGCGCGCCGGCCTCTCACGGGATGAGGCCGTCCGGCGAGCGCGACTCGAGTTCGGCGGGCTCGATCAGATCAAGGAAGCGCATCGAGACGCCAGGGGGATCGGTTTCCTCAGCCACCTCGGTCGCGATCTTCATCACGGCCTGCCGCAGTTCCGCCGGTCGCCGGGCTTCAGTGCGCTCGCGGTGCTGTGCCTTGGACTCGCCATCGGCGTGAACACCTCGATCTTCGGCGTTCTGAACTCGGTTCTCTTGCGGCCGATGCCAGTGCAGGAACCGGAGCGCCTGGTCGTCGTCAGCCGTAACGACACACCCACCTTCTCGTACCCGACCTATCGCGATTTCCGCGATCGCAGCCGCACGCTGTCCGGCCTCACGGCGTCGATGCCGAGCGAATCAGACCTCGACATCGACGGCAACAGCACGTTCGTCGCCCAGGAGGCGGTTTCCGGGAACTACTCGACTGTCATCGGCGTGCGGGCGGCGCTCGGCCGCTGGTTCTCGAGCGACGTGGAACCGGTGGCGGTGATCAGCTACGCCGTCTGGCAGCGTCATTTCAATCTCGATCCGAACGTACTGGGACGTACGATTCGATCCGAGTCGCAGTCGTACTCGATCGCCGGCGTCGCTCCGCAAGAGTTCAACGGAGTCTTCGCGCCGCTTCGCACGGACATCTGGGTGCCAATCGGGACGCGCCCCTCGCTCGTGGCGCTGCAAGAGAACCGGACAACCCGGCTCCTGATGCTCTTCGGCAGGCTCACTGAAGACGCGACGCCCGCACAAGCGTCGTCTGAGCTCAATGGGATCGAGGCACGGCTGGCGACCGAGGGCACATCACCATCCGAAATGGCGACGCCGATTGTGGCCGATCAGGTCCGCGGCATCGCGAACGTTGCGAATCGGCGACGAGCCCAGGTCGCCGCGACATTCCTGACCGTCGTCGTCGCCCTGGTACTGCTGATCGCCTGCGTGAACGTCGGCAATTTGCTCCTCGTGCGCGGAGCCGTGAGACAACGCGAGTTCGCGCTGCGGCGAGCATTGGGGGCAAGCCGGCATCGTGTCCTTCAGCAGCTTCTCACCGAGAGCCTGCTGCTCGCGATCGGCGGCGGCATCTGCGGTCTCGTGCTCGCTCGATGGACGAACGCGCTCCTCGAGCGTTCGTTGCCGCTGGTGCAGGGGATTTTTCCTCTCCATCTCGAGTTCGGTCTCGATTGGCGGGTGATCACGTTCACTGCCCTCGTCTCGCTGGCGACAACAGTGCTCTGCGGCCTGCTTCCAGCGTGGCGCGCTTCGCAAACAGACGGCCTCGTCGCATTCAAGGGAGAGATCGTCGTCGGAAGGCCGCGGCGACGTCCGCTTGGGCTCATCGCGCAGGTCGTGATGTCGTTCGTCCTGCTGCTCGTAGCCGGCACCTTCGTCCAGGCGCTCGTGCGAATGCAGACTGCCGACCCTGGGTTCGCGGTGAACGGCCGCCTCTATGCCTACTCGTTCATCGCGACGCCGGGGATCACCCCAGCGGCGACTCGTCAGATCTACGCGCGCGCCATCGAAGAACTGAAGGCGCTACCCGGCATTCGCAACGCCACGCTCTCGCACGCGCTGCCGCTGATGCCCACCGGTTCCGACTGCGCCGCACGAACCAGCGGACCGCGCATACCCATCACGACCGGCAGCGTCGATCCCAGCTACTTCCAGACGATGAAGATCGAGGTGGTGACGGGCCGGCAGTTCACTGCGTCGGACACTCCTGGTAACGGCGCCGTGGTGATTGTGAACGAACGTCTCGCCAGCGGGCTCTGGCCGAACGGGTCCCCGCTCGGCGAGCGCGTGATGATCGGATGCAACAACGCGACGGCCGCGACGATCGTCGGCATTGCCAGAAACTCCTCGATCCGCTCGCTGGGCGAGAGTCCGCAGCCACATCTCTACTTCCCGTTTGCGCAGCATTACGATGGCGGCCTCACCACCATTCTCGTAGACACGAGCACACCACCTGGCGCTCTCATCGAGCCCGTTCGTCGCACGTTGCTGGGACTCGGCCAGGGTGTTCGTGTCTACACAGTCGAGCCTCTGAGCGCGCACGTCGAGAAGTCCTACAGCGCCATCAGATGGCAGACGTCCGTCCTCCTCACGTTCGGGCTCTTGGCCCTCGTTCTCGCGGCGATCGGCCTCTACGGCGTCATCACCTATCGCGTCGCCCTGCGCACGCGCGAGATCGGTGTGCGCATGGCCCTTGGCGCGGGCCGCCGCAACGTCTTTCGTGAAGTGGTCGGTCAGGGTCTTTCCATCGCGCTCGTCGGCGTAGCCATCGGCGAGGTACTGACAATCATGGTGGGCCGCCTTCTGGGCGCGCTCGATCCAGACATCCAGCCCCCTGGCGTCGTCGTCCTTGTCGTGACTGGCTTGATTTGGATCGTCGTCTCGATCGGCGCTACGTATGTCCCCGCCGCCCGGGCATCCGGCGTGAACCCGTTGATCGCGTTGCGTTACGAGTAAAGACTGTCGTTCACATTTCTCGGTTCTACGTGCTCGGTTCGTGTTCAGGTTCGGTTCGAAGTTCGAAGTTCGAAGTTCGGGGTTCGGGGTTCGGTGTTCCGTATGCGAGGTTCGGTGTTCGACGTTCGTTCGGTGTCCGTCGCGAAACTGAGAATTCAGAACCCAGAACGCAGAACCCAGAACCCAGAACCCAGAACCCAGAACCGAACCTGAACACGAACCGAGAAGCGAGAACCCAGAAGTTCGAACGACAAGGATCAACTCATGCTTGAAGCACGAGGGCTGTCGAAACGGTACGGAGGCTTTCTCGCGCTCGATCGCGTGGACTTCCAGGTCCGCCGCGGCGAGATCCTCGGCTATCTCGGGCCTAACGGATCGGGTAAGAGCACCACGGTCAACACCGTGGTCGGCCTTATCGATCCGAGCGCCGGTTCTCTGTGGATGGACGGAGCGCCGATTGCGGACGACCCGGTCGGCTACAAGCGACGGATTGGATACGTACCGGAAGAACCACATCTCTACACGCATCTCACCGCCATCGAGTACCTCATGCTGGTCGGCCGGCTTCGTGGGCTCACCGAGCGTACGCTCGCGGAGAAGATCCCGGCCCTCCTGAAGCTGCTCCTCCTCTGGGATAGCCGCTACGCAACCATGGCGGCGTATTCGAAGGGCATGCGCCAACGCGTGCTGTTTGCGGCGGCGCTGATGCACAACCCGGACTTGCTCGTGCTCGACGAGCCGTTCTCCGGTCTCGACGTGACGGCGAGCCTCCTCTTTCGAACGCTGCTTCGCATGTATGCGGCGGGCGATCGCATGGTGCTCTTCAGCACGCACCGTTTCGACATGGTGGAGAAGCTCTGCTCGCGCGTGGTCATCCTGTCCAGGGGGCGCATCGCAGCGGAGTACGACATGGAGGAGTTCCGCAGTCAGCAGTCGCGATCGCTCGAGGAGGTCTTCATTCAGGCGACGGGGCAGGACGACTTCACGCCGGTGGCTCGGGAAATTCTCGACCTGATGCAACCGTGATGCGCGCAGCGTTTGCGGCGTGGCGGCGGCGTTTCACCGAGCGTGAGGAGTGGCGCCTTACGGAACACTTCTTTCGCGCGCTGTTCGACTTCGGTTTCCTGAGCGATCTGGCGGCCGATTCGTTCAAGCGCGTCCTCATTGGATCGATCGGCGGGTTCATCGCGTTCGGTCTCCTGCTAACGCGCGCGTTCATGGTGAAATACGCCGTCCTGCTGGGCACGGGCACTCCGGAACGGTACCGGCGTGCACTGCTCGGCGACGACATGCTGATCATCGGGCTTCCGATGCTGCTCGTCGCGTTCGTGACACTGCTCGTCAGCCACTCGCTGTTTCCGGACGAGCGGGATTTCCGCATCCTCGGACCGCTGCCGGTGCAGCGGTTCGTCGTCTTTCGCGCCAAGCTGACGGCGCTCCTGATGTTCGCCGGCCTGTTCACGGCCGCCGCGCATGTTTCGCTCCTGCCGTTGACGTTGCTCACATCGCTCAATCCCTGGGGCGAACACAATGTGTTCCTGAGATTGATCGCATGGGCCATCGCCAGCCTGACCGGATCGGCGTTCGCCATTCTGTCCATCACGGCGGTAGTCGGCGCACTGGTCCTCGCCATCTCGAGGAGTCAGCTCCAGGCGCTGTCGACGTTCATGCGCAGCATGGTGCTCGGCCTGCTCGTCGTGTGCCTGCCTCTCGTCTCGCATCTCCCAACGCTCGGCCCCGCGCTCTCGAGTCAAGCATCGTGGATGCTGTTCGTGCCACCGGCGTGGTTCCTTGGCCTGCAGCGCACGCTGCAGGGTCAGGGCGACTCATGGCTCGTTCAGCTTGGCGCCGTTGGATTCATCGCGACGCTGCTGGCGGCGATGGTCGTGGGTGTCACATATCTCGTGCTCTTCCGGCAATTCGAGCGCCTCATGCTTCGACCTGCACCGACATCGTCACCGTGGTGGCGCGCCGATCGGTTCCCAACCCGATCGCGCGTCTCGCCGGCGTTCGAAGGCGCATACGGCTTCACGATGAAGACTATCGGCCGCAGCCAGTTGCACCAGGGTGTGCTCGTCGGCCTGTCGGCCTGCGGCATCGGAATGGCGACCATCTTCCTGACCTCGGCGCGCATTACCACGTCGGCGGTGTTTGTCCCCTTCCTGCTGATGTTTGCGTGCGGCGTGGGCGCGCGAGCCGCTCTCGCGTTGCCGATTGACTATCGCGCGAACTGGATTTTCCAGGTCACCGAGGATCGGCTGACGCGGCGGGACCAGCTTCGCGCGGTCGATCGCCTGGTGACGATGTACGTGATCGCCGTCCCGCTCGCCGCCGCAGCGCCACTCCTGTGGATGGCACACAGCACCAACGCGTTGCTGCCAGCGGCGGTCGTCGTCGCAGTCGGACTCGTCTTCGTGCACGGCGTGCTGCTCGACTGGCAACGCATTCCGTTCACGTGCTCGTATCTGCCCGGCAAACGGTTCATCGGGCACAGTGCGCTGATCGGGGTGGCGGCGTGCATCCTCTTCACCGTCACCGGTGGCGGGTTCGTGCGCCTGGCAACCGTCGACGCAACCTTGGGAACGATCGTCGCCGCCTCGCTGCTGCTCATCGGGTACTGGCTCAGAGGAAGGCGACTCCTCAACTGGGCCAGAACGCCGCTGATGTTCGAGGACGAATTCCCCGATCAACCTCTCCGACTACAGTTGTAAGCATCTTGTGCCGCACGTCGCGCGACGAGGCCGGGCCGGAACGAATCACCACGAGGACCCGTCTGAAGCAGCTAGAATCTGCTGATCGCGCCCATGTCTTCTGTGAGGTTCATGACCATGACGAGAACGCTTCGACCAGTGATCGCAACGCTGGCACTGATGCTGTGGGCGGTTCCGACTTTCGCGCAAACCGCGGACGAGATCATCGAGAAACATCTCGCGGCAACGGGTGGACGCGCGGCGCTGGGCAAAGTCACGTCGCGGATATCGAACGGGACAATCTCGCTCACCACTCCGGTCGGTGAGCTGAAAGGCACCATCGATCTGTTTCAGAAGAAACCGAACAAGACGCGCACGCTGGTCAAGATCGATGCAACGGCGATCGGTGGCGGGCAGATTACGAGCGATCAGCGATTCGACGGCACCAGCGGCTATGTGATCGACTCCTTCAACGGCAATCGCGAGATCACCGGCGATCAGCTCGAAGCCATGAAGAGCGGCTCGTTTCCGACGCCGTTTCTCAACTACAAAGAGAGCGGGATGACTGTTGCGCTCGGAAGCCGTGAGAAGGTCGGCACTCGCGACGCGTACGTGATTCAGCTCACGCCCAAGGTCGGCCCTGGCGTGAGGGCGTTCTTCGATGCTGAGAACTTCATGCTCGTGAAGACGATCATCACGATCAACGTTCCGCAGCTCGGAGGTCCGATCGACCAGGTCGTGGAGTTTTCGGACTTTCGCGACGTCGACGGAATCAAGCTCCCGTACCTGACGAAATCGTCGAATCCGGTCCAGACAATTGTCGCCACGGTCACCGAGGTCAAGCACGACACGGACATCGACGACAGCTCGTTCTCGAAGCCGGCCCAATAGGCGACCATCCTCGGGCGCGGGCCCCCGCGCTTGACACATATATCTGTAACGGATATAACCGTCACCGTTCGTTGAGAGGTGCCTATGCGAGCGGCGATTGTGCTTGGGCTGCTGGCGCTCGTGCTGCCATCTCTGGCGGCGGGTCAGACTCGGCCGGATTTCTCTGGTGACTGGTCGCTCGATCGCTCAGCCAGCTCGCTGCAGGGTGACATGACTGCGGTGGAAGGCGGCGTGCTTCGCATCCAGCATCGCGAGCCGACATTCGAGTTTGCGCGCACGTTCGTCATCAAGACGCAACCCATCGACACGTCGTTCGAAATCCAGACCGATGGCCGCGAGGTATTCCGGGACAATCGCGGCGTCAGCTCCAGATCGAGGATGGAGTGGCAGGGTAGCTCGCTCCTGCTGACGGTGCTGATTGATGCGCCTCGTGGGATGGTGAGCAACATCGTGCGCTACGAGCTCCTCGATAGTGGACGGACGTTGCGAGCGGTCGAGGACGTCGGCGGCGCCGCACCGCCGCATCACAACGTCTGGATGTTCGTGCGCCGATGAGTCCACTGACGCCTGCCGTCTTTCACATCCTGCTTGCGCTCGCCCCCGGCGACCGGCACGGCTACGGCATCATGCAGGACGTCACCGAGCACACTGGCGGCACGCTGAAGATGGGCGCGGGCACGCTGTACGGCACCATTCAACGCCTGATGGATGCCGGACTCGTGCGCGAAGTCGAATCGCCGCCGCCCGAGACGATTCGTGACGAGCGGCGGCGATATTATCGGCTCACGCCGGCCGGACGACGCGCCCTCGACGCAGAGGTTGATCGCCTCGAAGAGTTGATCCGCGTCGCTCGCGGAGTACGTCGAGTCGCGCGGGGAAAGGGATGAGAACCGTCTACTGCTGGCTCCTACGCCTGTATCCCGCACCGTTCTACGAACGCTTCGCGCGAGAGATGGCGGCCGACTTCGACGACGGGTACGTCGCTGCGCGTCGCGTTGATTCCTGGGCGCGCATCGGCTTTATCGTCCACAGCTACGCTGACGTCTTGACCAGCGTCCTCGCCGAATGGTCCCATGCCGAGATCTTCGTCATCTGGAAAACCGCTACGCTGACAGCGCTCTCTCTCTGGACCATCGTGTTCGTTGTCGCCGCACTCGAATGGCCCAAGGGTCCGGTGACTGCCGCATTCGTCCTACAACTCTTCGGCGCCCTGACGACATGCGCTGCGCTCACGATCGGTATGGCGCTGGAGCGGATGCGGCGACACTAGTCACGAATCCGGTCAGCTACTCACGCATTCGTAAGTCTCATCGCACAGAAGACACTCCTGTCTTTGACTCGCGTGCGGCATGCCGCTTGCCCCCGACTCAGCGTGCTCACGCGTCTGCTGCTCACACTGTGCATTGGAATGCTGGTGTCGACACCGCTCGCTGCACAGTCTCGCATCGTCGAGCTGAACGACACCGGCTGGAAGCTACTTCAGAGCGGCGAGGCCGATCGCGCGGCGAAGATCTTTGCCGAAGCGCTCGAGGCGCAACCCGACGAGCCCGTCCTGCAATTCGGAGCGGCGGTTGCATCACATCTCCAGGGTCGCACGAAGGATGCGACCACTCGTCTCAAACGAGCCCTCGACATCGCACCGAATCTGACGCCAGCGTCAATGTTGTTGGGACAACTTCAATACACCGCGGGCGACGTCAACGAGGCGATCGCGACGTACGAGAAAGCGCTGAAGCACGCGCCGAACGATCCGGATCTCACGGCGAAATTGCGGGCGTGGCGCGCGGCTGCCGACGCCAACCGCGGCTTCGTTGAGAGCCGCGTCGATCGCTTCCGGGTGAGTTTTCAGGGTCACGTCGACAAGCCGCTCGCCGCCCGCGCGACCGAGCTCCTCGAATCGGCGTTCTGGCGGATCGGCAGGACACTGGGCGCGTATCCGTCGGACCCGGTTGTCGTGCTGCTCTACACGGAAAAGCAGTTCCGCGACATCACGCTGGCACCGGAATGGTCAGGCGGTGTCTACGACGGCCGCATTCGTGTCCCCGCAGCCGGCGCCACTCAAAAGCCGCAACTGTTCGAGCGCGTGCTCGTACACGAGCTCACGCACGCGATGGTCGCAAGCCTTGCGCCGCGTGGCATTCCGACGTGGTTGCACGAGGGTCTCGCGCAGCACTTCGAAGGCGACGATGCCGGCGCGGCGCGCCAGCGATTGAAGGCGCTTGGCGTGGTCGCCCCGCTGCGCTATCTCGAAGGCAGCTTCAGTCACTTCACGTCCGACCAGGCGATGGTCGCCTACGATCAAAGTCTCGTGATCGTCGACACGCTGATCCGGCGCGGGACCGTTGACTGGAACGCACTCTTTCGAGCGCTCGGCGACAGCTCCCGGACGGAATACACGTTCGACAACTTCGGGCTGCGGTACTCCGAACTGGAAGAGGAGCTCGGCGCCGCGATCGGCGCTAGAGCGGCATCACTGTCACGGTGAACCCCTCCTGATTCGGCGCCGCGTACTGACGATGGCGCCGGATGGCAGTGTAGGGGATCGTGACGAGCACGTCGTGATTGCCTTCCGGCTGCGGGTGGATCTGAAGCGTCATCTCCTCGGTTGCCGTCGACAAAGCGCGCGCGAGGTCCGCGGTGGCAAAGCCGATGATGTAAATCTCACCGCTCGGCAGCTTGTGGGTCTCGTAGGTACGATAGCGACGCACTGAGAACAGCGGAGAGCTGGTCAGCCCCGGCGAGTACGTGAAGCCGTAGACGCCGCCGGGCAGCGCGTTGACTCCAGTGCCTTCCTCGTCGCCGGCCACGAGGCGCACCTGGTGCGTCTGGCGCAGGGCATCCTGATCGCTCGTCGAACGAAACTCCGTATAAACAACGCGGCTCATTGGGGGAATTATACCGTTCGAACTTCGAAGTTCTCACTTCTCGGTTCGTGTTCAGGTTCGGTTCTTGGTTCGGGGTTCGGGGTTCGGGGTTCGCGGTTCGCGGTTCGGGGTTCGGTTCGGTCGGATCGCGGTTTCCTCGTACTTTGAGGCCGATCAACGTTGCCGAGACTGAGTACATTCCGCTGGCCTCGCGCGAAACTGGCGTGTTTTTGATCGGAATGTCCTGTGCTCCTTAGCTGGAGCATGGCGAAAGGCGTACAACGGTTCACAGAGCTCCGCGCGTGGCAGGCGTGCAACGCGTACAAGCAGGTGGTCTATCGAATGTGTGCAGAGGGTCCGATCTCGAGGGATTGGGAACGGCGTCGACAACTGGAGGAATCGGTCGCAGGTCCTCCGGCACACATTGCTGAAGGCTTTGGGCGATTCAACCCAGCAGAGTTCGCCCGGTTCACAGTCATCGCGCGATCGTCGCTCATGGAATCCCAGAATCACCTCGGCGACGCAGTCGACAAGCAATACATCACTGAGGACAGGCGCGCTGAATTGGATCAACTCGCGTCAACTGCGCTCGGTGAGGTCACGGGGTTAATGGAGTACCTGCAGTCCGAAGAAGCGCTTCGAAATGCACGCCGTGCTCGAGAACGGCGCATTGCCACGAGGGCACGCGCCGAGGTCAAATAGCCCTGGCAGAAGGGACCGCGAACGAACCTGGAACGCCGAACCCCGAACCAAGAACAAAGAACCGAACTTGAACACGAACAGAGAAGTGAGAACCGAGAAATTTGAACGACTGGTCTTCTACAGCTTCACTCCCACCGGACAGGTCACTCCAGTTCCCCCGAGCCCACAGTAGCCTCCAGGGTTTTTGTGCAGATACTGCTGGTGATAGTCCTCGGCGTAATAGAAAGGCGGCGCGTCGGCGATCTCCGTTGTGATGCGCCTGTGCCCGGCCTTCGTCAGCTCGTCCTGGAACATGGCACGCGACGCTTCCGCTGCCGCGCGCTGTTCCGGTGAATAGGCATAGATCGCGGATCGATACTGCGTGCCGACGTCATTTCCCTGGCGCATCCCCTGCGTCGGGTCGTGGTTCTCCCAGAACACCTTCAGGATGGCGTCGTAGCTCGTGACCTTCGGATCGAAGACGACGAGCACGACCTCGGTGTGGCCGGTCATCCCCGAGCACACCTCTTTGTATGTGGGGTTCGGGGTGTAGCCACCCGCGTATCCGACAGCCGTCGTGTAGACCCCCGGCGCCTGCCAGAACTTCCGCTCGGCGCCCCAGAAGCAGCCCATACCGAACACGGCCTGCTCGAGACCAGCCGGGAAAGGCGGCGTCAGGCGCGCGCCATTGACGGCATGTTTGTCGGGGACAGGCATCGGTGTCTCGCGGCCCGGGAGAGCCTGATCCGGCCGGGGCAATCGAAGATTCATCGGACTAGTGAAGAGTGCCATGTGTACCGCCTACCGCTTACTGCCTACTTCTTACCAGCTTAAGATGCCCGAAGTGACCGAGGAGATTCAAACCGACCCGCGCCGCAGACCTCAACCGGAGGAGGGGCCGCTCTCCATCATCTACGAAGACGACTGGATGCTCGTCGCCAACAAGCCGCCCGGCATCGTCGTTCATCCCACGTATAAGAACACCTCAGGAACGCTGCTCAATGCCGTCCTCTGGCGCGTCCGCGACAGACCAGGTGCCCAGCCGGGAATCCTGACGCGCCTCGACAAGGACACGTCAGGCCTCGTGGTGATCGCGCTCACACCCGATCTGCACGCCACGATGCAAAAGGATGCCGCCGCTGGACGAATGGCCAAGCAGTACCTTGCGATCGTCGTCGGCGCACCGGACCCGAAGCAGGGAGAGATCATCCTCCCGCTGGCGCGCGATCTCAACGATCGCCGGCGCGTCGTCGTCACCCCGGAGGGTGCATCGTGCGAGACGCGCTACGACGTCCTCTCGACGTGCGAAGGCCATTCGATCGTGCGATGCGAGCTCGTCACGGGGCGCACCCATCAAATCCGCGTGCACCTGGCAGCGCGCGGATGGCCGATCGTCGGCGATCGAGTTTACGGAGAGCCCGATGCGCGCATCGCACGGCAGGCGCTGCACGCCTGGCGTGTCTCTCTCTTGCATCCGGTTACGCGGCAACCACTCGAGCTCGAAGCTCCGATTCCCGCTGACATGCGGCAATTCTGTGAAGGGGTCTGACCCCACCTCAGAATTTCACGTTGTAGAGCAGCCGGAAATTCCTGCCCATCTCCGGGACGAGATCCTTGATGAGCGACAGGTGATTCCGATACAGCTCGTTCGTGACGTTCTCGAGCCTCGCAGTCAGCGTGTGCGCAATAGCGCCCTGGCCAAATGAATACGACGCGTAGAGGCGACCCAGCGGATAGCCATCCGTCGGCGTCTCGGTCGAGAACACGCGATCCTGCGTGGCGACGAACGCGACTTCGCCTCCAGCCTGGAATGCGTTGCGCTGAAAGCGCAGTCCGCTGCGGAACCGAAGCGGCGGTATTCGAGGCAGCGGCTCGTCGGTGTCCTTCAGCGTTCCTCTGACGAAGTCGAGACCCAGTTCGACGGCGATCTGCGGAGTCACCTGAACATCCGAGTGTGCCTCGACGCCATCCAGCACACTGTCGGCGGCAAGATACTCGACGATCGGGAACTCCGATTCGCCACCGGGTGATGTGATGTCCCGGCTCGGAAACCTCGCGGCAAACTCTGCGATGCGAGCGTTGAACTCTTCTTCAGTGAGCGGCGCCCTGAACAGATAGCCGTTGATGTCGTTGCGGAAGTAGGTCAACTCGCCAGTCACCCGGGGTGTGCGCCAGCGCAGCGACGCATCGAAGCCGAGCGCGTGTTCGGGATCGAGGTCGGGATTACCGACCTCGAACGCGAAGTTGCCGGGATGCGGCCCGTAGTAGAACAACTCCTCGAGCGCCGGGCTCCTGGCCGCACGTGCCGCGCTGAACGCGATCGTCAGACGATCGTCAGCCGCCGCCGGCCTGATCAGCAACCCGACCGAACCCGATCCTGTGGTGAACGTTCGCTCGGGCTCACCGTTCGGCTGATAGCTCGTGTGATCGACGCGACCGCCGAACTGAAAGGTGACGTGCGGCCATGTCACCTCTTCATAGAGGAACGTGGCGAATCCCTGCTGATCGACCGCAGGCGACAGCGCTTCCTCACCCACCGCATCAAACGCCCGGTTCAGCACCCACCCGCCCACGCTGCCTTTCAGGCGTCCAATCGTGCGGTGCGATCCCATGACCTCGATCTCCTCGGTGTTGTTCGTGAACGCAGTACCGACCGCGTCGCCTTCGAGCTCGTCGTGCTTGTAGCGACGAATCGCGAGCGTTGCGCGATACGAGTCAAAGGCGCCTTCGAGGCCCTGACCGCCTGCGCGCAGGGAGAACGCGTGCCGCCGCGGCGTCAGCTGCACCTGACCGTCTTCGACGACAGGGATGCCGTATTTCGTGTCGTCATAGCCGTAGCTGCCACCGACGTACGACTTCGCGCCCGTCCACGACAGGCCGACGTTGCCGAACCCGTTTCGCGATTGCGAGTTCTCGACGTCGCCTTCCGGAGTGTCCACATCGCTCGAGCGGCGTCCGCCGCCCCCCAGGTGCAGCGCGAGCTTTCCATTTCCGAGGTGGACATCGCCGGCTGCGCCGCCCTCACTCGCCGCGGTGCCCAGATCGAAAGTCAGGTTGCCGCTCGCTCCCATCATCGGCTTCGTCGGGATCTCGTCGGTGATGACGTTGACGAGGCCGCCGATCGCATTCGCGCCGTAGAGCAACGTCGCCGGTCCGCGAACGACCTCGATCTTCTGGGCCGCCGCCGGGTTGATCGGCACGCCGTGATCGCCCGACTGGCTCGAGAGGTCGCCGAGGCGCTGACCGTCCTGCAGGATCAATACGCGATCGCCGTCGAGCCCTCGAATCACGGGACGCGCTGGAGCGGGACCGAAGCTTCTGGCGGCTACGCCGGGCTGACTCTCGAGCGTCGCGCCCAGCGACATCTCGAGTTGCTTGGACAACTCCTGGCCCGCAAGAACCGACGTCGGCTGGAACGTATCGAACTGACTGCGCGCATCGCCGCTCACCGACACGACTTCCTCGAAGTGCAGGTCGAAGTCGACCTCCAGCTCGATCGGCGCCATGGCGGCGGCGACCTTCACTTCGGTGCGTCTGGTCGAGAAACCCTGCGCGAGCACAGAGACGTGATAGGTGCCAGGAGGGATGTTGTCGAAGGTAAACATCCCGTCCGCTCCAGAGATCGCCTGGCGCCGAAGTTCGTCGATCTGTACCGTGGCGCCACCGAGCGGGGTGGCATTCAATGAATTCAACAAGCGGCCGGACAGGGGCACGCCGTTCTGCGCGGCTGCCTGGGATGCCATCACCAGGATCGCGACGAAGACGGCGGACGCCCGCACGAGCGTACGGACAACCATGAGCATCTCCCGTTACTGACGTGAATCACGAAGGCGGCGAACCGCCGTTGTCTAAGCGAAGTCGGGAGTGGCGGGTGGTCCGCGAAGAGCTGGTTGTGCGAGGACGGCTTGCGACGGAGCGGCGAAGACGTCGAGCGCGACTCTGACGTCTTCGGAGAGCGCGGGTGCAAAGAGCTGTGTAGTTCCTGTTGTTGGGCGGACAGAACGCGTCCAGTGACACAGAACGCAGTGAATCGGCTGGCCGCTGGATTCCTGTGTCTTCCCGATGCTATGACCGCTCGGGTCGTGCGGCAACGCCAGCCCGCAGTCGGCGTCGTGGCAATCGTCCGGATGCGGCGCCGCTGACGAGATCGTCAGCGTCACGAGCGCCAGGAGCGCCGCGCTCGCTATCGACCGGGACCGCGCGCGGAACCACGAGAACATGCACCTGCAGCGTAGCGACCGTTCATTTTGCTGTCAAGAAAGAGGGGTACACTCCCTTCGTTATGCCCCTGTCGCGTCGTGCGTTCATTCACGCCACCACGGCTGCGGCGGCCGCATGGCCGCTGACCATCCGCGGGTGGCAGGAACCGGCCGGAGCGCAGACCGGCCTTTTCCGTCACGGTGTCGCGAGCGGCGATCCGCTGACCGACCGAGTCATCTTGTGGACGCGAGTCACTCCTCCGGCGGGACACAGTGACACCAGACCGCTCGATGTTCGATGGCGAATCGCATCGGACGAGAAGATGTCGAACGTCGTGGGGCGCGGCACAGCGCAAGCTGCCGCCCAGCGTGACTACACGGTCAAAGTGGATGCCGGGAGCCTGAAGCCGGGTGCGACCTACTACTACGCGTTCGACAGCGGCGGCGAGCAATCGACGATCGGTCGAACCAGGACGCTCCCCACTCGCGGCGCACAGCGTCTTCGCCTCGGACAGGTGAGCTGCTCGAACTACCCGACGGGATACTTCAACGTCTATCGCCGCCTGGCCGATCGGCCTGACCTCGACGCGGTCGTTCATCTGGGCGACTACATCTACGAGTTCGCCAGCACTCGCTACAGCGATCCTTCAATCAAGAGAGGCGTCCAGCCGGTCAGTGAGGTCGTGACGCTCGCTGATTACCGTACCCGTTACGCCTATTACCGTAACGACCCGGATCTCCAGGCCGTCCATCGACAGCACCCCTTCATCGTCGTCTGGGACGATCACGAGCTGGCCAACGACGCGTGGTCGGGCGGGGCGAGCAATCACGACGCGAGCCAGGGCGACTGGAAGGTCCGGCAGCGTGCGGCGTACCGCGCGTATCTGGAATGGATGCCGATTCGAGAGTCGTCGACGACCGAGATCCGCCTCTATCGCCGCTTTGACTTCGGCGGACTCGCGGACCTGATCATGCTCGACACACGCGGACTGCGAGACCAGCAGGCTGCAGCCGGCGACAAGAACGCGTTCGCCGATCCTCGGCGCACACTACTGGGCGCCGCGCAGGAGACGTGGCTCTCGGACACCCTGCGCGCATCACAGAAAGCCGGCACGCAGTGGCGAATCCTCGGCCAGCAGATCCTTTTCTCACCGCTGACGGCGCCGGGTATGGCCGTGTTGCGCCCCGATGTGTGGGACGGCTATCCGGCCGCACGGGAGCGCATGTTCGACATGATCGACGGCGGCCGCATAACGGATGTCGCAATCCTCACGGGAGACATTCACAGCTCGTGGGCACTCGACGTGCCGAGAGATCCATGGACCGAGGCCTACGACTCGAAGACCGCGAGCGGGTCGAGAGCTGTTGAAATCGTCACGCCGGCAGTGAGCTCGCCGCCCATGTTCTCGAGCTCGTCGCAGCGAGATGTCGCGATGATGCTGCAGCCGCTCGCGCGGCATCTGAAATTTCTCGAAGGAGACAGCCGCGGCTACGTGCTGCTGGACGTCACGCCGAAGACACTGCAAGCGGACTGGTACTTCGTGCCGACAGTGACCGAGCGCACGGACCAGGAGAGGCGCGCCGCGCGCTTCGTCTGCGAGCGCGGCTCATCGCGTCTGGTGCCGGCGTGAAGAGCTGTGAAGGGGTCTGACCCCTTTACAGAAATGCGATCGAAAGCTGTTGCCACGCATCGGCGGCCATGCGGACACCCGATGCGAGCAGCAGGATCGCGCTGGCGATCACGACTGCATCCACTGCAGCCCTCACGCGCGGCAGATGCAGCCATCGTTGCATCAGAACGAACAGTGGCACGGCGGCCAGTGCAGGCGTGACCATCGCCAGCCACGCAGCGATTGCCCCCGGCCATCCCGCGGCGAGATATCCCACCGCGACGACGTACGCGCCAATCGGTCCTGGTGTCGAGCGGCCCACGAGGACGGCCTGACTCAACTGTTCCGCTGTGATTGCGCGCCTCGTCTCGATGAAGTCCTGCTGGATCTGCGGCAGCGAACCCATTCCCGCGAACGAGCTGCCGATCGCCTTCAGCAGCAGGACGTAAACGAGGAACGCGTTCATTCAGTGGCGTCCACTGTTTGCGTCGATCCGCCGATGACCGCGCCCAACACCGCGGATAGCAGCAGGATGCGCACTGGCGTCACGTCCGCCAGAAGCATCGCAACCGCAACGACGACGACGATCGCCGAACGCAACAGCGCTGAGCGATGTACATACGGACGCAGGAGCGATCCCGCGCTCGCGAAGACCAGCAGCGTCGCCACGAGCACGCCGATCGCCAGCATCATCCGCACGAGGGAATAGTCCTGAATCCGCACGAGCGCGATCGTCAGCACACACACCATGAGCGATGCCGGTAGCGACGCCGCCGCCACCGCCGCAAGCGCGCCTGCCCAGCGGTGCAGCGACCACCCGAGGCCGACACAGTACGCGAGGATGTTCGTGCCCGGTGTCAGGCGCGACACCGCGACCAGTCCGGCGTTACCGGCTTCATCGAGCGATCCGTTGGCAATGAACGTGCGCCGGAGCAGCTCCATGGAGGCCAGCCCTCCACCGAGCGTCCGGTTCACATCACGGGCGACGATCCAGGTGAGCTCGCGAACCGAGAGTCTGGAGCTCACCTCGCGTCAATTGTCTGCAGGTACTTCTCCACCAGCGCCTGGTTCGGACCTCTGTAGGCTGTTGAGTACTTGCGAAGTTTGGCGCGATCGACATTCGAGAGCGGCTGTCCGTTTCGCGTGACCTCGTACTGCGCAACGATGGCGGCATACAGCATGTCCTGATCGGTCGGCCGGCGCGTGAGGTAGTTGTCGAGCACAGGCAGCGCGTCGGCATGACGTCCGGTCATCGAGTACGCCATCGCAAGACGGCGAGCGATTTCTTCCTGCGCGGGGTCCCGCTCGTACGCCGGCTTGAGAATGTCGATGGCCGAAACCGCCTGGCCCGTTCGCAATCGCGCATCTGCGACCATCATGTAGACGACGGCCGGTCGTGGCTCGCTGCCGAGTGCGATCTGCCACACGCCGGCGGCATCCTGATCACGGCCCGCAGAGGCAAAGAGCGCCCCGAGGTAGAACGCGGACGGGAAGAACTCGCGCCGCGGACCGGCGGATACCTGGAACTGCGTCGCAGCCTGATCGATCTGACCCTTCGCGTAGAGATCGAGGCCTCGGAAGAATGCAGCAACCGTCTGATCTCCGGCCGAGAATGCCTCGAGCGCCGCCGGGCCGTAACGCCCCGCGCGCGCCTCAGTCATCGCGTCCTTGAGCGTCGCCGGGGAACGCTTCTCCGCCATGTCGAGCATCGGGCCGATCATCTCTGGCTTGAGCACCGAAGCGGAGTCGAACTTGGGCAACGACGATGCGAAGGAGACAGCGGCGGCGGCAACCGCCACGCTTCCGGCCGAAGGACCGACGCTGCCCTCGTGCTCGAACACGAACGGACGCGCGAGCACACCCACTGCCTTCCCGTCGCGTGCGATCTTCGCGCGTGCCACGTAGCGGCCAGGAGGAAGGGCTTTCGCGTTGATCACACCTGACGCCACGCGCCACGTCGGCTGACGGCCCGGGATCAGCGTCACCGGGACCGATGCCAGAGGAGCCGAGTCCGCATCGTCAGCGACTTCGAACGTCACCGTCGTGCCGTTCCACGTCTGGTCGGTCGTGGAATACAACTCGAGGTAGGCGGCGACGCCTTCGGTCAGCACGTACGGCTCCACCTGGACGGTCAGACCTTGCGCGGTCGTTGGCATGCCGCCGACGATCAGATCACCGAGCGCGAACGACTCGCCCGCCATCTTCCACGCACTGACGTCACGGATGACGCTTCCGCGACGGCCCTCTGCGTCAACGACACCGATGCGCAGCGAGTAGATACCTGGTTCTACCAGGGCACCACCCACGAACTTGAGCGGCTCGTTAGGACTTCCTGCTCCCGGTGTGAGCGCGACCTGATCACCAAACGAGGCTGCGACTCGATTCTGATCGTCGATAACCAGATAGCCGAGCGTGAAGTTGCCTGGTTTGGCGCCCGACTCGCCGATCTGCGCCGCGACGATGATGCGCACCTTGTCGCTGCCCGGATCCTGCTGCGCGAAGGTCGTCACGCGCAGAGGCAGACCGGAGATCGCAAACGGTGACGCGAGCGCGTCGCGAAGGTTTTCCGCCGGTGAACGCTTCACCGTGCGAGAGGGCGATAGCACAAATGCCTGACGCGACCTGATCGTGACGTCGTTCCGTCGGACCTCGACGTCGATGCGATGGCGGTCGCCGATGAGGTCGCTCGGCTTCTGCTCGACACCGAGGAGGTAATACGCAGAGATTTCCGAGGCCAGTCGTTCGAAGATCGGCTCGCCGGTGCCCGCGATGTGATAGAGGCTGCCGCGCGACATCGACGCGATGCCCTCGAGACCCTGCATGAGGAGCCGGCGATCCTCCGCCTCTGTGGGCGGCTGCTCTGCGATCGTCACATCACCCCGTCTGAGATCCACCGACAGCACGTTGATCGCCGTACGCGCCGCGCCCGCCAGGCGAACGAGGTGCCGCATGTCGTTGGTCTCCGACGTCGCCAGCCCCTCGGAGATCAGAATCAGAGACTTCGGACCGTCGACGAAGGCGAGCTGCTCGAGCAGTTGCTGCAACCCACGCAGTGAGATGTCGGCGTCCTCGCGCGAGTTCCTGGCGATCTGCGACGACTCCGCGACGATGTCGCGCTCGCATTGCGCAAGCTGACGCGGATCAGTCGATCGGCACTCTCTCATCACGACGGCAGCAAGGACGATCTGGTCGCGCCGTTCTTCGATGTTGATCGCTTCGGACACGCCGATGTTGTAGGTGCCCGGGCGCGCGCGCGGCTGCTGCCCGACCAGCCCCTGCATGGCTCGCTTGAGGCGAAGCTTGTCGTTGGTGAAATTGATGCGCGGCCCCGGCTCGGGGTAGGCAACGAACGCCACCTGATCGAGCGGGCTGAGCATGTCGAGGAAACGGCCCGCGGCATCAAGGACCGGACGCAGCGATCCAGGGCGGATGTTCACCTGGTCGACCGCGATCACGATCTGCCGTCCCTCTGGCGGCGTGAGGTTGCTGGTGTAGAAGCTCTCCGTCTTGTCGGCGACCTGCTTCTTTGCCTTCTCGACGTCGACCTTGATCAATTCGGCGGAGACGACGCGACGGACCTCGCCATCGATCTTGACGCCGAACTCGGCGGCGTGAAGATCTTCGACCGGCCGCCCGCGCCGATCGACGACCGCCACGTCCACGGCGACCAGGTCGACGCCGGTGCGGAACGTCGGACCCTGGATCGGTTCGTCCGGCTTCTGATCCTGGGTTGGCCGCGGTTGCTGTGGCTGCGGCTGTTGTTGTTGCTGCTGCGCGACGACTGTCCCGATGCCAAGCAACACGCACGTCCCGACGGAGAGCAATATCCTCATCGTCGAACTCCCGGAATGGAGGATGGTATCCCGGACGGCTAGATTCCGAATAGCTCCGCATCCCACTCCAGCCCGAGGGCCGAAGGGGGCGCCATGTAACCCGCAAGTGCAGACGCTGCAACGATGGCCGGGCTGGCGAGGTAGCCTTCGCCACCGATACCCATGCGATTCTGCCAATTGCGATTGAAGGACGTGATGGCACGCTCACCGGCGTGAAGCGCGTCGGGTCCCTGCCCGAAGCAGGGACCGCACCACGACTGGCGAATCTGGCCACCTGCTTTGCGAAACACCTCGGCGATCGATTCGCCGCCGAGCCGCCGGTCGGGTCGCTCGATCGCACGCGCCACTCCGCCAGAACCCGGGAACACGACGAGCGGCCGAGCCGCCTTTTCCACGCCATGGCGGCGCGCGTGATGCAGCACGAGCGCTGCCTGCAGCAGATCGTCATAGCTGCCGTTGGTGCACGACCCGATCAGCGCCTTGTCGAACTGAATTCGTTCGGCCGCGACCTCTTCCGCCGGAAACGCGTTACCCGGACTGAACGGCTTCGCGATCATCGGCGTGACGTCGTCGAGCGACACCGCCTCGTCGATCTCGTATCTCGCGTCGTTGCCAGGCGACACGCGCGGGTACGGCAGGTCGTCGATACCTTTCGCGGAGTACCACGCGCGCGTCGTGTCGTCTTCCGCGAAGATGCCGTTGAGCGCCTCGGCTTCCGCCATCATGTTGGCGATCGTGTTGCGATACGCGATCGGCAGTTGTCGGTTCGCGTCAACGAACTCGACCGACATCCCCTGCGCCTGCTGACTGCCCCATCGTCTGAGCAGCTCGAGAACAATGTCCTTGCCGCTCACCCAGGGCTGAAGTCTTCCGCTGACGACGACGCGTCGAGCCTTGACGAGGGTGAAGTAGATATAGCCCGTTGCCCATCCGAACCCGAGCGTTGTCGAGCCCACGCCCATGCCGACCGCGCCGTACGCACCATAAGCACGGCTGTGCGAATCAGCGCCCGGAATGAACTGTCCGGGAAGCACGAGTCCCTGTTCGGGGAAATAGAAGTGGAAGATGCCGTCACCGGGAGTTGCGTAGTACGGCGACTTCAAACCCTGCTCGCGTGCGAAAGCGCGGCCGATGCTCGTTTGCTTCTCGTCGTCCTCGCGGCCGGTGAAGACGAAATGGTCGTTGGCGATCGCGGCTTGCCTCGGATACATCGCACGGCCGCCGGTGATCTGATTGAAGGTATGGATCGCAAAGGGCGCGGTCCCATCCGACGCCGGAAGCAGATCGGCGTACACGCGCAGGGTGTCGCCAGGCTTGAGCTCCCGCTGATCCTTGTCGACTCGATGGGCCCAGACGATCTGCTCGGTCGACGTCATGGATCGCGCGACCGATGGGTCGGGGAACTCGATCACGGGCGAACGCTCGATCGAGCTGCGCAACTCTCGCCGTCCGGCGGTGACGATGCCGCCGCTCCTGCGAAGCTCGTCTTCCTTCGCAGTGAGCGGCAGCGGTTCGTAGAGGTGATTCTGAGTGACGTTGGTGAGCCGTCGCGATTCGGGGTCGAACGAGAATTCATCGCCGTCACGCGCGGCCTCGACGGCATCGGGACTCTGCACCACATGCAAACCGAGGTTGAGGGCGTTACGACGGAAGATGTCGCCCATGTTCCGTCCGCAGACGATCACCATTTCGAGCCCCACCTCGTCGGCGATGCCCTTGAGCCCCGCGGGGCTCATCTCCCGTGACGACCCGATCGCGAAGCGGTCGCCCGCGATGACGAATGTCTCACCGCGATGGACGCGGGCGCGAAAGTCGGGCATCAGGTAGCGGAACGAGCCCGCCTTCCATCGCTCGTCCAGCGTCTCGAGGCTCTCGGATACACAGTCGGCCGCGGGTGTGATTTGATCGGTATCGATAGCGTCGAGTTTGCGGCCGTATCGGGTACCTGCGAGCTTCGGGTCCCAGAAGATCAGGGCACGTCCCCGGATCAGCCGCTTCTCGTGGCCACGGTCGGGCAAAGTTGTCGGAAGATCGTTCAACGTGACGCCCGGCCGCAACTCCGCCCGACGGATTATGTGCATTTCTGACTAGATCTTAGCGTCACATAAGTGGCTCTGATATACTCGTCGGCTCACGCCGATAGAGTCGGGTCCGGCATCCCATGGAAAACCAGAGAGAGTCAGCAGTTGCCGATTCGCGCCAGCCGGCCGAACGCCGCACGCCTCGGCAAGGTCGCGCCGCGCCCGCACCCCAGGCGACGGCTCAGCAGGCCGATCCAGCGGACCTGAAGAACCCTGCGCTCTACATCAATCGTGAGCTGAGCTGGCTCGAGTTCAACGAGCGCGTGCTCGCTCAGGCGCGTGACGCATCACATCCGCTGCTCGAGCGAGTCAAGTTCCTCGGCATCACCGGTACGAACCTCGACGAGTTCTTCATGATCCGCGTGGCGACGACGCTGAAGAAGCTGCGCGAGGAGATCGAAGACGTCGCACCTGACGGATACAACACGGAGCAACAACTCGAGGCGATGCGCGCCCGCGCCCGCCGCATGCTGAGCGATCAGGCATCGACGTGGGCGGAGTTACGCAGGCTTCTCGAGAAGGAACAGATTTCATTCCTCGATGAGGATGCGTGGACGCCCGCGGTTCGCGAGCACCTGAACACGTACTTCTCACGCGAGATCTGCCCGGTCCTCACACCGCTCGCGTTCGATCCCGGACACCCGTTTCCGTTCATTTCGAATCTGAGCAAGAACTTCGCGGTCGTCGTGAAGCATGGCGGCCGCACGAAGTTCGCCAGGGTGAAAGTGCCGGATGTGCTCCCGCGCTTTGTCCCGGTGCCTCAGGCGATCAGCCCAACAGGCGGAACGACATTCGTCTTCATCGAAGACGTCATTCGCACGAACATCCAGGAGCTTTTCTCGGGCACGCAGGTCAAGGGCGCGTATCTCTTCCGCATCATCCGCGATACGGACCTCGAGATCGAGGAAGACGAAGCCGACGACCTGCTCGAGAGCATCGATCGCAGCCTGCGGCAACTGAGGCGCGGCGCAATCTCGCTGCTGCACGTCGAAGCGAGTATGCCGACGCGCGTGCTCAACATCCTGGCGGAGAACTTCGAGGTCAGCGATGAAGTCGTCCTGCGGACGCAGGATCGCCTCGGCTTTGGCGACTGGTCGCAGCTGACGCGGCTCCATCGTCCGGAATTGAAGGACGCGCCGTTCTCGCCGCACAGCCTGTGGCGCAACGACGAAGACCCCGAGGTGATCTTCGATCAGATTCGTTACCAGGACATCCTGGTGCATCACCCGTTTCAGTCGTTCGCCTCGGTCGAGACGTTCCTTCGCGCCGCGGTGCAGGACCCGCACGTCACAGCGATCAAGATGACGCTGTACCGCATCGGATCGAACTCGCCGCTGATTCCACTGCTCATCGCGGCCGCCGAAGCCGGTAAGCAGGTCGCCGTGCTGGTGGAGTTGAAGGCGCGCTTCGACGAGCGGAACAACATCCTGTGGGCCAAGCGACTGGAGACTCACGGCATCCACGTCGTATACGGCTTCACCAACCTGAAGACGCACGCCAAGCTCTGCCTCGTGGTCCGGCAGGAAGCCGGCGGGATTCAGCGCTACGTCCATACCGGCACGGGAAACTACAACCCCGACACCGCGAAGATGTACACGGACCTCGGTCTCTTCACCGCCGATCCGGACATCATCAACGACGTGTCGGACGTCTTCAACTACCTGACCGGCTACTCGAATCAGAAGGAGTTCCGGGCAATGATCGTCGC
>Ga0070674_100000032_pt1 | contig 64311 bp, 53 predicted proteins | sample KBSM33metaG_FD_65344 | JGI IMG/M metagenome (GOLD analysis project Ga0070674, IMG submission 65344) | Miscanthus rhizosphere microbial communities from Kellogg Biological Station, Michigan, USA - KBS M3-3 metaG | ecosystem: Host-associated > Plants > Roots > Rhizosphere > Soil ... | reverse complement strand
CCGGTCATCGGCTGGAACCAATGCGTGTAGTGGGTGGCTCCGTGCTCGATCGCCCAATCCTTCAGCGCCGTCGCAACCGCGTCCGCGGTCGAGAGCTCGAGTGGTTCACCACGCGTGATGGTCGCGCGCAGCGCGCGATAGACCGGCTTCGGCAAACGCTCCTGCTGCGCCTTGTCGTTGAACGCGAGGCTGCCGAAGATGGCGGTTGCCTTCACGGGCGAGGACGACGCGCGACCCTCGCTCATGGACCACTCACTAATGCTTTTGACGGCTTCAGAAAGAGCTGCGGATCCCATTGTGGCGGCCTGTCCTTTCGCGATGCACTTGGTGCGGATGTGTGTGAAGGATTGACGCACGCGAGAATGCGCGTCCGACAAATTATGCATAAAAGAACGAACAGTTTGCAATCCTGCAGGATGCAATTCGGACATCGGATGGCTATTTCTGCACGGATGACTAACGATCCATGCGACATTAACAAAACTTAAGGATCACTCTGCAAGGCCAACGGCACGGATCGCGTCGATCGATGAGCGTTCCGTGCGCGACCGCACGACTTTCCAGCACGCCCCGAAACCCAAAACGCGGCCGCTTGACCAGTTCATATCTATGTATGTAGATTTGAAGATGTCTTCTATGCGCTCCGCGGCTGTTTTCAAGCTGTTGGCCGAACCCACCCGCCTGCGCCTGCTGCGAGTGCTGTCACAAGACCGTTTCAACGTTGGCGAATTGACGTCGATTCTGGGCGTTGCCCAATCGGGTGTCTCTCGACATCTGGGGCTGCTCAAGGAAGCCAATCTCGTCACCGAGGAGCGCGCGGCGGGATTCGTGTTCTATCGACTGCCGGATGCCTCTCGCATCGAGCCGCGTCTGCCGCTGTGGTCTCTGCTCGCAGAGCAATTCGCCGCATCGGCGGCCGAGCGAGGGGTGCGGGAAGACGAGGCGCGCCTGCAGGAAGTGCTGCGAAATCGCCAGGAGCAGTTCTATCCGCACGGCGATGCGCGGCAGTTGCTCCCGGGGCGCAGCTGGGCCGCATGGGCACGGACCCTCGGCGAGCTCCTGCCGCCGCTGGACGTTGTCGACATCGGTTGCGGCGACGGATATCTGGCGGTCGAAGCGGCTCGCTGGGCGCGGCACGTCACGGGCGTCGACCGCTCGGACGATGTGCTGGAGCACGCGAAGGCGCTGGCGGCAAAACGCCAGATCACCAATGTCGAGTGGAGGAAAGGCGATCTGTCGCGCCTGCCGCTCAGGGACGGCTCGCACGATGTCGCGCTGCTCTCCCAGTCACTGCACCACGCCAGCGATCCGGAGCGCGCGGTCGCCGAGGCCGTTCGCGTGCTGCGACCGTCCGGGCGTCTGCTGCTCATGGATCTGAAGGCGCACGATCAAAGCTGGGTTCGTTCACGATTCGGCGATCGGCATCTCGGGTTCAGCGTCGACGAGTTGCGCGAGCTTCTTGAAGGCGCGGGGCTCGTCCATGTCCGTGTGTCCACCGGCGCATCGCGTCGAGGCGACCCCTTCACGGTCCTCATCGCCAGCGGCACCAAGCCGGCGCACGCCACACGCTCGCCGGTCGCGGCCCGCGGTTCTCAGCCATCGCGCTTTCGCGCCGCCAGGTCTTAAAAGATGTCTCCGCTGCTCCGCTCGTTAGATCGCGCGCTCGCCGGGCGCATCCTGATGCTCGACGGCGCCATGGGGACAATGGTCCAGTCGCACAAGCTGGATGAAGGATCGGTGCGCGGGACACGCTTCCGCGATCACTCGCACCTGCTCAAGAACAACATCGACCTCCTGGTCCTGACGCGTCCCGAACTGATCGCGTCCATCCATCACGCCTACCTGGAGGCGGGCGCGGACATCATCGAGACGAACACCTTCGGGAGTACGTCGATCGCGCAGTCCGACTTCGGGCTCGAGGCGATCGTCTACGAGTTGAACGTCGAGGCGGCACGCCTCGCTCGCGAAGCCGCCGATGTGTGGACCGCCAGAACGCCAGCGCGCCCTCGCTATGTCGCGGGGGCGATCGGACCGACCAATCGGACCCTCTCGATCTCCCCCGACGTCAACAATCCTGCGTTTCGGGCGACGACCTTCGCACAAGTTCGGAAGGCGTATCGCGAACAGGTGCGCGGTCTCATCGATGGCGGAGTCGATCTGCTGCTGCTCGAGACGGTCTTCGACACCTTGAATGCCAAAGCGGCCATCGCTGGCATCCACGACGAGTTCGAGGCACGCGGAACCGAGGTTCCGCTGATGATCTCGGCCACCATCGCCGACCGCAGTGGGCGGACGCTGTCCGGCCAGACACTCGATGCCTTCTACGTCTCGATTCAACACGCGAAGCCGTTCAGCGTGGGCTTGAACTGCGCATTTGGCGCGCGTCAGATGCGTCCCTACATGGCGGAACTCGCCCGTCTTGCCGGCGAATATGTCAGCTGCCATCCGAACGCGGGGCTTCCGAATGCCTTCGGCGAGTACGACGAACTGCCTGAGCAGACCGCTGCTCTGCTCCGCGACTTCGCGGACTCAGGTTACGTGGACATCCTCGGGGGCTGCTGCGGAACGACACCCGCACACATCCGGGCGATTCGCGAAGCCGTCGATGGTCTGACGCCGCGGCGTACGCGGGCACTCGAGCCTGGTGACCCGCGACTGGAAACGGAGCACCTGACCCGTATCGCGGGGCTGGAAACCTTGACCGTCAGGCCGGATTCGACATTGATCGTGGTCGGCGAGCGCACCAATGTCGCCGGCTCGAAACGCTTTGCGACCATGATCGCGGATCAGCAGTATCTCGACGCTGCCGCGATCGCCCTCGAGCAGGTACGCGGCGGCGCGAACATCCTCGACATCAACATGGACGAAGGGATGCTCGACTCGGAGGCTGCCATGACGACCTTCCTGAACGTCGTCGCCACCGAGCCCGAAATCGCGCGACTGCCGTTCATGATCGACAGCTCGAAGTGGTCGGTGCTCGAAGCCGGCCTCCAGTGCGTCCAGGGCAAGGCGATCCTCAACTCGATCAGCCTGAAAGAGGGCGAGGAGGATTTCCTCCTCAAGGCGCGAACCGTCCGGCGATACGGCGCTGCGCTCGTGGTGATGGCGTTCGACGAACGCGGCCAGGCGGACACTGCCGGCCGCAAGATCGAAATCTGCGAGCGCGCCTATCGCCTGCTGACCGACCGGCTCGGCTTCGACCCGGCCGACATCGTGTTCGATCTCAATATCCTGGCGATTGCAACCGGCCTCGAGGAGCACAACTACTACGCGCTCGATTTCCTCGAAGCGGCAAAGGTGCTGAAGGTCACGTGTCCTGGCATCAAGATCTGCGGGGGCATCAGCAACCTGTCGTTCGCGTTCCGTGGCAACACCAGGGTGCGCGAAGCCATGCACTCCGCCTTCCTGTTTCACGCAACGAAGTCCGGCCTCGACATGGCGATCGTCAACGCCGCGCAGCTGACGGTATACGAGACGATCCCGGCCGATCTCCTCGAGCATGTCGAAGATGTCATCTTCAACCGCCGTCCCGACGCGACCGACCGGCTGGTCAAGTTCGCCGCTACCGTGGCCGGGACGACAAGCACTCAGGGCGCCGACCTCGCATGGCGCGAGCTCGGTATCGAGAAGCGGCTCGAGCACGCCCTCGTCCACGGCCTCGTCGAGTTCATCGAGCAGGATGTCGAAGAGGCACGCCTCGCGCTTGCCCGGCCGCTCGACGTGATCGAAGGACCGTTGATGAACGGTATGCGCGTCGTCGGCGACCTGTTCGGGTCGGGACAGATGTTCCTGCCGCAGGTGGTCAAGAGCGCACGCGTTATGAAGAAGGCGGTCGCGTGCCTCCTCCCCTACTTCGAAGAGGAGAGCCGCGCAGACGGCGGCCGCAAGCGATCCAAGGTCCTTCTCGCGACCGTCAAGGGCGACGTCCACGACATCGGCAAGAACATCGTCGGCGTGGTACTCGGCTGCAACAACTACGAGATCGTGGACCTCGGGGTCATGGTCTCGGCCGACAGGATTCTGCAGGCCGCCGTGGACGAGGGCGCCGACCTGGTTGGCCTGAGCGGGCTGATCACACCGTCGCTCGACGAGATGGTGTTTGTCGCGCGCGAGATGGAAAAGCGGCAGATGAATCTGCCGCTGCTCATCGGCGGCGCCACGACGAGCCGCCAGCACACGGCCGTCAAGATCGCTCCCGAATACAACGGCCATCCCGTGGTGCATGTGGTTGACGCATCGAAGGCGGTCGACGTCGTGTCGCGCCTGCTTGATCCCGCACAGCGCATAGCGCTCGACGCAGGCAATCGCGCCGATCAGGACCGATTGCGCGCACAGCACGCCGCGCTGAAACGGCGGCCGATGGTTCCCTGGGCGGAAACGTCCGGCAAGCGGTTGAAGCTCGATTGGACTTCGTCAGCGATTGCGGTCCCCGCATTCACCGGCGCGAAGACGCTCGACGTTGACCTCGCCGAGCTCGTTTCCTACATCGACTGGACGTTCTTCTTCGCGGCGTGGGAGCTCAAGGGGCGCTTCCCCGCGATCCTCGAGCATCCGCAATACGGACATGCTGCGCGCGAGCTCTACGACAACGCGCGCGTGCTGCTCGATCGGATTGTCGCGGACGGGTCGATCCAGGCGCGCGCGGTGTATGGCTTCTGGCCGGCGAACGCAGATGGCGAGGACATTTCGGTCCGGGCCCCGGGACCCGGGCCCCGGGACCCGGGAGCCGAACTGACTCGCTTCCCGATGCTGCGGCAACAGGAGCAGATGGCCGACGGCGTGCCGCACCTCTCCCTCGCGGACTTCGTCGCGCCGATTGACTCGGGATCCTCCGACTATCTCGGCGCTTTCGCGATCACCGCGGGACTGGGTGCCGACGCGCTTGCCCGCTCGTTCGAGCAGCAGCACGACGACTACCACGCGATCATGGTGAAGGCGCTGGCCGATCGTTTCGCGGAAGCATGCGCTGAATGGCTGCATGCGCGCGCACGACGGGACTGGGGCTACGGCGCGACCGAAGAGCTGTCGCAGGCAGACTTGCAAGCGGAACGGTATCGCGGCATTCGGCCGGCGTTCGGATATCCGGCCTGCCCCGATCACAGCGAGAAGCGGCGCCTGTTCGATCTCCTGCAGGCAGAGAGAATCGGTATCGCCCTGACCGAGAGCTTCGCGATGGCGCCGGCGGCCTCTGTCAGCGGGCTGTACTTCGCGAATGCCGCTTCGCGGTACTTCAGCGTGGGGCGGCTGGGCCGGGATCAGGTGGAGGATTACGCAAGCCGAAAAGGCACGAGCGTTACTGACGTGGAACGGTGGCTTCTTCCCAACTTGGGATATGAGCCCTGAGGGCTTACGGCTTTGGGCTTACGGATTCCGGCAAAGCCTATAGAATTTAAGAGCGGATTTGCCTGGAGCCAAAAGCCTGGCGCCTAGAGCCGCAGCGAAGAGCCAAATCCTTGATGGAGTATCTGATCAAGCAATACCCGCTCGAGACCGGTGCCCTCGAGATCCAGTACATCGAAGAGTATTTCGGCGAGTTTCCGCGCAAGAAGACGGCGACGGAAATCCTCTCGCGCCTGCGTGACCGGGAGTTCCTCATCCTGATGGCCGAGGCTCCTCTGCGCGACGACCCCGGCACCATCGTGCCGGTGGCCTTCAAGATCGTTCATGAGCTCCGGATGAACGAGAGCGAACCGAAGCTGGTCGATCTCGTTTCCCGCCTGAATAGCAGCGTGGGCTTCGAGGATCGCAAGGTTCTCTACAGCTGGGTGGGAGGCACACGCAGCGACTGGCGAGGCCAGGGCCACTTCCGCGCGCTGACTGAGGAATCAGAAGTGTGGGCGCACGCGGCCGGCTTTCACGAAGTCGTGGTCAAGACGAAGAATCGCTACTACGACATGCGCGGCACTCTCGATCAGCTCGAGTTCAACGTGATCAAATACGAGATACACCCGACGGACAATCGCGAGTCCAAGGTGTATCTCAGCAAGCGGCTGACGTCAGACGTGCTGCGATCGCACACCAGCAGCCGGCGCGTGGTCGTCGCCGACTAGCGCTGACCGCCTCGATTCAAGACTTCAGACGATTCGTCAGCCGGCGCAGCGCTCGCGTGACCGCCATGCGCGCGCCGTCCACGGTGCGCATGTTGAATCGCTGGGCGATCTCTCCGAGATTCCACTGGGCCTCGATGCGCGCGACGACCATTTCGCGATCGCGCGGGCTCAACTGCAGGAGCACGGCGCGGTACCGATCGTAGGCCTCGGATCGCACGGCTTCCTCGAGCGGCGACGGCATGTCGGATGCCAGATCCTCAGGCAGTTCCGCCGGCGTGGGATGCCTGCCGATTCGGCGCACTTCGTCGCGGATCCGGTTGATGACCGACTGTCGAAGGTACGCCTGCATGGCGCCGACGTGCCTGGGCTCGAACGTATCGAGTCGCCGCAGCACGTGCAGCACGGTTTCCTGCACCAGATCTCCCGTATCCAGCGTTCCCCTGGCTGCCGCAGGCAGGCGGCCATGCGCAAATCTTCGGAGGCTCGGAATCGAACGCTGCAGCAGGGCCTCGACCGCCATGCGGTCGCCTTCGCGGGCTCTGACGACAAGCTCGATGGTGGGCTCGTCGCTCAACAGAGTGGGTTCACCATCGGTGGGACGCCCGGACGGCTTCGAGGTTTTGCTGGACGTGTCGCTCACGATCTGATTGGCAGGCATCATATCGGGAAAACCCTCCACATTTCCTAACGGGCGTGTATCGGCGATCGAACGTACGTGTATTCTCGTAACCGTCGATGCTCGGGCACACAATCAGTCACTACCGCATCACCGGCAAGCTCGGCAGTGGCGGAATGGGCATTGTTTACGAAGCTGAAGACGTCCGATTGCCCAGGAAAGTCGCGCTGAAGTTCCTTCCTGACGAATACGCGGACGACCCGGATGCCGAGCGGCGGTTCCAGCGCGAAGCCGACACGATCGCCCAGCTGAATCACCCGAATATCTGCACCATCTACGAGATCGACCGCGCCGAGGGACGGGTGTTCATCGCCATGGAATGCGTCGAGGGGATCAACCTCAAGACCTACATGTCCCGCAATCAGTTGTCCACGGCGGCTATCGTGGAGATCGCGATGCAGATCGCTGCGGCCCTCGGCTCCGCGCACGCCAAAGGCATCGTCCATCGCGACATCAAGCCCGGCAACATCGTCGTGAACGCCGATGGACAGGTAAAAGTCCTCGACTTCGGCCTCGCACGCCGCTTCATGACGCCCGACACTCACGAGCTCGGCGCCGACGGATCGACAATTCCCGGGCGCCCGATGGGGACGGCCAACTACATGGCGCCCGAACGGATTCTCCAGCTTCCGCTCGATCCGCGCAGCGATCTGTTCTCGCTCGGCGTGGTCATGTTCGAGATGGCAACGGGGAGACTGCCGTTTGCCGGCGCCTCCCCGTCCGAGACCGTGGCCAACGTGCTGGACAAGGCCCCCGAGCCATTGACGTCGCTGTCCCCCCGGCACCCGAAGAGTCTCGAACAAGTCGTTCAGCGACTCCTGGCCAAGCGTGCGAGCGATCGCTTTGCGACGGCAGCCGATCTCACGCGTGCTCTCGAGGCAATCGAGGGGGCGAATCGGCCGCTCGGCGAACGGCTACGTCGTCTTTTTGGACGAGCGTGATGCCTTCTTCTTGGACGAGGTCTTCTTCGTGCTGCGACCGGCTCCCCTCGCAGCAGCGCCGCCAGCCTGCGAGAGACCATCGGACCACTTCGGCACCGAAGCGCGCTTTTGCGCCCCTGCCCACGCGACCTGAACCTGCGTGTGTGGTGTCTCCGACTTCTCGATAGGCAACACGAATTCGAGGCGCCCTTTGGCCTTGGCGTTCTTGAGCCCTCGCATCACGCCGGCGATGAATTTATCGGCGTCTTCAGGAAGCTTGACTCGGACCGTGAAGTTGTCGCCACAGCCGCCGGACTTATGGTTGTGATAATCCGCACCGTACTGGCAAAAGCTGCGGCTTGGACCAAGCCGCTTACTTCCGATAAACGTGGCCTCGTCCACCGGATCGACATCGTCTGCGTTGACCACCCAATGAACGCTCAAGTTCCCGCCGACCTGCGTATCTCCCATCATCTCCTCCAGATTGGTACTGGCACCGTGCCATCCACGCACATGCTCTGCTCGCCATCGGGCGATTTATGACATCGACCCGACCAGTCAACGTACAAACGTCGGACGAGTCTGCCACCGAACAGCTACCTCAGAATCCTCCCGATCTCAGGTCGGTCGCGGAACCGTGCGCGCATCGACTCAGGAAGTCCGTCGGCCAGTGAATCAACGAGCTTCCTGGCTGATTCCAGCTCTGAAGTCGCTGACGCGGTTTCCCCGCGCGCGCTGAACGCCTGGCTGGCCCAGTAGTGCACTTGCGCTCGCACCTCGCGATCGATCGAGCGGTCGCCATCGTCTTTGGGCACCATCTGAATCTCGTTCAAGGCATCATCCACTCTTCCCTGCAGGAGCGAAATGCGCGCTAAGTACACTCGGCAACGCGCCTCGAGTGAGGTGTATCCCATCCGCCGAGCCGTTTCGAGCGTTCGCCTGACCGACTCGCGTCCAACATCATGGCGGCCTTCTTCGGCGTCCAGCATCCCCAGATGTGCGCGTGCCAGAGCACCATCCGGATCTTCGAGTTCCTCGGTCAAGAAGTCGGCGGATGCACGAAAGTGCTGCCGTGCGTCTCGTCGATTTCCTGTCTGTGAGGCGAGTTCACCGGACACTGCGTGGAACGGCGGTAGTAAACCAGCATCAAGGTCATCGCCAAGCAGGTTGCGGGCAGCTTGCAGGTTTTCGCCGGCGGCTTGCACATCACCTTGCCTGAGGGACACTCTGGCCAGGACAATCCGCGCCTCGATGCCATCGCGGCGGCTTGCCTGTCCCAAGGCATCGATCAGCAGAGCGCGCGCACGCTCGTACTCTCCGTCGTCTACCAGCACTTCGGCCCGGCGAATCTGCGTCTTCGCTATCTCATAGTCGAGGTCCGCCTTCTGGGCGAGGGCCAGAGCCTGACTCAACTCGCGGTCAGCTGCCCTCCGCTGGCCGGCATAGCGGCTGTAAATCGCGATGACCTGCTTCGCCGCGACCTGAAAGTTGACGTCGCTATACTTGACGAATACCGGTAGTGCACTTTCAACGTCCTTCAATCCTTCCTTCCATCCACCGCCGTACTGAACGAGGATGGTGCCGATGTTGAATTGGTTCTGCGCGGCGCGATTCTGGTCGCCGAGCTCTTCAAAGCCATGCGCGCTCTGACGAAGGAATTCAATCGCCTGCGAGCGACGACCGAGCTTCTCGCTGGTGGCACCCAGATTCATGAGCACGGTTGTTGCCAGCAAGTTATTCGTGTCGCGCGCAAGCGGCAGCGAGTTCGTCCACGCCTTCAAGGCATCCTCGAGGCGTCCCTGCGCCTCGAACGCTAACGCCACGTAGTGATGCGCTCGAGCCAGGTTGTCGCTGTACTTCAAAGGCTCAAGGGCCTTCAATGCAGCCTGTGCGTCGTTCAGCGCTTCCGCCCGATCGTTCTCGTTTCCCCGGCGCAACGACTCAGTAAGACAGAAGAGCGCCTGCGCTTCTCCGGCCGGCGCACCTATCGATCGAAACGCGGTCAGCGCCGTCGAGCCATGCTGGCGCGCGGTGGCCGGATTGTTCAGGCGCATGTAGAGACGGCAGAGCTCGACGTGAGGCCGTACGCGGCGTCCCCGCAACTCCAATGCCCGAAGATAGATCCTGATTGCCTCCTCGTTCGCTCCGGCGCGATCGTGAAAGGCAGCGAGTTCGACGAGGAAGCCAGGGTCGTCCGGATGGAGGTTCACAAGCGCCCGATAGTGCCCCTCTGCGCCTGCCAGATCGCGATTCGACTCGGCGGCGACCGCCTGAACGAATTGTCGCTCGCTTTCCGATGTCTCCGCGGAGATGAGGCTCAAAGCCTGGCGCGCCAGCTGCACTGCCTCAACGTCTCTTCTCATGAGGCGCGCCGTGCGGCTGCGCCAGGCAACGGGCAGCGGACTGAGCGGATCCGCCTGAGACGCGCGTTCAAACGAACGTGCCGCCGCGCTGAGCTCGAGCTCCTCGTAGCGATCCAATCCCTGCTCGAGAGCGTCGGCCGCATCGAGGGAACCAACCGCCAGCCGGTGCGAGCTCCGTGGGCCACTGAGGAGACCGCGTACGAACGCAGTCAGGCGTAACCGCCAGGACATCCTCGCCACGTGCCGTTCGATTTCATCCGCCAACGGGAGCACCATCGCGTAGGCACTCTCCTTGACGAGCACCGAAACCCCTGCATCGATCTCACTGACGGTGTCAGTGGTTGCCGTCTCGGGATCGCGAACATCCAGCCGTGCCTTCCATCGATCGCCTTCTTTGAGGATGGTCGGAACAATGAGGAGGTCGGCACCGCTGCCGCCTGCGATGGCCTGAATGACGGCTGTCGACGAGAGATCCCGCCCTGCGACGCGAAATCCTCTGATTTTTTCTGACAGATCCTCGTGGCCGACGACGCGAACAATCGGAGAGTCCGTCAACTCGTCTAGAAGAGCGTTTGTCAACGCCATCCTGTAGACACCGAGCGCGTCGTGCCCTGTTTCGTTGACGACCGGTGCAACGGCCACGACTCGCCTCGGGCCAGATACCGCCCACCAGAGCGCCGCCGCAACTATCGCCAACGTAGCGACGCCGACGCCAGCCACACGCAGCCGTGCCCGTGGTTCTTTCTCGTGTCGTCTCGGCCCCACTGGAGACGGTGGCGTACGTACTGGCACTGTCAGTAGATCAAGTGGCAGCGACTGGCCCCGCACCTGTCGCAACGCGCGCGAGAGCTCGCGTCCGTTCGCGAAGCGAACCTTTGGCTCCTTGTGCATCGCCCGGAACACGAGGTGCTCGATGTCCTCAGAAACTTCCGGGCGAATCGACCGTATCGACGCCGGTGTCTCGTTCCTGACTGCATGCGCGACGGCCTCTGCGTGCGAGCCCTGGAACGGCACGTGGCCCGCGAGCATCTCGTAGAGAATGACGCCCACCGCCCACACGTCGGAACGCGCGTCGGCGGCCAGCCCACGCACCTGCTCCGGAGACATGTACGCCGCCGTGCCCAGCGTCGAGTGCTCGATGGTGAGCTTGAGCGCATCGGCAAACGTGGCCAGTCCGAAGTCGACGATGCGAACGCCATCCTCGGTCAGCATCACGTTCCCCGGCTTGACATCGCGATGCACGACGCCCTGCCCGTGTGCCTTCGCGAGGCCATCGGCGATCTGGGTCGCGGTGTCGAGCGCCTCGTCAACGCTGAGCGAACCCGACGCCAGCCGCTGCTTCAGCGTCTGGCCCTCGTAATAGGCCATCACGATGAACAACTGACCGTCAGGCGCGGTCTCGATGTCATGAATCGTGCAGATATTCGGGTGGTTGGTGGCCGACGCCGCCTGCGCTTCGCGGACGAAGCGCTGTCTCGCGTCGTCGTCGTGGCTCCACTGCGCCGGAAGAAACTTCAGCGCGACGGTGCGGCCGAGCCTCGTGTCCCTGGCCTGATAGACGACTCCCATGCCACCACCACCGATGCGGGCGACGACGACATAGGAACCGATCGTCTGGCCGATCAGGGCATCAACGTTGGGCGTGGACACGGTTTCTCGCCAATCATAAACCGTGGATCGAAGTTCGGCGGAGGGTGACGATGAATTATCGACTGAGGACGATCTTGCCGACGTGCTCGCTCGATTCCATCAGGCGATGCGCCTCGGCGGCCTGGGCGAGCGGAAGGATGCGATGGATGACCGGCTTGACGATGCCCCGTTCGAGCAGCGGCCAGATCTCGGTTCGCAACGCGGAGGCGATCTGCCCCTTCTCCTCTACGGTCCGCGGCCTGAGCGTCGAGCCCGTGAGCGTCAGGCGGCGAACCATGACGCGTCTGAAATCGACGGGCGCCATGAACTCGCCGGTCATGAACCCGATTTGCACCAGGCGGCCGTCGGTGGCGAGCGCCTTGATGTTCCTGCCGATGTAGCTTCCACCGACCATGTCGAGGATGAGGTCGACACCTTTGCCGTTGGTGAGTTCCAGGACTGCCTCGACGAAGTCCGCGCTGCGGTAGTTGATCGCCTGCTTGGCGCCAAGGTCCTCGCACGCCCGGCATTTCTCGTCGGAGCCCGCCGTTGCCAGCACTGTGACGCCGCGCGCGGCGGCAAGTTGAATCGCGGTTGTGCCGATGCCGCTCGATCCGCCATGAAAGAGCGCGGTCTCCCCGGCGCGGAGCCGTCCGCGATCGAAGACGTTGGTCCAGACGGTGAAGAACGTTTCGGGAATCGCGCCTGCCTCGACGAGATCGATGCCCCGGGGAACAGGAAGACATTGCCGCGCTGGCGCGACGCACATCGTCGCGTAGCCTCCGCCAGCCACGAGCGCACAGACGCCATCGTCGACCTTCCATTGCGTGACGCTCGAGCCGACGGCTGCAATCGTGCCCGAGACTTCGAGACCGGGAATGTCGCTCGCGCCGGCAGGAGGCGGATACTCGCCTTTTCGTTGAAGAACGTCGGGGCGGTTCACGCCGGATCCAGCGACGCGAATGAGTACTTCATCCGGACCCGGAACCGGATCTGGCCGCTCGACTGGAACGAGAACCTCAGGACCACCGGGCCGGCTGATCTCGATGCAGATCATCGCGTCAACCCCGATGGAAGCCGCGGTGACGACAGGAGGCGCGTAAACACCTCCCACCGGCGCTCGGCATCTGCGCCGCCGTTGGACTGCGACTCGACGTAACGCGCCACCATGTCCTTACCGAGGTTGTAGTTGATCACGTAGCTGCGGTACTGGTCGACGAACCGCATGCGCTGTTGCGCTCGCGGTGGTGAATAGAGTCCGTAGCGCTCGAGCCACTTCGCCGCAGCTGCCGAGTCGATCTGTCCATTGAGATAGCGGCGGGCGGCTTCATTGCCGGCGTACGACAGTCGATCCACAAGGCTCAACACCGCGTAGTAGTCATCGACTCCTGCCGGATCGAGACCTGCGGCTGGGAAGATCACCGAGCGCTCGAACTGAAGTCTCTCGGCGCTCGGAAACGCGATGTCGATGCCGTAGTTCGCCGAGCCCTCGGCGATGAGCGACTGAGGCGACCGGAGCGGATAGACGGAGAACTCCACCCAGCCACGGTCACGGACAAGCGTCTTCTCGAGAAGCACGTTGTAGACGTGATGCCCTGGATAGCCCTCGTGACAGGCCAGATCGATCGCCCGGTCTGCGAAAATCGGCAGATCGGTGTTGACCTGTATGACGCTGTGGTAGTTGCCCTTGTACCAGTTGTAGCCGGACCAGCTCTTGTTCGTCACGTACTCGACGACGAAGCTCTCGCCGGCCGGCAGCGAAAGGTGCGTGAGCGTTCGGCGCCGGCATCCGTCGATCGCGGCGTTGAAAGTCGCATCCAGCCGGTCCTTCGGGATGATGAATTGCGACCGGAACCTTTCGAACCGCTCGCTCAGCGTTCCCTGTCCAGGCAGGCGCGACTCGAGCTCTTTCAGGGCGCCGTCGAACTCGCTCTCCGCATGCGTGGGCGCAACGGCATCATAGAGCGCCCTGGACTCCTCGTCGAACGTCAACGCTTTGCCGCCCAGCATCGCAACGCGAGCCCGCAACGCCGACAGCTGTTTCGACAGGTACTCATGCCGGAGGCGAACGATCTCGTCCGCGGACTGCGCCGGCTTTGCGGCGGCGAGGGCCGCTTCGACCGCGGCCGCGTCCCGATCGATGTCGGTGAGTGGCCGCTTCGCGCTCTCCGCATCCGCCTGCCATTGTGGCGGCCCATAGTAGGCATCCACGTAGTCGGCGTCGTGCTGGCCGAGCGCCAGGACGAGCTTTACATACCGCTCAGCGAGGGCATCCATCGAGTCGTTCTCCGCCGCATGTAGCGTCGCGATCACAGCCAGGCCCGCGAGAAACGCACACGCATACTTCATCGGTAGCGCTCCCGAACGTTTGGAATCACGTATTCGTCGAATGCTGCCGTGAAATCGTATACCGGCGCGAAGCCCCAATCACGGCGCGCGGCGCCATCGTCGACATCCTCAGGCCATGAATCGACGATGATCTGGCGCTTCTCGTCAGTTGCCCAGTGCACGGCGGCACCCGGAAACGCGGCGAGAACGGCGTCGTGGATCTGCTGCGCCGTCGGGCTGAAGGCCGTCAGGTTGTAGGCAGTCCGCGTGAGGTTCTCACGCGGCGCTTTCGCCAGATCGAGCAGGGCCGAGATCGCATCAGGCATCGCCATGAACGGAATCCGCGTATCGGGACGGACGAAGCACGTGTACGGTTCCCGCCGCGCCGCTGCATGAATCATCTCCGGGGCATAGTCGGACGTTCCACCCGACGGCATCGTCACCGCTGAGATCAAACCCGGGAAGCGCACACACCGGAAGTCGACGCGACCCATCGCATGCGCCGCGAGTTGCTTGTAGAACCTCGCATAGTAGCGACCGAGGTGCTCGCAGTACAGCTTGTTGCACCCGTACATCGTCCGCGGCGTATTCCACTCGTCTTCACGGATGCGTCCGACCTTCGTCTTCGTCGCCAGATCCGGAAGGCCGTAGGCGGCCACCGACGATGGATAGAGGAAGAGGACCGTGCGACCGTGGGACTCGCCTTCCCGCTGAGCGAACTCGAGCAAAGTCAGAGTGCCGTCGACGTTGACGTGATGCGCGGCGATAGGGGTGAACTCGGCGCGGGTGGACAGCAACGCGGCGAGGTGGAAGATTAAATCGACCTCGAACTCCGCAAGCACGCGCTCGAGGAGTGTGCTGTCCGTGATCGATCCTGTGAACTCGCGATGCACGAGTCGATGCAGCGAGGGATCGAGCGGCGCGAGATCGATCGTCACGATCGGCCGTCCGGCACCTGACAGGCGTGTAATCAGTCCGTGCCCGATCTCTCCACTTGCCCCAGTAACCAACGTGACAGGCGTGCGCATGTGGACATCATTTTACCGGGAGGTAGAGGCGGGTCTTTAGACCCGCCTGTGGGACGGCGGGCCTAAGGCCCGCCGCTACGTTAGTCTACTAACGCAATTCAGAAAGCAGCCGTTCCACTTCCTCGCGGACACCTGCCAGGTCTTCGAGTGCGCGCTCGGCGGCTGCAATGGTCGTCACCAGATCATTGCGATTGGGTACGCTGCCACGGGCGACCTCGGCGGCGAGGTCGCGCGTAGTGGTGGCGCATGCCTCACCGATTGCGACGGTTTGCGCATGCGCCTGCAGGATTTTGAGAAACTGCTCGCGTTCCTGACGGGTCACCCAGGCTCCCTAATTGGGATCTCCGTCGAGCAGATCGCCGAGCCCGCCGAGAATCGAGCCTCCCTCACGCCGGCTGCCACCCGCCGCCGGTGCGGCCTTGTAGATGCGATCGGCCATTCGGCTGAACGGCAACGACTGAAGCCACACGCGACCAGGACCTGTCAGCGCGGCATAGAACAATCCTTCGCCGCCGAACAGCGCCGTCTTGATCTTGCCGACGTACTGGATGTCGTAACTCACCGACGGTTGCAGGGCGACGAGACACCCCGTGTCGACTCGCAGCGTCTGGCCGGGGCCAAGGTCGAGCGGATGAACCGTGCCACCCGCATGCACGAAGCACAGGCCGTCGCCTTCGAGCTTCTGCATGATGAATCCTTCACCACCGAACAGGCCCACGCCAATCCGCCGCTGAAACGCGATTCCGATCGAGACGCCACGGGCTGCGCACAGGAACGAATCCTTCTGGCAAATGAGCTGCCCGCCCAGTTGCTTGAGGTCCATCGCGAGGATCTTTCCCGGATAGGGCGCCGCAAACGACACCTGCTGCTTGCCGCTGCCTCCGGCGTTGCTGAAGACGGTCATGAACAGGCTCTCACCCGTGATGAGCCGCTTGCCCGCGCCGAGCAGCGCGCCCATGACTCCACCCGTCTTCTGCTGAGCACCATCGCCGAAGACAGTCTCCATCGTGATACCGGGCGTCATGTACATCATCGACCCGGCTTCCGCGACCGCACTCTCGCCCGGATCGAGTTCGACTTCGACAAACTGCATTTCACTGCCGACGATCTTGAAGTCGATCTCGTGTGCACGGCGGCCCGGCACGATCGGTGGCGGCGGCGCCGGACGGGCGGCTCCAGATGCGCCGGTCAGGTAGGTCGCCAGTTGCGGCACGTCCTTGAGGGGCGTCCAGTTCGTCAGCCCGGGGCCGAAGACGAGCGTGTTTCCATCGATGGTGCCGTTCCTCAGATTCGTCACCACATCGTCTCGTGACACGGGTCCCACCTGGTGGCCGCCGATGGCCATGAACCACTGGTCGTCTGACATCGCTCTGTGTCTCCGTTCCGTCTACGGTCTCCGGTCCTCAGTCTCCGGTCCTGCCCTCTACACCAGCACCGTCGCACCTTCGTCCGTCGACCAACCGTGAACCGTGAACTGTGAACTTCCGGCGCCACTGTACTGCCTACTGCCTGCTGCCTGCTGCCTACTGCTTTATGCCCCCGGCTCCCCGTCGATCCGCTTGGCCACGTTTTGTTCGAGCTGCCGCACCGTGCCCGGATCCAGTCCGAGCAGGTCCGCGAGTTTCGCCAGATAGATACGTTCGGCCCCGGTCGGCTGTTCGTCGCCTCGAAGGATACCGAATGCCAGAACGTAGAGCGTGCCGCGATGGGTATCGTCGTTGACGCCTGCAACAATCTCGGCGAGCGGTCTTGGATTCGCCAGCTCCTGCTCGACGATACGATCGACGCCGGCGATGCGCGCCTGATCGAGAATCGCCGCTCGCTCCGGGTCACTGACGGATCCGTCGGCGTGGGCGGCCGATATCGCGAGGCGAACGATCTGAAGCGCCTGATCGCTCACCGGCGCGAACGGGTTGCCAACGAACGGCAAAGGCGGCGGCGTTTGAGTCGCATTCGACACCGGCGATGCCGTAGCGGGTGCGGCTGCGGGCGTGGTGCCCTGCTGCATTGTTTCGAAGATCCCCCATGCCACTCCCGCCGCGGTCAACAGCACGTTCGGGTTGGACAGGAGTGAGTTCCCGACAGAACCGAGCGTCCCGCTGAACGGCCCGCCTCGCCTGCCCAGATATCGCATCGTCCGGCGCGACCGTTTCCGGCGCCCGCCAAGCAGGCTTTGCAGCACGCCGTTCAGCAACATCGATTCGTCCAATTCGGTCTCCTGTTTCAGGTAGAGACGGGTCTTCAGACCCGCCTGGCCCGGCGAGTCTAAAGACTCGCCGCTACGCGACCGCTACTCCGACCCACAGACGCTGCCTACTGCCTACTGCCTACCAACTAGAGCTGTCCCACCCGCACCGGCGCCTTCGGCTTTTCAGGCTCCGGCGTGAAGTCCTCTCCGGGGTTGATGAAGCGGTCCGCCTCGAACTTGTATTGTTTGTCGTGCAAATATCTGTAACGTCCATTGAGGCTCAGAAGTTCAGCGTGCGTGCCGCGCTCGACGACTTGCCCTTCCTCGATCACGAGAATCTGGTCGGCGCTGCGAATGGTCGACAGACGATGGGCGATCACGAACGTCGTCCGTCCGGCCCTGAGGTTGCGCAGGCCGTCCTGAATCATCTGCTCGCTCTCGGAGTCGAGACTCGACGTCGCCTCATCAAGAATCAGGATGCGAGGACTTGCGAGAATGGCTCGGGCAATCGACACACGCTGGCGTTGCCCGCCTGACAGCTTGATGCCTCGCTCTCCTACGACCGTGTCGTAGCCATTCGGAAACTGGCTGATGAACTCATCGCAGTGCGCAACGCGGCAGGCGTCGATGATCTCCTCCCGGGTCGCCCCGGGCCTCGCGTAGCCGACGTTCTCCGTGATGGTGCCGTCGAACAGAAAATTCTCCTGGAGCACCGACGCAAGCTGTGCGCGATAGTCCATCAACCGGAGCTCATTGAGGTCACGCCCATCGATGATGACGCGACCCTTCGTCGGGCGATTGAACGCCATGACAATGCTGATCAGCGTGCTCTTGCCAGAGCCGCTCGACCCGACGAGCGCTGTAGTCGTTCCCGGCGCGGCATCGAAAGACACCCCTCGAAGAACCGGCTGACCGGGGTTGTACTCGAACCAGACGTCGTCGAACTGGACCGCACCGGCCAGTCTCTCGACCGGCGCGCGGCTTTCGTCCTCGTCGATCTCCGTCGTCATGTCGAGGAGCTCGCGGATGCGATCGAGGCCAGCAAACGCTTCGGTGATCTGCGTGCCGATCGAAGCGATCGACACCAGTGGCGCAGCGACCAGGCCGATGAAGAAGATGTACTGAATCAGCTCGCCCAGCGTCATCTCGCCTGCCAGAATCGCGTTGCCGCCGAGCCAGATCATCAGGACACCGATGATCCCGACGATGACCGTGCTGCCGGCAGTCGTGGCCGACACGCCCGTCATCGACTTCGCGATGTTCCTGAACAGGCGATGCGCGCCCTTCGTGAAGACGATCTCTTCACGCTTCTCCGCCGTGTAGGACTTGACGACGCGGATGCCGCCGAGCGCCTCGGTCAGGCGCCCTGTCACTTCGGCGTTGATCTTCCCGCGCTCACGGAACAGCGGACGCAGCGTGCGGAACGCGTAGGCCATACCGCCGCCAAACGCCGCGAGCACGAGGATGGTGATGACGGTCAGGTGCCAATTCAGCCAGAACAGCACACCGAGGCCGAGCACCGCCGTGACCAGCCCGCCAACGAGTTGCACCAGACCCGTCCCGACGAGATTCCTGATGCCTTCGGCATCCGACATGATCCTCGACACCAGCACGCCGGTCTGCGTCGAGTCGAAGTAGCGAACCGGCAGGTGCATCACTTGCGCCTGCACACGTTTGCGCATGTCGGTGATGGCGCGCTGCGCGGCCACGCCGAGGATCTGCGACAACGCAAATGAGGTCACTGCCTGGACGAGCGTGGCAGATCCCGCGGCGAGCGCAATCAACGGCAGCAGGTCAGTTCGCTTGTTCCCGACGACGTCGTCGATCAGGTACTTCGCCGACCATGGAAGGACGAGTCCTGCCAACCGGCTGACGAGCATCAGGATCAGCCCGGTAGTGAGCCGACGACGATGTGCCCAGAGGAGCGCTCGTGCTTCGCGCCAGGCTGCCGAGGCAGACACGCCCTTCTTCTTGGGAGCTTCCACCGTTGATTCTGGAACTGTACTACGCCGAATGCGCTCGCCGGTTCCGTGCGCACCCGTTCTCATATGAGCGGCCATGACATAATCAGTTCTTGAATCCTTCAGAAATGACTGACACCAGCACACGCGGCGTCCGGATGAGCGACGCCACCACAAGAGGAATCCGGATCCAGGTACGGAGCGAGTTCATTCCCGACCGCAGTTCCCCACGGGAAGGATCGTATCTGTTCCAGTATCACGTTCGCATCTTGAACACCGGTTCCGATGTCGCCCAGCTCATCTCGCGCGAGTGGATCATCACCAACGCCGACGGCGAGGTCGAGCGTGTCAAGGGACAGGGAGTCGTCGGCGAGCAGCCCGTGCTACCGCCTGGTGGGTCGTTCGAGTATACGAGCTTCTGCCCGTTGAAAACGCCGGTGGGGGCGATGCAAGGCAGCTATCAGATGGTGACGGCCGACGGCGAACGGTTCGATGCCGTGATCGCACCGTTCACGCTCGCCGTCCCGAACGCCCTCAATTAGGCGCGTGCTCTTCTACTTCTTGAAGCTGGCGATGGCGTCCGCCTCCTCGTCGTAGCACTCGAACACCGTCAGCAGCTTGGTCAGGACCAGCAGGTCCTTCAGCCGTTTGGTGACGCGCAGCAGCTTGAGCTGGCCCTCGAGGTGCCGCGTCGTCGCGTACACCTGCACGAGCTGGCCGAGGCCCGCGCTGTCAACGTACGAGACATTGCCAAGGTCGAGCAGCAGCTTGCGGTTGCCCTGCTGAAGCAGGCTCTGGATCTTGTCCTTGATCATGACGTCCCCGCCCTTGCTCAAGGTGATGTCGCCGGTGATCTCGACGATCGACACATCACCGACCATTCGCTGTCCGATCTGCATTCGTCCTCCTACGACTTTCCGCGATAGCGCAGCACCAGTGCCGTCACATCGTCGGCCTGAGCGGCACCTTCTGAAAATTGCTTGACTGCCCCGATGAGGTGTTCGAGAACAATCTCCGGCTTGGCACCGTGGCGGTCGCGCACGACGTCGACGAGCCGGTCCCGCCCGAACTCATCGCCGCCGCGGTTGCGCGCTTCCGTGACACCGTCGCTGCAGACAATCACGAGGTCGCCCGGTTCGAGGACGACCGTTTCGAACTCGTAGGTGGCGATCGTCAGCAGTCCGAGGACGGGGCCACCCGTCTCGAGCCACGAGACGTTATCACGCCCGACGACCAACGGCGGTTCCTGCCCCGCGTTGCAGTAGCTCAGATGGCCGTCTGGTGTCACCTCGCCGTAGAACATCGTGGCAAATCGCGCGTCGATCGCCCGGCGCAACAGCGCCTTGTTGACGCGCGCCATCGTTTCGGCCGGCTCGCCACTGACCGGTGCGAGTGCGACGAAGTTGCTTTGGACGGCAGCTGCCAGCAGCGCGGCTGGCGGTCCCTTCCCCGCCACATCGCCCAATGCGAAGCCGAGACCGCGGGCGCCGATCTCGAGGTAGTCGTAGAAGTCGCCCCCAATCGTCCGGCACGGGATCGATTCCGCCGCGAGATCGACGATGCCATCCTCGAACACCGGCTCGGGAAGCATGTTGCGCTGGATCTCGGCGGCGATCTTGAGATCGCGATCAATGCGCGCCTTCTCGTCGGACTCGGCGTAGAGTCGCGCGCTTTCGATCGCGAGCGCCGCCTGCGTGGCGAACGCTTCGAGCGACGACTGCGTGGACTTCGAGAGCATCGTGCTGCGCTCTTTGCCATCCAGGTAGAGGACGCCAATCACCCGCTCGCTTCGCGCAGTACCGGAGGACATCGGCGTGACGCGAAGAGGCACGCACAGCACGTGTCGAATCCCGACCGCGATCGTTCCGTCGTGCTGTCCTTTCCAGTCGCCCTCCATCAGGTCGCCGACGATGCGGCTCTGACCAGTCTGGTAGACCTCGCGCGGAATTTTCTCGCTCGTCGTGAACGTCGTGCCGGACAGGGTCGTCTTCCCGCGGCCGCGCGCAATCTTGAACTCGAGCTCACCGTCGGCAGCGGCGAGCATCATGAAGCCGCGCTCGGCCTTGGTGACATCGAGCGCCGAGTCCATGACTAGCGCCAGGATCTCGTCGAGCACGCGACCGGAACCGAGCGCGCGCAGTCCGTTGAGAATGGCCGCGACGTGACGGAGGTCGCCAGCGTCCGAGGTGCCCGAATCAAGGAAGCCCGTCGTCTTGGCTCCCTCGGTCATGAAGAGCAGCTCGATCGCATCGGTCCGGCCAAGACGGATCCGATCGCCGGCCTGCAGGACCCGCTCGGTCACCTGTTCGCCGTTGACGAACGTGCCGTAACGCGACCCGCGGTCGCGCAGCGTGTACCGTCCATCCTCCTGCGCGATCTCGGCGTGCTCGCGCGACACGTCGGTACTGACGATCTGCAGGTCCGCGGACGTGCGGCGGCCGATCATGAAGAGCGGTCGGTCGAGCACGACTACTCGTCGTCCCTGCGAGTCGGTTACATGAAGACGGGCTTCGCTCATCGGCTCCCAGTGACTGTGCCTAGATAGGTTTCGCCTTCAAGGCGCCGACCTGCAGCAGCAGTCCGGTGTAATCGTACACGCGACGCTCATGAGTAATGAAGCCGTCCTTCAATTCGCACAGCGCGACCAGAAGCATGCTGAACGGGCGGTCAGTCGGCGGCAGGCCCATGACACCCCCGCTGTTGGTGCCGTGAATATGCAGCAGCAACGCGGCCTTGTCTCCGTCGATCACCAGCTGCTCCTGGTCGAACGTCGCGGTACTGAAGGCGGTGAAGAAGGTGCGATAGACCTGTTCGATCGCCTCACGGCCCTGGGCGACCCCTCCGGCAAACGGGCTCTCGAGCACTCCGTCCTCCGCGTGCATGCTTGCGAGCGTCGCCGCGTCGAGTCGACGCGACGCCTCTTGCCGCCGCGCGAAGAACGCCACTATTTCGTCTCTGGTCATGGCCGGCCGCCAAATCTCGCTAGGGCTGCAGTTTCTTCTGCGCGTCCCTGTAGTGCGACGAACGCGACGTCACCAGGCCGTAGGCTTCACGCATGCGCTGGGGATCCTTGACCCGTTTCTCGAACAACTCGCCGGCCCGCCAGGCTGCGTCCCGCGTGTTTGCCGGAAACTTGCGCGCGAGATCGAGCCATGCCTGACCGGCAAGGTCGTATCGCCGTAAATCTTCGTACATCTCACCGAGCTGCGCCAGCGCAGGCTCGACACCCGCTGCATCAGGGTATGACTCGACGAGTTGACGATAGCTGACAAGCGACGCGGGAACCGTCGTCCCGAGCACACTGTCGACGACGCGAGCCCTGGCACGATCCTCCAACGCCGCGCGACGCAGCAACGCCTGAACGGCCCACGGTGCAGATCCAGCCATGCCAGGGATCTCTGTGAACAGCTGGCGCGCCGTCTCTTCTCGATCGCCGCGCTTCGACTGGAGCACGAGATCGGCGAGCAGAAACGTGCCTTCCGCCGCTTCAGGCGTACGTCCGTGGCGGCTTCGAAGCTCCACGTACGCGGCCATCGCGTCCTCCAGCCGACCCTGCCGCTGGAGGATGCTGCCCAGCAGCAGATGCGCACCCGGAGCCGACGGACTTGACGGACTGGCCGCCAGGCCGGCCTTGAGGTCCGCAACCGCCTGGTCGTACAGCTTCGCGTCGGCCTTGGCGCGGGCGATCTTGATCGACTCAACCAGTGGGTCGCTTGCGGGCGCTGCTGGTGCCGTTACGGGAGTACCGGCCGAAGGCGCCGCAGTCGTCGCAAGGGGTACTGGTGCGCCGGACGTCGCGCGACGTGACTCGACTCCGGCCGCAGGCGGAACGACCGAGGGTGGCGCAGGCGTGGCTGGCGTCGTCGGTTGAACCGGGGCTGGATCTGTTGCAACGGGAACGGGCGCGTCCGCAGGAATGTCAGTGGACGGAGCGACCTCGGCCGTCGTCGACTCAGGCTGTTTGCCCGCCTGAAAGAACAGCCACGATGCCGCAGCCAACGCGACGACGCCGAAGAGCCCGACCAGAAGTACCGCAGCGCTGAGACGAGGGCGCGACGACGGCGCTGCGATCTCTCCGCTCTTCGCTGACGGCCATTGTGCACCGCTGCGCGCCGGCGACGATGCGGTGTGAACCAGGGTCCGCGTGCTGCCGATCGTGCTCGTGCGTTCGAGCTTGATCTGCCGCAGATCGGCCCGCACCGCGGTTGCATTCGGGTAGCGACGATCCTTGTCCTTCTCCAGAAGCGTGGCAATGATCCGCTCGAGCGCGACTGGAACGTTGGCGTTGATCTCGATCGGAGCCGCTGGCTCGCGATTCAGGATCGCGTCGAAAATCACGGCGGACGTGCTCCCCTGGAACGTCCGCTGTCCGGTCGTCATTTCGTAGAGCACGAGGCCGAACGAGAACAAATCGGACCGGGCGTCGAGGTCTTCTCCACGCGCCTGCTCCGGCGACATGTATGCAATCGTTCCGAGAGCCACACCCGCACGTGTCGACAGCAACTCGGTCAGAAGCTCGGTCTGCGCATTGGAGCGCGGCGCGCTACTGCCGGACGTGCGCGTCTCGGTGGACTTGGCGAGACCGAAGTCGAGCACCTTTACCTGGTCGCGGGCCGTGACGAAGATGTTGGCCGGCTTGATGTCGCGGTGCAGGATGCCGCGCGAGTGTGCCGCATCGAGCGCATCGCAGATCTGGAGCGCGTAGTCGACGACCTGGTCGATGACGAGCGGGCGGTGATCGATCCGCTGATCGAGCGTGTGCCCTTCGAGCAGCTCCATCGCGATGAACGGCGCGCCCTCGAACTCGTCGATCTCGTAGATCGTGCAGATGTTCGGATGATTGAGCGCGGATGCGGTCCGCGCCTCGCGCATGAAGCGCTCGAGCATCTGCCGATCCTGCGAGCGGCCGGGGCTCAGGAACTTGAGGGCAACGGGGCGACCGAGCTTCACGTCCTCGCCGCGATAGACCACGCCCATGCCGCCTTCACCCAGCGGCTCGATTACCCGGTAGTGCGAGACTGTTTGCCCGAGAATGTTCGTGGTCACTGCGATCCGGAGACGCTAGTATCCCTCAATCCAGATGGCCGCGCTCTGAGTCCCCCATCGCGACGTTTGCTGAGGGGAAATACTCACGCCAGCGTCGGCTTACAAGATTGGCGGTGTCTGCTCGACACGACAATTCCTTCGGGTACCACGGTTTCATGCGGGCATCGATGACAACCGGGGCGGTGTAGGCAATGTGGTTTCGGACGATGCGGCGGTCGGCGGCGTGGATGTCGGCCGCGGGCTCGAACCGCGTGAACGTCGTCCAGAGAAAATTCATGTCACTGCGCGCAGCTCGCTCGGGTTCATCGCTGACCACGACCAGCGGCCACTGGGTGAACGCGGGCGCCGAGGCGATCCTGGACACGACGTCCCTTTCCGATTCGTACGACGGCGCACCGACCACGAGGCAGCCGCCGCAGAACACACGGACGTCCGTAATGCCCCGCGGTAGATCCGAGGCCGTGAATTGCCTGGGGAGATCGCGGATGGGATCGCCGAGCCCCATCCACACGCCCTTCGAGCCCTCGTTGACCGACGGCCCGGTGTAGTCGAGCGTATCCATCGCGAGATTCGAGAACACGTAGAGATCGGTCTCCGGTCGCGTCCGCGCCAGGATGTGCTCGAGCGTCGCCCGGAAGTTCCTCACATCGACGTGCTGGTCGGTCACGAGAAGGAACTTGCTGAGCGACAGCTGGCCCTCGCCAAGAATACGAAACGCGCTGGCCATTGCCTCGCGGCGATAGCGTTGCTTCACGATGGCCGCAGCCAGCGAGTGATATCCCGTCTCGCCGTACGACCAGAGCTTCTCGACTGCGGGCATCACAACCGGAAACAGCGGTGACAGCAGTTCCTGCAGCAGGTCGCCGATGAAGAAGTCCTCTTGCCGCGGTTTGCCGACGACCGTCGCCGGGTAGATCGCATCGGAGCGGTGCGCGATCCGGCTGACCTCGAAGACCGGGTAATCGTGCTGAAGCGAGTAGTACCCGTAGTGATCGCCGAACGGTCCTTCTGGTTTGCGAACACGCGGAGGCACTTCACCAATCAACGCGAACTCGGCGTTCGCGATCAGCGGATGCGGCCCCTGGCCATGAACCTGGTTCAGGCGCTCGCCAGCGATGAGCGAGGCGAGCATCAACTCGGGGACGTTCTCCGGCAACGGAGCGATGGCTGACAAAATGAGCGCCGGCGGACCGCCGAGGAATACGGTCGCAGGAAGCGCCTGACCTCGCGTTTCAGCGACCGCGTAGTGATAGCCGCCGCCTTTCCCGATCTGCCAGTGCATCCCGGTCGTCCGCGCGTCGTACACCTGCATGCGATACATCCCGAGGTTGCCTGCCCCGCCGGAACCATGCGTAGGCGGGTGCCCGGCCTTGTCGGGAGGCGTCGTGTAGACGAGCGGCAGCGTGACGAACGGCCCACCGTCCTCCGGCCAGCACGTCAGTGCGGGAAGTTGATCGAGACGGACATCGGGTGTGACGCGTTCGGTGACCGGTCCAGACGACTGCCTGCGAGTGCCAACCTTGAGCAACTCCATTCCTATGTCGCGCGCGCCCCACAGCTTCGCAGGCGTCGGCGGCATGATGGTCTCGACGAGTTCGACCAGCCTTCGAATCAGCCGGAGCGGCCGCTCTCCGAAGGCCATCTCTGCGCGGCGTGAGGTGCCGAACAGGTTGGTGACGAGTCGAAAGCCGGATCCCCTGACGTTGGTGAACAGCAGCGCGGGTCCACCACCGGCGACGACGCGCCGATGAATCTCAGCGACTTCGAGATGGGGATCGACCGCGGACTCCACCGTGACGAGGTCGCCGTCACGGCGAAGCTGGTCGAGAAAGGCGCGGAGGTCGGGGAATGACACTCGGCTCTGGGCTCTGGGCTCTGCGCCTTAGGCTCTGGACTTTGGGCTCCCAGAGCTCACCGAGAGCCGAGAGCCAAGAGCCTAAAGTCTAGTTTCCTTCCGCATCAGCGCTCGGGCCGTAGATATTCGGCACCTTCGAGCCCATCGCGCGGAGATAGGCCGCCAGCTGACCACGATGGTGAATGCTGTGGTTGTTGGCGAAGCCGATGAACTGCGCACGCGACATCTTCATCATGCCGAAAAAGTCGAGCATCTCGGTCGACTTCTCTGCCGGAAGCGAGCGCAGCGCGGCCAGCTTCTCAGGAAATGTCTTCTTGTAGAACGCGACGATGTCATTCACGCTCTTGAACTGCGACTCGGCCTGCTTGGCTGCATCGGGGTTCCACTCGAAGGCCCCCTTGGTGATGCTGTCGATGAACCAGACGTCCGCGGTCGCCAGATGCGTCGCCAGTTCCCACGCTGACCGGGACTTCGCGTCCGGCTTATAGCTCCGATTGTCGTCCTTCACCGCCGCAATCACTGCGCAAGTCGCCGGGAACTCTCCTTCCCATACTGTGGCGATCATGTCGGCCGCGGCCTTGCCCTGTTCTGGAGTCATGGTGCCTCCTTGGTTTCAGTCCTCAGTCCCCGGTCGTCGGTCCTCGGTTACTACCGTGGACTGTGGACCGTGGACTGAAGACGAGATTTACCGTGTCAACTTCCGGTACTTGATCCGATGCGGAGTGTCCGCCTCCGCACCAAGTCGCCGCTTACGATCGGCTTCGTAATCCTGATAGTTGCCTTCGAACCACACGACGCGGCTATCGCCTTCGAACGCGAGCATGTGCGTCGCGATACGATCGAGGAACCAGCGGTCGTGACTGATCACCACCGCGCAGCCGGCGTAGTTCAGGAGCGCCTCTTCGAGCGCGCGCAGTGTATCCACGTCGAGATCGTTGGTCGGCTCGTCCAGCAGCAGCAGGTTCGACCCGCGCTGCAGCAGCTTGGCCAGGTGAACGCGGTTCCGTTCTCCGCCTGACAGCGATCCGACCTTGCGCTGTTGCTGCGCCCCCTTGAAGTTGAACCACGAGACGTACGCGCGTGACGGTACCGGCCGCTTGCCGATCGTCAGCTCGTCCTCCCCGCCGGAGATCTCCTCCCAGACGCTCTTGTTCGCGCCGAGCCCGTCGCGGCTCTGATCGACGTAACCTGCCTGCACGGTCTCGCCCAGCCGCAGCGTGCCGGCATCGGGCTTCTCCTGCCCGGTGATCATCCGAAACAGCGTCGTCTTGCCGGCGCCGTTCGGGCCGATCACGCCGACGATCCCGCCGCGCGGCAGCGTGAAGTTGAGATCGTCCATCAGCAACTGGTCGCCGTACGCCTTTCGCACCCCACGCGCCTCGACGACGACGTCACCGAGACGGGGACCCGGCGGGATGTAGATCTCGACCTGTTCGATCTTCTGCGCCGTGTCCTCGTTGAGGAGCTGTTCGTACGCGTTCAATCGCGCCTTGCCCTTGGACTGCCGCGCGCGCGGCGACATCCGGATCCACTCGAGCTCGCGCTGCAGCGTCTTCTGCCGCTTCGTTTCCGACTTCTCTTCCTGCGTCAGCCGCTGCTGCTTCTGATCGAGCCACGACGAGTAGTTGCCTTTCCATGGAATACCGGAGCCGCGATCGAGCTCGAGGATCCACTCCGCGGCGTTGTCGAGGAAATAGCGATCGTGTGTGACTGCTACGACCGTGCCCTTGTACTCCTTCAGGAAGCGCTCGAGCCAGGCGACCGATTCGGCATCGAGATGGTTCGTCGGCTCATCGAGCAGCAGCAGATCGGGCGACTGCAACAGCAGTCGGCACAGCGCCACGCGCCGCCGTTCGCCGCCGGAGAGCGTCGTGACGTCGGAGTCTCCAGGTGGACACCGCAGTGCATCCATCGCCAGCTCGAGCTGCGAATCGATGTCCCAGGCATTGACCGCGTCGATACGATCCTGAAGCTTGCCCTGTTCCTCGAGGACCTTGTCCATTTCCTCTGGCGAGAGATCCTCGCCGAGCTTCATGTTCAGCTCGTCATAGCGATCGAGCAGCGCCTTGACGGCGCCGACGCCCTCTTCGACATTTCCCTTCACAGTCTTCTTCGGATCGAGGCGCGGCTCCTGCTGGAGGAACCCGACGGTGATGCCGTCCGCCGGAAACGCTTCACCAAGGAACTCGGTGTCTTCGCCGGCCATGATCCGCAGCAGCGAGCTCTTGCCCGCTCCGTTCAAGCCGAGGACACCGATCTTTGCGCCGGGAAGGAATGACAGCCAGATGTCGCGCAGGACGACAGCGTCGGGAGGATGAACCTTCCCGAGGCCCTTCATTGTGTAGATGTATTGCACGTGTGTTCCTGAGATGCCGGAGTAGCGGCGACACTCGCCGCGAGCCAAGCGCTCAGTATATCAACTGGGTGGATCGAGGCGTTACAGAGCTCGCTGAGGCTTAACCGGAACTTCGTGTTCTTCGTGGGGTTTCGTCTTCGTGGTTGTCCGAACGGGCTGACGCTTGTCGTCAGGGCTGTTTCAGTGAACTCGGTCCGAGCTCTCGTCCCTGGCCACGATGTCGTACACGGGCGAGGTGATGATGCGACGTCCCTCGGCAAGGATCTCCATGCGAAGGCCGACGCCGATCCAGCCGACTTTGAGGAAGCTCCCACCGACGCTGGCACCGCTGAATCTGGCCTCGGTGAGCGACGGGAAGAAGTGACCGCCCTTGACGAGGACCTCGTCGCCTGACGACACGACGATGTGGTACTCGGAGTTGCGCGTCCGCACCAGGAGAGTGGTCATGGGCGGCAGGTCACGCAACTGAACTCCGTTCGTGCCCGACACCGCCGAGGTGAATCCGGTCAGGGTCGCTGCACGCGCGATACAGGTCGTGTCGTTCATCGTCTGCGGCGGCTCGTAAACATTCTACGCCCGTTGTCCTCTGCGCCTCGACAGAGTCATTGGCCTAGTGCTGGAGCTTTCGCTTCCGGCATCAGGGTGACTTCGGTATGGCGCTCAGCGGGAAAATACTTACGCAAGGCGGCGTGCACGTTTTCTTGCGTCAGCGACTCGGCGCGTTCCGTGCGCTGGAGAATGCGCTTCGGGTCGCGCCCCAGCAAATGCATGGCCTGTAACGAACTGAGCCAGTAGCCATTCTGGCGCAGCGCCGTCTGCAGGTCGTTCTTCTCCGTTTCCTTGACGGCCCGCACGTCCTCCGCGGAGGGACCTTCCTTGCGGAGTCGAGCGATTTCCGTCATGACGGCCGTCGTGAGGCTCTGGACGTTTTCCGGAGCGCTTCCAAATTGCACGCTCGTCACTCCGTACCCGGGCTCGGGCGACGTATTCGAGTAGTTGACGCCAACCGAGTACGTGCCACCCAGCTGCTCGCGCAGGATGTCGCGCAGGCGCATCTCGAGCACCTCGGTCGCTGCCTGAACACGATGGGTCTCCATTTCTTCGAGTCCAGTATCCGCGAAGAACGTGATCACGGTCTGACTGCGAGGCTCCTGCCCCTTCGTCACCGTCTCACGAACGACAGACTTCGGAAACTCGAGATGCATGTCGGCCTTGCGCACATCCGGCGAACCGCGGGACGGGAGCGAACCGAGGTACTGCTCGACGAGCGGCGTCACGCCGTCCACCGTGAACGTGCCAACGAAGAAGAACGTGAAGTTGGCAGCGTTCGAGAAGGCCTGCCGGTAGAACGACAGCATCTTCTCCGGATCGAGCTTCGGGAGATCCGAGAGCTGCATGGCCCGCGCGGTGTAGTGATCGCTGGTGTTGATGCGGCGAACGCGCTCACCGTAGACCGCTCCCGGGCTTTGCGCCTGGTTGGCCAGCGACGCCTCGAGACGCCGCTTCATCAAGTCGAACGCTTCGGGGTTGCCGTTGGGTGCAGTAAAAGACAGGTACGCAAGCTGGAGAGCCGTCTCCAGATCCTTCGGTGTGCTCGACCCGTTGATCCCCTGCGAGTAACTGGAGACGTAGGCGGAGGCGCCCCCGATTCGACCGGCGAGCAGCTTGCCCAGGTCAATCGGCGTGAACCCTCCGACGCCGGCCGTTCCAACCAGTGACGTCGCGAGCGACGCGTTCAGGTAGTCCTCAGGCTTGACCAGCGCCAGACCGCCGCGCGCATATGACGTGAACACGACCTGGTCGTTGCGGAAGTCGGTTGGCTTGAGCCAGACCTCGACTCCGTTCGAGAGCTTCAGGACCGTCACGCCAAGCTCCGGGATCTCTCGACGCGAGGCGACTTTGCCAGGCTGCGGCTTCTTCGCAAGGAGCTCACGGCCACCGATCTCGTCGCGCCATGCGGTGACTGTCGCAGACGTGCCCGCCGCGAGCGCGCCCCGGAGAGCGGGCTCGGTGACTGCAACGAGGCCCGCTTTCTCCGGTGAGGTTGCGATGACGACTCGATTGCGATCCGAGAAGAGCTCGCGCGCGAGGGCGCCGATCTCCTCCGCGGTGATGGTCGGCAGGAACTGACGGACCAGATTGAGCTCGATCTCGATCCCAGGCGCCGCCTCGCCGCTCAGGTAGTTGCGCAGCAGCTCGGACGCATATCCGTCGCTCTCGGTCGTGCTGCGCTCGTTGTAGGCCCGCTCGTACGTCGCAATCGCTGAGCGTTTCGCACGATCGAGCTCGGCTTCGCCAAAACCATGCTGCCGGACGCGCGTGATCTCCTCGCCGAGCGCGCGCAAGCCTGTCTCGACGGCGCCGTCGTTCACCCGCGCCGAAACCGAGACCGCCTCCACCGTCAGCCCGTAGGTCTCGTCGTCTGAGCCTGCACGGAGAAACGGCGCGTCGGTCTGGCGCGCGATCTCGGCAAAGCGCGCGTTGAGCATCTGGTGCATCAGCGAACGCACCAGCGTCTTGCGATAGTCAGCACCGGTCTTCAGCTCGACGACCGGTCCCTTCATCGTCACCGAGACCGCCGACCCCTGCGCTTCCACGTCGGAGACGGCCACGTAACGCGTGTCCGTGTGCTCAGGAATCGGATAGATCGTGCGTGGCGCGCCTCCGGGCTGCAGGCCCGAGAAGTGCTCCGCGATCAGCTTCTCGATCTCGCCGGGATCGATGTCGCCCACGACGATGACCGCCATGCGGCCGGGACGATAGTTATCCCGATAGAACTGACGGAGCCGATCGGCTGGAAAGCTCTTGAGGACTTCGGGTGTGCCGATCGGAATCCGGTTGACGTATCGGCTGTCGCCGAAGAGCGCCTTGAGCTGCGGCTCCTGCATTCGCGTGCCCGCGCCGAGACGTCCTCGCCATTCTTCGATCACGACGCCACGCTCGCGATCGATCTCGGCGCTGTCCATCGTGACGCCGCCCGCGAAATCGCTCAACGCTTCGAACCCGCGCGTGATCGCGCCCGGTCGATCCGTGGGCACGTCGAGCATGTACACGGTCTCGTCAAAGCTGGTATACGCGTTTACGTGCGGGCCAAATCGCGCACCGATCGACTCGAGATAGGAGACGAGCTCACCTGGCTTGAAGTGGGTGCCGCCGTTGAAGGCCATGTGCTCGAGCATGTGCGCGAGCCCACGCTGGTCGTCATCCTCGTCCATCGATCCAGCCTTGACGGCCAGACGCAGCATCGCGCGCTTCTCAGGCCGCGCGTTCTGACGAATGAGATAGTTGAGACCGTTGGGAAGCGTGCCGGACTTCACTGCGGGGTCGAGAGGCAACAGCGCCGACGGATCCTGCGCCGACCCGGTTACCGCCGACACGAGCAGCAACAAGGTGACGAGGTATGCTGACCTGATGCGCCTCAAGATCACTCGGCTGGATCCCACGCTGCCCCTCCCTGGTTACGGTACATCAGACGCAGCGGGCTTCGACCTCGCTGCGAGCCACGACGTCGTGATCCCGCCCGGTCAGATCGCGCTCGTCCGGACGGGACTCATCATCGAAGTGCCCGCCGGACACTTCCTGGGGATTTTCGCCCGAAGCAGCACGCCGCTCAAGCGCGGATTGCTCGTGGCCAATGGCGTCGGCGTGATCGATCCCGACTATTCGGGGCCAAACGACGAGGTGATGGTCCAGGTGCTGAACTTCACGCAGGCCGACGTCCAGGTGAGTCGAGGCGACCGGCTCGCTCAGGGAATCGTGCTGCCTGCCCCGCGCGTCACGTGGGACGAGGTCTCGGCCATTCGCTCGACGACACGCGGCGGGTTCGGCGCGACAGGTTAACGATTTTGGATTGGATGATTATTGATTGGGGATTCGTTGGTGATCTTTGATGTTTGATTGCTGATTGTTGGGTAGACCCAGCCAATAATCGCCGAATCAACAATCAACAATCGTCAATCAACAACGAATCACCAATCAAAGATCACACGAATCACCGATTGGAGCACAGGCGCATCCTCCACGTCGACATGGACGCCTTTTATGCGTCCGTCGAGCAGCGCGATCGACCAGAGCTGCGGGGGCGTCCTCTCGTCGTCGGCGGGCAACCCGACAAGCGCGGTGTCGTGGCGGCAGCCAGCTACGAGGCACGGGCCTTCGGCGTCAGGTCTGCCCTCTCAATGGCACAAGCCGTACGGTTGTGCCCGTCACTCGTGATCGTCCGGCCCGATTTCCAGAAGTACCGCGCCGTCTCTCAACAGGTTTTCGCGCTCTTCCGTGCCGTCACTCCCCTGGTCGAACCGCTCTCACTCGATGAGGCGTACCTGGATGTCACGGAGAACGCCTGGGGGGAGACGCTCGGCATGACCGTCGCCCGGAGATTGAAGGCTGAGATCAAGTCAACGACCGGATTGACCGCATCCGCTGGCGTCGCCCCGAACAAGTTCCTCGCCAAGATCGCGTCTGGGTGGCATAAACCGGATGGGTTGACGGTGATTGCGCCCGAGCGAGTCGAGCCCTTCCTGCGATCGCTTCCGGTCGATGCGCTCTGGGGCGTCGGACCGGTGACGGCGAAAAAACTGCGCGAGCGTGGCATCGAGAAACTGATCGATGTGCGCGCTGCGGATCCCGAGCGCCTGCGCGAGGCCGTCGGTTCACTGGCAGAATGGCTGCAGAAACTCTCTCAGGGCATCGACGACCGGCCCGTCGTCTCGGAGCGCGAGACGAAGTCGTCCGGCAGCGAAAACACGTTCGAGCACGATCTCACCAGCCTCGATGAGATTCGACAGGAAGTCGCTGACATGGCTCGCAGTTCGGCGTCATGGCTGGCAAGGCAGGAGCTCTTCGCGAGGACCGTGGTGATCAAGGTGCGCTACAGCGACTTCACCACCATCACCCGCAGCCACACCGAAGCTCCCACCCGCGACGAGTCGTCGCTCGTCACGCGCGCAGTCGCGCTGCTCGAGAAGACCGATGCGGGACGACGGCCGGTGCGTCTCCTCGGCGTCAGCGTCCACAATCTCTGTGACGTCGTCACGCCCGCCAAAATATCCGCACGCAGACCCGAGTCACGCTTGCCCTTCGAAGAATAACCACGAAGCTCACGAAGGCCTCGAAGGCGTTATTCAAACGCAGGGATCGCAGCGATCGAAGAGGCCACGGGTCGCGCCGGCCCAACGGGCCCTAGATTCTTCGTGACCTTCGTGCCTGCGAACTTCGTGGTTTAAATGCGATGGATCGCGGTGACCACACCGACGAGGAAATCGAGGCGGACCTTGTCGCCGACCTGCAGCCCGGGCGCCATCGCTTCAGGTCCGACTCGCGCCACGCGTGCCTGACTATCGGGTTCATCGGCAAACGTGTAGTGCACGTCGTAAGACAGCTGGCCGTGAATACTGATTGGCTGCATCCGATGCAGCACGCCCTCGCGGGATCCCTTCAACATAAGTCCTGTCACTGACGGACGAGCCGTACACCGGTCAGTTCGATTCGTGTCACAGGTGCCTCGCCGTTCAGGGGCGCGTTCTCGATCTTCTCGAGCACGTCCATCCCGGCGATCATTCGACCGAAGACCGTGTATTGATTGTCGAGTGCCGGTGAACGCCCCAGCACGATGAAGAACGAGCTCGACGCGCTGGCAGGGTCGTCGAGTCGTGCCATGGAGACGATTCCCCGCTCGTGGAGCGTCGGATTGAATTCCGGCTGCAGCATATGCACGTACCCCTGCTGCCGCTCGCTCAACGGCTCACGGCGCGTGGGGAGGTGTCCCGTCTGCGCGACGAATCCCTTGACCACCCGGTGAAAGGACGTCCCGTCGTACACGCCGGACGAGGCCAGCCGCAGAAACTGCCGGACATGGCCCGGTGCTCGATCGGGAAACAGCTCGATCGTGATGTCGCCCAGCGTCGTCGTCAGCACCGCATGATACGAGCTCAGTTCCTCGACGCTCGTCGACACAAACGGTTCCGGCTCGGGCGCCGGCTTGTCGCGTATCGACACCTTCCGGATCTCGATGCGCGCGGCCGGCACAGAGTTGGTCGCGGCTGTGGTCGAAATCTTCTGCGCGACGTTGATGCCGTCAACGACCCTTGCGAAGACCGTGTACTGCCCGTCGAGCGCAGGTTGATCCGTGACAACTATGAAGAACTGGTTACCGGCGCTGTCACGATTCCCTGGTACCTGAACCGCCGATACGGCGCCCCGCGTGTGTTTCTCCGCATTGGCCTCGAAACGAAGCGTACCAAGCCCCCCGCTGCCGTACTTCGCCGCCTGCGCCGGATCCTTCGATAGTGGATCGCCGCCCTGGATGATCCCCATCGCGATCACGCGATGAAACACCGTCCCGTCGTACGCGCCTGCCCGAGCCTGCGTGATGAAGTGCGCGACATGGGTCGGCGCCGCGTCGGCCAGGAGGTCGAGCACGATCACGCCTTCGCTCGTGTCGAGCACCGCCTGCTTGGCGCGAATCTCCTCCGGCTTCATCGTCGACGCGAAAAACGGATCGCGCGGCGGTGCTGGGGCCGGCCGCTGCGGACGCGTGGCCTGAGCGTCGAGCGCGACGAGCAGGAGGAGTGGGAGCAGCGCCAACATCACGAGAATTATCTGCTATATTCGCTGGAACTTGGCCGTCACCACACAGGTCACACGCGGGGCGCAGCAATACGAGGAGTTCTACGGCTTCGCTCAGTCGCCCTTTACGCTGGCACCCGACCCCCGGTTCCTCTATCCAAGCCCGTCGCACGAAGAAGCCATCCGGCAGCTGTTGCAAACGATCAAGCGGCGCGAAGGTGTCGCCGTTCTGAGCGGCGACATCGGGACGGGCAAGACGACGGTCTGCAGAACTGTGCTCGAACAGCTGGATATGAAGCTGTTCACGTCGTTGGTGCTGAATCCGTTTCTCTCTGGTGAGGAACTCCTCCGCGAGATTCTCCTCGACTTCGGCGTTGTCTCGCGCGAGGCCGTGCGCAGCGGACGAATCACGACCGCGAGCCGGCACGAGTTGATCGCGACGCTGCACGAGTTCCTGACGTCGCTGGTGCCAATCGGAGCGAGCGGCGTCCTCATCATCGACGAGGCCCAGCACCTGTCGCCGCAGGTGCTCGAAGAGATTCGCGTGTTGTCGAATCTCGAAACGAATCACTCCAAGCTGCTCCAGATCGTGCTCGTCGGCCAGCTCAATCTCCTCGATCTCCTGCAGCAGCCGGAACAGAAGCAGCTCGATCAGCGCGTGTCGCTGCGTGCGGTGCTGACGCCGCTCGGCCGGCTGGATCTCGAAGCGTATGTGATCCACCGCCTCTCGGTCGCCGGCGAGATGAATCAGGTCGCGTTCGAGGACCGCGCGCTCGACGTCGTGCTGAGTGCCAGCGGAGGCGTGCCCCGCCTGATCAATCTGATCTGCGATCGCGGGCTGATGATCGGCGCGCAGTCGGACGCGCGAGTGATCACGACGCAGATGATCCACGCGGCGGTCACCAGCCTTGGACTGCAGAGCCCGAGGCGCTCAAGCCGATGGTGGCCCGAGTTCGCGCTGGCTCGATTGGCGTCGCTCGTCGATTGGCGACGGTGGACTAACCGCGTTTCGTCTTGAGGTGCTGCTTCAGCGCCTTCCCCATGATCTTGTTGCGCCGCTTCTCCTCGAGTTGTGCACGTTCGTCCTGTTGGCGGGCAAGGTATCCGAGTTCATCCTGAAGTTTCAGGTAGCTTTCGAGTCGAGCTGCTGACACGTTCCCCTCTTCGACCGCCGCCTTCACGGCGCAGCGGGGCTCGTCGCGGTGACGGCAATCAGTAAACCGGCATTCCGGAGCGAGTGCTTCGATGTCGTCGAACGTCTCGCTGACGGCTTCGTTGACGTCCCAGAGTTGCAGCTCCCGCATCCCGGGCGTGTCGATCAAGAAACCGCCGTTGGGCAGGAACACGAGCTCGCGATGCGTGGTCGTGTGCCGCCCTTTCGAATCCGACGTGCGGATATCCCTCGTCTTCTGCACGTCGCGGCCAACCAGGCGATTGATGATGGTGCTCTTCCCGACTCCCGACGATCCAAGCAGTGCTCCCGTCTTTCCAGTCGGGAGATACCGGGCGACCAGGTCGAGGTTCTCATCGAGCTTCGGGCTGATCACGTGGACGGGAGCGTTGCCAGTCACGGCAGTGACTTCGGCAACCCGTGCTGGAACGTCGTCGCAGACATCGGGTTTCGTCAGCAGCACGACAGGCGATGCGCGGCTCTCGCGCGCGAGCAGCAGATATCGTTCGAGGCGGCGCGGGCTGAAGTCGGCATCGAGCGCCATGACGGTGAACACGACATCCACGTTGGCGGCCACGACCTGTTCATCCGTGACCTGTCCGGCCATCCGACGCGAGAACCAGCTGCGGCGAGGCAGGACGGCGACGATGGCACCGCGGCTCTCGTCGGGGCGTTTCCTGACAACAACCCAGTCGCCGACTGCCGGAAGTTCACTGCGGCTCATCGCGCGATGTGACAGTCGCCCGGATCGCACCGCCTCGATCTCAGCCCCCTCACACCACACCCGGCAGATGTAGTTGAACTCGATCAGGACGCGCCCCGGCTGCACATCGGCTTTGCCTGCCCACTCTTGAAACGCGCGCTCGAAGGAGGGATCCCAGCCGAGCGTTTCGCGTGTCATTTTGTGAGGGGGTCTGACCCCGCACGAATCCAGGCTGCCGCGACGTCGAGAACTTCATTCAGGATTTCATCGCGTGGGCGGCCGCCGACAGCAAGGGAATGGTCGCCCTTCGCCACGGCATGGAGCGTGACCGGTGCGGTCATGGTTTCGATTGCCGGCTTCAGCTCCTGCGGCGAGCCGAACGCGTCGCGCTCGCCCTGCACGATCAATACGGGTACAGCAATCGACGGCAGATGCTGGACACGCAACTGCGCGGGCTTTCCCGGAGGATGAAGCGGATATCCGAACACGATGATTCCGGCGAGACCTTCGAGATGGGTGGCACCGAGATGGGTCGCCATCCGGCCACCCATCGACTTTCCGCCGATGAACATCCTCGTCGCGCTGCTCCACGCTCGCGCCGCAGCGACAACATCCGCGAACGCCTTCTCGAGCACGGGCGCCTTGTCGGGAATCTTCCGGCGCTCGCGCATGTACGGAAAGTCGAAGGTCACGACATCGACACCGCGAGCCGCAAAGCCCTTCGCCACGGCGGTCATGAACGGGTGCTGCTGACCAGCGCCTGCCCCATGCGCCAGCACGAGCAGCGCGTCTGCTTTGCCGTCTGCTCGATATCCAACTGCACCGAGAGACGTCAGGTCCATGCGAACCAGCGCTATTCCTTGTAGGCCTGGTGCAATTGCACCGGGTCAGCCTTCGCGCGGATGCGGAGGTTGATCATCTCGACGAACACCGAGAACGCCATCGCGAAGTAGATGTAGCCCTTCGGGATGTGCTGGTCGAGCCCCTCACCGATCAGCGACACGCCGATGAGCAGAAGGAAGCTGAGGGCAAGGATCTTCACCGTCGGATGCCGATCGACGAACTCACTGATTGCGCCTGACGAGACCAGCATCACGCCGACGGCAATGATCACCGCCAGGATCATGACGGCGACATCCTCCGCCATACCAACAGCCGTGATCACGGAGTCGAGCGAGAAGACGATGTCGAGCAGCAGGATCTGAATGATGACCGACACAAAGGACTTCGCCACTCTCGCCGAGCCGTGCCCTTCGACGCCTTCCAGTTTCTCGTGAATCTCCAGCGTGCTCTTTCCGATCAGGAACAGGCCACCGACGAGCAGGATCACGTCGCGCCCAGAAATCTCGTAGCCGAGCACTGCGAAGAGCGGTGCCGTGAGACCCATCACCCACGTGATCGACAGCAGCAGCAGGATGCGGATGATCATCGCCAGGGACAGGCCGACCCTCCTGGCGCGCGCGCGATCTTCCTCGCGAAGTTTGCCTGCGAGTATCGAGATGAAGACGATATTGTCGATCCCGAGGACGATCTCGAGTACGGTGAGCGTCCCGAGCGCAATCCAGCCTTCTGCGCTGTTCGCCCAGCCCAGTCCTGAGGAGAGCCAGCCGCTCATCGTCCGCCCTTCACGCCTGGTGCGCGAGTTCGGGCAGCTCGGAGAGCCCTGCCCAGGTTTCCGGGTCCTGCCACATCAGCGTCGCGAGGTAGAGTGCGACGTCGTCTGCGGGATGCGCCGCGCCGATCGCGCGGACGGCTTCGCGGAGACGCTCGGCGGAAGGCGGCTGCATTTCCTCGTCCGCAATCAGACCGTTCTCGTGGGTGATGCCGAGCGCATCAAGAAATGCGCCCATCATCGCGCGCTGATGGTGCAGGTGATACGCGACGAGCAGTCGCGCGGCGACCATCTCGGAGACCGCGCCAAGGTTGACGAGGTGACGCGACTTCTTGTCGCGCGGCAGCGTCTGTACGCTGCGCGTCCGGAACTTGATGCGCTGCGCGATCATGACGACGGCCTCGGCCTGTTCGGCAGCGGCGTTCTCGTCCTGCCAGAATGCGTCCGCAGCAAGCAGCTTGCGTTCGGATGGCAGCCGCTTCCACAGCTGCGATGGTCTCGGAATCTCCGGCACGTCAGGCACGACTCGATACGTTAACATAGCGCGCATGCCCAAGCTGACCGTTGAAGGTTTTTCGACTGTTGATGTGGAGAATGGCAAGCGTCTCGTCAATGCGATCGAGAAGGATGCGGGAGTCGACATCCTGCACGCGTGTGGAGGGAACGCACGCTGCACGACATGCCGCATCGAGTTCGTGAGCGGCGAACCCGAACGCATGACGCGTGCGGAGAAAACGAGATTGAGTGAGAAGGGACTGACCGGGGTCCGGCTGTCCTGCCAGATCGAGTGCGATCACGACATGACCGTGCGCGCCATCAGCCGGCTTGCCGGGAGCGGACGGCCCGATCCCGGGTCGACGCCACTCGATACGATCCAGCCGCCGCCGGAGTGGATCTGACCACGTAGTTCACTGTTCACAGTTCACAGTTCACAGAGTAGTAGAGGGCGGGCTTCGGCCCGCGCCTCTCCGTGAACCGCCTGCTGTGAACCGTGCACCGCAGCTAGTCGATAGAAATCTTTCGAAGCAGGTTGAAGTCCGAGAGCATCTTGCCGGCGCCGAGCACGACGGCCGACAGCGGATCTTCGGCGACCTGCACCGGCAGGCCGGTTTCCTGACGCAGACGCTGGTCGAGATTCTGCAGCAGTGCGCCGCCGCCGCTCAGCACGATGCCGCGATCGCAGACGTCAGCGGACAGCTCCGGTGGAATGCGCTCGAGCGCGTCGCGAACAGCCTGCATCATCATGCGGACGGGTTCCGACAGCGCTTCCCTGATCTGGTGGTCGTTGAGCGTCACCGTGCACGGCTTGCCTTCGAGCACGTGCCGGCCCTTGACTTCCATCTCTTTCCGCTGCGCCAGGGGAGATGCCGAACCGAGCTCGATCTTGATGCGCTCGGCCGTCCGCTCGCCAATCAGGAGATCGTGCTCTTTCTTGACGTAGAGCGTGATGGCCTCGTCCATCGCGTTGCCCGCCACGCGAACTGACTTGCTGTAGACAATCCCGGCGAGCGAGATCACGGCGATGTCCGTCGTGCCGCCACCGATATCCACAATCATGTTGCCCGACGCTTCAGTGATCGGCAGCCCGGCACCGATCGCCGCAGCCATCGCCTCTTCGATCAGGTGGACCTCACTGGCCTTCGCGCGATACGCGCTGTCTTTGACCGCACGACGCTCGACCTGGGTAATCTCCGACGGCACGCCGATCACGACACGCGGCCGGACGAAGCTCTTTCGACGATGCGCCTTCTTGATGAAGTGCCCGAGCATCTTCTCGGCGGCCTCGAAGTCGGCGATGACGCCGTCCTTCATGGGCCGGATGGCCGTAATGTTGCCCGGCGTGCGACCGAGCATTTCTTTGGCATCGCTTCCGACCGCTTCAATCTGGTCGGTGACGTTGTTGACAGCGACAATCGACGGCTCGTTGAGGACGATGCCCGCGCCGCGCGCGAACACGCAGGTGTTGGCCGTACCCAGGTCAATTGCCAGGTCGTGGGAGAAGAGCGACATCGCTCCGAGCAGCATCGTGATTCCTTTTTTCGCGAACGGGTTGGTGAGGTGATGGCGCTGGAACCTGAGCAATCGGGCCTATCGGAATCCCGACTGCAACGCGCCAGCAACTTCACGTTGCGCACGTCACAGGGGCAAGGAGCGTACCCGGCCAGTTGGCCAGGTGCCCGTGCTGCAATTGCCTTGAATTTCTCAGGACTGCAGGAAATCGAGTCGGATTGCGTGTCGAAAGATTGACAGGCACGATCTCGAATTCGTCAGGGCCGTGGCGCTGATCAGTCCTCCATCTTCTTCGGCCGAAGGTTCGAGGCGAGGATGCGCTTTCGAAGTCTGATCGTCTTCGGTGTTACCTCGACCAGTTCATCGTCGTTGATGAACTCGATGGCCTGCTCGAGGCTGAGCTTGCGCGGCGGCACAATCCGGATCGCCTCGTCGGCGGTCGACGCGCGCATGTTCGTCTGTTTCTTCTCTTTGGTGACGTTGACGTCCATGTCGTTGGGCCGCGAGTTCTCGCCGATGATCATCCCTTCGTAGACGATAATCCCCGGATCGATCAGGATCTCGCCGCGCTCCTGAAGGTTCCAGATGGCGTAAGGAGTAGCGACACCCGCGCGGTCGGCGACCAGTGCGCCGGTCGGCCGCGACGGGATGGCGCCGTGCCACGGTTCCCACCCGGCGAACAGGTGGTTCATGATGCCGGTACCCTTGGTGTCGGTCAGGAACTGGGAGCGAAAGCCGATCAAGCCCCGGGTCGGAATGCGGAACTCGAGCCGAACGCGGCCACTGCCGTGGTTCACCATTTTCGTCATCACGCCGCGCCTGCCACCGCCCATGGCGATGACCACGCCCTGAAAATCCTCGGGCACGTCGATGACCAGGTCCTCGACCGGCTCGACGCGAGTGCCGTCGATTTCCTTCGTGACGATCTCAGGACGCGACACCTGCAGTTCGTACCCTTCGCGCCGCATCATCTCGATCAGAATGGACAACTGGAGCTCGCCGCGCCCGATAACGCGCAACTGCTCCGGCGTATCGGTGTCCTCGACGCGGAGCGAGACGTTGCCGAGCAGCTCCTTTTGCAGCCGATCGCGCAGGTTGCGCGACGTCACGTACTGCCCGTCACGCCCCGCGACCGGCGAAGTGTTGACGCCAAAAATCATCGACACCGTGGGCTCATCGATCGCCGGAGGAATAATCCGTACGTGGTTCTCAGGGTCGCTGATCGTCTCACCGATCGTGATGCCGTCGATGCCCGCGAGGCACACGATGTCGCCGGCGGCCGCCTGTTCGATTTCCACGCGCTTCAGGCCGTCGAAGGCGAACAACTTGGTGATCTTCGTCAACTCGATCGTTCCACCCAGCTTCAGCACTGACACCGGGCCGTTCAGCTTCACCGTGCCATTGAACACCCGGCCGATCGCGATTCGCCCCAGGTAGTCGCTCGAGTCCAGGTTGGCCACTAGGATCTGGAGCGGCGCATCGGGGTTCCCGCGCGGCGGCGGCACAGACTCGACGATCGCGTCGAAGAGCGGCTGCAGGCTGTCCCCCGGCTTCGCCAAGTCCGTCGTCGCTACACCTTCGCGCGCGTTCGCATAGAGCACGGGGAATTCGATTTGGTCCTCGGTCGCGTCAAGGTCGATGAACAGATCGTAGACCTCGTTCAACACGGCTTGCGGCCGAGCATCGGCGCGATCGATCTTGTTCAACACGACGATGGGCGGCAGGCCGCGCTCGAGTGCTTTCCGGAGCACGAAGCGCGTCTGCGGCAGCGGCCCTTCCGAGGCATCGACGAGCAGCATGACGCCGTCCACCATCGACAGCGTGCGCTCGACTTCCCCGCCGAAATCCGCGTGGCCTGGCGTATCGACGATGTTGATGAGGAGGTCCTTGTAGTGGACCGCGGTGTTCTTCGCGAGGATAGTGATCCCGCGCTCGCGCTCGAGATCGGTGTTGTCCATCACCCGATCGGCCACCTGCTGATTGGCGCGAAACGCGCCGCTCTGCCGCAGCAGCGCATCGACGAGCGTCGTCTTACCGTGGTCGACGTGCGCGATGATGGCGACGTTGCGCCGCAACGGGTTGGCGATCTGGGCGGACTTTCGTGATGAAGACATCTTCCCAGTATAGCCGGTCGGTGCGACGAGCCCCTTTATCGGTGCGATTCTGCACCTTGTCGGTGCGATCCAGTGACTTGTCGGTGCGATCGCTCTAACGAGCGTCGGTGCGATCTCGCTTCGCGCGTCCGTGCGATGGCACTAACGCTTGTCGGCGCCGCGCGGCGTCAATTGATGGAACACGACCCCGGACCGCGCGGATCGCCGCACGATCCGCATGCACCAATCGCCTGCGACGCGGTCCCATTCGCTCCGGCGGTGTGAGCGGCAAACACTGAAAGGCGCCGCTGAAGCTCGTGGCTGTGGCAGGACGGGCACTCGGGCGTTTCGCTGCCGCGCACGAGGGCCTCGAATTCGTGGTCGCACTCCTTGCACGCGTATTCGAACAAAGGCATGGATCGATTGTAGCGCGATCGAGCGACCCTGCTAACTGCAGTTCCCACCGGTAGACTTGAGCGACGTGAGGTTGATTCGCTCATCGCCCGGCTCGGTGTAGATCAGGCCGCGGGCTTCCACCTTCTGGCCCGTCTGCAACTCCGGCTTGAAGGGCGAGACGCTGATCAGCCGAAACGTCTTCGTTCCGAGCGGCCGCGCGGCCGCGCTCGCCAAGACACGATCGGACGGTACATCGTCGCGAGTCGTGAGCGGCTCCGCCGTCCGCGTCAGCATCCACGTGTTGTTCGGGCCCGTGGCCAGACAACCGACCGTCTGAACCAGCGAGAAGTTCTGCACAGCCGCCTGCTCGCCTTTCTTGAGAATCTGCGTCGTCGCAAGGTCGGCGCTCCCCACGAGCAACTCAGAGTTTCCCGTCGGGAAGCCGTTGCTCTGGAGGATGTAGGTCACGATGTCGAGCTTCACTTGATCGTCGAGGATGGTGCCGAAGTTCGGCGGCATCGTGTCGCGAACCTTGGTGAACAGACTCTCGACCACATCGCCGCCCCAACTGGTCTGAAAGCGATCGCCCTTGAGCGCCGGCGCGGTGTTGCCAGCGAGATCCTCGCCGTGGCACCGCAGGCACGTCGTGTTGAAGACTGTCTTGCCGCGCTCGGCCTGTGCCGTCGTGTAGACACCCTGCCAGATGCGCGGCGTGTCCTGAGCCCGGAGCCCGACGCCACACGCGAGCAACGCGACAAGAGCAATGACGGCACGTGGAAACATTCACAGCTCCTGAGGGACTACGAACCCCGAATCCCGAGTCCCGACTCTACTTCAGTCGAGCCACCGCGGCCTTGACCTGCTGGCCCCCATCTCCGTCCGTCCACGCGAGGATTAGTTCGTTGCCAGCCCGCGTCATTCGCGGATAGCCGCTCACCCGACCCGCGCCGGGCACGTCCGTTGCCGCGGAGCGCTGGCCTGCTGGTGTGATGTGGCGCACCTTGAACTGGCTCTTGCCGTTGGCGAACTCCACCCAGCTGGCGATCGCGGACCCATCGTCCAGCATCTCGATGTCCACCCGCCCGAGCGACGCCTCGTCGTCCAGTCTAATGGCCTCGCCCCAGCTCTTGCCGGCATCCTGCGAGAAGGCCACGTAGGCGCGACCGTTGTCGTTTGGAGCCGCGAACCACGCGGCCGCGACCTGGCGGCCACGCGCGCTCAACGCGGGGCCGTTGATCGGGCACGCGTCGATTTTCCAGTTGTCGTCGTGCAGCGCGAGCTCCGGCGTCCATTTGCCGGCGTCGAGGCGAGACACCTTGATGTCACGTATCTCTTCGGCCGAGCGATCCCTGAACGCCGTGAGCACTCCGTCCGCGGTCAGGACCGCCGCCGTCTGGCAGCACTCGCAGACCCGCTCGTTGACGACGCTCTCGGAGGACTGCTTCCAGGAGGAGTCGAAGCTGGCGTAATAGAGCGCCATCGATCCGCCGAGCGGATCCGTCGTGTTCAGCTCCTGGTCGCGCCCATCGAGCCACACCATCCCAACGCCACCGTCGGCCAGTTCGAGCAGCGAGACAAATCCGTGCTGCGTCTTCGTCTTGTCATGGTGAGGCGAAAACGCCTTTGCCCACGTCTTCCCGTCGTCTTTTGAATAGGACAGCTGGGTGTCGTAGGCCTCGATGGCTTCATCTGTCGTCGGATACCAGTTGGCCACGAGCGTGCCGTCCTTCAAGCGAAGAACCGATGGCACGTCTGCGGCGGTGATGAACCAGTCCTTGCCAGTCGAGACCGTCTGCGGCGCCGACCAGTTCCCCCCCGTTCGCTCGGTGAATCGAAGCGTGGTCGTCGACTCATCCTGATCCAGCCAGCTCAGAATGGCGCCCTTCGAGGATGCGGTCAGTTGCGCGTGCGCGCTGCCAGCCTGCGCCGGGACTTCGAGAGGGGCGAGTTCCGCTCCCAGTCCGAGTGGTTGATCGACCGATGGCGTGGGCTCAGTGCGGCTGCAGGCGGCGACGAGGAAGCACAGCGGCAGGAAGGCGGCGAATGTCCGGCTGCGAATCATGAAGGCTCCTGGCGGGTCTACCGCCTCCGCCAAGGCTACGGCGAGTCCGCCGAAGCGTTCCCGCGAAGGCGGAAAAAGCAAGACCCGCCCTACGCGGAGCGCAGGCGGGTCTCTCTTTCAACGTAGGCCGGGTCTTGTTCTCCGGAACCCGGCGTTGCGAAGTTATTCGACGACTTCGCCAGGACGCTTGCCCCAGCCGAACCCGTCCTTCGGGCGGTGCAACGTCACCATGCGAACGCGATGATCCTTCGGGTTGCGACCCGGGCTACCGGTGATAATCACGTGGTCGCCCGCCTTGAGCGTCTCTCTGGTAACGCCCTGGCCGCCGAGCTGACCAGCGCCGCCCCACTCGACGGCGTAGCGCACCATCTCTCCGTCCTTCTCCTTCACCATCACGTGCACGAAGGAGTGCGGATTCCTGAACAGGAACTGCACCAGCTCGCCCTCAATCTGCACGGTCTGATCTTCGAGATACGTGGCCGCGAAGGAGTGATGGGCGTATGCCTGTGCACCGATGAACGTCATCGCTGCGACAGCCAAAACAACCAGGTAACGCTTCATATCGTGGTTCCTCCCCTGACAGAACCGAACTTCTGTTAGGAATCCTAGCCGACATACGAGGAAAACGGTCCTGAAGAGTCCCTGAATTCTTCGTCAGGAACCTCGGGATCCACCAGTCCCGCAGGCCCTCGCAGCCTGTTCGCACGTGAGAATACAACAAATCTCACTATTTCTCATTCTTTTGTCCGTAGCGAAATAATCCACGCCGCCACGACCAACCGGAACTGGCTACTCGGCGGTTTTCGCCGCGGCGATGTAGGCGTCAACCTGCGGCTCGAGCAGGTCGAGCGGAAGGGCGCCACTGCGAAGTACGGCGTCGTGAAAGTCGCGAACGTCGAACTTCGAGCCGAGCGCCTGCTCGGCTTTTCGTCTCAGACGTTCAAGCTCGAGCTGACCGAGTTTGTATGCCAGTGCCTGGCCTGGACGCGCGATATAGCGATCGACTTCGGCCAGCGACTGTGCAGGGACGTGCTCCGCAAAGTATGCGCGCGCGCGATCGCGCGACCACCCCATCGAGTGAATGCCGGTGTCGACAACGAGTCGCACCGCACGAAACAGTTCGCTCGCAAGCCGCCCGAACCGCGTCGCAGGATCCCGATACAAACCAACGTCCGTTCCCAGCGACTCGGCGTAGAGCGCCCAGCCTTCACTGAACGACGCCGCCCGAAACATCTTCCTGAACTCCGGGATCCCTTCGAGCTCACGTGCGAGGCCGACTTGCAGATGATGTCCGGGAACGGTTTCGTGCAGGACGAGCGAGTCAATCGTGTATTTCGTCTGCTCCGCCGGCCGGTACGTATTCATGTTGAACCACGCCGGACGCGTTCCGTCCGCAGTCCCCGCCGTGTAGTTCGATGCGGTCGCGGCCTCGCGATCCGGCGCGATCGGGCGCACGCCGACGGTCATGCGCGGCGTCTTCTTAAAGAGACGCGGAAGCTGAGGCTCGACGCGCGCGAGCACATTTCGCGCGTACTGGAGCATTTCCTCCTGTGAGGTGAAATGCATGGCCGGATCGGCAGCAAGCCGGCGCTCGAACTCGGCAACGGTTCCAGTGAAGCCCGCCTCGCGTGCCACGCGAGCCATCTCGCCCTCGATTCGCGTGACCTCCTTCAGCCCGAGCTGATGAATCTCCGCAGCCGGCAGGCGAGTGGTCGTGTATGCGCGAATCAGGCTTGCGTAGGCGCGTGTCCCGTCGGGGATCGTGCTGAGACCAATCTCTGGTCGCGCCTGCTTCAGGTATGTGTCGCGCAGGAACGACTCCAGCCGTTTCCAACTCGGGACGAACTGCTGTGAGTACGCTGCTCTTGCGTCGGCGCGCAGCCGGTTCTGATCGGCGGCGGACATTTCATTCGGAAACGTCTTGAACGCCGCGAGCAACGGCGATGCCTCCGGCGAGGCACTCGCCTGCGCCACGACCTGCTCGAGCATCATGTTGACGACGACCGCCGGTTGCGCACGATGCGCCGCAAGCTGCTCGCGCAAGAGATCGAGCGACTGATCGACGTACACCGGGAGCGCACGCAGTCGCGCGATGATGTTCTCGTAGTCGCGAACCGTTCGCGCCGGCATCTGGTCGACGATCTCGAACACCTCGTTGTGGAGTCCATCGGACTGCGAGACCCGCTGCACGAGATCGAGTGCGCTCTCGGCTTCGAGGGCTGTCTTCAACTCGTACTCGAGCAGATCCGCGCTGAGATGTTCGTTGAGAGTGAGGTTGCCGGGGCTGACGTACTGGACCTGACGCAGGAACTCCTCGCGCCTGGCGCGACTGCGATCGCGCGCAGCCTTCGACCAGTCCTGCCATCGATCGTTGTGTTCAGTGGCGCCGACCCGCGTCGCAAGCTCCGGCGATTCTGCGAGCCGCCATTGCCAATAGTCGATGAATGTCTGGCGGAGGCCTGCGGACGAGACCCCGACGGCTGGCGCAGGAAATGTCTTTTCCTGTCGCGCCGCTGGGACGACGGACGCGGCGCTCAGGAAAAGCACGAAGACCACGGAGAACACGAAGACCACGAATTTCGGAACCCTCAAGCCCGGCGCTCCCTGTACCTAACCCCAAATAGATCTTCGTGCCCTTCGTGTCCTTCGTGACCTTCGTGGTTAGGACTTCGGGAGCTTGAAGGCGATCAACTCCCCAGGGAACCCGGGACCGCTGATTGACACAACGATGTACTGCTGGCCGCCGAGCGAGTACGTCATCGGCGATCCGGTCTGCGGCGCGGGCATGTAGACCGATCCCACTTCCTGCCCCGTTGCCTTGTTGTACGCGCGCAGCATCGCGCCGCGGCGTCCGTCGGGCAGCGTGAAGAAGCCGCCTTCACCGGCGATGACCAACGTCTTCGTGACGAGCGTGCCGATGCGCCCCTGACGTCCGGTCCGCGGAATGTTGAGACCTTTGAGCATCGGATGGTTCTTGATGTTGTCCGGCGTCTCACCGTGTGCGATCTGCCAGAGCATCGTGCCCTGCTTCAGATCGAGCGCGGTGATGCGGCCGTAGGGCGGCTTGATCAGCGGGAGGCCCTGCACCGTCACCGGGATGTCCGCGGCTTTCGGGTTCGCAGGATTCCTTGCCTGCCCTCTGACATACGCCATGTCGGACGGCTCACTGGGACGTTCGGCGCCTGGCACGAGCCCGAGCGGCGTGACCTCGGTGTTCGTGAAGATGTAGAACACGCCGGTTTCAGGATCGAAAGATCCACCCTGCCAGTTGGCGCCTCCCGTCGCGGCCGGCAACATCAGCGTTCCCAGCGGGCCATCGAACTTGCTCACAACTGGCGGCGTGAAAATCGGACCGATCTTGAAGCGCGAGACGAGCTTCACCGCCTCGGCACGCAACTCCGGCGTGTAGTCGATCAGATCGTCGATCGCGACTCCCTGGCGGTCGTACGCGGGAGGCTTGACGACGAACTTCTGCGTCGGGTTGGCCTTCTCCATCGGCACATCAGAGGCTTCGACCTTGCGCACATCGAACGGCCAGATCGGTTCGCCCGTGAGGCGATCGAAGACGTAGAGCCAGCCCTGCTTCGTCGGTTGCGCGATGATCTTGCGCAGGCGTCCATCGATCGTGACGTCCGCGATGATCGGCGCGCACGGCAGATCCCAGTCCCAGATGTCGTGCTCGATGAACTGGTAGTGCCACTTGCGCTTGCCGGTCTTCAGATCGAGCGCAACAAGGCTGTCGCTGAACAGATTCTTTCCCGGCCGATGGCCACCGTAGTAGTCGCCAGTAGGCATCTCGGTTGGCAGAAATACGAGACCAAGCTCTTCGTCGGCACTCATCTGACCCCAGACGCCGTTGTTCCCCGTGTACTCCTCCGAGCCCTGCTCCCACGTGTCGTAGCCCATCTCACCTGGGCGCGGAATCGTGTGGAAGATCCAGAGGCGCTTTCCTGTGCGGACGTCGAAGCCGCGCACGTAGCCCTTGTCGTTGCGCTTGCTGACCGGACGGCTGCCTTCGGTGTGTGCAGCGCCGATGACGACGACGTCCCTGGCGATGATCGGCGCGGCATGCAGCCCGATGTCACCCGTGATCGGGTCCATTTCCTGATCGTCTTCGAGCTTCAGATCGACGATGCCGCCTTTGCCGAACGACGTGATGCGCTGCCCGGTCTGCGCATCGAGGGCGATCATCTGGTAGCCGGGCGTCACGTAAATGATTCGCGACGAGCGGCCATCGGACCAATACGCGAGCCCGCGGCCCGACAGCTGACGCGGAGCTTCCTGACCGCGCTTGCCTTCGTCGAGGCTGGACATCCACTTCATCTCGCCGGTGGCCGCGTCGAGTGCGACGACGGCTCGGCGCGAGCCGGCCGTCGAATACAGCACACCGCCGACCATGAGCGGGGTCGACTGGAAGTTGAACTCCGGCCGTGGACCGAGGTTGTCGGTCTTGAGCCGCCACGCCACTTCGAGCGAGCTGAAGTTGGTCCCGTTGATCTGATCGAGCGACGAGTATCGATGGCTCCAGAGGCTGCCGCCGTAGGTTCGCCATTCGCCAGTAGCCGTCGATGTCTGTGCCGACAGCGTCGTGGCAAGGTTGAGAGAAGGCGGCGCCGGCGGGGCCGCCGCGACGAGCGCGGCCACCGCCAGGATCTCCAGTGTCGTCTTCATTCGCATGTTCATCGCGGCCACACCGTACCTTGTTCCTTCTTCGAGACTGTCTTGAGCCCCTTGTAGCTGAACTTCTGCACGCGTTTCCCTTCGTAGGTCTCTGTCGTGTAGAGATTCCCCTTCGAATCGGCCGCGATGCTGTGCACGGCGTAGAACTGACCGGGCTGACGGCCGCCGTCACCGAAACTGGTGAGCTCCTCGAGCGTGTCACGTCGCAGCACGCGAATCTTCATGTTGCGACCGTCGGCGAGGAAGATGTACGTCTGCTGCGGGTCCCTCGAGAAGGCCACGTCCCACACTGAGCCTTCGCTCAAGCTGTTCTTCGCGTAGATCGCTTCCTTGACGAACTTGCCTTCCTTCGTGAACACCTGCAACCGGTTGTTCTGCCGGTCGCACACATAGACGAACCCATCGCGCGACAGGTCCGCGCAGTGCACGGGATTGCGGAACTGCTGCGCGGGCGGCGCGTCGGGTTTGTACGGACCGAGGTTCGTGTCGTCAGGCTTGTTGCCGTACGCGCCCCAGTAGCGTTTGAGTTTCCCGGTGTCGGCATCGATGATCGCGACGCGCTTGTTCAAGTAGCCGTCCGCGAGATACGCCTCGTTCGCCGTCGGGTCGACGAAGATCTTCGCGACGCGTCCGAACGACACCTGATCGTTGCTGCCGCCGACGTACGTCGGATTCCCCTGCGCGTTGTTCGGCCCCTTGCGTGCAGCCGACTTGCCGACTTGCAGCAGGAACTTGCCCTGCTTCGTGAACTTCAGCACCTGCGAGTCCTGGTCGCCGTTGCCGCCGATCCAGACGTTGCCTTTGTAGTCGATCGTAATGCCGTGATTCGATACCGGCCACTCGTAGCCTTCGCCAGGCCCGCCCCAGTGCCCGACAAGATTGCCTTCCGGATCGAACTCCAGGACAGGCGGCGCGCCGGCGCAGCACTCGCCGGTCGGCGGGTTCAGCTCGAGACCCTTTTCGTTGTTGCCGAGCGTCGCGGACCCGCGATGGATGATCCAGACGTGATCGCGTTCATCGACGGACACGCCGATCGTCGATCCCAGGACCCAGTGATTGGGCAGCGGCTTGGGCCAGAGCGGATCGACTTCGAAGTACGGAGCCTGAGCCGAGTTGCGGCTCTGCCCAGCCAGTTCTCGCGCGACGAGCACCCCTGACGCGGTGAGCACGACCAGAACGAGGACAAACCTGCCTGTCAGCATCTTGCGCACGGGAGCCTCCTTGGAGCGGAGGAATTATATCCGGGGCCCGGGACCCGGGACCCGGGATTCGGGATTCGGGATTCGGGATTCGAAAAACCCCTATTGGGAGTTGGGAGTTGAGGAGTTGGGAGCTGACGAGAGCAGCTGTTCAGCAGTGACGAACCGAGGCTCGATGTCCACCGGCACACCTTTGAGCTTGTCCAGAACGGCCTGTGTCTGCGGCCGGACGACGGCGAGCTTCTCCATCATCTGCTTGCCAGCCGCATAATCCCCCACCGCCTGCATCGTCATCAGGTCGCGCGTGAGATCGGTGACGTTCTGCTTGATGCGCTCGGGATTGACGGCAAAGGTGCCGTCCTGAGCGACGGTGACTCCGCCGTTGTCGAGGAAGTAATTGAGCTGGATGGCGACGCCGCGCCCGTGCGCCTCGGTGATGCCGAAACGGATCGACCGGAACATCGACGCGAGGTACGTCACATACATCGTCTGGTCGAGCGACTTGTCCAGCTTCTGACGATCGACCAGGTACTGCAGCGCAAAGAGTCCCGAGATGTCCGCCTTCGCTTCCTCGACCGTGCTGTAGGCGTCTTTGAACTCCTGCCGTACCGTCGTCGCGCGTCCGCCGACGTTGATGTTGTGCGGCCCCAGGCCGTGCATCAACTCGTGCATCAGGATGTGCGTGAAGAAGGCGTCGAAGGAGACATGCTGCCGGTCGTCAGCGCCGAGCGCCACTTGCGCAATCGGCTGCAGCACCATGCGGAACTTCGCCTCCTGGTTGTTCTTCAACATCACGCGCTTCGAGCCCTTTTCCGAAATCACTCGCTCGTCGTTGGGCAGGTTGTACGCCGCCGTCTGCACTCCACGGTTGCCATCGCCGGACGAGAAGACGGTGTTGACGACCCGAATGGGCGCCAGGGCACCGAGCTTCGGGTTGCGATACTTCGGATCGATCGGCAGGTTGTTCTCGATCTCCTGCAACTCGGATCCGAATCGCATCAGCTTCTCGGTCTCCACATCGTCGCGAAGCGTGATGTACGATTCGAACGCGGCCTTGTAATTGAACCACTCGTCTTCGTACACCTCGTACGGGCCGATCGTCGGATCGATGCTCGCATCGAGCTCCATCCATGCGACGTCGCTGTCGTAGTAGTCGTTGCTCAGCAGACTCGCCGCACGCCTCTCGAGGTAGTTCTTCAGCGTCGGCTGCGTGGTCAGCGCCGCGGCTTCGCGCAGCAGCTCCGCGACGTGCGCGATCTCACCCTGATACTCGAGGCTGTAGGGAACGGCGACGAACTTGCCGTCAGGACCGCGACGAATCGTCGTGAAGAAGCCGATCGCACGCGTGCGTTCCGCCCCGCTCAGCGTCTTGAACCACGCCTCGACCTCGGCTTTCGTCGCACCACCAGGATAGAAGTTGGCCTCTTCGGGCTTCTTCGGCGCGCCGGGGATGAACGCTTCGTTCGCATCGAGGCGGGACCAGGGGCCCTTGTTTATCAGGAAGTAGTGACGTCGCGCGCGTCCCAAAGGCGAATCATCCTTCGCCAGGTCGAGGAGCATCGACTCATTGCCTTCCCACACCTGACGGAGAAACAGCGCATCGAAGATCTTCGATGCGGCCACGAGCTTCGCCAGCGCCTGGCGCTCGTTCTCTGGCAGCTTGCTGACGTCGGCCGTCAGATCGACCGGCGCAAAGCGCGCGGCCATTGTCTGCAGCTTCTGGATTTCGGGATCGGTCGGGGTTTGAGTGGTTTGCACGGCTGGTTGTGGCGTCTCTCTGCTGCAGCCCATGGTTCCGCACGCCACGGTCGCTATCGCGGCAAGCAGAAGGATGGTCGATTTCACTAATGCACTCCGGAACTTGTCTGGAGATTCGCAGGGTCGGCGCCGAGACGGCGAATCGCTTCTTCCCACATCTGATCAGGCGGCACGCCGAAGATGAGTCCGGGATCGACATCAGTCGTCAGCCAGGACGATGAGGCGATTTCGTTCTCGAGCTGCCCCGGGCTCCAGCCGGCGTAGCCAACCACGACCTTCGTGCGGCTTGTCGGTGGCTCCTGGAGCAACTGCAACGTCAGCGCGCGCGAGACGGAGAGCAGCAGTCCAGGAACGATCTGCCGGTGCTCTTCATCCGGACCTTGCGATTCAGCCATCAACACCCACGTGCTCTGAGGATCGACAGGTCCACCAATCCACAGCTTCAGGTCAGGGTCGACGCGAACGGGCGGCTCGGTGCGCACGACTTCGCAGGCCGGCTCGCTCATCTGGCGGTTGACGACCAGACCGAACGCACCGTCTTCGGCCGTGTAGTCGCACAGGAGCACAACCGTCCTGGCGAAGTTCGGATCCGCCATCTGGGGCATGGAGAGGAGGAGGAGCGGGGCCGTGCCGGACATGACTCCATTGTACCCTTGGCTCTCGGCTTTGGGCTTCAGGCTCTAGGGCTTTCGTTCCGAGTTCGTCAGCGCGCCGGATCGACGCGGATTTTCTGGCGTCCCTGATCGTCGGCGAACTCGCGATTGTCCTCGCAGATGTATTCGAGCAGCGTGTAGTCCTTCATCCGTTGATAGGCGAAGGTGAAGGTCCATGGCTTGTCGAAGACCACTGGATCGGTGATCGTGATTTCGTTCCAGACCACGTCGGGCGCGACGATCCGCATGCGCTCACCGATCCGCATCTCCTTCGAGTGCGGCACGTTCTGGTAGCGCACGTTTTCTTTGACTCCGATCGTGTCGACGATCAGCGTGTCGCCTTCCCAGCGTCCGACGGAATGACCGAAGAATCCCGGCTCGATGTCGTCGACGGCCTGCTGCGGCCGGTCCATCAGGATGCGGCGAACCTGCGTGTAGGCTTCCTCGATGATGGTGATCTGCCCGCGGCTCTGGAGGATCTCCATCGGAAAGGTTGCCGTCATCATGCCTGGCATTCCTTCGGGAAGGCACGCAACGGCGTTGGTCGCGATCGGCTGCCCCTTCGCATCGGCCTCGCGAATCTTTTGAATCCGGTCCTGCCACTCCTTCAGGTACGGCTGCTTGAGCGGCGGTGGCGGTGCGGCCGGCGGCGGCGCCGGACCCTGCTGACCCGCGGGACGCACACCAACGGTGAAACCCTGACGCAGCCACGATCCGGTGATGTCGGGAACAGTCGGCGATTGCGCAGTGCTCGATTGCGATGACGCGACGAGCAGCGCGCCCACTGCGATGAGCAACGACTGGACTGCGCGCATGCCCGTCACTCCTGCGTATCCGAGCGCTTGAAGCCGCCGATCGCCGGCACCGGCAGGGCCATCGTCTTTCCGTCAGCGAGGACGACTTCGAGTCCAAGGCCGACCGGCTCGCCGCTCAGGAGCGGAGCCACGACCACCTGCACCTTGTCGCCCGGCTTGATCATGTTCGAGCGCCAGCCGACGCGCTGCATCATGTTGATGCTCGTGAGCTCGACGCTGTAGTGCTTCACCGATCCATCGCTCTGCTGAACGTCCATCTCAATGAAGCCGTGGGGGTTCGTCCACTGGAACTTCGTGACCGTGCCTCGGAGCGTGAGCGTCCGCGTGTGGTCGTAGACCGCAAACGAATGATGCGCGAGCGCGGGTGCGACCATCACGATCATCAGTGCGATGGACCACAAACCTGTGCGTCGGGCCATGCTGTCCTCCAAAAATGTCGAATTGATGATACCTGACTCGGGATCTGGGATTCGGGATTCGGGATTCGGGATTCGGGGGTTCGGGATTCGGGGGTTCGGGGTTCGGGGTTCGGGGTTCCAGATCGCATCAGGTGTTCTTGGTTCGCTGCGCTGAGAGGGCCCACTGAATGTGTTCTTGCACCATCGAGTCCTCTATCGACGGGCGCTCGGCGTCGTGCTCGCCGAGCGCAGCAATCGCCTCGTCCTGCCCACTATTGCCAATCGCCACGGCAAGGTTGCGCCTGAGACCCGCGAGCTTTGCGCGAGTCATCGCACTCCCCTTCACCAGCGAGCGGAGGTCGCGATCGGAGCGTCGCCAGAGATCGACCATACGCGGCAGATCGAGTCCGCTGCGCGGTTGCCACGGTGCGTCCCCGGAAAGCGGTGCGGGGCGATTGTAGGGACACACCTCCTGGCAGACGTCACACCCGTAGACGTGACCGCCCATCGAGCCGCGGTATGTTTCCGGAATCGATGAGCGCAGCTCGATTGTCAGGTATGAGAGGCATCGATTCGAGTCGAGCACTCCTGGTTCAACCAGCGCGTCGGTCGGACACGCCTCGAGGCAGCGCGTACAACTCCCGCACTGCTCGAGCCCCTGGGTATCTGGCTCGAGCGAGAGCGTGCAGATGATCTCTCCGAGGAACAGCCAGGACCCGATCTCGTTGTTGATGAGGCACGTGTTCTTCCCAATCCAACCCAGTCCTGCGTACTGCGCGTACACGCGCTCCTGCACGGGGCCGGTATCCACGTAGGCGCGCCCGTCGAAGGGCGCATCATTCGCCGACCGCATCCAGGCCAGTAAGTCGTCCAACCGCGACTTGATCACGTCGTGATAGTCGTCGCCCCAGGCGTAGCGAGAGAGTCGTGCAACGTCCTGTGGCAGTTCCTCACTATAGGGACGATCGGCGTTGTAGAGGGTGCCCGTGACGATGACGCTGCGTGCGCCGGGAACGACGTTGCGCACGTCGGCGCGGCGATCTTTCGTGCGAGCCATCCACGCCATGTCGCCCGCATATCCGCGGTCGAGCCATTCCTCGAGAAACGAGAGCTCCGGGAATGAGTCGGCACCCGCGATACCACAGAGGTCGAAGCCGAGGCTCGCGGCTTTCTGCTTGATGTCGAAGGATGTCAGCGCCGCCACCATCCCGAGTGTAAGGGGAACTACTGCCCTCACGCGAAATGTTCGAGTGAACGCCCGAGTCCGTTAGCAGTACAGGCGGAAAGCATCCTGGAAGGTAAGGCATGAGGGACTCGTGGAGAAACTGGCCGGTCAGAGGCGCCGTGGTCGGCATCGCGCTGGTCTCGGTACTCGCCTTCGTCTACCTGACCAACGTGCAGGATCGCGAGCACTACCTGCAGAGCAGGAACTTCCGCCTGCTTGCGGTGCTCGCCCGCCAGACGGAGCAACTCATCGAGAGCCGTAGCCGCGTGTACGGGGAGAACATCACGAGGCTCTGCGACTACAAGAAAGAAAATCTCTGCGACGCAATCTCGGCAAAGTGGACCCCGTGGCCAAACCGCGATCCGCTCGTGAAAGAGAATCCCGCGACACAGGAGCTCGCGTCGGGCGACATTCACAACACCAGCGCGACACTCACTCTCAAAGAGGAAGCCAAACGGCTCTCCGGCTACGACAGTCAGGTCACGTCCTTCGGAACGAAGCTCCAGTACGACTGGCTCGCCGCAGGTTCGGGGACTGTGCCCTCCGTCGGCGTAAGAGTGTCCGCCGCGGATATTCTGCATGGCACCTTCGACCCGAGGCTCAAACAGGGTGCGTTCGACACCGTCCTCCTGGCCGACTCGAAGGGCCGCATCATCTACGTGACCGGTCGACGAGCCACGGAGCTCCGGTCAACGTCGATTGCCGACCTGCTGTCGCTGGCACCCGAAGCCACGACGGTCGCGCGCAGTGCCTCCGAACAGCCCGTCACCATCGCCGGCGTTGGCTATCGGATGTTCATGCATCCGTGCTGTCGCGCAGCGGGGGCTCCAACCGAGAATGCGCCGTTCATCGTCATCGGACTTGTCGAGAAGCAAGCGCTGCTTGAAGCGTCGCTGGCGATTTCGCCGGTTCTGGTTCTCGCTGGCGTGGTGCTCGTGATCGCCCTGCTTGTGAGTTGGTCATTCCTCAAGGTGGCCCTGATCGGATCGCAGCAGCGCGTGACGCGCATCGACGTGTTGCAACTCGGCGCGTCCGGCATCTTCGGCCTCGCGCTGGTCACCATTCTTCTTCTCACCAGCTCCACCTATGCGCGGCTGAGTGCAGACGTTGACGCGCAACTCGCGCAACTGGCGAATCGGCTCGATCGGAGCTTTTTCAGCGAGGTCACGAAGGCTGCCTCGCAGTTGAACCAGATGGCCGCCACCGTTGAAGCCCACCCCTGCATCAGCGAGAGGGAGAACGACGGCGCACTCCCGGAGACGCCCTGCCGCGAACTCGTTGAGAGCTGGTCCGACAAGAGCCGTCCATCGTACGTTCCTGATGACTACAAGGACTTCTCCGCCTTCACGCTCGTCGACACCACTGGCTTCCAACGCCTCAAGGCGGCATCTTCGGTGGCGGCGCAGCGACGGGTCAACGTCGCAAATCGCGCCTACTTTTCACAGGCGCGCGCTGGGGAAGATCTCTGGGCGTTCGCGGAGTGCCCCAATGGTTGCGTGCTCGAGCAACTGTGGTCGTGGACCACCGGGAAATTTCAGATCGTGCTCTCCACACCGACGAAGCTCGAGAATCTCCCTGTTGCTGCGCTGTCGATCTCGATGAAGCCACTGCTCGAGCCCGTCTTGCCGCCTGGTTTCGAGTTCGCAATCATCGATGCAGAAGGCCAGGTGCAGTTCCATTCAGACAAGCAGCGAATCCTGAACGAGAACCTGCTGCTCGAAACCGATGAAGACGCCCGTCTGCGATCGCTGGTCGCGACACACGGCGCAGGAACCTTTAACACTCCGTACTGGGGTCGCCCGTACCGAGCCTATGTCCGCCCCACCTTCGTCCCGGGCTGGTCCATCGTCACGCTTCATGCGAAGCAACCATCCAGGGCGCTCGTTCTCGAATGGTCAACCGTCACGCTGTTGATGCAGGGCGGCTACATGCTGTTGTGGATCGCGTTGACGTTTGCGCTGACCACCACGAAGGCATCGTGGCTGTGGCCCGATCCACGCCGACGTCCCTGGTATCCGGCGCTCTCGATTGTCTACATCGTGACGCTGTTGGCCTGGCTCGTCATGGCCACTCGCGTCAGCACCGGCACGACAATCGTGGTGGGACTACTTGTGCCGCCCGCACTCTGGGGCATCACCTGGATCACGCTGATCCCGCGCCCAGGAGGAACGCAACAGGCGAAGGCGCGGCCGGGCCTGCCTGGGGAGTACCACGTTGCAGCGGCGCTGATGCTCGCCATTACTGCCGCGGTGCCGGCGGCGTGCTTCTTCATGCTGTCTGCCGAACAGCACCTCCTTGCGTATCTCAAGAAGCAGCACATCGACGTCTCGCGTGATGTTGATGTCGTCCAGGGATGCCCGAAACGGGCTGAAGCGTTCTCATCGTTCGAGTACGAGCGCTACGAGGATGTCTTCTACGGCAGTCACGTGACGTGTCAGGAGGCGCACGGTCAGCCGGAAGACAAGACACGAACGCTGTTGTCGAAGATTGAAGAGCATCTTCCGTACTTCACGTCGGCATCGGCCCCACTTCGCCAACTGATGCACGCGCGATCGAATGACGATGCCTGGACCAGCGACACGGCCACACCAGGACATCTGTCAGTCGCAGTCGCTGCGCGCGAGCCGGGCTATCGTCTGTCCGTCGAGTCGCCCCTCCTGTCGACCCTTGGGATCACGTCGCTCGGCGACGAGCCGCAGTTGGCTCTGACGGCAGTGATGCCGCTCATCATGCTGGCCGGCGTCGCCCTTGGTGCGTACTGGATCGTCGGCTATCTGCTCCGGCGCGTCGTGCTTGCGGATGTCGTCGAGCCCGTCGGCACCAACGGCCATCTCGTGACGTCGCCCGGTCAGCACACGCTCGTCATCTGCGAGGAGCCTGCCGCGTTGGCCGGTAAACTCACTACCGATGTCGTCCACTGCCTCATGCCGATCGTCACGCTGTCCAACATGGACAACGCATGGCGCCAGGCACGACGCACGATCAGCGAGGCTGGTTCGCTCCAGCGGATCGTCATCCCCGATCTCGACGAGCAGGCCGACGACGTGGCGCTGATGCGACGGAAGCTGGCACTGATCGAAGAGCTGATGGGCGAACCGGATCTGACGGTACTGCTGCTGACCCGAATGTCCAGGCGGGCGCTCGCATCCAGCGTACGTGGGTCGTGGAAACTGAATCAGGAGCCGGAGCGCTGGTCGAAAATCATCGCGCGTCTGTCGGTCGTGAATCTGCGGTCCGCGGGAACAACACACCCGACGGCGGCCTCCGGAGCGGAGACAGCTCGGGAACGCTGGTGGTCCGAGTTGCGAGATCTCCTTCGGCAGCGCGCCGACCGCACGCGGCAGTGGTTGAATGGCGGGCACAGTCACGGAAGCTGGAGAGAAGACCTGCTCGACGCCGAAGCCGTAGGCTGCCCGACGGTGGCGCCATTCTGCGCCGAGCTGAAGGACTCGTCCGCGTTGCCGTCACTCAGCGAGGATCAGATTCTCGAGGAGCTCGAGGAACGGGCTGGCTCAATCTACCGCAACGTCTGGCTATCCTGTGATGAGAGCGAGCGCGTCGTCCTCGAACACGTCGCGCAGTATGGGTTGACCAGCACGATGTCGCGTCGCCCGGTCCGGCGGTTGTTGGCGCGCGGACTTCTTCGCAAGGATCCCGAACTGCGGCTCATGAATCGAAGCTTTCAGCGATTCGTGCTCGAGGAGGAACGGCGACGAGAAGTGGTCATTCTCGAGAGCCAGACGGGACCCAGCCTGTGGGACCGCCTTCGCATTCCACTTGGCGCCGGCGCGCTCATCGGCGTGACGTTCCTGGCCGCCACGCAGCGTGAGGCGTTCAATGCCACGTTGACCATGGCGACCGGTGTCACCGGCCTGGTGCCAATGCTGATGAAGTTCACCAACCTGTTCGCGCAGATCGCGCCGAAGGGCGACTCGAAAATGAACGGGTAGGCTTATTTCTCCAGCGGCCAGTACACCTCGGTCCTCCAGTCCGCCGGATCGGGATGATCGGCCGGGTCGGTGATGTAGGACTCCCAGGGTGCGCCACCGACGCGATAGCCGTTCTTCTCTATCCATCGTTCGAGCTCGGCGTACGTTTCACTCAACTGGTCGTACGATCCTCCGTGCATGGCGACGGCAGCAGGACCCGCTGGCAGCGTGCCCGCTTCGACAGCGCCCTCACCCGGCGCCGCGGTCGCGACCGGCATCCCGACTTCGAGGCTAAACAGCCCAGGGCCAGTCGCCAGATAGCGCGTGAATGGTCTGCCCGCGATCGCGAGGCCGAGCCGCTGTGAGTACGGAAACGCCTTGCCGAGACCCTCACCGATCGCGTTCGCGATCTCGTGCCGAGCGGCGCGCAGACGAACGAACAGGATGTTTTGCGCGGCGAGCTCGCGGCGCTCAATCGACAACGTAGCCATCGGGCATCTCCGAAGCGAAGAAGCGGGAACGTGGAAGAGACCAAAGCAGGGCCCCGATGTGTGCACGAGTGCGGCGTGACGCCTGCGCATCTCGGCTGATGCACCCTTGAGGGCGCGTTCGCGATAAGCCGCCGGCGTCACCCCGAAGTAGCGACGGAATGCGCGCGTGAAGACTTCGTGACTGTTGAACCCGGCACCGAGCGCAACATCCAGTACCGAGTCACCGCTCGACGCCAACCGGGTCGCGGCCTGCTGCAGTTGGAGGCGCAGTCTGTACTGCTTTGGCGTCTCGCGGACCAGTGCGCGGAAGGCGCGATGAAGATGGAACGGCGACCACCCCGCGCGTGACGCGAGGCCGTCGAGCGTCGCGCCGTCATTTGGGCGATCGCGAATCTCGCGGACGACGTCGAGCAGGTCGCGGTTCGTGGGCATGAGTCGGCCCGATCATAGCCCGCTCACGCGCGGGGGTTCTTGATGTTTCTTGCGATCCGAAGGTCAAAGGGCAAAAGGCAAAGGTCAAAGGTGAGGTCAAAGGCCTAGGTACCAGGGCCCAAGTACCAAGTAACTGGTACCAGGTGCCAGGTCAAAATGCCTGGTCTCAAGTTCTCAGCAGCGCAGTTCTTCCGTACGTCCACTGCTCGGGGCATTCTTCGTTCGCCAGCATTCATCGAGGCTTCGAGACAAAGACCATCTTTCTCGGTTAATTTCACCGTACAGCGCGGCGGCATTGGCTCTGCACCGGAGCGCTCCGTGGATCGGAACGACCCAAACGGCATAGACGAACGCTCGTTTCGCTTCTTTGTCGACGTGCTGGGATTTGTCGACACGATCCAGAAGGGGCCCAAGACGAATCGACTCATCGAGCAACTCGTCGATTCCGTCGGATCGATCGGGGGCAACCGGGAAGAGGCGCTCGGTGCCTCGTCGCGGAAAGAGTTTATACGCTTCAACGAGATCGCGCTCCGCAGCGCGAACGAGACGGTAAGGTGGCTTCGCGCCTGCGCTGCGAAGCAGCTTGGGTCGCAGGAGCAATGCGTCGCGCTGCTGGATGAGGCACGTCAACTAACCTTTGACCTTTGCCTTTTGACCTTTGACCTACTATTAACAGTCCGTGCCACGCTATCGCTTTAACGAATTCATTCTCTCGCCCCGCCGCCGGGTGCTCGTCCGAAACGGACGCGAGCTGCCGCTGATCCCGCGCTATTTCGATCTGCTGGTCTTCCTCGTCGAGCGTCGCAGCGAGGCCGTCCATCGCCGCGAGATCTTCGAGCGGATCTGGAGCGACGTCATCGTCTCCGACAGCGCGCTGAGCCAGGCGATTCGAACGATCAGGCGCGTGCTGGACGATGACTCGCGTGAGCCACGCTTCGTTCGCACGGTCTCACGTCACGGCTACCGGTTCGTTTTTGTGGACGTTGTCGAGGAAGAGGATGAGGGTGATTGGCAGAACGATCGGCCGGCCACTCCGGTCCAACCAGCGGCGCCTGAGCCAGCACCCGATCCGTTCGAGCCGCTGCTGAATCGGCTCACACGCGAGGCAGCAGGCTCGAGCGACGAAGAAGATCAGCGAGAAGCCGCCGAACTGCTCCACGCGCTCGGGACATCCGAGGCGATTCGGCGTCTCGGCACTCGCCCTCGACACACGTTCGCTCGGGCCCTGCTGAGAGACACGCGATGGGATGCCGCAGAAGCGGGCCCAGTGCCGATCCTCAGTGAGCCGTCACCTCTCGCGACCGCGCGAGAGCTGGTTGGACTCAGGCTGCGCCGGGCCGCTGCCTCCGCGGCCGCTCGATGGGTCGCTGCGTCAGTCGGGGGCGGCCTCGCTGGCGTGATCGCGGGAGGCGCCGGCGGCCTCATTCTCGCGTCCGCACCGTCGAGCAATGCGCCGCTCGATCTCGCGCCAGTGCTTGCCGTCATTGGAGGATGTTGCGGCGCCGCAGGCGGTGCCGGTGTCGGCGCCGGTCTCTCAATCGCCGAATCGATCGCGCGCTCGCGGCGTGCGCTCGCGCTCGTCTGCGGCGCGTCGCTCGGCGGCGGACTGGTCGGCCTCATTGCACAGTGGCTCGGACGATGGAGCCTGGCGACCCTTGTCGGTGTGAACGTCACCACCGGAGGCGGGATTGAGGGGCTGGTCATAGGTGCCGCCGCAGGTCTTGGCTACAGCTTCAGCACGCTGGGCGCCGAAGGTGGACTCGCCGCGCCACGTGGCCGCAAACGATTTCGCGCCGTGGCCCTGACCGCCACCGCCTGCGGCATGGCCGCGCTGGCACTAACCCTCGCCGGGCGACCCCTCGTCGGGGGGACGATTCACGCCATCGCGCAGGGGTCGCGCGGATCGCAGGCCGCGCTGACTCCAATCGCCCGACTCGTCGGCGAGCCTGACTTCGGGCCGTTGACCGCCGCGGTCATCGGCACCGGCGAAGGAACACTGTTCGGAATCGGCCTTTCCATTGGACTTACGCGGCGTTCAGGAACATCTCACTGAATGCTCACCGGCTGCTGAGGACTTCCCGCGCGCGAGCGTCGATGCTTCCAACAGGAGGACATCGATGGAAACGCTCGCGTCCGCGTTCATCTACCGGCATACGAGGGTTCGGATCACAACCGAACGGCCCACTGAGTTCATCGACCTGACCGAGAGCCTGGAGGCACTGCTCGCCGAATCCCGGATTTTGACGGGCTTCGTCAACGTGCAAAGCCTCCACACGACCGCGGCCATCGTCGTGAACGAGGGCGAACCGCTGCTCCTCGACGACTTCGAATGCTTCCTGCGCAAGACCGCCCCGGACGACGTGCCGTACCTGCACGACGACGAGTCGATTCGAACGGTCAACCTGAACCCGGGCGAGCGCCCGAACGGTTCCTCGCATTGCCGCGCGCTGATGCTCGGCACATCCGCCTGCCTGAACATCGTCAACGGCCGCCTCATGCTCGGCCGCTGGCAGCGTGTGTTCCTGGCAGAGCTCGACGGGCCACGTAGCCGGGACATCTCGGTGCTCGTGATCGGAGAGGCCGCGCAGTGAAGGTCAAGATGATCCTTCCGGCGCTCACGGAAGCAAAGAGCCCGTTCTTTCGCCCGATCAAGTACTCGCTGTTCCCACCGCTCGGCCTCGCCACACTTGCCGCCTATCTCGGCGATGAGGAGATCGAGATTCAGGATGAGCACGTCGAGGCCCTTGACCTGGACGACTCCCCCGACCTCGTGGTGATCCAGGTCTACATCACGTCGGCGTACCGGGCCTATCGCATCGCGGATCACTATCGCGCGCGTGGCGCCTATGTCGTGCTCGGAGGGCTGCACGTGACGTCGTTGCCTGACGAGGCCGGCGCCCACGCCGACACCGTCTTCATCGGGCCCGGTGAAGACACCTGGCCGCGCTTCCTGAACGACTTCCGTCGCGGCAGCCCCGAGCGCGTGTATCGCTCCCAGACCCGGACACTGGTCGGCCTTCCACCAATTCGCCGCGATCTGATCAACCGTCGGCTCTACCTCGTGCCGAACTCAATCGTGGTCTCGCGCGGGTGTCCGCATGTCTGCGACTTCTGCTACAAGGAAGCGTTCTTCGAAGGCGGCCGCTCGTTTTACACCCAAACGGTAGACGATGCGCTCGCGGAGATTGAACGGCTGCCAGGCAAGCATCTCTATTTCCTGGACGATCACCTGTTCGGCGATCGCCGCTTCGCGTCGGCACTCTTCGACGGGATGCGTGGCATGGGTCGCCTATGGCAGGCCGCCGGTACGGTCAACGCCGTCCTCGCGCCCAAACTGCTCGAGAAGGCCGTCGATTGCGGGCTCCGCAGCCTCTTCGTCGGGTTCGAAACGCTCAACCCGGCAAATCTCACCGAGCAGCACAAGTATCAGAACATGCGGCGCGACTACTCCGCCGCCATCTGTCGCCTGCACGACCTCGGCGTGATGATCAACGGCAGCTTCGTGTTCGGAATGGATGGCGACGATGGCTCGGTGTTCGAGCGCACCGTGGAGTGGGCGATCGAAAACGGAATCGAGACTGCTACCTTCCACATTCTCACGCCGTACCCGGGCACTGCGCTCTACAAGCGATACGTAGAGCAAGGGCGGCTCATGCACAGCAACTGGGATCTCTACGACACCCGACACACCGTGTTTCGTCCCGCGCAGCTGACCGG
>Ga0070674_100000030_pt1 | contig 69481 bp, 65 predicted proteins | sample KBSM33metaG_FD_65344 | JGI IMG/M metagenome (GOLD analysis project Ga0070674, IMG submission 65344) | Miscanthus rhizosphere microbial communities from Kellogg Biological Station, Michigan, USA - KBS M3-3 metaG | ecosystem: Host-associated > Plants > Roots > Rhizosphere > Soil ... | reverse complement strand
CCGAGCACCGGCACCTACACGCTCGAAGTCGACCCCGAGGGCACCGCCAAAGGCTCGGTCAAAGTCACCGCCTACGACGCCCCCGACATCACCGGGCAGACGATCACGCCGAGCACCGAAGGGGGATCGGCCACCTCGACGCTGGGCGCTCCTGGCCAGCGCGAGCTGGTGACGTTCACGGGCACCTCCGGCCAGCTCATCACGTTGAAAGTCACTGAACCGACCTTCTCGGGCTCGATGTCGACCCGGGCTCCGTCGGGTTCGGTTGTCTCGGGGAGCGAAAAAAGCTTCTCCAACGGGGGAAGCGCGAAAGCCGAAATCACCCTGCCGGCCACGGGCACGTATACGGTCAGGCTCGAAGGCTCTGGGGAGCAGATCGGGAGCCTCAAACTTACGGGCTACCTCGGCTCGCATGTCTCCTGGCTCTCGCCGACCCAGCCACCGACCAGCTTCGTGCGATTCACCACTTCAAGCTCACGGGAGCCCAGGGGCTATTCCGACATCCCAGGGCAAGCCCCACACACCCGCAAAGACCACCATGGGAAGGCTCGCCATCGGACTCGGCCGAGTAGGAGGAAGGGCGGAAAATCCAGGCATCCACAAGCCGCGGCTAGCCCGATAACGCGCGGGCTGCGGGCGTTCGACCCCGCCGCAGTCAAGGTTTGGCATCCGCCCAGGCATATCCCCGGTTGGGAAGCTGCCGAGCCCAGAAGTTCCTGGGCGGAGGTACGCGCCCTAAAGGCGCCCACCGGCACCACCGCCGTGGCCGGGCAGGCACTTCAGCGCAATGGGCTGCCGCTCGCCGGTGTCCGCGTCTACGTTGAGGGTGGCCCTGCCGCCACGACCGATGAAGCAGGACGATTCCTCTTGTCGGGGCTCCCGGCGGGGGACCAGACGCTCGTGGTGGACGGCGAATCAGTGCCCGGTGATCGGCGCTACGGAAGCTATGAGGTCAATGTCGACCTCGAGAACCACGAGACCACGGTTCTTGACTACACGATTTGGCTGTCGCCCCTCGATCCCGCTGGCGATCAGCGCGTGGCCTCCCCTACGGAGCACGAGACCAGCCTGACCACCCCCAGCATTCCGGGCCTCGAAGTCCGCATCCCGGAGGGCACCGTGATCAGAAACGCCGCGGGAAATGCGGTCAAGGATCTCAACATAACGGCGATTCCGGTGAACCAGGCGCCGTTCCCGCTGCCTCCGTTCGTCCCCATTCCGGTGTACTTCACCGTCCAGCCCGGTCGTGCCTCCCTCAGTAAGGGGGCGCAGATCGTCTACCCGAACTGGGGTGACCTGCGGCCCGGCCAGCGCGCCGAGTTCTGGAACTACGACCCCGAGGACCAGGGCTGGTACGTCTACGGCAGGGGGACGGTCAGCGCCGACGGAAAGCAGGTAGTCCCCGATCCAGGCGTACGGGTGTGGCAATTTACCGGCGCGATGCTTGCGTCAAGCCCCCTGCCACCGGGAAGCGCCCCCACGGGCACCTCGGGAGGAGACCCTGTCGACCTCTACAGCGGTCTCTTCACCTACCATAAACGTGACCTCACCCTGCCGGACACGATCCCGATCGACATCCAGCGCACCTACCGGCCGGCCGACTCCAACTCCTACAGCTTTGGCATCGGAACGACGAATCAGTTTGACCTGCGCCTGTGGTCCGGCGCCGGAGCCGCCGAAGCCAACCTGATCCTGCCCGATGGCCAACGTATCCATTACGTGCGGACCTCCCCGGGTTCTGGCTACTCGGACGGCATCTACGAATCGACGAGCACGCCAGGTCCGTTCTTCGCTTCGACCTTGAAATACAACCCGTCCGGGAGCGGCGCGTACTGGAATTTGAACCTGAAGAACGGAATGACCTACGTCTTCGGCGTCGGCCGTTTGTTAGAAGTGCGCGACCCCTACGGTAACACCCTCACGATCACTCGCAGCGGCGAAGACGTGACCCAGGTGACCTCGCCCCACGGGCGCTGGGTCAAATTCGCCTACGACGGCTCGCACCGCATCACGGAAATCACCGACAACGGTGGCAGGCACGTTAAATACACCTATACGTCGGGGCGCCTAGCGAAAGTCGAAGGACCTGAAGGCCGGACGACCGAATACGAATACGACGGCTCGGGGAGCATGAAAGCCGTCATCAACGCTCGGGGGAACAAATATCTGCAGAACGAATACGACGCCAGCGGACGCGTCAAAAAGCAGATCATGGGCGACGGTGGGACCTTTGAATTCGCCTACGAACTAGACGAAGCGGGCAAAGCTAAATCCACGACGGTCACCGACCCGCGCGGCACCAAACGCAAGGTCGACTTCGACGCCGAAGGGCTCCCGGTGAGCGACACCCGCGCGCTCGGAACTGAATTCGCGCGCACGACGACCTTCGACCGCCAGCCCGAAACCGGCCTGATCCTCTCCGAAACCGATCCGCTCGGCCGCAAAACGGAGTTCGAATACGACAGCTCCGGCAACGTCACCGAAATCACCAAGCTGGCCGGCACCGAAGACGTCGTGACGACGAAACTCGCCTACGAGCCGGGTACGAGCAATGTCACCGAAATCACCGATCCGCTCGGCCACACGACCGAACTCGAATACGGGGAAGACGGCGAGCTATTGAAGCTGACCGACGCGCTGGAAAACGAGACGACCCTCGAATACAACGGCGACGGCCAGCCGATCTCGATCACCAACCCCGAGGAAGGGGAGACCACGCTCGCCTATGAGCATGGCGACCTCGCCTCGATCACCGACCCGCTCGGGCGCACGACGAGCCAGTTCACCGACGCCCTGGGCCGCGTGCGCGCGATAACGGCGCCGGGCGACCAGCGGTCCCAGTCCTCCTACAACGATGCCGACGAGCTGACCGCGATCACGAGCCCCTTGGGGGCCACGACGCAGATCGGGTACGACAAAGACGGCGACGTGATCTCGATCACCGATCCGCGCGAAAACGAGACGACGGCGACCTATGACGCTATGGATCGCCTTGAGAGCGAGACCAACCCGCTCGAAGACACCGCAGAAGTAAGCTACGACAAAGCCGGCAACGTGATCGAAGCGGTTAGCCGCAACGGCGAGGTCTCGGAGTTCGACTACGACCCGCTCGGACGTTTGGCCAGAGCCAGCTTCGGAGTTGAAGGCGAAGCCGCAGAGAGCACGATCCAGTATGAGTACGACGACGCCGATCGACTAATCGGCGTCGATGACAGCGCCAGCGGCGAATACGTGCTCGACTACGACGATCTCGACAGGCTCATCGAAGTCAGCGGCCCGCATGGGAGCGTCGGCTACGTCTACGACGACGCGGGTCGGCGCGAACTGATGCTCGCACCCGGCATGGAAGCGAGCTACGAATACGACGACGCGAATCGCCTCACCGAGATCGCAAGCGGCGGCCAGTCAGTCTCGCTCGAATACGACGACGCCGACCGGCTGACCAGCCTCCTGCTGCCCAACGGGATCGGGCAGCTCACGGGCTACGACAAAGCCGGCCAGGCGACCTCGATCACCTACAAAGACGGCGAAGAAGTGCTCGGCGACCTCCAGTACGCCTATGACGCCAATGGCCGCACCGAAGCGGTCTGGGGCAGCTACGCCCGTATGGACCTGCCGGAAGTGCTTGGCGCCGGGACCTACAACGCAGCGAACCAGCTAACTGAACGAGGCGAAGAAGAACTGAGCTACGACAAAGACGGCAACCTGATCGAGGACGGCGCCGGCGAATACGAGTGGGACGCGCGTGGTCAGCTCACCGGCATCGACGCCGCCACCGATGCTTCCTTCTCCTACGACGCGTTCGGCCGGCGGCTCGCCAAGACGATCGGCGAAGCTACGACTGGATTCCTGTACGACGGCGCCAACGTCGCGCAGGAATACTCGGGTGAAGAACTCGGCGCGACCGTGCTCACCGGCATCGACATGGACCAGCTCTTCTCACGCACCACTGGCGAAGGCACCCAGAGCTACATGACCGATCATCTCGGCAGCGTGATTGCTCTGGCCGATGGATCGGGCGAAGTTGATACGACCTACAGCTACGAGCCGTTCGGGGCTGCAAGCAGCGCTGGCGCTCCGAGCGACAACCCCTTCCAGTTCACGGGCCGGGAGAACGACGGGATCGGGCTGCAGTACAACCGTGCTCGCTATTACGGCCCGAGCGGCGCGAGGTTCATCAGCCCTGATCCGCTTGGCTTTGCCGCCGGTTCCGCAAGTCTTTACCAGTACGTCAACGAGGCGCCTTTGGACTTTGTCGATCCAACCGGTGAACTCGGGTTCTCGATCCCGAACCCAGTCGGCGCAGTCGAAGAGGCAGTCTCCAATGCCGCCTCCGGCGCGGCAAACGCAGCTGCCAGTGCTGGCAAGTTCGCTTGGGAACACAAGACCGAAATCGGCGCTGGGACTGCAGCGGGGGTATGTGTATTCGCCTCGGGAGGTGCGTGCGGTGTTGCGGCGGGGGTTGCCTTCGGCCTCTCTACCGTAGATAACATCGAAAATGCCGACTGCCGCCCATTTCTCCAAAGCCAGCTGATTACCGTCGGGTCGACTGCTGTGGGTGGCCTGCCAGGGGTTCTACCGCGGGCGATGGGCAGCACGTTCCCGAGCCTGTTGCCAGCCTCACGAGCAGGAAGGTGGGCTTTCAATACTCCCCCGGCAGCGACCGGCCTGGGAGCCAGCAACTACATAGAACCCGGCGCTCAGGATTACTACAGTGGCGGTGCAGCGTCTTCATGCTAAGTCGCAAGGGCGGACGCCTCTACCAGACCAAGCACCACTTTGTTCTTGGACTGATCCTCGCAGTGATTGTTGCGGTATGCACGGCGGGTTACCTCATACAAACGGAGAAGGACACGGTTCGTGTTGCGGCAGTCGTATTCTTCGTGGTTTGTGGGTCTTACAGTTTGCGGTTGGCGCTTGCTGGCATTCGGGCAAATGATGAAGGCATTTACGTCACGAATATGCTCTCCAGCTACAGGCTGAAGTGGAGTGACATTCATAAGTTTCGCATCGGTCCTTGGAACATCTTTCCGTACGTTTGTTTGGTCGATCTAAAGAATGGTCGAACCAAGCACGCGTTCGGGATTCAGGAACGCACTAATTTCCCGAATGGCTCAGCTGAACGAATGGCAGAGGAACTAAATGCCGAACTGGCTCAAAGGTCCGGTACGACGCTGGAGAGTCAATCGCAGATGCCAAGACAAGGACCGGAGCTAGGCGCTGGCGGGGGTTTCGTATCGTCGCATCCTTCAAGTTGATCCTTTGGCGACGACAACATCGGTCTGTGCCTGGTGTCGATCACCTACGGATTGCAGCATCAGTATCTCGGCGGAAGCGATGCGACTTCCTCGTGCTGAGAGGTTGGGAGATATCCCGTAGCTCCAAACGTGTCTATAGAGGCCGCAACACGCTTATATTGGGAGCTGTTTGGATTGTAATTGCGAATGCGATTGCGCTCGGGGCGATCGTCCAAGATCCAGGTAGTGTCCGGTCAGGGGCTATCGGTTTTCGCTTCGTTCGCTCCGGTGTCGAAGTCTTCGACGCCGGAATTCGAGTACGGAACGTTTTCTCCACCCTAGAGCTACCTTGGCAGCAGATAGAGAAATTTGAAATAGGTGATTCCGGGTTGCTTCCGATGGTGTGTCTGATCCGGCTCAAGGGGGCCGAAACCCGGCGGGCGGTCGGCATCCAGGAACGCACGAACTGTCCGAGCGGCTCTGCCGAAGCGATCGTCGAGGAACTTAACAGCGAGCTGGCCAAGCATGCAGGCGCAGATCGACCCGCACCAGATGAGTTTGACTCACAGTGACCAACGTCACCCGCAGCGGCTTGCTCGGCGGTGCGCCGTCCCTTGGAGTCGGAGGCCTGGCCCGGCCACGCGGCAAAGAACTCTGACGGAGTTCGGAATCTGCTGACGATGAGCGATCTCGCGGCCCTCGCGACGGGGATTGGCATCGGACTCTTGATCGTCCTGCCGGTGGTCATTGTTCTTCGACGCGAAATAGCCCAGAATCTCCACAACCTTCTTGGCTCCTCGACTGGCAAAGGCGGTGCCCAGAATCAAGCGTTCAACAAGCAAGGTGGTAATGGTGGTACGGCAGCGACGAATAACGGCCATTCTGGGGGAATATCTGCAGCCACCGCGATGTTCGGTGTTGGCGCTACCACTGTAACTGCCCTTTATGGCGTTTTATTTGGCGGCGTAATTTTCATCATTTCAGGAATATTTGTAATGTTGTGCGTACTCGCGGCCTTTGTTATAGGTCGAGCATCTCGGAAATGAAGTGGCACAGGTTTTTGTCGGAGTCGGCAAGGCAAGTGGTCGAGAAAGTGCGAGAGTGAAAGTCCCCAAGCGCGCTCAAAAGAGGCTGATGGGCTTGACTACCTGATGCGTAGGCTGTTGACGAAGCTTCAGGATCGCTGAAAGGGATGGACTCGCATCGAATCCAGAAGGCAGGCATCACGCGCCGCGGCGTGCTCGCGGGGGCGGCGATGCTGGGGATCGGCGCTGGCCTGGACCACCTGCTCACCGCTCCCGAGTCGGCAAACCGCGACCGTACGGCCGACGAGCTTCGCGGGGCCGCCGTCCCTTTCTTTGGCACCCACCAGGCGGGAATCGACACGCGCGCACCGGAATTCCTCGACTTTGCAACGTTCGACCTCACCAGCGATTCGGCCGACGACCTGCGCGGCATCCTGAGGCAGTGGACTGCGGCCGCGACCGCGCTCACGGCGGGTCGACAGTATGAACCCAGCCCCGTGGACGCAAGCGAAGCGCCCACGGATACCGGCGAGGGCGTCGGGCTCGGGCCTTCCCGGCTGACGATCACGATCGGCTTCGGTCCCAGCTTGTTCGGCTCAACCGGTCGTGATCGCATCGGTCTTGCTCGTCGTCGTCCCGACAGGCTGGAAGCACTGCCCCCATTTCAAGGCGAGAACATCGACCCCGAACGCTCGGACGGCGACCTCTGTGTTCAAGCTTGTGCCGACGATCCGCAGGTTGCCTTCCACGCGATCCATGTTCTCGCTCGCATTGCCGGTGGTGCTGCGACGCTGCGTTGGTCCCAACAAGGCTTCGGGCGAACCGCGAGCACTAGTCACTCGCAGGAAACCCCACGAAACTTGATGGGATTCAAGGACGGCACGAACAACATCCGTGCCGAGGACGGTGACGCTATGGAACGGTTCGTCTGGGTCCAGCCCTCCGACGGTCCCCGGTGGATGGCCGGCGGTACCTATTTGATCGCGCGCCGCATCCAGATTCTCTTCGACGTCTGGGACGCGACCAGCCTCGAAGGCCAAGAGCGGGTGATCGGCCGCGAGAAGCTGAGCGGTGCTGCGCTAGGCGCCAAGAATGAGTACGACCCGGTCGATCTTGCTGCCATGGCAAGCGGTTCACCAACCATTCCTTCCGACGCTCACATCCGCCTCGCCAGCCCGCACTACAACGATGGCCAACGCATTCTGCGTCGCGGCTACTCCTACTCGGAACCGCCGGAACCTGGCTCGGGTCAGATCGACGCCGGCCTCTTCTTCATCTGCTTCCAGCGGGACCCGCGTCGGCAGTTCATTCCGATCCAGCGCCGCCTCGCCGCTTCCGATGCGCTCAACCATCACACCCTGCACACTGCCAGCGCCATCTTCGCCTGTCCGCCGGGATGTCAGCCCGGCGGATTCATCGGCGAAGGTCTATTCGCGTAGCGACAGTGGGGGATCTAGTCGTAGCTGTAGAAGCCGGCGCCGGACTTGCGGCCCAGCTTTCCTTCTCCGACCATCTCGACGATCAGGGCCGGGGGCTTGCTTGCGTCCTCGCCGTTCTCGGCGTAGAGCGCGTCGCCGATCGCCTTGGAGACGTCGAGGCCGACGAAGTCGAGCAGGGCCAGTGGGCCCATCGGGTGGCCGGCGCCGAGCTTCATGCAGGTGTCGACCTCACCCGCCTCCATACCGGTTCGCTCGATCATCCGGACCGCTTCGAAGAGGTAGGGGAAGAGCAGGCGGTTGACGACGAAGCCCGCCTGGTCGGGAACCTCGACCGCGGTCTTGCCGAGCGCCGCGCACCAGGCGAGCGCCCGCTCGCGGGTCTCCTCGCCGCTGTCGGGGAAACAGACCTCGACCAGCTTCATCCGCGGCACTGGGTTGAAGACGTGGAGGCCGAAGAGCCGTCCCCCGATGCCTCCCGCCGCGGCGATCTCGGCGATGCTGAGCGAGGAGGTGGTGGTGGCGAGGTCGGCGTTCGGGCAGGCGGCGGCGACCGCGCTCAGCACCTCACCCTTCGGCTCGACCTCCTCGACCACCGCCTCGACGACGACGTCGCACTCGGCCAGGTCCGCGGGGTCGGTCGTGACCCGCAGGCGCGAAGGCTCGGCGCCCTCGATCTTGGCGCAGGCGGCGACCACTTTCTCCTCCGCCCGCCAGGCCGACGCCTCGCTGCGGGCCAACAGGATCGTGTCCGCGGTCGTCGTGGACACCGCAGCTAAACCGGTAGCTATCGCCCCGCTGCCGGCGATCCCCGGTGCTTTGTATCCCGTGCTCCCGCTCATCCGAGGACGGGTTCCTATCACGTGGCTCCTCGCGCGGGTGGTGTGGGGTTGGGTTCCCCGCCCGGCGAGGGCGGGGTGCCCTGCCCCACGACAGGACCCGCGCGCCAAGTACCATTGATTGACCAGTCGATCAACGGAGGCTTCGATGTCAGGCAACGGAAACGGCAAGTTCGGCGGCCGCGAGGTCGTAATCGTCGAGGCGGTCCGCACGCCGATCGGGCGCGGCCACGAGGAAAAGGGCTACTACAAGGACGTCCACCCCTCGAATCTCCTGGCCAAGGTCTACGCCGAGGCGATCGAGCGGGCCGGGATCGACCCGGCCGAGGTCGAGGACGTCGTCGCCGGCTGCGTGCAGCAGTTCGGCGAGCAGGGCGTCAACATCGCCCGCAACGCCTGGCTCGAGGCGGGCCTGCCGATCGAGACGCCGGCCACTACCGTCGATCGCCAGTGCGGCTCCGGCCAGCAGGCGGTCAACTTTGCCGCCGCGCTGGTCGCCTCCGGCGTCCACGACGTGATGGTTGCCGGCGGGGTCGAGCACATGGGCCACATCTCCTTCGCCGACAACTACGCGGTGATGCAGGAGCACGGCATGGCCTTCTCGCCCGAGCTGATGGAGCGCTACAACCTCGTCCCGCAGGGCATCTCGGCCGAGATGATCGCCGACAAGTGGGAGATCCCCCGCTCCGAGCTAGACGAGATCGGCCTGCGCTCGCACCAGCTTGCCGCCAGGGCGACCGAGGAGGGTCGCTTCGCGCGCGAGATCGTTCCCTTCGCGGTCAACGGCGACACCTACGCGACCGACCAGGGCATCCGTCCGGACACCTCGCTCGAGAAGCTGGCCCAGCTCAAGCCCGCCTTCAAGGAGGACGGCAAGGTCACCGCCGGCAACTCCTCGCAGGTCTCCGACGGCGCCGCCGCGGTGCTGTTGATGGCCCGCGAGAAGGCCGAGGCGATGGGGCTGACGCCGCGGGCGCGGATCTACGACCAGACCACCGTCGGCGTCGATCCGGTGATCATGCTGACCGGCCCGATCCCGGCGACCCGCAAGCTGCTGGAGCGCAACGGCATGGCGATGGACGACGTCGACCTGGTCGAGGTCAACGAGGCCTTCGCCTCGGTCCTCGCCGCCTGGCGGCGCGAGCTGGAGCCCGACATGGACCGCGTCAACGTCAACGGCGGCGCGATCGCCCTCGGCCACCCGCTCGGATCCAGCGGCGCCCGCCTGATCACCACCCTGCTGCACGAGCTGGAGCGCTCCGACAAGGAGATGGGCCTGGTGACGATGTGCTGCGGCGGCGGCCTCGGCACCGGCACGCTGATCGAGCGCGCCTGACCCCGACCAGCCCAATGTGGCTGCGTCGATTTGACTCAATCGGGAATGGCTGTAGGTTTGTCTGCGTTTAGTCAGGTAAGTCGGAGGAAAAGCCATGTGCAGGCAGACAATCGGGGTACTCGCCGTGGCCTTGGCGGTCGGCGCGGTCGCTGCGGGTTGCGGTAGCAGCGACGACGACCCTCCGTTGACCAAGGCCGCGTTCGTCAAGCAGGGCGACGCGATTTGCGAAAAAGTCCCCAACAGGTACCAGGCCAGGCTCAAGACCCTGCCCAAGCCGCAGAAGTCCACCTCACCGCAAGCGGTGAAAGAAGAACAGAACTTGAAGGCGGCAATTCCCCCGCTTCGCACCGCGACCGCGGAGTTCGAAGAGCTCAGCCCGCCCTCCGGCGACGAGCAGAAAGCGGAAGCGATCGTCGCCGCGCTGGAAAAGGGCGCCGACGGCGTTGAAGCAAAGCCGGGATCGGAATTGAGCGGCCCCAAATCTCCCCTCGCCCCTTTCGCGACCTTGACCGGGGAATACGGCTTCAAAGTCTGCAGCGGGCTCTAGCCCGGGGCCACCGCAGCCTCAAGGCTCGGTTTTGAACCGTCGGCATGTCCCAAATCGAGGGGTAGATGTCCTTGCGGACATTGCTTTAGTGCGGCACGATCGCCGCATGGCTTCAACCCGCAAGTCGATCGCGGCGGAACGACAGGTCGTCCTGGTCGGCTTCGAGGGCATGCAGCTCCTCGACCTCTCCGGGCCGGCGGCCGTGTTCGACGCGGCGACGCGGGTTCTGGGGGCGAGCGGTGGAGGCCCTGGTTACGAGCTGCTCATGGCCACGCCTGGTGGGGAGGACGTGCGGTCGTCCTGCGGGATGCGGATCGGGGCGGACGTCGGCCTCGCCGCGATCGATCCCGCCGCTGTCGACACGCTGCTGGTCGCCGGCGGCCGTGGACGCACCGTCGCCGACGGCGACCCACGCCTCGTCGGCGAGCTGCCACGAATCGCGGCGGGAACGCGGCGCGTCTGCTCGGTCTGCGGTGGCGCCTTTCTGCTCGCCGCCGCCGGCCTGCTCGAGGGGCGACGGGTCACCACCCACTGGGCCGGTTGCGAGGACCTGGCGCGGCGCTACCCGGGACTGACCGTCGAGCCGGACCGGATCTACCTGCGCGACGGCGATGTCTTCACCTCTGCCGGCGTCACCGCCGGCATCGACCTGGCGCTGGCGCTGGTCGAGGAAGACCACGGCCCGGAGGTAGCGCGCACCGTCGCCCGCTGGCTGGTCGTCTTCCTGCAGCGCCCGGGCGGCCAGTCGCAGTTCTCCGAGCGCCTCGAAGCGCCGGTGCCACCGGGGTCGCCGCTACGCCCGCTGGTCGACCGCATCGTCGCCGACCCGGCCGGCGACCACCGGGTCAACGTCCTTGCCGAGGAGGCCGGGCTCTCAGAGCGCCAGCTCTCGCGGGTCTTTGCCCGCCAGGCCAAGACGACGCCGGCCCGCTTTGTCGAGCGAGTCCGGGTCGAGGCAGCACGCGACCTGCTCGAGGCGGGCGCGCTGCCGGTCGAGGCGGTCGCCGAGCGCTGCGGCTTCGGCAGCGCCGAGACGATGCGCCGCGCTTTCCTGCGGGTGCTCGGCGTCGGCCCGGGCGAGTATCGCGCTCGCTTCGCGAGCAGCGGGGAGCTGTCGCTCGCAGCGGCGGTCGCCTGAGATGAGCCGCCTCCTTGGAGACATCGGCACGATCGAGTGGAGCCGCCGCACCCGCGGCATCCTCGGCCGCGGTGAGCGGGCGCGCTTCCTTGCCGCGACCGTGCTGCGAACCAGCCGGGCCCTGCCACGGCTGTTGGCGAGTCGCGGCGGGCGGGGTGGTTCCGGGCCGGACCCCGCGAAGCTAACCCCTCCCGACACGCCCTTCGCGCGCGAAGTTGTCGAGGCCTGCGCCGAGCTCGACCCAATGGTCGTCGAGCACGGCTACCGCTCGCACTTGTTCGCCCGCGCCCTCGGCCAGGCCGAGGGGCTGGAATGCGATGAGGAGGCGCTGTTCGCGGCGACGATGTTCCACGACTACGCCTTCGAGACGATGGACGGGCTGAGCGACCGCTGCTTCACGTTCGCCGGTGCCGAGGTCGCCGCCAAGTTCCTCGAGTCCTCGCCACTCGCGGCCGAGGCCTGCCACGACGTCCTCGACGCGATCACCCTCCACCTCAACCCGCACGTTCCGCCCGAGCAGGGTGCCGTCCAGCACCTCGCCCACGACGGCATCGTGCTCGACGTGCTCGGGCTGCGCGGCTGGGAGCTCGACCCCTCTGGGATCCGGCGTACCTTCGAACGCCACCCCCGCCACGGCTTCACCGTCAGGGGCGAACCCCTGCTGAAGGCCCACGGCCGCCGCGTCCGCGGCTGCCGCGCCGGCGCCCTCTTCCGCGCCGGCTTCGGCCTCGGGCTTCGCACCGGCCCCTGGCGCGCCCTCGATCGCGTCGGTTAGCGAGGCGTGCCCGCACTTCGCCCCCCTATATGGGGGGTCAACTGCGGGCACGTCCGAAAAACCTGGCTGTGCGGCCAGTTGACCGTTATGCTCAGCGGCCGATGGACCTCAGCCTCTCGCCATCCGAGCAGGAGTTCCGCGACGAGGTCCGCACCTGGCTGGAAGAGAACCATCCGGGCCCCGAGCCGGAGGCCGGCTTGGAGGAGGTGATGGCCTTCCGCCGCGAGTGGCAGGGCAAGCTGCACGAGGCCGGCTGGGCCGGGATCTCCTGGCCGAAGGAGTACGGCGGCCGCGGCGCGACGCTGATCGAGCAGGCGATCTTCGTCGCCGAGGCGGCGCGCCAGGAGGCGCCGAGCCCCGCCAACGTGCTCGGCCTGGCGATGGGCGGCCCGGTGGTCATCGCCCACGGCACCGACGAGCAGAAACAGCGCTACCTGGAGCCGATCCTCACCGCCGAGGAGATCTGGTGCCAGGGCTTCTCCGAGCCCGAGTCGGGGTCCGACCTCGCCTCGCTGAAGACCAGGGCGGTCAAGGACGGCGACGAATGGGTCGTCACCGGGCAGAAGGTCTGGACGACCTTCGCCCAGTACGCCAAGTGGTGCATGCTCGTCGCCCGCACCGACCCCGACGCCCCCAAGCACAAGGGCCTTACCTACTTCCTGATGGACATGGAGCAGGAGGGCGTCGAAGCGAAGCCGCTGGTCCAGATAACCGGCGAGGGCGAGTTCAACGAGGTCTTCATCGAGGAAGCGCGGATCCCCGACGAGAACGTCGTCGGCGGCGTCGGCAACGGCTGGATGGTGGCGATCACGACGCTGATGAACGAGCGCGCCGGCCTCGCCTTCGGCGCGATCTCGCAGATCGCCAACAGCCTCAAGCGTCTCGGCGACCTGGCGAAGGAGACCCGCGTCAACGGCGGCACCGCTGCCGAGGACCCGGTCGTCCGCCAGCGCATCGCCCAGCTCAACATCGAGGCCGAGACGATGCGGCTGAACGCCTACCGCGGCCTGACGAAGACGATGCAGTCGGGCATCCCCGGCCCGGAGGGGTCGCTCGGAAAGTGGCAGTGGGCCGACATCAACCAGTCGATCTCCGAGCTGGCGCTGGAGATCGAGGGCGCCTACGCGGTGCTCGACCGCGGTGCCGAGCACGCCGTCGCCAACGGCGCCTGGCAGTACTCCTTCCTGCGTTCGCGCGCCAACTCGATCGAGGGCGGGACCACCGACATCCTCAGGAACATCATCGCCGAGCGGGTGCTCGGCTTGCCGAGGCTGCGCTAGGGGTCGACCGTGTACTTCGACCTCACCGACGAGCAGCAGGCGATCCGCGCGACCGCACGCGACTTCCTCGCCGCCCGGTACAAGTCGGAGCGGATTCGCGAGCTGGCTGAGAGCGAGACCGGCTTCGAGCAGGCCGACTGGGAGGAGATGGCGGGACTGGGCTGGCCCGGCCTGGCGCTGCCCGAGGAGTGGGGTGGACAGGGGCTCGGGATCGTCGAGCTGGCCGTGCTCTTCGAGGAGATGGGCTACGCGCTGGCGCCCTCGCCGCTGCTCTCCAACACGGTCGCCGGCCTTGCCCTGGCGCTCTGCGGCTCCGACGATCAACGCGAGCGCTACCTGCGCCCCCTCGCCGCCGGCGAGCGGCGCGGCGCGCCGGCACTCTGGGACGCCGGGTCGACCGCAACCCCGGGTCGCTTCGCGCTGGAGGCCAGGGCCGATGGCGACGGCGTCGTCCTCGACGGCGAGAAGGTGCTGGTGATGGACGCGGCGAGCGCCGACTTCTTCCTGGTCGCCAGCGCTGACGGCAGGCGGCACCTGGTCGAGCGTGGCGCCGACGGGGTGACGGTCAGCCCGGAAGCCTCCATCGACCTGACCCGCCGGCTCCACTCGGTTCGTCTCGAGGGAGTGAGGGTCGCCGCCGGTGACACGCTGCCCGCCGAGGAGGCCGACTACCATCCGGTCTTCTTCCGCGCCTGCGTGGCGCTCGCCGCCGAGTCGACCGGCCTCGCCCAGCGGACCATGGAGATGGCTGTCGAGTACGCCAAGGACCGCCAGCAGTTCGGCCGGCCGATCGGCGCCTACCAGGCGGTCTCGCACCGCTGCGCGCAGATGCTGCTCGAGACCGAGAACTCCCGCTCGGCGGTCTACGGCGCGGCCTGGGCCGCCGACGCCGAGCCTGAGTCGCTGTCGCTGGCTGCCTCGATGGCCAAGGCCTACGCCTCCGACGCCGGCTGGCGCGTGCCCGACGCTTCGATCCAGGTCCACGGTGGCATCGGCTTCACCTGGGAGCACGACCTGCACTTCTTCCTCAAGCGCGGCAAGGCGAACGCCGCCACCTTCGGCACCGCGAGCTGGCACCGCGAGCGCGTCGCCGACTCCGTCCTGGCCGAGGCTGCGGTGCCGGCCGCCGTCTGAGGTGGGGAGGGGCGAAGAGCATGAGCGCCCTCGACCGTATCTCGGTGGCCGCGATTGGCACCACCGTCGCCGACCTGGAGGCCGAGGCCAAACGCGCTGAGGCGGCCGGCGTCGAGTGCGTCTGGGCGCCGGAGCTGTTCCGCTCCTCGGTCACCCAGGCCGCCTACCTGGCCGGTCGAACGGAGAGGATCGGCATCGCCACCGGCATCGCCTGGGCCTTTACCCGCAGCCCCTTCATCCTCGCCGTCTCTGCCCTCGACGTCGATGAGATGTCGGGTGGCCGCTTTCGCCTCGGGCTCGGCTCCGGCGTCAAACGTCTCAACGAGACCTGGCACAACGCGGAGTACGGCAAGCCAGCGCCGCACCTGCGCGAGGCGATCGAGGCGACGCGGCTGATCATGCGGCAGGCCGGTGCCGGCGAGCCGATCCGCTACGAGGGGTCCTACTACGACATCAACATCAAGGGCTGGGTGCGGCCGCACCCAGCGCCGCGCGAGTCGGTGCCGATCTACACCGCCGGCGTGCAGGGCGGCATGTGCCGGATGGCCGGCGACGTCGCCGACGGGCTAATCGGCCACCCGATCCAGAGCCTGCGCTGGATCGACGAGGTGGTTGTCTCCTCCTTTGAGGAGGGACTGCGCCGTTCCGGTCGGGAGCGTGCAGACTTCGACTACCTGCCGACCGTCTGCTGTGCGATCGACGACGACGAGGCAAAAGCAATTGAGATGGCGCGCCGCACGATCTCCTTCTACGCCACGGTCAAGACCTACATGCCGCTCTGGGAGCTACATGGCTTCGCCGACAACGCCATCGCCGCCGGCGAGGCATTCCGCCGCGGCGACCTCGCCGCCGTGCCGGCGGCGATCAGCGACGAGATGGTCGACGCCTACTGCGCCGCCGGTCCGATCGACAAGGTCCGCGCCCGGGTCGAGGCGACGGCCGAGCGCGCCGACGGGCTCTTCCTCACCCCGCCCACCTACTTCATCTCCTCCGAGGAGCTGAGCGAGTACCAGAACCGCCTGATAGACGCCTTCGGCCCGGCGGTGTGAGGCGGCGCGTTCGGCGCCGGGCCCGCAGGCGGCGACCGAGGTGAGCGCTGCCGGGAGAGACCGCGAAGGGGAGGTTCTCGCCCGTGTCCGCGCGATCCCCGAGGGCCGGGTCCGGGCCTACGGTGACGTCTCTCCCGGCTCGCCGCGCTTCGCCGGCTCGGTCCTCTTCGGCGCCGCCGAGCCGGACCTGCCCTGGTGGCGCGTCGTCCGCGCCGACGGCTCCCTCGCCAAGGGCGCCCGTCAGCGTCGCCTCCTCATCGCCGAGGGCGTCCCCTTTCGCGGCGCCCGCGTCGACATGGCCACCGCGAGGTTCCATCCCCGCTGAGCCTGGCGCCTTGTTCACGCATAACGTGAACAAGGCGCCAGGTGCCCGTCCGCTCGCTGCGCGGAGCGACTACTCGTCGCGCGGGGTGATGCGGAAGATCGAGACGACCTCGGCCTGGTGGGCCTCGGGGTGGACGACGTAGGCGCTTGGCCCGCCGCCGAACCAGCCTGAGGATTCGTTGTCGCCGACGAAGATCCCGGGGTGGTGGCGGCCGTCACCGTCCTCAACCCAGACCTTGTCGCCCTCCTTGAACCCGTGCTCGATCGCCTCCGCCATCTGCTTGCACAGCTTATGGGCAGATGACCACGAGGTGGAAGTCGGCGTCTTCAGGAGCACCTTTCTCGTCGCGGGTGCGCACTTCGATCGCGTTCGCATTGGCCGGCGCGGCGTTGGTCTGGGCGAAGCCCGGGTTCGGCACCGTCGTGCCAGCGTTGTTGCGGGCCGCCACGTCGGCGCAGCCGCTCACGTTTGCCGGGAGGACCACGGCCACCGCGCCGCCACCCTCGACGGCGGAGATGCCAGAGTCGCTGGCCCTTGCCAGAGCAGCGTTGCCGGGTCCCGCCGGGTTATTGACCACCGCCCAGTAGGTGTGGGTCGCGCGTCTGGCCGTGGGCACGACGCCGAGCTTGTTGGTGTTGATCTGGTAGCCGGTCAAGGTCTTGTGCTTCAGCTTGCCGCCGCCGATCGTCTGCTTCTTGATCGCGCCGCCGTTGATGTTCTGGGCGGCGAACGCCGTGCCCGCCAAGGCGACGATCAGCGCGATCGCCGCGACGACCATCGCGGGCGAGGGGCGAGGGACTCTCAGGGTGCGTGACGTCCTCGGAATGCGCATCGGGCTCCTCTCTGCTCATCGGGCCAGGCCTGGCGGTGTGTCACTACCCCGGAGGGCCGGGCGTTAGTCCGGCAGCGCGGTTACGAAACGCTCGAAGCGGGAGATGTCGGTCACCGCGGGGCCGTGGCCGGGGAGGATCAGGGCCGGTTCGAGCTCGGCGAGCTTGCGGATCGAGCGGCGGTTCTCGGCCGGGTCGTAGGTGAAGATCACGGGTGGCTCGGCGATCATCGGCCGGCCGGTGGCGTAGCTCATGTTGCGGATCACGTCGCCGCAGATCGCCACCCGGTCGGACTCGCGCCAGAAGATCACCTCGCCGCGGGCGTGGCCCGGTGCGTGGACGATGCGAAAGCCCGCCACCTCGTCGCCCTCGTTCAACACCCGGCCGACCGCGTACGGAGGCCCCTGCCAGAAGCGTTTGATGAGACGGTTGAACGGGTTGTTCGGCGCTGCCTCCTGGATCGGTCGCCTCCCCTCCATCGCGTCGACGTCGTCGGCGTGGCAGGCAAGCGGGATGCCGCGCGCTTCGCAAACGTCCTTGGCCACGCCCTGGTGGTCTGGGTGGACATGCGTGAGCGCCAGCAGCGAGAGGTCGCGACCCTCGATCTCGGCGAAGACCCGCCGCCGATCCCAGCGCGTGCCGGCGTCGATCAGTACGTCCTCGGCAAGGTAGACGTTGACGCTTGGCGCCGGGAACTGCTTCAACCGCCAAACACCCGGGGCCAGCTTCTTCATTGCCGGCCGATGCCGAGCGTGCCGCGCGGGTCACCGCTGTGCTCGGCCAGCTCCTCCAGCTCGGCGATCTTGCGCTCTCCTTCGATCCGAGCGGGGTGATCAGACGGCAGCGACTCGATCAGGCGGCGGATGCGGTTGCGTACCTGTAAGGCGAAGTGGGGGGTGGAGGCGCCGGCCAGTGCCCGAACGTCCTCGGCCGTGACCTCGTGGCCGCCGCCGAGCAGCGCGGGGCTCTCGGCCTCGCTCACGGTTCGCCGCCGATTTTGGCCAGTTCGGCCAGCTCGTCGATTTCGGCCTGCTGGTTCACGTCGATCTTTTCCTCGTCTCCGATCACCCAAACGTGGTTGTAGAAGGCGCGCGTCGGGTCCGTGGTGTAGCCCGGCTTGACATCGAGCAGATAGCTCCGCAGCGCATCCGGAAGCGTATCGGCGCTGTCGGTAAGCAGCAGTGGGCCCCAGGTCCCCGAGGCGGAGAGCGCCGCCGCGGCGGCGGCGTCGAGCGGGTCGGCCGGGTTGGCGACGACGAAGCCGTGGCCGGGGTCGTTGACGTTCCAGCCGAAGCCGCCGCTCGAGTAGCGGGCGAGGGCGATTGAGCTGGCCACCGGGTCCTCGCCAGAGACGCGACGCACGTTACCGGCGATCTTGCCGATCTCCCGCACGACGCCGGAGGAGACCGTCGCGGAGGGGCCGAGGACATAGACCGGCACGTGCGGATGGCGCCTTAGCGCCGCCGCGGTCGCCGCCGGCAGCTTGTCGGCCTGGCTGAAAAGGATCGGGTCGCCCGAGCGCGCCGCCCAGGCGGCGGCGGGCATCGCGAAGGCCGGCTCGGCGGCGGCAGCGACGACGACATGGTGGGGCGGCGCCCCTGCCAACTCGTCGCGCAGGCGGGCGATCGCCGCCGCGGCGGCGATGCCGGTCTGCTTCACCGACTTCGTCCGCCGGTCGGCGGGCGCCGCCGCCGCGCCGAAGGCAAACACCTGGGTTCCCTTGGTTGCGTCGTCGCCCTGCGGGTCGAGCGCCTCGAGCGCCTCGGCCGTCGCATCGGGCAGCCCCGCCGCTTCGGAGATGAGGACCGGCGCCCGCACTGGCACCGCCATCAGCACCGCAGCGGCGATCGCGCCGCGCCAGTCGGCGGCGTCGACGAGCGCCACCGCTGCGGGTCGCTGCGCCGGCACGGTTGAGGGATAGGTGGCGAGCGCCACACCGGCGGCGGTCGAGGCCGGGTCGGCGCCGCCGACGCGGGTCGTGTTGGCGGTCGCGAACTGCGGGTAGCCGAGCTCGCTTGCCGGCGTGGAGGAGGCGGTCTGCGGGCCGTTGCCGCCGGCGAGGACCGGGGCCGGCGCCTCGGTCGTCGCATTCCCGCCGCCCCCGCCGCCGAGGATCGCCGCGACGATGAAGACCAGGGCGAGCAGGAACAGTCCCGCGACGGCCTTCAGCGCCGCTGGCACCGGACGCAGGCGTCGCTTTGGGCGGGGCGACCATGGGGCCTGTCGCCGCGGCTTCGCCCGTGGCGTCGAAGGCGGCTTTGGCGGGGTGGATCCTGGGGTCGACCCGGGAGCCTCCGCCACCGGCACGTCGGCGTTGATCGGTCGCTGCCCGGCCACGCCGGAAAGCTACACGCGGAGACCTGGCTGGTTGGTCAGCTAGACTTGTTTGACGATTGACTGACCAGTCAATCAACCGTACTCGCCGTCAGACCGCGTCGCCGCAATAGGGGGAATCGAATGAATTTCGCGCTTAACGAGGAGCAGCAGGAGTACAAGGACCATTGCCGGGCTTTCGCCCGCGACGTGATCCGTCCGGCGGCGCGCAAGCACGACGAAGAGGAGAGCATTCCCTGGGAGGTGATCAGGGAGGCGCGCCAGCAGGGCTTCGGCACCCTCGAGGCGATCCAGCGCTCGGCCGGCGACGGCGAGGGCCAGATGCAGGTGATCTCGGCCGAAGAGTTCCACTGGGGCTGCGCCGGGATCGCCCTGGCGATCTCCGGCTCCGGCCTGGCGGCCGCGGGCATAGCCTCCTCGGGCACCCCGGAGCAGATCGCCCGCTGGGTCCCGGAGTGCTTCGGCGACGCTGAGGAGGTCAAGCTCGGTGCCTACGCGGTGACCGAGCCGCAGGCCGGCTCCGACGTCAAGAGCCTGAAGACGACCGCCAAGCGCGACGGCGACGAGTGGGTCCTCAACGGCACCAAGGTCTTCATCACCAACGGCGGCATCGCCGATGTGCACGTCGTAGTCGCTACCGTCGACCCCGCCCTCGGCACCCGTGGCCAGGCCTCCTTCGTCGTCGCCAAGGACACGCCGGGGCTGAGCCAAGGCAAGAAGGAGTCGAAGCTCGGGATCCGCGCCTCGCACACCGCCGAGATCATCCTCGACGAATGCCGCATCCCGGTTGAGAACCTGCTCGGCGGCGAGGAGAAGCTGGAGCGCAAGCTGCAGCGCGGGCGTGAAGGCAAGAAATCGAGCGGCGCCGATGCGCTGGCGACCTTCGAGGTGACGCGGCCGCTGGTCGGCGCCTCGGCGCTCGGCATCGCCCAGGCCGCTTATGAGTTCACGCTCGAATTCCTCGATGGTCGCTCCGAGGGCGGCACGCCGCTGCTGCAGACGCAGCGCATCCAGCAGACGCTGGCCGACGTCGCCACCGAGATCGAAGCGGCCCGCCTGTTGGTCCAGCGCGCCGCCTGGATGGGCCGCAACGGGATCCCGATGCGGGGCGGCCAGGGCTCGATGTCGAAGCTCAAGGCCGGCGATGTGACGATGTGGGCGACGACGACGCTGATGGACCTGGTCGGCCCCGACGCTTGGAGCCCAGAGCTGCCGCTGGAGAAGTTCTTCCGCGACGCCAAGATCTACCAGCTGTTCGAGGGGACGGCGGAGATCCAGCGGATGGTCATCTCGCGCATGCAGGCGCGGGAATATGGGGAGCGGCTGGGGTATGCCGCGGAGGTTGCGGCTGAGGCGATGAAGGAGAAGAAGCCGGAGCCCGTGGCGGCGTAGGGGAGTTGGGCATCCCCTCCCCGGACAAACGCCGGCCCAATTAGGCCGGCGTTTCGAGTATCCGCCCGTTGAGGGGATGCCCAACTCCTCTTCGCAAGCGGGGTTGCAGAGCCTGAGATTCGTCTCATGACGAGCTGGGTGCCTCGCTAGCCTGGGTCGCCATGGTCAAGACTCGCCCTCCTGCGGCGGCTCTATTAGCTGCCGCGGCGGCGCTTGTTGTGCTGCTCGTTTGCTGTGCATCTGCGCCGGCCAAGGATCTGCAGTCGAAGCTCGAAGGTCGCGAAGCGAAGCTGTCGGAGGTTCGCGAAAAGCGGGGTGTGCTGACGACGACGATTGCCCGCTATCGCGACCGGATCGAACGGCTGACCGACGAGGTCGCGGCTCTGCGCACCCAGGAGGCTGTCGTGCGGGAGCGGCTCGATGCCAAACAGGCCGAACTCGACAGCGCGATCGCCGAGCTCGACGTCGCCAAAAAGCACCTCGCCGTCGTCAAAGCGCGGCTGAAGCGGGCACTCGTCGCCCTGCGCGAGCGCCTGGTGGCGATGTATGAGGCGGGGACGCCGGACCTGCTCAGCGTGATCGTCGACGCCCATGGCTACGAAGAGCTGGTCAACCGCACCGAGTACCTGAACCGCATCCACGGCCTCGACGAAGCGGTCGTCGGCAGGGTGCGCGACCTGCGCAACCAGGTGAAGCGCACGGTCGCCCGGCTGCGCTCGGCAAAGCAGCGGATCGAAGCCGCCCGCGACGCGATCGCCGCCGAAGAGCAGGCGTTGGCGAGTGCCCGCGCCGCCGTGCAGAGCCGCCAGGCTGACCTGGTGGCGGCGCGCCGCAGCCGCGAGGCCGCCCTGGGTCGCATCGAAGACTCCGAAGAAGAGCTCGACGGCGAAGTCGCCTCGATCCAGGCCGAACTGGCGGCGACGCTTGCCGGCACCGGCTCGGCGCCGCTCCCTGCCGGGCCGATCCGCTACGGCTCCGGCCAGCTCATCTGGCCTGTCGACGGCCCCGTGGTTTCCGGCTTCGGCATGCGCTGGGGGCAGATGCACGAGGGGATCGACATCGCGGTCCCTGCCGGCACGCCGATTCGCGCTGCCGCCTCGGGCAGCGTCGTCCTGGTCCAGTCGGAAGCCGAAAGCGGCGGCTACGGCAACTTCACCTGCCTCGACCACGGCGGCGGCCTGCAGACCTGTTACGCACACCAGTCCTCGGTCGCCGTGAGCTCCGGGCAGGGCGTCTCCCAGGGCGACGTGATCGGCTACGTCGGCTGCACCGGCCACTGTTTCGGCGACCACCTGCACTTCGAGGTGCGGATCAACGGCGCGCCGACCGACCCGCTCGGCTACCTGTAGCGGGAGCGCAAGGGGCCCAGCCGGCCCAGCCCCTTCCTACCGAATATCGGTAAGAAATCCAACTATTGAGTATGTCGCGCCGTTGAACTGGTGCGACCCTGGGTAGGCAGGCTGCAACGCGACTCGGAGGCGTCGATGGTCCGCCAGGCTCGCATCTATCTCGCAGGCGCAATTTCGGGCACGGCCCTGATCGGCTTGGCCGTGGTTGCCTTCGTCGCCCTGGTCTCGTTGCAGGTACTGCGGGACTGGCCGCTGGCGGCGCTGGGCGAAGGCGGCAGGGAGGCCGGCTTGGAGGCCGCGGCGCAGGCGGCGGCGGGGCCGGTTACGGCGGGTGGCCAGCAGGTCGCCGCTACCGCAGCCGCCCGCTCGACCGGGGCCGCGGCCGGCGGTCGGCAGAACGACGCAAACACCGCGGCCGGCGCCGGCAACGCGGTGGACGCCTCGCCTGTCGCAAGTGCACCGGGCGGCGGCTCGGTTCCGACTGCCGCGGGCAACGCCCCTGCATCGCCGGGCACGCCCACCAGCTCGTCCGCGGACAGCGGATCGGGCGGGGGTGGCGGAGCGAGTGGCGGTTCCGCTGGCGCCGGCACCGCCGGCGCTGCCGGCGGTGGCTCCCAAAGCGCCTCCAAAGCGTTTACCGACACGGTCAACGACACCGTCGACGGCGTCGACCAGGCAACCGGCGGCGCGCTCGACCAGACCGGCGTCCCGCAGGCAGGCGAAGAAGTCGTCAACGGGGTCGCCGGCCCCGAATCGACGGTCGGCCAGACCGTCGACGGCGCCGTCGAAACGGTCGGCGACGTGCTCGGCGGCGGTCGCTAGCCGGATAGCGCCGCTTTACCGTCACAATGCCGACCGATGACGGAGCCCGGACAGGCAGGCGCGATCGCCGAGGAGATCGCCGCTTCGGCGGTCTTCCCCGCCGGTAGCCGCGTCAACGAGCACGGTCGGCTCGAGCTGGCCGGCTGCGACGTGGTCGAGCTGGCGGCCGAGTTCGGAACCCCGGCTTACCTCTACGCGGAGGACGACATGCGGGCTCGCGCCCGCGCCTACCGCGAGGCCTTTGAACGCCACGGCGTCGAGTTCGAGGTCCTCTTCGCCAGCAAGGCCTTTCCCTGTACCGCCGCCTACCGCCTCTTCGCCGAGGAGGGGCTCTCGGTCGACGTCGCCTCCGGCGGCGAGCTGCACATGGCGCTGCGCGCCGGCTTCGATCCCGCCCGCATCCACATGCACGGCAACAACAAGAGCGACGAGGAGATCGTGCTGGCGGCGCGCGCCGGCGTCGGCCATCTGATTCTCGACTCCTTCGACGAGATCGAGCGCTGCGAGCGGCTCCTCGATGGCCCGCAGAAGGTGCTGATCCGAGTCACCCCGGGGATCAAGCCCTCGACCCACGACTACGTGCAGACCGGCCAGCTCGACTCGAAGTTCGGCTTCGGGTTGGAGGACGGCTTGGCGGCGCAGGCGGTCGAGCGGGTGCTCGCATCCGACGCGCTCGAGCTGGTCGGCCTTCACGCCCACATCGGCTCCCAGATCTTCGAGCTGGAGCCCTACCGGCTGGCGATCAAGGCGATCGGCGCCCTCGCCGGCGAGTGGTGTCGCGTCGTCAACGTCGGCGGAGGCCTCGGCATCGCCTACACCGCCACCGACGAGCCGCCCTCGATCGACTCCTACGTCGAGGTCAAGGTGCGCGGCGTCGCCGAGGTCTTCGGCGACGGCGTCCGCATCCTGGTCGAGCCGGGACGCTCGCTGGTCGGCAACGCCGGCGTAACCGCCTACCGGGTAGGCACGGTCAAGGAGATCCCGGGCGTGCGCACCTACGTCGCCGTCGACGGGGGCATGTCGGACAACCTGCGGCCGATGCTCTACGGCTCCCGCTACGAGGCGCTGATCGCCGACCGCGCGGGCGTCGCGCCCGACACCCTGGCGACGATCGCCGGCATGCACTGCGAGTCCGGCGACGTGATCGTGCGCGACGCGATGCTCGCTGCGCCCGCGGTGGGCGACGTCCTCGTCACCCCGGCGACCGGCGCCTACGGCCACGCGATGGCGAGCAACTACAACGGCGTGCCGCGGCCGCCGGTGGTCTTCTGCCGCGAGGGCGAGGCGCGGCTCGTCGTGCGGCGCGAGACCTACGAGGACCTCACCGCACGCGATGTTTGAGCCGGTGCGGATCGGGCTGCTGGGACGCGGCACGGTCGGTGGCGCCTTCGCCGGGCTGCTTGCCGAGCGCGCCGATGCGGTCGAGGCGGCGACGGGGAGGCGGCCGCAACTGGTGGGGACCCTGACCCGGACCGAGGGGGACTTCGGCGAGATTCTCGACGAGGCCGACCTGATCGTCGAGCTGATCGGCGGCACCGAGCCGGCCCGCGAGTACGTGCTCGCCGCCCTGCGCGCCGGGCGGCCGGTGGTCACCGCCAACAAGCAGTTGCTGGCTCAGCACGGCGACGAGCTGTTCGCGGCGGCCCGCGAGGCGGGCGTGCAGCTCCGCTTCGAGGCGGCCGTGGCCGGCGTGATCCCGATCGTGCGCACGATCCAGGAGAGCTTCGGCGTGACCGAGATCGACAAGGTCTTCGGCATCGTCAACGGCACCACCAACTTCATCCTCAGCGAGATGGCGGCGACCGGCGCGGCCTACGAGGACGTGCTCGCCCGCGCCCAGGAGCGCGGCTACGCCGAGGCCGACCCCAGCGACGACGTCAGCGGCGCCGACGCGGCGGCGAAGATGGCGATCCTCGCCCGCCTCGCCTTCCATACCCCGGTCACCCTCGACCAGGTCGCCTACGAGGGAATCGAGCAGGTCAAGCCCGACGACCTCGCCTACGCCAAGGAGCTCGACCTCTCCTTGAAGCTGCTCGGCGTCGCCGAGCGCCGCGACGGCGGCATCAGCGTCCGTGTCTTTCCCTGCTTCCTCTACGGCGGCCACCCGCTGTCGCCGGTCGGCGGCCCGTTCAACGCGGTGATGGTCGAGGCGCCGGCGATCGTCGAGGTGACGATGTCGGGCCCGGGCGCGGGCGGCATCGAGACCGCCTCAGCCGTACTCGGCGACGTCGCCTCGATCCTCGCCGGCGACACGCCTGTGCACGAGGCCCGCGAGCAGCTGCCGCTTGTCGCCGACGTCAGCTCCTCCTTCTACCTGCACCTCGAGGTCGCCGACCGGCCCGGCGTGCTCGCCAAGATCGCCCAGCTCCTGGGCGAGAGCGGGATTTCGGTGAAGAGCGTCGTCCAGCGCGGGATCGGCGACGACGCCCGCCTGGTGATGGTCGTTCACGAGTGCCTCGAGTCGAGCTTCGCCAGCGCCCTTGAGCGGATCGCCGCCCTGGAGGAGCTGCGCTCGCCGCCGCGCTCGATCCGGGTGATCGAGGAGCAGTTCGTTTGAGGGGCCGGCGCTGATGCCGGCGGCGCTGATCGAGCGCTACCGCGGTCGCCTGTCGCTCGATCCCGGCGATCCGGTCGTCTCCCTCAACGAGGGCTCGACCCCGTTGATCGAGTCGCCGCGGCTCTCGGAGCGGATCGGAGCGAGGGCGTACCTCAAGTTCGAGGGCGCCAACCCGACCGGGTCGTTCAAGGACCGGGGCATGACCGTCGCCGTGTCGCGGGCGAAGGGGCGCGGCGCCGAGGCGGTGATTTGCGCTTCGACCGGCAACACCGCCGCGAGCGCCGCCGCCTACGCGGCGCGGGCGGGGATGCGCGGCGCCGTGATCGTGCCCGAGGGCAAGATCGCGATCGGCAAGCTCGCCCAGGCGCTGATGCACGGCGCCCGCGTGGTCGCCCTGCAGGGCAACTTCGACGACGCCTTGACGCTGGTCCGCGAGCTGGCCGAGAAGCACCCGATCGAGCTGGTCAACTCGGTCAACCCCCACCGGATCGAAGGCCAGAAGACCGCGGCCTTCGAGATCGTCGATGAGCTCGGCGAGGCGCCGGGCGCGCTGGCGATCCCGGTCGGCAACGCCGGCAACGTGACCGCCTACTGGCGCGGCTTTCAGGAGCTGGGCACCGCGCCCGTCGTCTACGGCTTCCAGGCGGAGGGCGCGGCGCCCCTGGTCCACGGCCGGCCGGTCGCCAGCCCGGAGACCGTCGCCTCGGCGATCCGGATCGGCAACCCGGCCCGCTGGGAGGAGGCAATGGCTGCTTTCACCGCCTCGCGCGGGCGGGTCGCGGCGGTCTCCGACGAGCAGATACTCGACGCCTACCGCTGGCTGGCGGCGGGCGAGGGCGTCTTCTGCGAGCCGGCCTCGGCGGCCTCGGTAGCCGGCCTGCTCGCCCACGGCATGCCGGTCGCCGAGGGCACGGCGCCGCCGGAGTCGGTCGTCTGCGTCCTCACCGGCCACGGCCTCAAGGATCCCGACACGGCGCTCTCAAAAGCACCGGCGGTGGTCAACTGCGAGAACGACCTCAGCGCGATCGAGCGGGCGGTGTTCGATTGACCGTCCGCCACCGGCTGGTCCGCGTCCCCGCCTCCTCGGCAAACCTCGGGCCGGGCTACGACACGATGGCCGCGGCGCTGGCGATGTTCCTCGAGCTGGAGGTCGAAGAGAGCGGCGCGTTCTCGCTCGACCCCGGCGCGATCGAGGTGCCGAGTGGCCGCGACAACCTGATCGTGCGCGCCTTCGAGAGCCTGCACTCGGCCGACGGGATCTCGTTCCGGCTGCGCGGCGAGGGCATCCCGCTCGCCCGCGGGCTGGGCTCGAGTGCGGCGGCGATCGTCGCCGGCCTCTGCGCCGCCGACCACCTCTTCGAGCTGGCGCTCTCGCGGGAGGAACTGCTGGCCCGGGCGACCGAGCTGGAGGGGCACCCCGACAATGTCGCCGCGGCGATCTACGGCGGCTTCGTGGTCTGCGGCCGCGACGGCGACGGGCTGCCGAGCGCGGCCCGCTTCGACCCGCCGAGCGGCCTCGAGGGGATCGTCGTCGTCCCGGCCGAGGAGGTCTCGACCGAGCGGGCGCGGCAGGCGATCCCGGCCGAGGTGCCACTCGCCGACGCGGTCGCCAACGTCGCCGCCGCCTCGCGGCTGGTGCTCGGCCTACAGCGCGCCGACCTCGACCTGCTGGCGAGCGGTCTCGTCGATCGCATCCACCAGCCGCGTCGCCGCGCGCTCTACCCGCGCTCGATGGGGCTGGTCGAGGAGGCAGCGTCGCTCGGCGCCCTCGGCGCGACGATCTCCGGCGCCGGCCCGACCGTCCTCGTCTGGACGACTTGGCAGGACGCCGGCAAGGTCGCCGAGGAGTTGGAGCGTCGCTGCGTCGGCTGGGCCGAGGTGCGGCGCCTCCCCTTCACCCCGCACGGCGCCGACGTCCCCGAACTCTGACCGGGCGACGTGCCGCCACTTGGACACCCGATATGGGTGGTCGGCCAGCGGCACGTCTGCCAGACGGCAGTACGATCGCAGTCGTGGCAGCGAGGCCGAGACGGATCGTGGCCCTGGCGGCGATGGCGCTGCTCGCGTTCCCCGCGGCTGCGCAGGCGACGCTGGCCTTCGTCCGCAGCCCGCTGAAGCCGACCGTCTGGGCGGCCGCCGACGACGGCTCCGCCCAGCGCAAAATCGCGCCTGGGTCCTTCCCCCGGGTCTCGCCGGACGGCAAGGTCATCGCCCTGCTCCACCAGGGGGAAGGTCGCCGGGCGCAGCCGGAACTGATCCTCGCGCCCGCCGACGGCAGCGCCCCGCCCAGCAGGCTGGTCAACGGCTGGCGCGAAACTGCGACCTTCGCCTGGTCGCCCGACTCGAGATCGGTGGCCGCCGTGCTGGGCCCGGAAGTCGGCTCCAAGCGGCTCGCCCTGATCGACACCGTGACCGGCGGCCAGCAAACGATCGCGCACGGCTACTTCAACGGGGTCAGCTTCGACCCGCAGGGCGGCTCGGTCGTCTACGGGAGGGCGGCCAGCGAACGCTTCCCGCCACGCAGCGACGTCTACCGCTTCGACATCGTCAGCGGCGAGTCCGTCCGCGTCCCGCAGCCAGTCCGCCTAACCGACGACCACCGCTCGCTCGACCCTCTTTGGGGGCCAGGTGGCCGGATCGTCTTCGTCAAGCAGCTCGGCGGCAAGAAGCGCCGCTACGGGCCGAAGAACGAGCTCTACCTGATGAACTCGGGGGGCAAGGCGGTGCGCCGTCTGACCCAGACCACGGTCGACCCGCTGCTGCAGGGCCTCTACCCGACCGCCTGGTCGGACAGCGGCAGCCGTCTACTGGCCGAGTTCGAGGGCCAGGACACCAGCTACGCCGTTGCCGTCAATCCCCGCACGGGCGCCCAGCGTCAGCTTGCCAGGGGTCGCGAGCGGGGCTTCGTCGGCACCGCCCTCTCGGCCGATGGCGGCACCGTCCTCGGCTTCTCCGGCGGCTTCGAACCCGGCCCCGGCCACAATGTCGCCACCGTCCCGTACAAGGGCGGCCCCCGCACCGTCCTTGCCAAAAACGCCTTCGAACCCGATTGGAACCGTTAGGGGGGAGAGTTCGAGTCGCTGCGCCCTTGAAAGGGCGTGCGACTCACGCGGCATGCCAAGAACGAACTGCGAAGTCTCAGGGCGACGCGCGCCGAGATCGAACGCTTGATTGCGAATCCGATCCGCGTCGATCGAGATCCGGAAGGAAGGCCTCGGTATACGGGCTATATTCGTGACGTTCGCGTTCGAGTGGTCGTTGCGCTCGACGAGCCCAACCTAGTTGTCACAATCCACGAACGGAGACGTTGATGCGAGCTGACTACGACAGTGAGGCAGACGCTCTGTCCATAGACCTCCGGCGGTTCGAACGCTACGAACGCCAGGATCGAGTCGACGACGATTACTGCGTGATCGGATTCGCGGCAGGGGCACCCGCACGTGTCTCGTTGCTCGGACCGGAAGCGCACTTGGACTTGCTCGATATCGCGGCGGAGCGGTATGACCTCGACGCCGCTGCTCTGCGTGCCGCCGCCCAGGCAGCGCTGGCCGCGCCGGATCGCGTCGTGAGCCTCGAGGTCGCGGCGACCCAAGTCGCCGCTCGATGACGATGGCCGACGGCTACTCGATCAAGCATCGTGACGAGTTCGAGACGATGGAGGGGTCGGGGGACTCGACCTGGTGGCTGGCCCGCAAGGCGCTCGGCACGTCGTCGTTCGGCTTCAACCTGGTTGACATCGAGCCGGGCGGGCAGATCCCCGAGCACGACGAGATGCAGAGCGACCAGCACGAGCTGTACGTGATCCTCGAAGGCGAGGCGACGCTGCGGGTTGGCGGCGAGGACCACCCGGCGCCGGCCGGCACCTTCGCCTCGTTTGAGCCGCCGGTCAGCCGCACGATCCTCAACCGCTCCGAGGGCCGCGTCAGCGCCCTGCTGATCGGTGTCCAGCCGCAGGGCGGCTACGAGCCGATGGGCTGGGCCTGATTTCCGCGCTATTTGCAGGAAAGCGCTAAATCGGGCCAACGGGGCTCCCGCCCGCCCTATAATTTTGCGACTGGTCAACCCGTCGCGTGCCCGCTCGAAGAAGGCGCGGAAACCGGGAGGTAGAGATGTCCCATATCCAGTCCCGTGAGCTTCACGGCGAGGGCGGTCGCGCCCGCTACTCGCCAGAGCGCGCCTACCGGCCGCTTGTCTCGCCCCCCAGCGTCGAGGACAAGGACGCCTGTGCGATCTACGCCTCGGTGCGCAAAGACGCGACCCCGAGCCACGAGCCGATCGAGCGCGCGATCCCGGCGCTGCAGAAGATGCTCCACCGCGCCGGCAACGTCGACGGCGAGGGCGACGGCTGCGGCGTCCTGGTCGATCTGCCGCGCAAGATCTGGGCCGAGGAGGTGCGCTCCGGAGGCCACGACCCCTCGCTCACCCTCGACGATGCCTTCGCCGTCGGCCACGTCTTCATCGAGCGCTCGCAGGACCGCGAGCGGGTTCGCCATGACGCCCGCGAGCTGCTCGAGCGCGGCGGCCTCCGCATCCTCTCCGAGCGGATCGGCGCCGTCGACACGACCGCGCTCGGCCCCACCGCGCGCGAGGAGGAGCCGCACTTCTGGCAGATTGCCGGCGTCGTCGCCGACGCCTCGCGCCGCGATCACGTCCTCTTCGACCTGCTGATCGAGTTGGAGGAGGAGCTTGGCGTCCACGTTCCCTCGCTCTCGGCAACGACCTGCGTCTACAAGGTGATGGGGGCGCCGAAGGTGCTCGGCGCGTACTACCCGGACCTGCGCGACGAGCGCGCGGAGACGATCGGCTGCTTCGGCCACAACCGCTACTCGACCAACACCTGGCCCTCCTTCAAGCGAGTGCAGCCCTTCTCTGTCCTCGGCCACAACGGCGAGATCAACACGATCGAGCAGCTGCGTCAGGAGGCGCGCATGCTGGGCGTGCCGATCAGGCCCGGCTCCTCCGACTCGCAAGACCTCAACCGCACGATCGACACCCTGGTCAGCCGCGACGGCCTCAGCTTGGCGGAGGCGATGGAGATGGTCGTGCCGCCGATCGTCGAGGAGATCCGCTCGCTCCCCGAGGACCTGCACCGCTTCTACATGTACCTGCGCCAGGCGATGGGCCCTTTCGCCCAGGGCCCGGTGGCGCTGATCGCCCGCCACAGCGACGAGTGCGTCTTTTCCGCCGACGCGCTCGGCCTGCGTCCCCTCTGGCAGGTCGAGACGGAAGCCGATTTCGTCTTCAGCTCCGAGCCCGGCGTCGTCGCGGTCAGCGAGATGGTCGCCGAGCCGAAGCCGCTCGCTCCAGGCGAGAAGGCGATGGTGGCGATCGACCGCGAGCGCAAGCGCTCAACGCTGCACCCACACGACGAGATGCTGCGGATCGTCCGCGAGCGCTGGCTGGCGCGTAACGACGCCGAGGAGGCCGCCCCCTACGACCGCGCCCTCGACCCCGGCGGACCGCTCGAGGGGCGCGAGGTCCCGGCGCATTGGGACGCGGGGCCGGAGGAGCCGGTCAAGGTTCCGGACTGGATCCTGGCTGGCTTTGGCTGGCAGCGCGACGACGTCAAACTGGTCCAGCAGATGGCCTCCAACGGGGCCGAGCCGATCGGCTCGCTCGGCTACGACGGGCCGCTGGCGGCGCTCTCGCCCGAGCGCCAGAACCTGGCCGACTACTTCAAGGAGACGGTCGCCGTCGTCACCAACCCGGCGATCGACCGCGAGCGGGAGGTCGAGCACTTCTCGACCCGGGCGGTGTTTGGCCGTCGCCCCTCGCTCGGCGGCGCCGGCGCCGACAGCCGCTCGGTCGAGACCGCTTTCCCGGTGATTCTCGGCAACCACCACGGCAAAGCGCCCCTCTCCGACAAGGCCTACCGGCGGGTCGCGCGCGAGCACCGCACCTACCTGCTCGAGGACCTCTGGGAAGAGTTCCAGGACCGCAAGGCAGCCGCCGCCGTCGACATCTCGCTGCTCGAGTCGGAGACCACTCAGGGCGCGGTCGCGCGGATCAAGCAGGAGGCGGTGAAGAAGGTCCGCGACGGGGCGGAGCTGTTGGTGTTGACCGATCGCACCGTCTACGACGGCGAGCGGCGCTACCTTGACCCCCATCTGGCGACCTCGGCGGTCGACCAGGCGCTGAAGCAGTTGCGGGTCGAGCCCGGCGAGGAGAACCTGCGCCGTCGCTGCGGGATCGTCCTGCGCTCGGCGGCGATCCGCAACGTCCACGACGTGATGCTGGCGCTCGGCCTCGGCGCCAACGGCGTCTGCCCCTACACGATGGTCGAGGTTATCTGCGTCGAGGACTACGAGACCGACATCGGCAACCTCTGCACCGCGCTGAAAAAGGGGATCGAGAAAGTGATCTCGACGATCGGCATCCACGAGGTGCGCGGCTACGCCCGCCAGTTCTCCTCGATCGGAGTGCGCCCGGAATTGGCCGAGATCTTCCAGACCGAGGCTTTCGCCGCCTCCGATTCGGGCGGGGTCGGCTTCGCCGCGCTCGACGAGGACAGCAACGAACGCGCCCGGGCGCTGGCCGACGAAGACGCCAAACCGGCAAAGACCTTCCGCTTCTATCCCAAGGTCTACAAGGCGGCGATCGCCACCGCCAACGGCAGCGGCTCCTACGAGGAGTACTCCGAGAAAGTGCGGGAACTGGAGCGCCAGAGCCCGATCTCGATGCGCCACGCGATGGGCCTGAAGGGCGACCGTGAGCCGATCGCCGACGCCTCGACGGTCGATGCCGGCGTCGGCCACCACGACTACCCGGTCGTGATCTCCTCGATGAGCTTCGGCTCCCAGTCCGAGCCGGCCTTCCGGGCCTACGCCGAGGCGGCCAAGGCGATCAACATCCTCTGCGTCAACGGCGAGGGCGGCGAGATCCGCGACATGTACGGCAAGTACCGCAAGTGGCGCGGCCAGCAGGTCGCCTCGGGACGCTTCGGCGTCTCGGCGGAGATGATCAACTCCTCCTACGTCGCCGAGATCAAGATCGGCCAGGGGGCCAAGCCCGGCGAGGGCGGCCACCTGCCCGGCAAGAAGGTCTCCGAGAAGGTCGCCGCGGCGCGTAACGCGGCCCCCGGCACCGACCTGATCTCACCCTCCAACAACCACGACCTCTACTCGATCGAGGACCTGGCCGAGCTGATCGACGAGCTGAAGACGGTCAACCCCGACGTGCGGGTCTCAGTCAAGGTGCCGGTGGTGCCGAACATCGGCACGATTGGCCTCGGCATCGCCAAGGCGGGCGCCGACATCATCACCCTCTCCGGCTTCGAGGGCGGTACCGGCGCTGCCCGCCAGCACGCCCTGCGCCATGTTGGCCTGCCCTCCGATATCGGCACCCGCGCCGTGCACCGCGCCCTGATGGAGGCCGGCCTGCGCAACCGGGTCGAGATCTGGGCCGACGGCGGCTACCGCACCGGCCATGACATCGTCAAGCTGCACTGCCTCGGCGCCAACCGGATCGGCTTCGGCACCCTGGCGATGGTCAGCCTCGGTTGCACGATCTGCCGCGGCTGCCAGCTCGACACCTGCCACGTCGGCATCGCCACCCAGATCGAGACGACCGAGCAGGCCCAGGCGCACGGCCTGAAGAAGTTCACCCCGCAGGAGGTCGATCGCGCCGCCGACAGCTGCGCCCGCTTCTTCAAGGCGATGGGCGAGGAGGTCAAGCAGGTCGTCGCCTCGCTCGGCTACGAGCGCGCCCAGGACCTGGTCGGCCGCTACGACCTGCTCGAGCAGGTCTCCCACGCCGAGCAGATCGACCTGGCGCCGCTGATAACTCCGCTGGAGGAGTTCCTCGACCTCGAGCCGCTCGACCTGCCGGTTGCGGCCGAGGCTGAGGAGCGCGCCGAGGCGGGCCTGGTCGTCGCCCGTCCGATCCGCATGGAGGCCAAGGCCGCCTCGGCCGAGATCGCGGCGCTGGCGCCGGAAGTCTGCGCGGGCGGCACCGTGCGCAGCGAGTTCCCCCGCGCCACCGACGCCAACGACCGCGTGCTCGGCACCGAGCTCTCCGGGGCGATCGCCCGTTCCCGCATTTTCGAAGACGGTCCGGAGTCAAACGAGGACGTGCTCGCCAGCCTCGAGTTCAACGGCGGCTCGGTCGCCGGCCAGGGGCTCGGCGCCTTCAACTCATACGGCGTCTCGATCCGGGTCGAGGGCGGCGCCCAAGACGGCGTCGGCAAGACGATGCTTGGCGGCACCGTCGCCGTGCTAAAGGGCAAGGGCGCGAAGGGGAAGCGGCTGAACGGCTCGGTCGGCAAGTCCTTCGCCTACGGCGCCCAGCGCGGTCGGCTCTTCGTCCAGGGCTCGGCCGACTCGCGCTTCTGCATCCGCCTTTCCGGCGCCGACGTGGTCCTCGGCGGCGAGCCCGAAGGTGAGATCGATGACAGTCGTGGCTGCGTGGTCGATCGCGCCAATGCCAAGGGCTTCGCCTTCGAGTACATGACCTCGGGCCGGGCGGTCGTTCTCGGCGACCTCGGTCCCTGGGCTTGTGCCGGCATGACCGGCGGCCGCGTCTACGTCCGCCACAACGCCTTCGGCCTCGACCGGGCGGCGATCGAAGCGCGCCTCGGCGAGGGCGCCAAAGTGGAGCTGAAGGAAATCGACTCGGAGGGCCAGCTCGACATCGAAGAGCTGCTCGGCTACTACGCCGCGGAGCTGCGCGCGACCGGTCAGGACGAGGAGGCCGAGCGGATGGGCACGCTCGCTGCCGGCGCCCCGGAGAACTTCCTCATGGTCGTCCCGCACAAGGTGCAGGCCGACCCGTCTATCTCGACTGAGTAGGGACGGGACCGTCCCTACCTCGCCCGAGCTAGAAGGTCGGCTATCGCTCGAATCTCTCTCAGCAGGCCGTCGAGCATCTGCTCGGTGTTGGTGTGGAGACGCCACTCGGCGTACTTGCGATCCTGCTCGACCTCATCGAGGCGGCGCTCGAGCTTGGCGATGCGCTTCTCGACGCGCCGTTCTGCCTTGCCGACTCGCTTCTTGACGTAGCGGCGGGTCTCCTCGCGGATAGCGTCGAGCTCGCGCTGCAGGCCGGCGTCGCCGCTGTCCTGCTCGGCGAGCATCTCCTCGACCCCGAGGCGGACGCGCTCGATCTCCTCGTGCAGGCGGGCGCGGGCCTGCTCGGCCGCGATGGACGGGTCCTGACCGACGCTCATCGCCCGCATGCTACGGCGAGCGGTGGCGGAATTTGCGGAGATTCAACCCTCGAGCACGAAAAGGCGGTAGCGGCCGACCGTAAGCTCGTCGCCGTCGGCGAGGCTGCCCCAATCGACCAGCTCGCCGTTGACGAAGACCCCGTTGAGGCTGCGGTCGTCGAGCACCCGCAGCGACTCGTCGGGCTCGGAGACGATCAGCGCGTGCCGCCGCGAGACGCTGGGGTCGTCGAGACGGACGTCAGCGGTGACGCTGCGGCCGATCCGCGTCCAGCCATGCTCGAAGTGGAAGACGCGCATCTCGCCATCCTCCCGGCAAGCAAGCGCGCGCGCGCCGGGTGCCAGCTCCCGGCGGGCGTTCACGAGCCAGCCAGGCGCGCCGGCTTCCTCCGGCAACCCGAACTCGACGGTGGTCCCCTCGTGCTCCTGCATCGACTCGAAAATCGAGTCAAGGCGGAAATTGGAGGCGCCGCAGCGCGGGCAGTCGGGAAGCCGGTCGTTCTCCTGTAGGGCGAGCTGCGAGCCGCAGGCGAGGCAGAAATAGGTTCCCGCGCCGGGGAGGCTCCCGGTGGCGTAGCTGTCCGGAACGGTGCTGGGGGTCAGGCTGGTGGAGATAGGGGGGCTCCTTTCCGTGCCTTTCGAGGCGATCGTACCGCGACGCGCAAGCCGCTCGCAACAGCCGACTGGCAGCGCCGCCCGTGTGACGGGCGTTACCCGTCCTCGCCCCCCGCAAACATTAGAATCGCGCCCGCTCGTGGGCCCCGTCAGCGCCGAGATCGAAATGGACGTTCCGCGCCAGCGGGCCTTTGCGACGATCGCCGATCTTGCCCTGCGGCCCTCCTTCAGCGACCACTTCCTGCACGGTTTTCACCTGACCCGCATCCAGTCCCACGGAGTCGGGGCGGGGGCTCGGTTCCAGGTGGTGATGCCGCCGCGCTCGGTCTGGGAAGACACCACGATCGTCGAGTTGGAGGAGCCGCACCTGGTGGTCGAGCGGGGCCGTGGGGGTCGCGGCAACCGCATCCCGTCACACACGGTCTGGGAGGTGCTCGAGGGGGCGGGGTCGCTGATCCGGGTCCGCGTCTCGCACTGGACCGAGCCTTCGCACCCGATCGACCGGACACTGGAGGCGCTCAGTGGCGCCGCGATGCGGCAGGAGCGGGCTTGGGGCGAGGCGTTGCGTCGCCTGCGCGACCTGCTCGAGTCGGGCGGGCCGGGACCGCGACCGATCGCGGTGGCCGGCGGCAACCCGCACGCGACCGGCATCCCGTAGCCCCGCTCAATAAACTCTCGCCGCCGATGAGCCGCCGCCTCCGAACCGACCGGGCCCTGCTGCCGCTGGCCGTCCTGGCGCTTCTTCTCGCCGCCGTCGGCCTTGCCGCCTGCGGCTGGTCCGAGGACTCCAAGGAGGTGGCGGAGGGGCAGCCGGTCGAGCTCGGCGAGCTCAAGTACAACGTCGTCTTCTCGCGCTTTCTCAATCCCAATGACAACGAGGACTCCGCTTACCTCGTCGGGCAACCGAAAGCGCCCCCCGGTTCCGCCTACTTCGGCGTTTTCCTCGAAGTCCAGAACGAGAGCGAAGAGCCGCAGACCTTGGCCGACTCGTTGACGATCACCGATGCCGATCACCAGACCTTCGAGGCGCTCCCGAGCGAAAGCCTCTACGCGCTGCCCTTCGGTGGCGAAGTCGAATCGCAGGAACAGGTGCCGGTGCTCGACTCGACCCCCCAGCAGGGTCCGATCGAGGGCTCGGTCGCGATCTTCGAGCTGCCCGCTTCGGCCTCCGAGAACCGTCCGTTGACGCTCTCGATTCCCGGCCCCGAAGGCCCGGCCAAGGTCACGCTCGACCTCTAGCGGTGTCCGGCGGCTCAGAAGAGCCGCGCGCAGTCGCTCCTGGGCGCCTCCAGGTCGAGTAGGAATCGCTTGCGCTCCAGTCCCCCGGCGTAGCCGGTGAGCTTGCCGCCTTTGCCGACGACCCGATGGCAGGGGACGATCACGCTCAGCGGGTTGCGGCCGACGGCGGCGCCTACCTCGCGGGCCAGCGATGGGTCGCCGAGCGCCTCTGCCAGTTCGCCGTAAGTGCGCGTCTGGCCGTAGGCGATCCCGCCTATCAGCGCCCAGACGCGTTTCTGGAAGTCGTCCCCAGTAAGCGACGACGGCAGGCTGAAGTGGGTGAGCCTGCCGGCAAAGTACGCGCCGAGCTGTCGCTCAGCCAGCTCGAACCCGGTGTCCGACCGGGCGCCGAAGGAGGACGGGTCGGGCTTGGGCCAGTGGCCCGGGAAATACAGGCCGCTGAGGGAGCCGTCGTCGACGACGAGCGTCAGCTTGCCCAGCGGGGAATCGAGGATTTTGTGTGTCCTGGCCATGCGCTCTCGCGAATTTCGATGCGGTACGAGTAAAACGCCGTCGCCGGCGGTCGCGTGAGATTTAGAGGCCGGCGGAGAGGACCTGGGCGGCGACCGGGGCGGCGACTTCGCCGCCCGCCGCTTCGGCTTCGATCAGCAGCACGCCGACCGCCAGACGGGCCTTTTCGGCGGGGGCGAAGGCGGCGAACCAGGCGTCCTTGATCTGCTCGGGTTCCTCCTCGTTTTCCTGGCCGGGCTTTGGGCCGAGCTCGGCGGTGCCGGTCTTGCCGGCCACCTGGGCCTCGGCGATCGCGCCGGCCGTGCCGGTGCCGCCGGTGACGACGCCGATCATCAGCTCGGTCAGTTCAGCGGCGGTCCGCTTCGACATCGCCCGCACCGGCTCGGCGTCCGGCCGCAGTTTTCGGTTGAGGACGAGGGCGGTCGGCAGGCGCACGCCGCCGTTGCCGATCGTCTGGGCGACCGTCGCCATCTGCAACGGCGTGGCCAGCACTTCGCCCTGGCCGATTGCGCTGACGCCGAGGTCGAGTTCGTCGCCGATCTCGGTTGGGATCGTCGACTCGGGTGGGTCGACTGCGGCGACGATCGGGGCGGCGTAGATCGTCGGCGGCGAGTTGAAGCCGAAGCGTTCGGCGGCGGCGACGAGGTCATCGTTGCCGATCTTCGGCCCCAGCGGGGCGAAGTCGGCGTTGCAGGACTCGGCGAAGGCCTGGCGGAAAGTGCCGCCGCAGAACTCGCCGTTGGCGTTGCTGATGAAGCGGCCGCCGACGTTGACCCCGTCGACGATTTCGAATTCGTCGTCGAGCGAGACGATGCCCTTTTCCAGCGCCGCGGTGGTGGTGATCGTCTTGAAGGTGGAGCCAGGCGGCTGTGGCGCCGAGAAGGCCTGGCCGGCGAGGGCGCGGACGTCGCCGCTGCGGGCGTCCAGCACGGCGACGCCGCCGGCACGTCCGGCCAGGGCGGAGACCGCTTCCTCTTGCAGTGCCGGGTCGATCGTCGTCTTCACCGGCGCGCCCCCCTGCGGCTCGGCCTGGGAGACGATCCGGGCCGAGCTGCCTTCGTCGCTGACGGCGAGCAGCGAGCCGCCCGGCTTGCCGGCGAGGCGGGAGTTGAACGCCTGCTCGACGCCGCTGATGCCGACCGGGGTTTCCGGCGGGTAGCCGTGGCGGGCGAGGACCGGCTCTTCTTCTTCGCTCGCCATCCCGACTTCGCCGGTGACGTCGATCGCGGCGCTGCCGAGCGGGTGTTCGCGCGCTTCGGCCGGCCCTTCGGCGAGGGCGGAGCCGTCGCGGGCGAGGATCGGCGCCCGCGGCGCCAGGTCGACCCGGTTCTCGAGGTGCTCGCTCGGCTCCAGGCCGGGGAAGACGAGGCTCGGGTCCCAGGCGATGCCGCCCTCGGCGTAGGGGACCTCCAGGCTGGCCTCGACTTCGCCGAAAGCGACGGTCCCCGCCCTCATCGGCACCGGCACGACGGTCGCGCCATCGCCGTCGACGGGATCGTCCGGATCGTCGGATTCGAGCGTGCGCAGCGTCGCCACCTCGGCCGCTTCGCGGTAGGTCTCGGCGAATTCCTTTGCGTCCACCTGCCGCCGCGACGCTTCGTTCAGCTCGACGTACATGGCGCCGAAGTCATTGCGCGTCCACGCATCGGCAAAGCGCTCGGCGGCTTCCTTCTCGGGGGACCCGGGGGCGCCGGTGGAGGCGCCGACGACGAATGCAACCAGCGCGATGACCGAGAGGGGCAGGGCGCGGGTGATCAAGCGGCGCCGTCGCTCTACCGCAGTGGGCATTACGTTCACTGTGGGGAAATCTAGTGGGGCGATCAGCCGGTGCAGGGACCCGTGTCCACCGGTTCGGTGGTGTTGGCAAGGGCTGCGTTGATCACGTCGTTGGGGATGGCGAAGCCGCCCGGGGGACCGGTGGTGGTGGCGGCGAAGACGGTCGCCATCGCGCGGCCCCGGGAGTCGACCAGGGGACCGCCGGAGTTGCCGCTGCGCACGGTGCCGCGCAGGAAGGCGATCGTGCGGCGAATTGGGCCGGCGCCGTAGGAGTCCTCGCCGATCACCGAGCGGGTGTCCCCGAGGCGGGCGGGGGAGAGGGCATAAGGCCCGTTCTCCGGGTAGCCGAGCACGGCGCCATTGCTGCCGCGCGGGGGGGAGGGGGCGAGTGGTAGGACCGGCAGCTCGGCGTCGACATGCAACAGGGCGAGATCGTTGCGCGGGTCGTAGTGGACCGCCGTCGCCGCCAGGGTGGCGCCGTCGCGAGTGGTGACGGTGGTGTCGCTCTCGCCGGCGACGACGTGGGCGTTGGTGGCGACGGTGCGAGGCGCGACGACCCAGCCCGACCCCTCGACGCCGAGGCCGCAGGCGGTGCCGAGCACGCGCACCACGGAGCGGCCGGCGCGCTGCACGTCGACGTCGGCGGCGATTGCCGCGTCGGGCGGGGCCACCGGGGTCGTCGGCCCGCTGAGCGAGGGCGCCGGGTCGACCCGGCTGAGCGCGTTCAGCACCGGCCCCGAGGGCGGCAGGACGCGGTTGAGGCCGCCGAGGATCAACGAGCGCTGCACGTCGCCCCGAAGCTGCGCGGTCCCGGGCGCGTGCAGGGCGACGGCGCCGAGGACCCAGGCGATGCCGAGGGCGACCGCGGCGATCAAGCCGGCGCCGCCCGCCCCGTCGGCGAGGTGCAGGGCACGGCCGCGAACCAGGCGGGTGCGAAGGCCCAGGGCGAGGCTCTCCAGCGTTACCGCGACCAGCGCCCCGCCAAGCAGCGCCCCGAGGGCGGCGAAGAGCGGCGCGTAGGGCGACTTCGCCCCCTCGCTCAGGAGCAGCGGGCCGAGGCGGCTGCCGAGCAGCGCCCCGGTGCCGAAGCCGAGCAGCGTCAGGGCGCCGACGATCAGTCCTTGCCTGTAGCCCCAGAGGGCGAAGGCGATGGTGAAGGCGACTATCGCCCAGTCGAGAACGGTCACGGCCCGTAGCTTACGTTCAGTAAGCTGGATTCCCGTGGAGGCGAGGTCCACCACAGATCAGCCCCCCGGGGTCTGCCCCCATTTCCACGCCGCGATCGAGCTGATCGGCAAGCGCTGGACCGGGGCGATCGTCTGCGCCCTGACCGAGGGGCCGCTGCGCTTCGGCGAGCTGGCGCGGGCGGTGCCGGGGCTCTCCGACAGGCTGCTCTCGCGGCGCCTGCGCGAGCTGGAGGAGGAAGGGCTGGTCGAGCGCGAGGTCGAAGCGGGCTCGCCGGTCCGGGTCAGGTACTCACTCACCGAAGCGGGCGCCGGCCTGCGCCCGGCGATCGTCGAGCTGCGCACCTGGGCCCGCGACTGGAAGCGGGCTGGATGACGCGCGTCCCCGGCCGAGTAGGTGGATAGCCTCGGATTCGTGGAGTTGCCTGGACCGTTTGCGGTTGGCCGATACGCGCGCAAGCTGGAGGAGGAAATGCGGCGGCGTGCTCGTGTGTCGCTGATAGGTGAGATCACCGGGCTCAGTCGGAGCAAAGCCCAGGCCTACTTCGAGTTGCGGGACGCGGAGGGGGCGGTGCCTGGTGCGATTTGGCTGAACGATCTCGAGAAGCTCGAGTTGCCTGCCGGGGGCCTTCGAGATGGCGCCGAAGTGGTGATCGGCGGAGGTCCCGAGTACTACCCCGGCAGCCCGCAGTCATCGCCCGGCTTTCGCTTCCGTGCGACCCACGTGCGCCTCGCCGGCGAGGGCGACCTGCTGGCCCGCCTCGAGGCGCTGCGCAAGCAGCTCCGCGCCGAGGGCCTTTTCGAGCTACAGAAGCAGCTGGCGAGGCCCGCCTTGCCGAGGACGATTGGGGTGGTGACGGCGGAGTCGGGCGCCGCCCGGCGCGACCTGCTCGCCGGCCTTCAGCGGCGCGGCTGGGCCGGCACTGTCGTCTGGGGGTTCGCGCCGGTCCAGGATCGCCGGGCGGCGCCGGCGATCGCCGCGGCGATCAAGGGCCTGGCGGCCCGGCCCGAGGTCGAAGCGATTGTCGTGACCAGGGGCGGCGGTAGCCTCGCCGACCTCTGGGCCTTCTGCGATGAGACGCTCTGCCGCAGCGTGGCGCTGCTGCGGGTGCCGGTGATCAGCGCCGTCGGGCACGAGCGCGACGCGACCCTGGTCGACGACGTCGCCGCGGTCGCCTGCTCGACGCCGACCCATGCCGCCGAGGCGGTCGTGCCGCTCGAATGCGCCGAGGCCCGGCGCAGTCTCGGCCGTTGCCTGGCGATGCTGCGGCGCAGCGGTGAGGGCGCGGTCGGCATACGCACCCGGCACCTCGTCGCCCTGGCGCGCGGCCCCGGGCGGGCGCTGCGGCGCGAGCGCGCTGCCCTCAACCAACGCACGCGGGAGATGCGCGCCGCCTCCGAGCGCGGCGTCGGCGAGCGCCGGGCCTTTCAGCGGCGCCTCGCCACGGTCGTGCTCGAGCGCGCGGCGCGGCGTGCCGCCGGGCCCGAAGACCGCAGCCGTCGCGAGGCGCTGCGTCGGGCTGAGGTCGCCTTTCGTGCTCACGACCCCGAGCGCACGCTGGAGCGCGGCTACGCCCTCGCCGAGGACGGCGACGGCGAGCCGGTGATCAGCGCCGCGGCGGCGCTTGTCGCTGGTCGCGTCAGACTGCGCTTCGCCGACGGCCGCGTCGGGGCTAGGATCGATCATCCTGACGCCGACCCGCCCGCGGCGGACGCGGGAGGGAGTGAGCAAGATCTCCGGTGATCATGAGTGCGAACGAGCGAGAGCAGAGCACGCGGGCGGAACCTGATTCCTACGAGGCCGCCGTCGAACGACTCGAGCAGATCATCGACCGGCTCGACTCCGGCCAGGCCGGCCTGCGCGAGACCCTTGAGCTCTGTCGCGAGGGCCGCGCCCTGGTCGAGTACTGCAGCGGCGAGCTCGACGCGGTCAGCGCCGGCCTGCAGGAGCTGCGCCTCGACGAGCTGACGGCGAAGCTCGAGGGCGCCTGACCGGCGCATATCGGCGTCCTTGATCGCTCGCGTGCAGAGCACACCACGCGACCCCCGCCGAAGGCGGGGTGCGAGCGTCAGCGCGAGTTTCCTTGGTCTGCTTGGTCAGGCGCCCTCGAACCCCGAGCAGAGGCGCCCGAGGGCGGGGCAGCCTTCGCAGAGGGCCCGGTTACGGCGTTGCGGTGGCGCGGGCGGGAAATCGCCGGCGGCGATGCGCTCGATCGTCGCCGCCAACCGCTCGCGACCGGTCTCCATCTCAGCCTGGCCGAGCGTGGCGATCGCCGGCTCCTCGGGTCGTTCGAGGAAGGCGTAGGCGACCTCGACCTCACTCACATCCAGGGCCTTGGCGACGGCGAGGGCGTAGATGTCGCGCTGGGTCTCGTAGTGGCGGGCGCGCTCGGCCGGCCCGGCGCCGTCCAGCCGGTCGGTCTTGTAGTCGACGACCAGCGGCGCCTCGCCGGCGCGCTCGACCAGCAGGTCGATCGAGCCGCGCACGACGGTGCCGGCGACGTCGAGCAGGAGCGGCACCTCGGCGCGGCTTGGCGCCCCGGCCGCAAGGACGCGCTCGCGCAGGAGCGGCGAGAGCAGCCAGGCGCGGACCGGGTCGAGCAGGTCTTCGACCGCTTCCGCGTCGTCGACCTCGAGGCCGGCGGCGAGCGCGTGGCGGCGCACCAGCTCCTCCCCCGGCTCTTGCCACTCGTGCGCCTGGCTCCACTGCAGTAGCGAGTGGACGACGGCTCCCCGTGCCGCGGGAGCCGCCTTGGCGGAGTTGGAGTCGCCGAGCCCGAGGACGCGCTCCATGTAGAAGCGGTAGGCGCACTCATCGAAGGCGCCGATCGCGGTGTAGGAGAGGGGGCGGTTGGGGACTGCCGGCGGATGGCGCGTGACCAGCGGTGGCGGGCCTTCGACGATTGCTTCCATGGCCTCTGGCTCCTCCCGGCGCTGCCGCAGCTCCGCTGCGCGCTCGGGCGAGGCGAGATTGACGCGGACGGCCACCTGGACCGGCGCGAAGCGCGCCTCCAGTCCGGGACGTGGCTCGGGGGGCGGCACGGTGAGGCTGGAATCTCGCTCGCGATCGAGGTCGAATGCCGTGGCGATCCGCTCGACCACCGCCGTCCGCAGCGTCGTCTCGCTCGCCGGCTCTGGCCGCACGACGCCACTCAGCAGCAGCCGCTCGCGCGCCCGCGTCGCCGCGACGTGGAACAGCCGCAGCTCCTCTTCGGCATCGCGCCGCTGTCCCTCCTCGCGCAGCTCGTCGTAGGCGTAGAGGTTGATCGAGGCGGCGCCGAGGCGGCGAAGCTGTATCCCCACCCGCTGCGCCTGCCCGTCGCGACCGACCGAGAGCAGTCGCGTTACCGAGCCGGCCAGCAGGCTGCGGGCGAGGTCGGGGACGGCGACGACGTCGAACTCGAGTCCCTTGGCGCTGTGCACGGTCATGATCCGCACGCCGTCGTGACCCTCCAGCGCGGTCGCCGCCTGGGAGTCGGCGTCGGCCTCCGAGCGGGCGGCGAGGAAGTCGAGCAGGCCGCGCAGGTCGCGGCCCTCACGCGCCTCGAACTCGCTCGCGAGCCGCATCAGCTTGCGCACGTTGGCGAAGCGGGCCTCGCCGGACGGCCGCATCAGGACCGCCAAGTCGTAGCCGGTCGCGGTGACAGCAGCGTCGATCAGCCCCGCCAGCGGCAGCCGCGGCGCCCGTCCTCGTAGCTCTGCAAGTTGCGTGACGAAGCGCTCCAGCAGGGACCCCTCCTGCGCTGGGATCCGCTCCAGCGCCTCCGGGCTCTCCAGCTCGGCCTCCTTGCGGCCGGCCAGATGCTCCAGCGCCGGCCAGAGGTGGCGCCGGTGCCCCGCCGCAGCACGCAGTAGCCAGAGCGTGTCCGGGGCGGCGCCGCAGGCCGGCGAGGCGAGCGCCCCCAACAGCGCCTGGTCGTCGAGCGGGTTGGCGATCGTCGCCAGCAGCGCGCAGACATCGGCGACCTGTTGCTGGGACCAGTAGCCGCGCCCGCCGACGACGTAGGGGCGCAGGCCGGCGCGTTCGAGCGAGTCCTCGTAGGCGTCGAGGTTGGCGAAGGCGCGCAGCAGGACGACCATCCGCCCGCGCTCGATGCCGGTGTCGAGGAGCTCACGCAGCCGCGCCGCCAGGAAGCGCGCCTCGGCCAGGGCGCTCGGCGCGGTGCGGGCGTCGACCGCCGGCTCGAGGTCGATTCCCTCGCCGTCCCAGCCCTCGCGGTTCGTCAGCAGCAACTCAACCCGCGACTCCTCGCCCGCCGCCCCGCCGACCGGCAGGGTGCCGACCCGCAACGGCCGGTAGGCCTCGCCGAGCAGGCGCTCGCCGATCGCGTTGACCGCGCCCACCAGCTCCGGCCGCGAGCGGAAGTTGCCGCTCAAGGCCAGCGCCCGCGAGCCGGTATCGGCCTCGATCGCCGCCCGCTGCTCGCGGAAGACGTCGAGGTCGGCGTGGCGGAAGCCGTAGATCGATTGCAGCTCATCGCCCACCGCCATCAGCTCGCAGCCGGGGCCTTGCAGGGCTTCGATCAGCCGCAGCTGCAGCCGGTTGGTGTCCTGAAACTCGTCGAGGAGGATGTGGGAGAAGCGGGCGCGGTAGGCGCCGCCGAGCTCGCTCCCCTCGAGCAGGCGGACGGCGAGGACCTGGAGGTCCTCGAAGTCGAGCCCCGCCCGCAGCTCCTTGGCCGCGGCGAAGCGGGCCGAGAAGAGCTCGAGCAGCTCAGCGACGTGCCGGTAGGCTTCGCCGCCCTCGCCCGCCTCGGCGGTGCGTGCGACCGCCGCGTCGATCGCCTCGCGGTAGGCAGCCAGGCCCTTCGCCTTGCTGCCGGTCCGCAAGGCCGCCAGCTCGTCGAGGCCGGGGCGCTCTGCGTTCGCCGCCAGCGTCTCCGCTGCCCGCTCGAGCAACTCGCGCGCCGAGTTGGCCGGCTTCCACTCCGTCAGGGCTTCGCTCGCCACCGCCGCGGCGCGATCGAGGGCGGCCTCGACCTGCGGCGTGGGCGGCTCCGGCAGGCGCGGCGAAGTGACCCCGCGGCTGCGCAGCTCGGCGTGGGCACCGGCAACGATCGCCCGCAGGCCGGCGATGCCAAAGGCCGCCAAGGTGCGTTCGCGGGCCTCCTCCTCAGCCGCAAGGAACTCCTCCAGCGCCCGGTCGAAGGCCTCGCTCGCGATCCGTGCCGTCTCGGCGGCGTCGAGGACCCGGAAGCCGGGGTCGATCCCGGCGGCCACCGGGTGGCCGGCCAACAGGCGGTTGCAGAAGCCGTGGATCGTCGTCACCCAGGCGCCCCCCAGCTCCGCCAGGAGGCCGGCGGCCCGCTCGGAGCCGGCCGCCGCCCTCTCCTCCAGCTCGGCTCGGATCCGCTCACGCAGCTCCGCCGCGGCGCGATCGGTGAAGGTGAAGGCGAGCACCGCGTCCGGCGCGATGCCGTCCTCGCAGACGAGCCGGCAGTAGCGCGCGACCATCGTCCCCGTCTTTCCCGTGCCGGCCCCGGCCTCGACCAGGATGCGGCGCCCGGAGGCGGCGACCGCCGCCCGCTGCTCGGAGGTCGGGGCGCGCTCGTTCACGTTTCCTCGCCTTCCTCCTCGCGCGGCTCGACCGGGGCGCGGTCGCGGCGGCAGATCGGCGCGAAGTCGCAGAAGGGCGGGCAGACGCCGTGCCCGCGCAGCCCGGGCCGGGGGCCGGGGTCGCGGCGGACGTCGCCGCGGCGCATGCGGGCGACGATCTCGCCGGCCCGGCGGCGGGCGTCACCGAGCATCTCCTCGAACCCCTCGCGGTCGACGACGTCGGTGCGGGCAAGGCCGTAGCCGCTCAGCTCGGGCAGCGCCTCGTCCAAGACCGCGCCGCGGGGTCGTCGCGCCGAGGTACCGCGCAGCGGGTGGTAGAGGCCGCCGACCGGCTCCGCGCCCCACAGCTCCGCGACTGCGATCAGGTAGAGCTGGAGCTGCAGCTTCGCCTCCTCCTCCAGCTTCTCGCGGGCGGTCACCTTGCCGGAGAGCTTGTAGTCGATGACCAGGGCCCGGCCGCGGGCGTCGCGGTCGACCCGGTCGATCGCCCCGTGCAGGGCCCAGCCGTCGACCTCCAGTGCCGACCGCTCGCTGTCCTCCTCCCCGCCGAACCTCGCCTCCAGCAGCCACGGCTCGAAGCCGCCCCCGGGCCGGCCCGCCTCCTCGGCGAGGAAGCGCTCCAGCAGCCCTTCCACCCGGCGGACGATCGCCCGCTCGGCGGGGTGCGTGCCGAGCTCGCGGGCCGCGGCCTCCGCGGCCAGCAGTTTGCGGCCGCGCTCGATCCAGGCTCGCAGTGAAGCCGGCCGCGGCAGCGTCTCGCCGCCGGGACGCTCCACGTAGAGGCGCTCGAGGACCGCGTGCATGAGGCCGCCCTGGACCAGCGGGTCGGGGACGGGGTCGAGCGGCTGGGGATCGAGCTCGTGCGAGACGAACCAGCGATAGGAGCAGAGGTCGAAGCCCTCCAGAGTCGTGCCGCCGTAGGCCGGCACCGAGGCCAGCGCGTCGATCACCGCCGGATTGGCGAGCGGACCAGGGGCCCTGGTCGCCTTCTCGGCGGCCTTTGCCGTCGCGAGGCGGGTGCCGACCCGCTCTGTCACGCTGGCGGGCAGTGCTGCCGCGGCGAGGAGAGCGTCGCTCATCGCCGGGCCACGGGCCGCGACCGCCCGCGCCAGCTCGTCCTCGGAGGGCGCTTCGGCGACGCGGTGGGTGACGCGGGCCAGGTCGCGAGCCCGGGTCAGGCCCGCCTCCAGCGCGTCCTGGGGCTCGCCGGCCGCCGGCTCGAGCAGCCGCAGGACGTCGTCGAGCAGCGGCGAGCGTGCCTCGGCGGCGCCGTTCTCGTCGCTATCGCGCCAGGAGAGAAAGAGGTGGCGTCGCGGCAGCGCCAGGCAGGCGTGGAAGAGGTAGCGCTCCTCGGCATCGCTCTCGCGGCGCGGCTGCAGGCCGAGCGAGTCGCGCTGCCCCTCTGAGAGAAAGGGATCGCCGCTGCGGTCGCGGCGCGGGAACTCGCCGTCCTGCAGGGAGGCGATGAAGACATGGTCAAAGCGGGCAGCACGCAGCCGGTAGGGGCTGGCGATCCGCACCCGGCCCTCGACCGGCCCGCTCCAGACACGCAGCCAGAGCTGTTCGATCGTCGTCGCCAGCACCGCCGGCGCCGGCACCAGCTCGACCGGGTTGAGCAGGTCCGCCAGGGCAGAGGAGATCGCCGCTCCGGCGCGCAGCTCGAGGCCGTCGCCTTGCCCTGGCGGCGGGCCGTCCGTCTCCCCGCGCAGCGGCCGCGCGGCCATCGTCGCGGCGAGTTGTGCCACCGTCGCCGCCAGTGCCGCCGGATCGGCCGCCGCCTCGCGGATTCGCGCCACGTCACGCGGGGGCTCCTCGTAGCGCTCCTCCCACAGCTCGAGCGCAGCGGCGGCGCTCTGGAGCCGCCGTCTGCGGACCGCTCGTTCGAACCAGTCGATGCGGCCGGGGGAGAGGCCCGAGAGGCCTCGCAGGTAGCGCAGAAAATCGCCGACACCCCCTTCGCCGAGGGTCGCCGCAAGCAGCGCCAGGAGCGTCCCGCCGATCGCGGTGCTCGCCACCGGCACCTCGGCCTCGAGTGCGGCCGCGACGCCGTAGGCCTCGAGCGCCGAAGCGATCTCCGGCCCGCGTCGCTCTGGATCCCGCAAGACGATCGCGATCTCGGCCGGGTCGGCCCCGGCGGCGATCAGCTTCGCCACCTCGACCCCGATCGACTCGGCCTCCCCCTGCGCCCCGGCTGAGCGCAGCACCGCCAGCGAGCTGTCCGCGGGCCGCCGTTCCGTCTCGCCGGCACCGTAGCCGCGCTCGATGTGGAAAAGCAGGGGGGAGGGGGTGTTGCCGGGGTCGGCCTCGGTCGCGATCTCCTCCGCCGGCCTCGTCTCGCGCAACGCCCCTAGCAGCGAAGCGCGCGCGGCGAGCGCCGCGTTGCCCTCCTCGTAGGAGAGCGCGACCGTCACCTCGGTTGCCGCCGCGAGCAGGCGGATCAGCTCGAGCTGCCGGGGGGTGAGGTCGTCGAGGCCGTAGAGGAAGACGGGCCGGTGCCAGAAGCCGCCGGGGTCGCGCAGCAGGCTGACGGCCTGCGTCGCGACGCCGTGCGAGTCGCCGCGGCCGAGCCGCGCCAGCACCGCGACGTAGCCGGCGAAGAGGGTCGTGACGTCGCCAAGGTAGGCAGAGCCCTCGAGCGTGGCCGCAGCGGCCTCGACGTCGGTCGGCTCGCGCCCGGCGCCCTGCATCTCGTCGAGCAAGCGCGCGAAGGCGGGCGCGAAGCCGGGCCGGGCAGTCGAGCGGCGCAGCGGGCCGAGCCGATCGCGGCGCTCGGCGATCGCCAGCGAGACCGCGCGCTGGCGCTGGGCGGGCGTTAGGACAGCGGCCGGAGGAGCGCCCCCGGCGGTTGCCACCTGGGTGAAGAGGCCGCCGAAAGTCATCACCGTGCCGCCCAGGGCGGCGCCCCCCTCGCACAGCTCGCGCTCGAAGGAGTAGACGTCGTCGACCGTCGGCACGACGAGGATCGGGTCGCGATCCAGGGCAGCGGAAAAGCGCCGGCGGATCAGGCCGCGACGGCCGGAGTTGGGGGGTCCGTGGACGAGGGTCAGCGGCATGGCGGCAAGCGATCCAGCTTAGGTCGGCGTCCGGCGTGCCCTCTAAATTGAACCTGCGAATGGCCCTCTGCTTCGTAGACCCAGCCGACGCGATCCGGGCGATCTCCGACTCCATCGGCCGCGAGGCGCGCCGGCAGCTGCTCGGCGAGGCGGTGCGATCCTGGGTCGACGAGATCCCCGACAGCGAGCTCGAGGTCCACTACGCGAAAGCGCTCTCCGAGCTAGACGAGCACGACCTCTCGATGCTCGCCGCCTGGCACGGCTCGCTCGAGGTTGGCCAGCCGGTGCCCAACCGCGACTTCCTGATGGGCGCCTTCGGCTCGCTCGGCGAGAACCGCCGCGAGGCGCTCAAGCTGGCGGCCGGCTTTCGTGGCGAGGAGGCCGTTGACGCCGGCGTCACCGAGGACGACGCCCTCGAACTCGTCCTCACCATGCTCTCGCCGCCGCGGCTGATGGAGCTGGCCGTCGAGGCCGTCGAGCTCTACGTCTGGGACCGCGCCGGCTCCGAGAACTAGTAGTAGGCGCGCCCGCGGCCGCATGGGCCGGCAGACGCCGAATTTCACCAATCAGCACTCAAAAAATCCGTTATTGTCGAATTGATTCGCCGGATGGGTACCGGCTGAAACCGACAGCGCGGGAGAGAGAAGCTATGACGATTTCGCACGCTGGCCAGTTCGAGCGTGACCCGGAGGCGCAAACCACGACGGCGCTCAGCGCCGCGGCGACAGGAGTCGAGACCGGGCCCCGGCGACGTCGCTAGACCACTGGGCGTAGTAGCGGCCGGGGAAGTGCCCCGGCCATGAGCCATCCCGAGGCCGAGTGGGAGGACCGGCGCGAAAGGACGCGCGCCGGCATCGCCGACCGGGCGAAGCGCACCGAAGCGGAAATCGAGGACCGCAGACGGCGCACCGAAGCGGAAATGCGCAGTCTCGAAGCGGACAGCAGGACCACCCAGCGCGAAAGGACGTTCTTCATGTGGGTGACCGCCTTCGGCGTCGCCCTGACCGTGGGGCTGACCGCACTCGGCGTCGGCCGGTCCGACCCGACCTACTTCTTCGGCCCGGGCCCGGGCCTGCTGCTCGCCGCCGGCGGTGCCCTCCGCTTGCGCTCGCTTGCATCTCGCCCCCACGTAAAGGGGAAGGGTGCGGCGAGGAATGGTGAGCCGCCGGAACCCGGCCGCTAGAGGGCGCCGAGCGCTTCGCGGATCTCGGCGATCGCCTGCTCGTTGTCGCGGAAATGGACTGCGGCGATGCCGGCCCTTTCCGCCCCTTCGCAGTTGACCTGGACGTCGTCGACGAACAGGCAGCGCTCGGGGGCGATGCCGATGCGCTCCAGGGTCAGCGCATAGATCCGCGATTCGGGCTTGCGGCAGCCGACGAAGCCGGAGTCGACGACGGTCTCGAAGATCTCGTCGACCGGCAGCATCGAGCGCCACAGCGGCTCCCACTCGCGCACGTTGTTGGTCAGCATCCCCATCCGATAGCCCGTTGCCTTCAGCTCGCGCATCAGCTCGATCATCGCCGGGTTGGGCTCGAGTGCCTCGAAGTAGATCTCTTTGAAGCGGTGCATCTCCGGCCGGTGGCCGAGCAGTGGCTCGAGGCTGTCGGTGAGCTGCGCAAGGAAGGCCTCCTCGCTGATTTCGCCACGCTCCATCTCGAACAGCGGGTTCTCGCCGTTGGCCTCGGTCGCCGCCTGCATGCCCTTACCGAGCACCTCGGTGGTGATCCCGGTCTTGTCCTGGAACGCCATGAACGACTGCAACAGCGGCGTCGTCAGCACCCCGCCGAAGTCGCTGATGACCGCCTCGATCGCGCCGTCGCGATCAGCCATCGGCGCGCTGGACCTCGTAGTGGCCGAGGCCGTCGCGGCCCTCCAGCGACCAGCGGAAGAAGGCGACGTCGGCGCGCAGGCCGTCGCGATCGAGCCTGGCGGCGCTGATCAGCGTGCCGGCGCCGCGCAGGGGTTGGCCCTCCTCGTCCTCAAGCCAGAGCTCGAGGGTCGCCCGCCGCTGCACCCCGTCCTCGCCGTACTCGGTCGAGAGCAGGACCTCGGAGGCCTCGACCGGGGCGCCGTCGGCGCCGCAGAGGACCGCCGCCACCGTCTCTTCGCCGTGCCCCACCGCCCCAGCGGGCCGCACAGCGCTCAGCGCCAGCAACCCTCCGTCGGAGAAGACGATGCCGATCGACCGTCGCCGAATGTCGTCCTGGGCGCTCACTCGGCCCGCCAGCCTAGTCGAGAGCCAGCGGACCATCGGCCGCGACTGGCGCCTTTCTCACCCTGTGGGTGAACAAGGCGCCACGCTAGGCTGTTGCCATGTCCGAGAACCAGACCGAAACGCTCACCGAGGATGATGTCCTCGAGGCCCTCGAGGAGGTCATCGACCCCGAGCTGGGCCTCGACTTTGTCTCACTGGGCCTTGTCTACGACGTCGAAATAGATGACGAGGACGTCTACGTCACCTTCACGCTGACGACCCCCGCCTGCCCAATCGGCCCCCAGGTCTCCGAGCAGATGAAGGAGTTCGTCGGCGACCTCCCCGGCGTATCCGCCGTCCACCCGAAGATGGTCTTCGACCCCCCCTGGAGCCCCGAGATGATGTCCGAGGACGCCAAGTTCGCCCTCGGCTTCTGAGCAGAGATTGCGGGGCCATACGGGCGCAGCGTGCCGATCATCGACTTTCGGGATTGAAGCACCGCTCGGACGGCCGTCAACCCGCTCGGGTCGGGCGCGAACCACTGCCCTACGCGGCGCTGGTTAGCGGCTAGGTCGAGCGATGATCTCGTGGCCGTCCAGATAACGATTGCGAGCGGCCGGCTTCTCCGCGATCTATGCAGCGAGCTTGTAGCTACTCGCCGTGCCTGCTGCGTGGAACTCAGTCACCCACTCGCGCGGGACGAAGGTCGGGCGGTCCTGCTTGCGCCGGATGTGTTCGGCGAGCCACAGGAGGCCGATGACGACCGCAAGGACTGGCCCGGACGCGGTTGGAGGACGAGCAACGACATCGGAGCCGTCCGGGAAGACGATGGCAATCGGTCTGCGCTTCTCAATCGCCCGAGACACCGACACCGAAGCGTCGGGCGAATCGGCCGGGATCAGCACGGTCCCGTCCGGATAGCGCTCGTCGCTGGTGGGATCGACAGCGATTTCGCTCAGGAGGTCGAAGGCGGCATCGGTGCCGGGCGTGTTTTTGCTGCGAGCTAGCTTCTCCATGATCCGATTATCGCTTTCCAGTGCGCTTTCAGGTGGTCGATTGCTGCCGGAATGGCCTCAGTCGTCAAACCTTCGTGGAACGCGGATTCGGGTTGCTTTCCGCCGTTCCGAGTGTAGCGGTGCATGTGATGGGTGCCCAGATGGTTGTCGTAGACGCGGACGGTTTGCCAGACGCCATCCTCGAAGAGAAGCAGGACGACCGAGTAGCGCTCGATTGGCCTCCCGGACTGGCTGAACCGGATGAGAACCTCCTTCGTAATCTCGATATCTATTGTCCGCTCATAGGGCACGGCGGACAGCCTCACAAGTGAGGCGGACAGCGATCACGATTAGGGTTCCAAGCTGGCCTTTGCTTCCGCTGCGGGTCGAGGCTTTCGAAGGGACTCAGGTGTGCCTCATGAGTCGGCTGGGTGCTTCGGCCCCCGAGAAAAGCCGCTGCGCCCGCTCCAGCGACCTAGTCATCGTTGCTGTTGGCCTGCTAGTGGCGCTCGCAACCTTCGAGCTGGTGAAAGCCATCGTCGAAAACTTGATCATGCCGATCATCTTCACGCTCTTTGGGCAATCCGAATTCCCATATCTCAGCTTCTCGATTGGCGACGCCGAATTCGCCTATGGCTTCGTCATCAGCGCCGCCCTTGCTTTCGTCATTGCCTGCTTGCTCGTGATTCCGCTGTGGAAGGCCCATCGACGGTACGACTGCGAATCGGGAACGCGCGACTGTCCCGAATGCCTCACGCCAATCCCCAGCGCAGCAAAACGCTGTCCGGAATGCACCGCCGTCGTAACGCCTGACACCGCCTGACCTCCGGGGGACCGTCCCCACCGCTGTCCCCAGGGGTGTCAAAAGTTGCCCATTTGCAGGGCCGTTACGTCTAGCTTTCCCGGAGATGATGTCCGAGGACGCCAAGTTCGCCCTCGGCTTCTGACTAGCCAGTAGGACGGGCCGAGGTCCGACCCACGGAACTTTCCTCCGAGATAGGGCGGCTTCGCTCGGTGGGCTCAGCGCGGTAGCTGGGGATCGTCGTGGTCTATCTCCTCGGCGGTGGCGTCGAAGTCGTAGTCGCGGCGCTGGGATTCGGTGGTGCGCCGTGGCGGCGTGCCCATGCCGACGACGATGAAGCGGCGGGCGAAGTAGGCGCTCGAGAGTCGGCGGACGATCGCCCGGGTCGGCGGGATGAGGAGGATCAGGCCGAAGACGTCGGTGACGAAGCCCGGGGTCAGCAGCAGCGTGCCGCCGATCGCGATCATCAGGCCGTCGGCGACCTCGCGGGCGGGGAAGCGGTGCTCGGCCAGGGCTTCGTTGAAGCGGCGCCAGGCGCCGCGCCCCTGATGGCGCAGCAGCAGCGAGCCGAGCAGCGCGTCCGCCAGCAGCAGGGCCAGCGTCGGCAGCACCCCGATCGCCTGGCCGACCTGGATGATCACGTACAGCTCGACGATCGGGACGACGATGAAGAGGATGACGAGAAGGGCCACTGCTCAGGCCGGCGTCGCGGCTGCGTCGGCGGCCTGCTCCAGCTCCTCCAGCGAGCGCTCGAGGCCGCGGGCGACGATTTCGACGTCCTCCATCGCATCGTAGTCGGCCAAGAGGCCGAAGCAGATACGGCCGTTGTAGCTCATGATCGCTATCGCCATAGCGTGGTTCTGGGGCAGGAAGGCGACCGGGAAGACCTCTTCCAGCTCGCGGCCGAGGACGTAGAGCGGCATCTGCGGGCCGGGCACGTTGGTGACAATTAAGTTGAAGAGGCGGGTGGAGAAGTTGATCCGCGCCGCCTGCGCCAGCAGGGTTGGCGGGGCGAAGTCGTTGAAGCGGGCGATCACCTCGGCGCCGAGCGCCTGTTTGGAGCGCTTCAGGCCCTCCATCTGCTCGGAGACGACGCGCAGGCGCCGCACCGGGTCCTCGACGTAGACCGGTAGCGGCCCCCGCATCGCCGCCAGTTTGTTGCCCAGTTCGCCGCGTTCGTCGGCGGCGCGGATTGAGACCGGCACCAACGCCCGCAGCTCGAGTCCCTCGGTGCGAAGGCTGCGCTCATGCAGCCATTCGCGCAGGGCGCCGGTGACGACGGCGAGGACGACGTCGTTGACGGTGCCGCCGAGGGTGTCCTTGATCCGTTTGAAGGTCGCCAGCTCCGAGCGCGCCCAGGTGAAGCGGCGGTGCGGTCCGATCGGCTGGTTGAGCGGCACGTCGGGCGCCGGGTTGGCAAAGGCACCGACCACCTCGCTCAGGCCCTCCAGAGCCTCGACGACGCGACGCGCCGCGGTCTCGGGGTGGCGCGCCGCCGCCAGCGCCCGCTCGGCGAGCTTGACCGGTGCCGTGACGGCGTCGCCGGCGCCGCGGGCGATCAGCTGGCCCGTGGTGGGCGCCGCGTGTGGCTCCCAGCCGTCTTCGACCGGCGCCGGCTCTGGCACCGGCTCGAGGTCGAACAGGACGGTGCCGATGTCCACCCCGGCGATCCCGTCGACCGCGGCGTGGTGCGTCTTGGTCAGCAGCGCGAAGCGGTCGCGCTCCAGCCCCTGCACCAGCCACATCTCCCAGAGTGGCTTGGAGCGGTCGAGCTGCTGTGAGAAGACGCGCGCGGCGAGCCGTTTGAGCTGCGCCTCGCCGCCCGGCTCGGGCAGCGCCGTGTGGCGGATGTGGTAGCTGAGATTGAAGTTGACGTCGTCGGCCCACAGCGGTCGTCCGGCCTCCAGCGGCGGCACGACCAGCCGCTGGCGGAAGCGCGGCACCTTGTCGAGGCGCCCGCGCACGTGCTCGACCAGGTCGACGTAGCGCGGAGGCGGCCCCTCGAAGATGAGGATGCCGCCGATGTGCATGTGGCTCGAGGAGCTCTCGTTGGTGAGGAACGAGGCGTCGACGGCGGTCAGCCGCTCGAGATGGTGGCCACTGGTCTGCTCCATCCTTCAAGGCTAGCTGCGTCTGTACCCTGATGACGATGGCTTCACCTGCAACCGCGGCCCCGCAGCGGGTCTTGCTCGCGGCGCCGCGCGGCTACTGCGCCGGCGTCGACCGCGCAGTCGAGACGGTCGAACGCGCCCTCGACCTGCATGGCGCGCCGGTCTACGTGCGCAAGGAGATCGTCCACAACAAGCACGTGGTCGAAGAGCTCTCCAAGCGCGGGGCGATCTTCGTCGATCAGGAGACCGAGGTGCCGGAGGGCGAGATGGTCGTCTTCTCCGCCCACGGCGTCGCCCCGGCAGTGCACGAGAACGCTGCCGCCAGGCGACTGCGGACGATCGACGCCACTTGCCCGTTGGTGACCAAGGTCCACGTCGAGGCGCGCCGCTTCGCCGAGGACGGCTACACGATCGTGATGATCGGCCACGAGGGCCACGAGGAGGTCGAAGGGACGATGGGCGAGGCGCCCGGCAGCATCGTCCTCGTGCAGACCGCCGCGGAGGTCGCCGAGCTCGAGGTGCCGGACCCAGAGCGGCTCGCCTTCATCACCCAGACGACCCTTTCGGTCGACGAGACGACCGAAATCATCACCGCCCTGCGGGCGCGCTTCCCGGCGATCGTCAGCCCCAAGTCCGATGACATCTGTTACGCGACGACCAATCGTCAGATCGCCGTCAAGCAGCTCGCCCGCGAATGCGAACTGGTCCTGGTGATCGGTTCGACCAACTCGTCCAACTCCAACCGCCTGGTCGAGGTCGCGCGCGAGCATGGTGCCGAATCGCACCTGATCGACAACCACACCCAGGTGCGCGAGGAGTGGCTGGAGGGGGTCGAGACGGTCGGGATCACGTCGGGTGCCAGCGCGCCAGAGGAGCTGGTCGAGGCCCTGGTCGCCTTCTTCCGCGAGCGGGGAGCCGACGACATCTCCGAGCTGCGGACGGTCCACGAGGACGTGCGCTTCATGCTCCCCAAGGAGATTCGCCAAAAGCTCGCGGCTGCTAATTGATATAGCTGTCAGCTAAGAGCTGCATTAATTAACTCATTAATGCAGCGATAAGGCTAATAGCTCGATAATCGATATCGTTAACTCCTACATTAAGAGCTAGCTATATCGATCATCGTGTTCTTAGCGTTATCTCGAGACTTAGACGCGAAAGCCGCGGAATTCCTCAGTCGCCTGGGCGAGGTGGAATTTACGACCGGCGCCCCCCAATCAGTAATCGTGACTGAGGACGACGTCGTTCCCGTGCACGTGGAGCTGGTTGACGCCAGTGCCATCGATGAGCGTTTAGATCGGACCGTCAATGGCAAGCAGCTCTTCTTGCTCGTCAACGCGGTCTTGGACGACGAAACTGCGGCGAAACTGGAGGATGCCGGAATTGGCTATATCGCAGCCGACGGCCGCCGCTGGCTGCGGAACTGGGAACGCACTCAGCGGGTGAGCCGGCAGGTGTCCGCAATTCGGCGGAGCTTGCGAGCCCCCAGCGTCCGGCTTGCCCAGCTTCTCGCCGATTATCCCCTGGGGACTTGGACGGAGCGCCGGCTGGCCGAGCGCGCTCATACGACCCAGGCGACCGCCCATAGGCTGCTGGCAAGGATCGAATCCGAGGGCCTGATCGAGCGCGAGGGGCGCGGTCGTGGTACGACGCGCTGCGTTCGCGATGTAAGGGGAGTCCGAGCCTGGCTCGCCCGTAATGCCCGTCCCGGATCCGTCGTAAGCCTTTCGTGTTTCGTTCCGGACCCTTTTGCGCCTGCACAGACCGTCGGCCGCAAACTGGCGCTGACCGGCGCCGTAGCCGCTGAAAAACTGGGTCTTCCGGTTCTCACTCACTCGAGCCTGCCGATCATGCGGGTGAGCGTTCAGGCTGATGAACTGGAGGATGTCCCGGAGGCACTCGGGGGTTTTCGAACTGAGGCAGGACCGAACCTCCTGCTGGTCGCCGATCCCGATCGGCTCGCCTTCGTCGACGCACGCTCCGTCGGTGGATTGCTCATGGCACCGCCAAGTCGGATGATGCTCGATCTCTATCTCGAGCCTCGCGGCGAGGCAGCCGTCGACGTATTCCTCGCTCTCTGGGGCGAGGGGGCCTTCGGAGCATGACGGCCCCCATCCACACGCCAAACCGTCTTCTCGTGGAGGCCGCGAGCCTGCTCTACATGATCGGCGGAATGCGGCCACAGCATCTCGTCGTCGTCGGCGGCCTGGTGCCTCCGCTGCTGGTTCCCGGCGCCTCGACGGCGCATATCGGCAGTGCCGATGTCGACCTCTCGCTGTCCGTGGCCATTACCCGTGGGAGGACCGCCGAGTACTACCGGTCGCTCGAAAAGATCATCGAGCCGTATTTCGAGCTGGTCGAGGGCGGCTTCCGCTGGAAAAAGAAGGACGGCGTCCAGGGCTTGCCGCTCCTGGTCGATTTCCTCGGGCCTGAGATTGAGGCCACCGCTCTCGAGGACGGGACGCTGGGCTTAGAGGATCAGACTGCGGCGGCCAACACGGGCCGTAGGCTGAGGCCTTTCCCTTTGGCGTCTGGCGCTCTCGTAGATGAAGACGCGATGGCATCGACGATCGAGGTCGAGTCGCTCGTCTACAAACCTGGCGTTCGTGCCGAGGTGGATCTGAAGCACGCCGGGCCTGTCGGGTTCCTGGCTTCCAAGGCCGACGCTCTGGACCGACGCGACGATCCCAAGGACGGCTATGACGTCTCCTGGTGGTGCATCCAGGCGGCTCCCACGTTTGACCAGGTGGCTCGGCTGGTGACCGACCGCCCTGCCTTCAAGGACGAGTACTTCCCGCAAAGCGTGGCGATACTGCAAAAGGCCTTCAAGTCGCCGGAGCACCCGGGGCCAAGCGGCTATGCACGCGAAACGAACCCGAGGCTGGGACCCGGCGACGATGCCTACGAGCAGGATCGCAACACTGCCTATCGTGCGGTCTCAGAGGTCGTGCGTTTGCTCCATCGTGACCTCTGGTCATAGGTTGCGCCGGTTCGGACGCTGCAGAGGCATCACGGGATGCCCGCGGCGAAGCTGACGGACCAGATTCGGAGGCCGGGGCTGGGGTGGAGGGTCAGTTGGTGCTGCTGGTGACGGGGATGCTCCACGAGGGTGTAGAGAGCCGGGCCATCGATCTCGACTGAGCTGGCGGTGCCGTCCAGGTCGATCGCCAGGTGGCCGCTGCCCTCGACGGTGGCGAAGGCGCCGCCGGCTTCGTAGGGGGCCTCGAGGCGCTCGCCGTTCTCGCCGGCGGTCCAGGGGCGCTCCCACGAGCCGCTGGGAAAGAGCTCGGGCGTGGGCGGCATGACCTTGGCACCCGGGGCGTCGGTGGGGCGAAGGGGCGCCATCGGGTCGGGGAGTGCGCGGAGGGCGTCGGACTCACGCAGCTCCGCCTGGATCGCTTCCTCAGTGGCCGCGTATTCGCCCTCGCCGAAGTGGAACCAGGCGAGGGCGCCACCCGTCTTCCAGAGGAAGAGGCTGGGCCAGCCCTCGCAGCCGTAGGCATGCCAGAGGCGGCGGTCGGCGTCGATCGCCACGGGGAACTCGATGCCGAGGCGCGCGAGGCCCGCCGCCACAGCCTCGCGCTCGGCGCCGAAGGGGAAGCGCGGCGCCTGTACGCCGAGCGTCGTCAGGCCGTGCGCGCGGTAGCGGCTCGCCCACTCGGCGACGTAGGGGAGAGTCCGCACGCTGTTGAGCTGGGCGAAGTCGAGGAAGTGGACAAGGACCGGCCCGGCGGCCGTCGTCACCGGCATCGAGCGCGGTGCCTCTCCCACCCACTCGATTCCCTCCGGCAGGTTGGGGGCGGCGATGTTGTCGCGTTCGGGACGCATCGACGGCGGAGGACGTTATCCTGAGCCGCCCCGTGACCGGCGACCCCAAGGAGGCACTCGTGAGCGACGACGTCTGGCAGAGGATCGAGGAGGCACGCGACCGCTGGAACGTGCTCGCGCATCCCTTCTACCAGCGCTGGTCCGCCGGGGAGCTGAGCCGCGAGGAGCTGGCGTTCTACTCCGGCCAGTACCGCCACGCGACCGTCGCCGTCGCCGCGCTCAGCGCCGCCGTCGTCGAGTCCGCCCCCGCGGCCGAGCGCGCCGAGCTGCGTCGCCACGCTGCCGAGGAGGAGGCTCATATCGGCCTCTGGGATGGCTTCGTCGAGGCCGTCGGCGGCGACTCCGCAGCGGCCCCCACCGCCGAGACCGCGCGCTGCGTCGAATCCTGGACCGCAGACGACGGCCGCCTCGCCCAGCTCGTCCGCCTCTACGCGATCGAGAGCGGCCAGCCGGCGATCTCGCGGACCAAGCGCGAGGGCCTCGCCGAGCACTACGGCATCGGCGATTGCGCCGGCAACGAGTACTTCCGCCTGCACGAGAAGGCCGACGTCGAGCACGCCGCCGAGGGCCGCTCGCTGATCGAGGCGCACCTGGCGGGCGCCGACCCCGACGCCCTGGTCGCCGCCGCCGAGTCCGCCTTCGAGGCGAACTGGCGGTTGCTCGACGGCTGCCTCGCCGCAGCCTGAGCATGTCGCGCTCTCTTTAGGTCGCCTTAGGGGGCTGCGCTAGCGTGTCGCTGCGATGATCGAGGTTCTCGTAGCGGCGGTACCGCTGCTCCTTCTGCTCGGCTCGCTGCTGCTCGGTTTTTACCCGGGCTGCGAGGCGATTGTGCGCCTGGTGGAGCGGATCGAGTCACGCCGCTCTCGGGGTGCAGCCACGGCGCGCCAGCAGCGCCCGGCGCCACCGCGCTCGCGCGCCCCGCGTGGCGGCTTGCTGATCGCCTTCGGCCACGCCCAGCGCCCGCCGCCCCTCGCCGCCTGACCCGAGCGAAGGACCGCGGCCGGCAGGCTGCGGCAAGCCGGCGTGGGTGCACCCGCGCCCCAAGCAAAGGAGCGAGCGATGAGTTCGAATGCGATGCGTGCCCTGGCGGGCATAGCGGTGGTGGTCGTGGCGGTCGTCCTGTTGGTCGTGTTGCAGAGCGGCAGCGACGACTCCAGCAAGACGACCAAGGGCTTGACGACGATCGTCATCAAGAACGGCAAGCCGGTGGGCGGGATAGCCCAGCTCACCTACAACAAGGGAGAAGAGGTTCGCTTCAAGGTCGACTCCGACGTCAGCGACGAGGTCCACATGCACGGCTACGACATCATGAAGGACGTCGAGGCCGGCGGCTCGGTCAGCTTCGACTTCCCGGCGACGATCGAAGGCGTCTTCGAGGCAGAGCTGGAGGGCCGCAAGGAGCAGATCCTCGAACTGACCGTTAATCCGTGAGCTGGCTGCCGGTCGCCCACGCGCTGGTCGCCCGCAAAGACCTGGCGATCCCCACCTGGCTCTTCGCCTGGGGAGCGTCGATCGTCCTGATCGCCTCCTTCTTCGCGCTCTCGATCGCCTGGCGCAAGCCTCGCTTCGAGCAGGAAGGTTGGCGACCGCTTCGCGCCGGCCTCTCGCGGGCGCTGCTGGGCCCGCCTGTCCAGGCGCTGTGCGGGGCGATCGGCATCTTCCTTCTCGGCCTGGCGATCTACGCCGGGCTGGACGGAACCGAAGCCCCCGACCGCAACTTCACCCTCACCTTCCTCTACGTGACGGCGTGGCTCGGCTTTCCGCTGTTAAGCGTCCTGCTGGGCGACGTCTTCCGCCCCTTCAACCCGTGGCGGGCGGTGGGGCGGCTGACCGGGGCGGCCTTCACCACGCTGGCGGGGCAGCGGCCGGCCCACCTGCGTTACCCCGAGCGGCTCGGTCGCTGGCCGGCGGCGATCGGCCTGATCGCGGTCGTCTGGCTGGAGATCGTCTACGGCTCCAGCGGCGGCGTCGCGGTCGGCCTCTCGCCGCAGTCGGCGGCGACGGCGGCCGTCGTCTACAGCGGCTACACGCTGGCGATGATGGCCCTCTTCGGGACCGAGCGATGGTGCCAGACCGGCGAGGTCTTCTCGGTCTACTTCGGCATGTTTGCCCGCCTCGGCTCGTTCGGGGTGAAGGGCGGCCGCCTCGGCATCCGCCGCCCTCTCTCGGCGGCGACGAGCTGGGCCACCGTGCCCGGCTCGGCCGCAGTGGTGATCGCCTCGATCGCCACCACCAGCTTCGACGGCGCCCAGGAGGGCGCCTTCAAGGGCGCCCTCGAAAGCACCTTTGAACGATTCAGCGACTGGGGCCTCGGCCTCACCACGGCCCTGCGCCTCACCGACACCCTCTGGATACTGCTGATCTTCGCCGGCGTCGCCGCCGTCTACCTGATCGGCGTGCGCGGGATGTCCAGCGTGGGCGGGGCGCCGTCCTTCGCCAAACTGCGCGACGGCTTCGCCCACACGCTGATCCCGATCGCCTTCGCCTACCTCGTCGCCCACTACTTCAGCCTCTTCGTCTTCCAGGAGCAGGCGCAGTTCACCTACTTGCTCTCTGATCCGCTGGGAACCGGCACCACCGACCTTTTCGGCACCGCCTCCAGCGGCATCGACTTCCAGGTGCTCAGCTCGAATGCGATCTGGTACGTCCAGGTCGGCGCTTTGGTGGTCGGCCACGTCGTCGGCCTCACCCTTGCCCACGACCGCGCCACTGCCTGGTGGGGGGACTACCGCCAGGCGGCCCGCTCGCAGTACTGGATGCTGGCGGTGATGGTCGCCTTCACCTGCTTCGGCCTCTACCTGCTCTCGGTGGCAAACGGTTGAACCCGGACCTTGCGGCGTAATCCTCACCAGTCGGCTCTGTATTTATGTTCGCGAAAGCGGGTAGTGGTTGACTGCTCAAAGAGGTAGCGAATCGGAGCGTCTCTCCTCTCCCATGAGGTGGGGCCGCCGGCACACTCAGCCACAGCCGGCGGCCCCATCTTGAGCCGAAGGTCAGCGCCGACGGGCTGCGCAGCGCGCCGGAGGAAGGCGGTCTAGAGGATCTCGGCGAGGCGGCGTTCGAGCGCCGCGGAGACCTCTTCGCGGACCGGGCCCTCGGCCAGCCGTTCGACCAGCGCCTCGAGGAAGCCCTCGATGACGAGCTGCTTCGCCGCCGCAGGGTCGAGGCCGCGCGAGGTCAGGTAGAAGAGCTGCTCGCGGTCGATCTGGGCGATCGCCGCGGCGTGGGTGCAACGGACGTCGTCGGCCTCGATCTCGAGGCCGGGGATCGCGTCGGCGTGGGCCTCGGGCGAGAGCAGCAGGTTGCGGCTCTCCTGGAAGGCGTCGGTCCCCTGGGCGCCGGGGTCGACCCGGATCATCCCGCGCCAGACGGCGGTGGCGCCGGCGGCGAGCACGCCACGGAAGGCCAGGTCGGAGAACGTGTTCGGCGCCGCGTGCTCCTGGGTGGTGTCGTAGTCGAGGTGTTGTCCTGGGCCGCCGGCGTAGCCGCCGGTCACCCGCGCCTCGGAGCCGGCACCGGCGAGGTTGGTCTCCATCCGCACCTTGCCGCGGGCCGATCCGAAGCCGAGCGCCGTCCAGTCGAGGCGTCCATCCCGCTCCACCTGGGCGCGCTGGGTGGCGAAGATCCAGGCCCGCTCGGAAATATCCTGGGTGCTGACGTAGCGCAGGGTCGCCGCCTGGCCGACGTGAAGCTCGACCACAGAATTGAGCAGCGCGTCGGTTTCGTCGCCGGCCGAGGAGCAGTGCTCCCAGACCTCCGCCTCAGCGCCCTCCTCCAGTACGACCAGGGTCCGCCAGGCGAGCGCGGCGCCGTCCTCGTCGAGCGGCAGCTCGACCCGCACCGGCTCGGCCAGCCTCACCCCGCGCGGCACGTGAACCAGCACACCCTCGCGCCAGCCCGCCTCGTTGCGGGCGACGAACGGGTCCTCAGCCGGGACTAGCGCACCGAGCCATTCGCGAAGCAGCCCCTCGTGGGACTCGAGCGCCGCGGCGAGCGGCAGGACCGTGGCGCCCTCCGCGCCCTCGATCGACGGCGCCGGGGTCGCCTCCGCGTAGGAGTCAATGTCCAGCGAGCCGAGGTCGGTGAATTCCCAGCCCTTCGCCTTCTGGTCGGGCAGTGGCAGGCTCTGCGCGAGAGAGGCGCCCCGCTGGCGCCTCTCCGAAAGCCAGGTGGGTTCGGTCGCCAGCTCAGCCAATCGAGCCCTCCATCTGCAACTCGATCAAGCGGTTGAGCTCGACCGCGTACTCCATCGGCAGCTCCTTGGTCACCGGCTCGATGAAGCCGTTGACGATCATCTTCGAGGCCTCCTCCTCGTCGAGCCCGTGGCTCTGTAGGTAGAAGACCTGCTCGTCGCCGATTTTCGAGACCGTCGCCTCGTGGCCGACGTCGGCGTCGTTCTCGCCGATGCGGATCGTCGGGTAGGTGTCCGAGCGCGAGTCCTCGTCTAGCAACAGTGCGTCGCAGACCACCTTGGAGCGCGATTCGCTTGCCCCGTCGGCGACCTCGAGCAGGCCGCGGTAGGTGCTGCGGCCGCCGTCTTTGGAGATCGACTTGGAGAAGATCGAGGACGAGGTACGCGGCGCGGCGTGGATGATCTTGCCGCCGGCATCCTGGTGCTGGCCCGCCCCGGCGAAGGCAATCGAGAGGATCTCGCCGTGTGCTTCGGGCCCCAGCAGGTAGATCGAGGGGTACTTCATCGTCAGCTTCGAGCCGAGGTTGCAGTCGACCCACTCCATCGTCGCCTTCTCCTGCGCGACGGCCCGCTTGGTGACCAGGTTGTAGACGTTCTGCGACCAGTTCTGAACGGTCGTGTAGCGGACACGGGAGCTGGGCTTGGCCATGATCTCGACCACCGCGGAGTGCAGCGAGTCGGTCGAGTAGACCGGGGCGGTGCAGCCCTCGATGTAGTGGACGTCGGCGCCCTCCTCGGCGATGATCAAGGTCCGCTCGAACTGGCCCATGTTCTCGGTGTTGATGCGGAAGTAAGCCTGCAGCGGCATCTCGACCTTGACCCCGGCGGGCACGTAGACGAAGGAGCCGCCCGACCAGACGGCCGAGTTGAGCGCCGCCAGTTTGTTGTCGTTGGGGGGGATGATCGTCGCCCAGTACTCGCGCACGAGGTCCTCGTGCTCGCGCAGCGCCGTGTCCATGTCGGTGAAGATCACGCCCTGGGCCTCGAGCTTCTCGTTGACCTGGTGGTAGACGACCTCGGACTCGTACTGGGCGCCCACCCCGGAGAGGAATTTGCGCTCCGCCTCGGGGATGCCGAGCCGGTCGAAGGTGTTTTTTATGTCGTCCGGGACCTCGCTCCAGTCGCGGCTGTTCTTGTCGGAGGCGCGGACGAAGTAATGGATGTCTTCGAAGTCGATCTGGCCGAGATTGCCACCCCAGGTCGGAGTCGGGCGCGCTTCGAAGTGCTCCAGCGCCTTCAGCCGGAAGTCGCGCATCCACTGCGGCTCGTCCTTGTACTCGGAGATCGATTCGACGACCTCGCGCGAGAGGCCCTTGGGGGCTTTGTAGGCGTAGCCGGTCTCGGGATCGTGGAAGCCGAACTTCTCCTTGTAGTCGGCGTTGATGCCGGCAAGCTCTCTTTTCTCTGCGACTGCCTCGGGAGTTGCCATGGTCAGACCTCCAAAACGATGGTGTCGTCCACGACGGTCGTCGCGAACGTCCGCACCGGAGCATAGGCGGGGAGGGTCTTCGGCCTGCCGCTGGCCAGATCGAAGAGCGAGCCGTGACGGGGGCACTCGACCGTGCAGGCGGCGGCGTCGAACTCGCCCTCGGCGAGCGGGCCGTCGTCGTGCGAGCAGCGATCCTCGATCGCGTACACGGCCCCGTCGCAGTTGAAGACGCCGATCTTGGTGCCGTCGTGCTCGACCAAGCGCATCTGGCCGGGCGCAAGCTCGGCGAGCGAGCAGACGGAGATCTGGGTTCCAGCGGTGTCGGTCAAGAGGGAGTTCCTTCTGCACGCGCTCCCCGCGCGTGCTCGTGCGGGTTGAGACTTAATCCTACTTCCAAAGTCGGATTTTAACGACAGAGCCGGATCGGCCCGGCGTCGTAACAGATGCTTGACCACCGCCAGGCGGGTAGTGGGAGGATCGGGCAGACAACTTTCTAGGAGAGGAAACGAAGATGAGCGAGAGAACGAGTTACGAGCCGGGGACCCCGTGCTGGATCGATCTCGGCACTCCCGACCAGGACGCCGCCGCGAAGTTCTACGGCGGCCTCTTCGGCTGGAGGGTCGAGGAGGACGAGAACGCGGAGCAGACCGGTGGCTACAGGGTGGCGATGCTTGGAGACAAGGCGATCGGCGGCGTGATGAAACTGATGCAGGAGGGTCAGCCGCCCGCCTGGTCGACCTACGTCGCGGTCGATGACGTCGACGCCGCGGTGGAGAGGGCGAAGGGGGCGGGCGGCAGCGTGATCGCCGAGCCGATGGACGTCCTCGACTACGGGCGGATGGCGTTTCTCGCCGATCCGACCGGTGCGGTGTTCGGCCTCTGGAAGGCCGGTAAGAACGTCGGCGCAGGCTTGGTCAACGAGCCCGGGGCGCTGAGCTGGAACGAGCTCAACACCCGCGACCCCGAGGCCGCCAAGGCCTTCTACGGCTCTGTCTTCGGTTGGACCTTCGAGGACAACGAGATGGGGGAGATCGGCACCTACACCAGTCTCAATCTCGGCGACGACATGGTCGGCGGCATGCTGAACATGGCCGAGCGCGGGGTCCCCGCGGAGATCCCGTCCCACTGGCTGGTCTACTTCGCGGTCGAGGACGCCGACGCGACGATCGCCCAGGCCAAAGAAGCCGGCGGCAACGTGATGGTCGAGCCGATGGACACGCCGGCGGGGCGGCTGGCGATCCTCACCGACCCCTTCGGTGCCGCCTTTGCGGTGATCGCACTTAGCGAGGACGCAAAAGCAAGCGCCTCCTGAAGACGTCCCTGGCGCGTTATTCACCTATAGCGTGATTAACGCGCCAGAAGCTAGATAGCGTCGAGGTCGGCGGCCGCTTCGCTCGGGTCGCCGGCTTCGCCCTCGTCCTCCCAGTCGGCGGGCTCGCCGAGGCCGGCGCTCTTGACCACCTTGAGGCCGAGCATCGCGCACTTCATCCGCGTCGCCGAGATCTCGATCCCGAGCAGGTCGAGGACGAACTCTTTCGGCAGCCGCAGCAGCTCCTCGCGGCTCTTGCCGAGGAGCTCGTCGGTCAGGAGCGAGGTCGCCGCGGTCGAGATCGCGCAGCCCTGCCCCTCGAAGGCAATCTCGGCCACCCGTCCCTCCTCGTCGAGCCGCATAGTCACGTGCTGCTCGTCGCCGCAGAACGGGTTGGTGTCGTCGAACTCCAGGTCCGGCTTCTCCAGCCGCCCAAAGTTGTGCGGCCGCTTGTAGTGCTCGAGTATCTGCTCGCGGTAGAGCTCGTCCATCAGAGGCCGAAGACCTTGCGGGCATCGTGGAGGCCCTCTAGGAGGCGGTCGATCTCCTCCTCGGTGGTGTAGACGCCGAAGCTGGCGCGGGCGGTGGCGGCGATGCCGAGGCGGTCCATCAGCGGCTGGGCGCAGTGGTGGCCGGCGCGGACGGCGACGCCGTGGCGGTCGAGGATCTCGGAGACGTCGTGGGCGTGGACCCCCTCCAGCTCGAAGGAGACCGGGCCGAGCCGCTCGGGGTCGCGGGGTGGGCCGAAGATACGCAGGCCGGGGACCTCGGCGAGGCGCGCCAGCGTGTAGTCGGCGATCGCGCGCTCGTGATCGCGCACGGCGTCCATCCCGAGGCCGTCGAGCCAGCGCAGTGCCGAGGCCATGCCGATCGCCTGCGCGATCGCCGGGGTGCCGGCCTCGAAGCGGGCGGGCGGGTCGGCGTAGGTCGTCCCTTGCTTGGTCACCTTGCGGATCATCGAGCCGCCGCCGAGGAAGGGCGGCATCTCGCGCAGCAGCTCGAGCCGCGCCCAGAGGGCGCCGATCCCCGTCGGCGCGTAGAGCTTGTGGCCGGTGACGGCGTAGAAGTCGGCCCCCAACCCGGCGACGTCGAGCGGCAGCTTCGGCGCCCCCTGGGCGCCGTCGACCAGCACCAGCGCCCCCGCCTCGTGGGCGAGGCGGGCGATTTCGGCGATCGGGTTCTCCGTGCCAAGCACGTTGGAGACGTGGGCGACGGCGACGAGCTTCGGGCCGCGGTCGAGCAGCTTGGCGAAAGCCTTCATGTCGAGCAGCCCTTCGTCGGTCACCGGCACCCAGTCGATCTCGGCCCCGACCCGCTCGGCCAGCTGTTGCCAGGGGACGACGTTCGAGTGATGCTCCATCTCGGTGAGGACGATGCGGTCGCCCGCGCCGACGTTGGCATCGCCCCAGGCGCGCGCCACCAGGTTGATCGCCTCGGTCGCGTTGCGGACGAAGACCACCTCGCGCCGGTCGGCGGCGCCGAGGTGGTCGGCGACCGTCGCCCGCGCCCCCTCGTAGGCCGCGGTCGCCTCGGCCGAGAGCGTGTGCGAGCCGCGGTGGACGTTGGAGTGGTGGTCGCGCTCGTAGCGGTCGACCGCCTGGATCGAGGCCAGCACCCGCTGCGCGCTGGCGCCGCTGTCGAGGTAGGCGACTGGCCGCCCGTGGACTTCGCGCTGCAACGCCGGGAAGGCGGCGCGGACCTTCTCGATCGGGAAGGCCGACGTCGCGGGCGTGGTCGTCGTCGGCTCCATCGTCACGAGGCTAGGCGGCGGCGCCAGCCTCTACCTCCTCGCGAATCCAGCCGTAGCCCTTCTCCTCCAGCTGGCCGACCAGCTCCGGGCCGCCCTCTTTGACGATGCGACCCTCGAACATGACGTGAACCGAGTCCGGCTTGACCATGTGCAGGATGCGCTGGTAGTGGGTGATGATCAGGACGCCCATATCCGGCCCCGAGAACTTGTTGACGCCCTCGGCGACGACCCGCAGGGCGTCGATATCGAGGCCTGAGTCGGTCTCATCGAGGACGGCGAGCTCCGGCCGCAGCAGCGCCAGCTGGAGCAGCTCCATCCGCTTCTTCTCACCGCCGGAGAAGCCGTCGTTGAGGTAGCGGCTGGAGAAGTCTTTGGGGATGTTTGCGAGGTCCATCGCCTCCTGGGCGACCTTGGCGAACTCTTTGATCTTGATCTCGCCTTCGCCACGCGCCTCGCGGCGGGCGTTGAGGATCATCCGCAGGTACTTGCTGACCGAGACGCCGGGGATCGCCACCGGATACTGGAAGGCCATGAAGAGGCCGGCGCGCGAGCGCTCGTCGGGGTCGGCCTCGGTGATGTCCTCGCCCTTGAAGACGATCGAGCCCTCGGTCACCTCGAACGAAGGATGGCCCATGATCGCGTTCGCCAGGGTCGACTTGCCCGATCCGTTCGGCCCCATCAGCGCGTGCACCCTGCCCTTCGAGACCTCGAGGTCGAGGCCGCGGAGGATCTCCTTGCCCTCGGCGCTCACGTGCAGGTTGCGAATCTCCAGCTCAGCCATCGGTCTCCATTCGTTTCGTTGGGTTGAAGCTCAGGCGGCGCTGCCGAGCGCTTCGGCGGGCGCGCTGACACCCTGTTTGCCGCCGGCAAACTCGACCAGCTCGGCCAGGGTCGTGCCGGCGAGCGCCTTGGTGACGCCGCCCTGGACCCGCGTCCAGAGCAGCTTCGTCGCGCAGGCGCCGTCGCCGTCGCTCTCGTGCGAGCAGAGGACCTTGCCCTCGGGGGTCTCGTGGAAGCACTCCATCGGCGCGATCTGCCCTTCGAGTGCCTCGACCACAGCGTCGAGCGTGATCTCCTCGGCCGGCTTGGCCAGCGTGTAGCCACCGTGCGCGCCCCGCGTCGAGCTGACCAAGTCTGCCTTGCGCAGGCGGGCCACGAGGTGCTCGAGGTAGGAGAGCGGCAGCCGCTCCGCCTCGGCGACGGCGCTTAGCGAGATCGGCGTCGAGCCGGGCTGGCGGCCCAGCTCGACCATCAGGCGCACGCCGTACTCCGCTTTCGTTGAGAACAGCACGCCCTAAATCCTACTGAAGGGGTCGGTTATGCGGATGCGGCTTCGGGCGCTTGCTCGCGCCCGAGCTCCACGTGGGCGCGGCTGTCGCTGCTGCGGATCAGCACCAGGGTCAATACGAAACCGAGCAGGGCAATGCCGGCACCGCCGAGGAAGGCCGCCTGGAAGCCGTCGGTCAGCCCCGCGGTGAGGCCGCTGCCGCCGGCGAGAGCGTCTTCGGTCCTCGAGGTCGCGATCGTCGAGAGGACCGCCAGGCCGAGCGCCCCGCCGATCTGCTGCGAAGTGTTGATCAGCCCGCTGGCCAGCCCAGCCTGGTTCTCCTCGACCCCCGAGACGGCGGCGATCGTCGTCGTCACGAAGGCGAACCCAAGGCCCGCGGCGGCCAGCAGCGAAGGGCCGAGGATGTCCGTCGTGAAGCCGCCGCCGACCGAGACGCGGCTGAACCAGAGCAGGCCGGCGACGATGAACAGCAGGCCCGCGGCCAGCACCGGCTTGTAGCCGACTTTGGTGACCAGCTGCGAGGCGATCGCCGCGGTGGCCATGATCACCAGTGCCAGGGGCAGGTAGGAGAGGCCAGCGTGGATCGCGCTGTAGCCGAGCACCTGCTGCATGTAGAGGGAGATGAAGAAGAACATCGAGAAGAGCGAGGCGCCGACCAGCAGGCCGACGACGTTGGCGCCGGTCAGCGTCCGCAGGCGGAAGATCGAGAAGGGCACCAGCGGCCGAGTCGCGCGCAGCTCGATCGCCACGAAGGCGGCCAGCAGCACGAGCGAGGCGGCGATCAGGCTCAGCGTCTGGGTCGAGCCCCAACCGGCGCTGTTTGCGTCGACCAGCGCGTAGACGAGGACCGAGAGGGCGGCGGTGACGGTCACCGCACCGGCGACGTCGAAGGCCCGCGTCTGCGCCTCGGCGCGGCTTTCGGCGATCAGGCCGGGGGAGAGGGCGAAGGCGATCAGGCTGACCGGGACGTTGACCCAGAGCACCCACTCCCAGCCGAGGCCGTCGGTGAGCACCCCGCCCAGCAGCACCCCGGCAGCGCCGCCGGACCCGGCGACCGCGCCCCAGACCCCGAGCGCCTTGTTGCGCTC